>SAMEA104315434__coassemble_1454_pt1 | contig 9687 bp, 5 predicted proteins | sample SAMEA104315434__metabat2_low_PE_003 | metagenome-assembled genome bin SAMEA104315434 (sample SAMEA104315434) | gut metagenome | biome: Monkey gut; feature: monkey-associated habitat; material: faeces | place: China | collected 2013 | reverse complement strand
AATATGGCGTTATCCACAAAATCACTCCCACGATTATCTATGCGCGTGGGATTACGCCAAGTGTGGGTGATATTGTCAAAATATTGCACAAAGACAATAGCCAATCTCTTGGTATCGTAACTATAAGTGAGGGGAATGGCTTTGGGTTCAATCCTTTTGAATTTGTCGAAAATTTTGGCATACACGATAAAGTCATTATCCAAAATAACGGACTTACTTTTCCCGTGGCAGATTCTATGCTTGGCAGGGCTTTTGACCCGCTAGGGCAGCCTATTGATGATGAGCCACCTCTGCAAAATCCTACTTTTGTGCCTATCATAAATCCCCCCATAAAAGCTCTAAAGCGCGGAATCATAGATGAAGTGTTTGATGTGGGTGTGCGCTCTATAAATTCGCTACTTACTTGTGGCAAAGGGCAAAAGCTAGGGATTTTTGCAGGCTCAGGTGTGGGCAAATCCACACTTATGGGAATGATAGTGCGCGGGTGCAATGCCCCAATCAAAGTCATAGCACTTATCGGCGAGCGGGGTAGGGAAGTGCCAGAATTTATCCACAAGTCTTTGGGGGGGAGTTTGGAAAATACCGTGCTTATCGTGGCTACAAGTGATGATTCTCCGCTTATGCGCAAATACGGCGCGTTTTCGGCTATGGCAGTGGCAGAATACTTCAAATCACAGGGTAGAGATGTGCTTTTTATTATGGATTCTATCACGCGATTTGCTATGGCACAGCGAGAGATAGGGCTAGCACTAGGCGAGCCACCCACAAGCAAGGGCTATCCACCAAGTGTGCTCACACTTATGCCCCAGCTTATGGAGAGGGCAGGCAAAGAGGAGGGCAAAGGCTCAATAAGCGCGTTTTTTACCGTCCTTGTTGAAGGCGATGACTTAAGCGACCCAATCGCAGACCAAGCTAGAAGTATCCTAGATGGGCATATCGTGCTAGATAGAGGACTAAGCGATTTGGGTGTGTATCCGCCAATAAATATCCTATCATCTGCTTCGCGCGTAAGCAATGACATCATAAGTGATTCTCAAAAAGAGCTAATCCAAAAATTTCGCCGTTATTACTCACTTTTGCGCGAAAACGAAGTGCTTATCCGCATAGGTTCATATCAGCGAGGTAGCGACCCCGAGCTAGACTATGCACTTGATTTAAAGCCTGCTATGGAGGCATTTCTAAAGCAAGCAGAAAAAGAAGTCATAAGTTTTGAAGAAGCACTAGAGCAGCTAGAGAAACTTTTTAGATGATTTTTGTTTTTTGTGATTTTTAGATTTTGGTGTTTTTATTTTGTGAGTTTAGCTCTAAGATTTCGGTATTTTCTAAAATTTTTTGGAGATTTTTTTTATCGTTTTTCAAAAAAAACATATTGCAAAAATGTATTGCCACAAAAACTAGCGTGATTCTAGTGCGGGTTAAACCCGCACTAGTTTGCTACTACTTTTGCACAGCCTCTTCGTATTGCTTTGCTACCTCTTCATACTCTTTGACTGCTACTTCGTAGGCATTTACTAGATTTTCAAAAACACTTACCTTTTCTAGCGCACTTTTTACGACTACTTCGTATTCTTTTACCGCTGTTTCAAACTTACTTAGTGCTACGGTATTGATACCCTCGCTACCATTTGAAGCATTTTCCACAGGATTTGTAGCAGGTTTTACCCTACTTCGCGCATTATCGACTTTGCTTTTTATGGATTTTGCTTTATTTAGCTCTGCGCTTGCCTTGCTTGCGGCACTTTTTGCATCATCGCTTATTTCCATTACCTTAAAAGTCGCAGCCATATATTCGCCCTCTTTTGCCTTTGCATTTTCGCTTGTGCTTACCTCTGTGTCGGCTTTTTGGCTTGCTTCTTTGTTTTTAGCTATGGCTTTTTTTGCAGCTGCTATTGCTTTGCTTTTTGCTTCATCAGCCCTTGATTTTGTGGCCTTGGTTTTTTCTAGCACAGATTCTATTTTGCTTAGTGCTATTTTGTATTGATTTTCTGCTTGTGTGTATCTCTCATCAAGCACTTGAAAATCAGCCCCACTGCACAAATGCGTAAGCCCAACAAAGCAAGCACACAAAGCTACTAATGCTATCTTTCTCATCTAAACCTCCTATTTTGATTTTGCGAGATTGATTTCCTAAAAAATAAACGCCAAAAAGAGTTGGAATTTATCATAAGCAATGTCATAAATGTCTCTTCCTCGCGTTTGAGTGATGATATTAGAGCCAGTTATGTTGTTGCTACCCGCAGCAGTGTCAGGCTTTGTCTCATCTTTGCGGTTTGTCATATCGCCGTGTAAGTAGCGAAATCCTATGTTTATCACATTGCTTACCTTGTAGCCGATACCAGCTCCATAGATGATTCCATCATAGCTTGTTTCTACTCTAGGAAACGCTCCATTTCCGCTTTGATTTGTAGTGGGGTAAATATCAGTCATAAACAACCAGCCATAGCCCACAAGTCCTGTGAGGTAAAATCCGCTTTTTTCTATCCCTAGCATTACAGGGATTTCACTTCCCCAGCCCACGATTCCGTCATAGTCTTTTGTTTGGAATCCTCTGCCATCGCTTAAAATATTTGACTTCCCGCTAGCTTTTAGATAGATAGGGAAATTCACCCCAGCTCCTGCTAGGAAGTTTATCCCACCTACCGCGCTTTCAATCGTGCGGATATAGACATTATATCCCAAATCCACCGCCCAATAGTTTGCCTTGCCAAGCATAGTGTATGAGCCACCTACTGCGCCCTCGTTAAATATATACCAACGCCGTTCAGAATTGCTAGCATTTGCCCTAGAGCCAGAGACGATTGAGCCGCTTGCGAAGTTTTTGGTAAATCTGCTTTGGTTGCTTTGGAGGCTTTTGTAGCTATTGCTAGCACTGCTTTTTCTGCTTGAAGCACTCCAAGCACTGCTAAAAACGCCAGAAACTCCTACACTTAGCACAAGTGCCAAAAGTCCATTTGAGACTTTTAAAGCCAGATTTTTAGAGCTATGTTTTTTCATTTTACACTCTCCTTTTAAGGAATTTTTGCTATGATACCAAATCGACAACAATACTAAATCAATAAACAATAAAAGTATTTTTGGGAGCAAAAATTGGATTCTACCACCACCGAATTATCTGCCACTGAACTATCTGCACAATCAACCCCTCCAAAATCATTTACACAAAATATATCACAGCCCGCTTCCAAACTTCCCCAATCCACTCAACTTGCCCAACCTCTCTCACATCCATTTCTAGCACTCAAAGCCTCCGCAGGTAGTGGCAAAACCTTTAGCCTTGCCTTGCGCTTTGTGTGGCTACTTTTTCGTGGAGCAAAGCCAAGTGAGATTTTAGCCCTTACATTTACCAACAAAGCCACCAAAGAAATGCAAGAGCGCGTCCAAAACGCCCTAAAAGAGCTTGCAAACCCTCACACTCTGCCTACCTCGCCCTTTCTCTCACAGCTACAAGCTATGGGGCTTAGCCTACAAGAAATAAAAGCAAATAGCCAAAAAATCTACCAAGAATTTTTGGATTCTACCCCTAGAATTTGCACAATCGATGCGTTTTTTAACTCGATTTTGCATAAGTTTTGCTGGTATGTTGGGCTTAGCCAAGACTACCAAATGGGCGAGGACATAGAGGAAGAAGAGCTATTTGAGGAGTTTTTGGCGATTTTGTCAAAAAATAGCATTGCAGATTCTGCAAATATCTTTGATAGGCTTATTAGATTTTGCTTTGATTTTGACATAGATTTTAGTCGCGTTATGGGGCATCTAGAAGTGTGGCACAATGACAAAATCCACTTCAATGGCAAGTTTTTGCAAGAAATAAAATCCTACTCAATAGTTGAATCAAAAAAAGAGCTAGTCCAAGTAGAATCTAGCATTTTATCTACACTTGAGTATCTAAAAGCCCTGCTAGAAAAAGGCAATGCCTTGCCACGCGCACTAAACGCAGTGCAAGCCACAACCGTGCAAGAATTTATCAAAAAAAAGAGTTGGACATTTTTACAAAAAGATGAACCAAGAGAGTTTAATTTTTTTAAAAAGCCACTTAAAGATGAAGCAATAAATTCGGAGTTTTGCAAGCATATAGCAGTGCTAAAGCAATATCTAAAGCAATATTTTTTGCTAAAAGAGCGCGTGATTTTTGTGGAGCTAGAGAGGATTTTGGACGCTTTTGGCAGGGCAAAAAATCTATCCATACGGTCAAGCAAAAAACTTAGCTTTGCAAACTGCGCTCTAAAAGTGTATGAGCTACTCATACTAGGAGAGGGGTTAAATGGAAGCGCAGGCGGTATCGACCCGCAGTTTTTCTACTTTCGTATGGATAATACCATTAGTCATATTTTGATTGATGAGTTTCAAGACACTAGCCCTATGCAATATGCCATTTTACAGCCACTAATTGATGAAATTTATGCGGGCAAGGGGAGGGATATACGCGGGCAGGTAGATGACAGAAGCGTGTTTTTTGTGGGGGATTCTAAGCAGTGCATTTATGGATTTAGGGGGAGTGAAGCGGGATTTTTTGATGAGGTGATTTCTTGCTCGCCACTGCATACGCACAATCTGCCACACAACTACCGAAGCAAAAAATCTATCATTGATTTTGTAAATGCGTGCTTTAGCGAAATCTTTGGGGGGCAATACCAAAATCAAACCCTACCACAAAGCCAAAAAATCCAAGACTTAAAAAATAGCACGCTAAATAACCTTGAAACAAATGGATTTGTTTGCATTGTTCAAGATTTGACTCAAAAATCAAACGAAGCAGAATCTAGCAAAACCAAAAATATATCCAATGATTTTGGCAATTCTACTGACTCTGCTGAATCTACAAATCCCGCAGATGATACAAGCGAAAATATCGTAGTTGCGCAAGTGCTAGAGAGTTTGCAAACGCTATTTTTGCTAGGTGTGCAGCCAAATGACATTGCGATATTGTGCTTTAGAAATGATGATATTTTTAGTATAAATGAAGCGATAAAAGAGCGGTTTAAAAATATCAAAACTACTCCTGAAATCAAATCCGCTTTTGTCCAAAAGCCTAGCGTGCGCTTTGTCCTAAGTGCGCTAAAATTTATCCAAACTATCCAAGAAAATCAAACACAGATTGATAACGCTACGCAAGAGAAATATTCCAAAAACACCGCTGATTTTTATGTCTATGAGTGTCTAAAAATCGCTGGTAAAAAAGTGTTTGATTTGCCACAAGAAGAGCAAAAAGAACTACTACAATCATACAAAAACACCCTAAAAGAATGCCTAAAAAAATCATATCAAACCACTTCTACACACTCTGCGCATTCCACACATTTTGCAAATTCTGCAAATGAAAGAGTCATAAAGCCTAGCAAATGTATCCTAGAAATCATTAAATCTTTTCATATCTATGATAAAAACGCCCAAAAACTCCTTGAAGTAAGCCTCCAAGTAGTGCAAACAAGGCATAGCGAAACTCTTAGCGAGTTTATCACTAGAGTAGAATCACAAAGCATCACACCACCAAAAGAGAATTATGCAGGCATTAGGATTTTGACTATTCACGGAGCAAAAGGGCTAGAGTTTCCCTATGTGATTTTGGCTGATAGACTTGGGAGTGAGAGGCATAGTCCCAAAAATTTTGTCTATGATGACAAAGTATATTTTGTCCAAAAAAATAGAGAGATTGTCGATGAGGGATTTCGCATAGCACTAGAAGTAGCTAAAAATGCCGAAAAAATAGAAAAAAACAATGTCCTTTATGTCGCTTGCACTAGGGCAAAAGATGGGCTTATCATTGTCCCCAAAGACGACAAAAGTGCGTTTGAGGAGATACTAAAATCCATTAAATCATCATCGTTTTTGGATAGCTCTGCAGAGATAGAGACGCTAGAAAGCCTGCGCTCAAAAGCTGCTCAAAAAACACAAGCAAAAACAAAAGAGGAGCAAAAAACAACTAACCCCAAAATCCTAACCCAAATGCCCTTTGGCTCGCAAAATCAAACACTAAAGAAAGAATCCAATGCCTTGCTAAATGTGCTACCAAATGCCTTGCCAAACGCAGAAAAAATCCGCTTTGGTAACGCACTTCACTTAGCACTAGAATACGCGCTAGGCTTTGGAGTTAGCGATGAAATCTTGCGCAATATTTTGCAAAATCACTTTGGAGAAAGCATTGATATTTCACGCCTTTTATCTCTCACTCACACTACAAAAGAAAATCCGCGTTTTCAAGCGTTTTTACAAAAATCACAAAATTCGCACAAAGAGCAGAATTTAGCGCAGGCTAAGACTTCACAGAAAATGCAAGACTTACAAGGAGTGCAGATTTCACAAGAAGTTTTACAAGAGATTTTGGTAGAAGTGCCATTATTTTTTGAGGGGGAACTGAAGCGTATTGACTTGCTTGTGCGGGAGGGAGATAGGATTTTTGTCTATGATTATAAAAGTGGGGCTTCTACTAAGCAGGAGTATAAAGATGAGCACAAAAAGCAAGTAAGTGGCTATGTCTGCGCACTAAAAAGCCTATATAGCGACTATGAAATAAGTGGCTATGTCGCTTATATCCGTGATGAGATTGTGTGGGAATCCTGTGATAATGTGTAAAAACAGACAAAAACCAACAAAAACCAACTAAAATAATGCCAAATTTTACTCAAAATCCTAATCGAAAATACTAATCAAGGAATCCACTTATGTTAAGCATTAGGCTTCCATTTTTTGTTACCACACTAGAGCGACAAACAAAGATTTTGCTACTTCTTATTGCGTTTGGTTTTTTGCTCGTGTCTATCACGGGTTTGCTAGCACTTAGCGGACTAAAATATGAGTATGACGCAAGTATAGGCTCTCGTGTGCACAAATCAAAATCCCTCCAAAATATCCAAAAATTCTACACTTCCCTGCCAGCTTATAATTCACCAGCTTATAATCCCCTCTCCCAAAATCAATTAGCCCAAAAAGAGCTAGAATCCAAATACCAATCCTTGTTAAAAGAATGGCAAGACTATGAGGAGGACACCGAGCAAAAAGTGATTTTGCACTCACTAAAAATGCTTTATCAAAATCTATTTTTTGCCAAATCCATTGCCCAAGTGAGAGAAAAAATCGCCCAAAAAGACGCACTTAAAAAAGAGCTATCCACCCTCATAGAGCAGACAAAAGACATAATCGCCAAGCAAGATTATATAAAGCAAGATTTTGCTAAACGAGATTCTAAAGATTTTGATAAACACACTACACAGCTACTTTACCACAGCATAGAAGTCAGCAATAAAATCAATGATATTTTTGAGAAAAATATCGAAATCTTTAGCCTCCAAGATAACATAACGGATTCTATGTATGCCAATACGATGATATTTTTGCTCGGGTTTATGATTTTTGTGAGTGTGGTTACGCTGTATTCTTCAAGTGTGTTTGTGGGATTTATGCGTGGCAAAAATGCTAGGCTAGAAAAAATCATTTTGCAAAAAACCAATGAGCTTAAAAAAACTAACCAAAATCTACAAAAAACTATCACGGAGCAAATCGAGCAATCACGCAAAAAAGACCAGATAATGTATCAGCAAGCCCGCCTTGCTTCTATGGGGGAGATGATACAAAATATCGCACACCAATGGCGACAGCCACTAAACTCGCTCATCATTCTTATCCAAAATTTTAAGCTCAAATACGATAATGGCACGCTTAGCAAAGACATAGTCCAAGCCCAAACACAAGATGCTCTAAGGATTGCAAACAATATGTCAGACACCATAGAGAATTTCCGCAACTTTTTTCAGCCTCATATCAAAAAAAAGAATTTTTTTATTTGTGCGAGTATCAAGGATTCTATCGCACTAATCAAGCCTACTTTGGAGCAAAACAATATCCAAGTGTTTTTTGAATATGAAGAGGATATTGAGATTTTTGGGTATGAAAATGCTTTTAGTCAAATCGTGCTAAATATCATCAAAAACGCCCAAGACGCACTTACGCAATGCGCACTTGATTTTAAGCAAGATTCTATGCACGATTTAGCCCAAGATTCTAGCGATTTTGACGCGCAAAGCGGGATTATCCAAATCACTCTTTCGCGCAACTCTCATTGTGCGCTAACTCAAAGCACTTCGGCAAATAAAAGTGTTGATTGCGCTCAAATCTGCATAATGGATAATGGAGGTGGAATCAAAATCCCACAAATTGATAAAATATTTGAGCCATATTTCACTACCAAGCACAAATCCATAGGCACGGGCATAGGACTATATATGGCAAAGCAAATCATCGAAAAGCAAATGGGTGGCTGCATAGAGGTGGCAAACAGCGCGTGGGTGGCAAAAGAACTCAATAAAGAATGTTACGGGGCGAAATTTATGATAAGATTTCCATTGAATTTCAACAAAAACAGCACCATAAATGACTAAGGGGATAAAATGAAAGATTTAAAGGAGCTAAAAAACCTCACTCTACTTTATGTAGAGGATAATGAAGAAGTGGCAAGAGTTACCACAATGGTGCTAGAGGAGTATATAGAGCGGGTTTTGGTGGTAAAAAACGGCATAGAAGCCTTGCAAGTTTTCAACACCTATCAAGTCGATTTAATCCTAAGTGATATTTTGATGCCAAAAATGAATGGCATTGAGTTTGCTCGCAAAGTGCGTGAGGGTAAGCACAATGCCCAATGTCCTATCATTTTTACTACCGCACACACAGAGGTAAATTATCTACTTGATGCCATTAGCTTAAGCGTAGATGGCTATGTGCTAAAGCCTATCAACATTACCGAGCTACTTCACACGATGCTTAAAGCTATCTTGCCAAAAATCCAAGCCAAAGAAATAGAATCCAAAAATATGCTTTTAAGCGCGATAAATACCTTTGTAGGTGGCAAAAAAATCGAAATCATTCGCTTCTTGCTAGAGCATTGCGATGAAGAGGGGATTTTCTATGGAAGCTATGAATATATCATAGAGGAGCTAAATGTAAGCAAGCCCACAATCGTAAAGACATTTCATCAGCTTATGGAAGTAGGCTTGCTTGTCAAAATCCGCAACAAAGTCTATAAAATCTGCCTAGATAAGTAGTGCAAAAATAGCGATAAAGTAGTGGCAAAATCGCGCAAAAAGCGCAAAAATAGAGCAAAATCAAAAGTGGCAAAAAAGCGGATTTGGCAAAATATATTAGGATTTCTGTGATACACTTAGCGCGACTTTGGCAAATCTATACAAGCCAAAGAGCAAACACACAAAGGAGACATAATGAAAGTCTATGAAAATATCACCGACATCATCGGTAAAACACCAATCATCAGTCTAAAGCAAATCGCGCCAAACCTTTATGGCAAGTGCGAATTTCTTAATCCCAGCCATTCTGTCAAGGATAGAGCGGCTTATGCGATGATAGATGAGGCACTAAAAAGTGGCAAAATCAATTCTAACACCACCATTATAGAATGCACAAGTGGAAATATGGGAATCTCTTTGGCGATGATTTGCGCGAGCTTGGGGCTAAAAATAATCCTAACAATGCCAGAATCTATGAGCATTGAGCGTAGAAAAATGGTGCAGCTCTTTGGTGCGAAGCTCGAGCTTACCCCAGCTAGCGAGGGAATGAAAGGTGCGCTTAATAAGGCAAATGAGATTTTGACAAATACACCAAACTCCTTTATGCCAAGCCAATTTAGCAACCTTGCCAACAAAGAAATGCACAAAAGAACTACCGCAGTAGAAATTTGGGATA
>SAMEA104315434__coassemble_1440_pt1 | contig 9750 bp, 7 predicted proteins | sample SAMEA104315434__metabat2_low_PE_003 | metagenome-assembled genome bin SAMEA104315434 (sample SAMEA104315434) | gut metagenome | biome: Monkey gut; feature: monkey-associated habitat; material: faeces | place: China | collected 2013 | reverse complement strand
TCATTTGGGAGGCGGAAATTATCAAACTCTTTTTTGCTTTGTCGCCCAAGATTGTTTCTATCGACTAGAAAAAGGACGCGCTTTGCCTTTGCGTGTGCTAAAAGGCGGTAGATGAAATTACACGCGGTGAAAGTTTTACCCGCACCTGTCGCCATTTGAATCAAAGCGCGGGGATTGCCTTTGGCTAGGGAGGATTCAAGCGCGGTAATCGCCTCTACTTGACAAGGGCGCAAAGGCGTGGTATCTAGGTGCGTGGCGGGAAGTGTGGTGAGATTTGCACGCAAGGGCGTGGAATGTAGCTTATCAAACAATGCTTGTGGCGTATGAAAAGCAAAAACGCGCCTAGCGCGAGGGTGTGGCTCACGCAAATCGCTGAAATAAATCTCACCGCCATTGCTCTCATAGATAAAAGGCAGGGGATTTGCCCACGCTTTTAAGCCACTAGGCAAGTGCGTGGCGTAGTGTCTGCCCTGCGCGTGAGTGCCACTCAAAGTCGCGCCTTGTCTTTTCGCCTCGATGACGCCACAGGCTTTGCCCTCGATGAAAAGCAAGTAGTCCGCCTCGCTACCATCGCTCATAGGAAATTCGCGCACAGCAACGCCTGAAATATCCTGCCCTTGCGCTTTGGCAAAGCGATTAAACTCGCCCTTATCTTGCAGGACAAACCCGCACTCTCGCAACAATGTGTCAATATCTATCCGTGTCTTTGCTTCGTCTTTCATAAATAACAACTTGCAGTTCAATCCCCGATTTGCCCCACGCAATATGCTTGCAATACACCTTTACCCCGCATTTCCCTCCTAAATCATTTTGGCTACTAGATTCCCTCCTCCAAATATATCTCTTTAAGAGATTTTGCTAGATTTTGTTTGCAGAGCCTAGCACTTCCATTCGCTCGGCAATTACCGCACTCATCGCCTCCATAGCAGGAGCAAAAAACTTGCGCAAGTCAAACTGCGTGGGGTCTTCATTTGCGACTTTGCGCACTTGTGCCATAAAGGCTATGCGCAAATCCGTGTCGGTATTTACTTTGTTTATCCCGCCTTTTACCGCTTCTTGCAAGAAGTCAAAAGGCACACCTTTGCTGCCTTTGAGGTCGCCACCTGTGGCTAGGAAAGACTCGCGCACATATTGTGGTATCGCGCTTGCGCCGTGAAGCACGAGGGGGATATTGGTGCGCTTTTTTACTTCTTGGAGGCGGGCAAAATCTAGCTTTGGCTCGCCTTTGAATTTGAACGCTCCGTGGCTAGTGCCTATGGCAGGGGCTAGGAAATCCACCTTGCTTTTGGCGACAAACTCCTCTGCTTCTGCGGGATTTACTAGCACGGCGTCCGCTTCGCTCACAGAGATATTATCCTCGATGCCTTGCAGTCGCCCTAGCTCCGCCTCCACGCTCACGCCCTTGCTGTGAGCATACTCCACCACTTGCGTGGTGAGGGCTAGGTTTTGGGCAAACTCGTGATGAGAAGCGTCTATCATCACAGAGGTAAATCCCGCGTCAATGGCTTTTTTGCAAGACTCAAAAGAAGTGCCGTGGTCAAGGTGAAGTGCCACAGGGATATGGCTATATCGGCTTGACATCGTGCGCGCAATCCCCACCACCATATCAATACCGAGATATTTTATCGCGCCCTCGCTTGCTTGGATAATAAGCGGGGATTTTTTGCTATCAGCCGCGAGGAAAATCGCATTTAGCATTTCAAAATTGACAAAATTAAACGCGCCTACGCCATAGCCCTCTTTGTGTGCTTTTTGGAGGATTTCATTTCCTGTAACTAGCATTGTTGCTCCTTTTTGGTTTTGATGTTTGGCTTGTTTTGGATTTGGCTTATTTTTAGCTCATTTTGGCTTGAAGCAAAATCCAAAGTCTTAAAGCCAAAAATTTAAGTGTAGCCAAAATCTTTTAATACACAAAGTTTGTAGTAGCATAAGCGCGTAATCTTTTGGCTAGATACCTGCTTTGAGATAGAATCTTTAGGTTTGTTTTTTTTTTAAGGTTTTTACAATGTTTTTTGGCGTTTGCTTTTTGCAAATTTTGCACAACATTATCATTTTTATACTACAATTCACGCGCAATAAAATCTTTGAATCAAAGTTTTAGATGATATTGTCCAAATGCTTTAGCAGAGATTTTACGCAAAATCTAAAAACACTTAAAAGGATACAAAATGAAAACTTCCATTACTATCATTGGAGGCTCTATCGCAGGGCTTACCTCTGCACTTATTTTTGCTAGCGCAAAAAGCGCGGATAGGGATTTTGAGATAACTATCATTGATGAGGGCAAAGGCGATTTGAACGCTGCTGCGATTTATAATGCTCCTCTTTTTCCACTAGGCGCAAAGGCTTCAGAGATTTACTCACAGCTAAAATCTCAAATTGCTTCTATGCTTGAAGTGCGCTATATCACGGGCAAAGCCACTGCTGTGAGCGGGCAAAAAGGCGCGTTTATAACAAGTGGAAATGGGTTTGAAGCACTGCAAAGCGAGTATGTCATCTTTGCTACGGGAGCGAGTAGCTTTGAGATAGAGGGGTTTAGAGAATTTGTGCGTCCGCACACACTTATCCCCCGCCCAAACAAAGTCCGCCTAGAGTGGAGCGGCAGACAGGAGCTAAAAGCAGGTGCTTATGTCGCTGGTATCGCTTCAGGGGTAACCTCTATGGTAACCACAGCTATGGGCTCTGCTAGCGAAGCTGCGTGTGCTATCATCAGCGACATAGCAGGCGAAGTAGCCTACCACCACGATACTCCTACTTCAAGGAAGTAGCAAATAAGGGTAGCAAAAAGGCGTTTGCTTGATTTTGCGGGGGGTTGTTTTTGGATTTTATGCTATGCTAAGGTTTTGGTAGGTTTTGCGTCTACCAAAAATCCTTGCTATAACTTAAAATACGAAATCTAGTAGCTTTATTGCTTTTTTAATTCTGCATTCTTGTATCTTTTATCCAAACTATACTTACAACTTCACTTGTTTTAGCGCGTTTTTTATCATTTGTATTGTTAGGATTCTAGTGTGTTTTCTCATTTTGGCTAGAATTGCGTTTTTTATCTATGAGATTTGGCTTTTTGTAAGGAGAATTCCCGTGAGGACATTAGTTTTTATTTTGATGATAGGAGTGTTTATGAGTATAGCAGGTGCAAATCCAAAACAAAGTGCATTGCCTGATTTTAAGCAGATACGACTAGAAAATGGGCTAGAAGTAGTGGTAATCCCGCTTGATAACAAAAGTGGTGTGATACAGACAAATGTGTTTTACAAAGTGGGCTCTAGAGATGAAGTGATGGGCAAAAGTGGCATAGCACACATACTAGAGCACCTAAGCTTCAAATCCACCAAAAACCTAAAAGCTGGGCAGTTTGATGAGATAGTAAAGAGCTTTGGCGGGACAAACAACGCAGCGACAAGTTTTGACTACACACAATACTACATAAAGTCAAGCGCGGCAAATGTCGATAAGTCGCTTGAGCTGTTTGCAGAGCTTATGCAAAATCTAAGTTTGAGTGAAAAGGAGTTTCAGCCCGAGCGACAAGTCGTAGCGGAGGAGCGCAGATGGCGGACTGATAACTCTCCTATAGGCTATCTCTATTTCCGTTTTTTCAATACCGCGTTTTTGCACCATTCCTATCATTGGACACCTATTGGCTTTATGGGAGATATTTTGAGCTGGGATATAGATGATATACGCAAATTTTATCAGCAGTATTATCAGCCAAATAACGCTATAGTCGTGGTAGCAGGCGATATAGAGCCAAATGTAGTATTTGAGAGTGCAAAAAAACATTTTGGCAAAATCGCTAACAAAGTCAAAATATCTCGCCCCAAAATCGCAGAACCCGCCCAAGATGGCTACCGCGAAGTCATAGTCCGCAAAGAGAGCGAGATAGAGTGGCTACTTATGGGGTATAAAATCCCAAACTTTGAGGATAAAGACCAAGTAGCACTCTCTGCGCTAGCCGACATACTAAGTGGAGGTAAATCTGCCCTACTTGATGCCGAGCTAGTGGATAAAAAAAACATAGCTAGCGAGGTGTCTGCTTCTGCTATGGCACTAAAAGATAGCGGGATTTTTTTGTTTATGGCAGCGGGCAATGCGGGTGTAGAAGCAAAAAAACTGCAAAAAGAGATTTTAGCTATACTAGAGAGGGTAAAAAGAGGCAAAATCACTCGAAAAGAGCTAGACAAAGTCAAGGTAAATATGCGTGCTAGCTTTGTTTTTGGGCTAAATAAGGCTAGCTCGGTAGCAGGAATCTTTGGGCGGTATTTGGTAAAAGGCAACATAAAACCACTACTTGAGTATGAAGAAAGTTTTTCTAAGCTGACTTTGGAGGACATAACCTCTGTGGCAAAAAAATACTTCAAAGAGGATGGGTTAACTGTGGCGATACTAAAAAACCCATAGACAAAATTCACATAAGTTTTTAGCAATTTTTATTGTGCGGTTTAGGTAGATAAATCGCTAGCTTGCTTATGTATGTGATAGTGCCATCGGCTACTTCATCAAAAAGCCAAAATAAGCAAAAAGCTAGCGATAAGTTTTGCACGCTTAATACAACACCGTGTAAGTCTTCCTTGGTCCGTGCACGCCAAAGACGGTTTGTAGCTCTATATCTGCGGTGCGCGATGGTCCTGCTACAAGGATAATATTGCTTGGCAAAATCTCGCTTCCACTGCGCTTCCTCTCATACTCTTTGGCAAATCTAATGCCCTCTAGCATATTTGGCACGACATTGTTTTTATCAAGCAAGTAAATGCAAATGTTTGTGATAAGCGAGCTTAGGCGCGGGGCGTTTTCATTGGAGCTAAGTGCTATCACACCCAAGTCAGCGATACCACAGCGAGCCTGCACGATACTAGCACTTATGCCAAAAAGCCTATCACGCATAGAGTCTACACTTTGGGTGTAGGGCAAAAGCGCGTAGGATTGCAAGTTTGCCTGCTTTAGTGCGTTTTGCACGGCTTCTAGCTCGCAGTCCAAATCACAATTACACAAAATCTCTTTGAGATTTTCGCCCACACCGCCCGCACTGCCTGCGCTAGCACCGCTACTAACCACACCATTAGCACCGCCTGCGCCATTTCGCGCACCGCCATTACTAGCACTCACGCTCATTTCGCTGTCATTTTCAGCGAGGATTTTAGCGATAGCACTTGGCAAATCGCCCTTAGTCGATTCTATGATAAGCGATTTGTTGTTGGTGTGATTTTCTTTAAAATCCTGCAATAACGCCTCCTTGCCCTCTCCGCTTAAATGTAGTGGCTGGCTAAAGCGTGGCTCGCCCTCCTTGATACTTGGGATATGAGAATTACAAGCGATAGATTCCCTCACTCGTGCCAAAATCTCTTCTTTTGGGCTTAAAGCCCCTTGTGCATTTGCATTACTCATAAATCACTCCTTGCATTTGTTTTACCTTTTGGTGTAATCCTCCGCTCACGCTTGGAAAGGCGCGGTATTTTACCCACTTGCTTAGCAACGGCACAAAGCTGGCAAATGGCTTAGCAAGCGGTGCTAGAGGGGTTAGGCTCATTACAAATCGCCATTTAGCTGGGCTTGTAGCGAGGTTTGCAAATCCCCTCATCGCGCTTTGCTCGATAGGATTTTGCGTATGTAGTTCAGAATTTAAAGCATTTGCACCGCTTGCACCACCTGCGCCACTTAAAACGCCACCGCTTGAAGTCCCGCCACTTGCGCCATATTCGCCATTTGCCTTGACTATCTTTCTGCCCTGCCCTACGCGCTCACTTCGCAAATCGCGTATCAGCTCCGCTAGGGGAATCTCCACAGGACACACCTCGCTACATCGCCCACATAGCGAGCACAAATCAAGCATTGGCGAGCAGGAATTTAGCCCATAGATTTGAGGGGTAATCACCTCGCCTATGGGTCCGGGATATGTGCTTAGATATGCGTGCCCGCCGATTTTGTCATACACAGGGCAGTGATTTAGGCAGCTCCCGCAGCGGATACAGCTCATCGAGCGGTAGTAGTGGCTATCTTTTAGCATATTTGAGCGGTTGTTATCAAGTAGCACGATATGCACTTCTTTTGGTCCGTCTTTTTCGCCCTCTTTGCGCGGGGAAGTGATTATGTTGTTGTAGCAAGTGATGACGCTTCCCACCGCAGAGGGTGCGAGCATAGAGTCCAAAATAGCAGCATCTTCAAAGCTCTCCACCACCTTTTCGATTCCACAAATGGCGATATGCACATCGGGCGCGGTGGTGCTCATTCGCCCATTGCCCTCGTTTTCGATAAGCCATATCGCACCCTCATTTGCTATGGCGAAATTCACCCCGCTCATTCCCATAGTAAAGGTTTGAAACTCCTTGCGCATATAGTTTCGCGCTATGGCGTTGAGCTTTTCTATTTCATTTTCTAGCGGGGCGTTTAGCTTAGCGTGAAATAGCTCGCCCACCTCATAGCGGTTTTTGTGGATAGCTGGGACGACAATATGCACAGGCGGCTCGCCAAGAAGCTGTAAAATCACTTCGCCCAAATCCGTCTCAAACGCCTCTAAGCCTTTAGATTCTACGAAGTGATTAAAGCCGATTTCCTCGCTTGCCATTGACTTGCCTTTGAGGACTTTTAGCGCACCTTTTTGCTTCATAATCCCATAAATAAGCTCATTTGCCTCTTTTGCGTCCCGCGCCCAATGCACTTTCATACCATTTTTTGTGGCGTTTTTCTCAAACTCTAAGAGATTCTTATCAAGTTTGCGCAAGTTTTTTTGCTTGAGCTCCTTGCCCTTAGCGCGAAGCGATTCCCAATCGACAAACCTTGTGGTTACGAGTTTTTTACGATTGCCCCGCAGGGTATCCATCGCACGCAGGAGATTTTCTTGGAGTTGCTTATTGCTTAGTCCTTTTTCTATCGCGCTGTGGTATTTGCCTTTTAGCTCTTTGGTGCTTAGATTTGTGGTGCTACTCATTTTTGCCTCCTTAAGTTGTGTTGCTATCGATTTTGCTTTAGCAAATGCAGAGATTTTCTCACGCTTTGCAAATGTAAAACACATCTAGATTCTAGAATCTAGATGTGTTTCTCGCGCTTTTTCACTGCATTGCTTTTTTGCCTTTTTTACTCGCGTTTTTGCGCTCTTTTAAGCGATTACTATGCTATCCCTATGCGCTTGGCTAGGAAATCATATAAGTGCATAGGCTTCACACTCACGCCTTGCTTTGCCATAGCCCCTGCGATATTTAGCAGACAGCCCGCGTCTGCTGATAGCAGATACTCGACATTTCGCGCTTGTATGTCCTCGACCTTGCGCGTAACCATAGCGTTGCTAACCTCTGGCTCTTTTACGCTAAATGTCCCGCCAAACCCGCAGCACTCCTCCTCGCGCTCTAGCTCGATGAGATTGACATTTTTTAGCCCTCTTAGCAGTGTTTTGGCTGGCTCTATGCACTTAGCAGTGCGCAAGGCGTGGCAGTTGCTATGCCAAGTTACATTTGTGCTAGCCCCTTTGTCCTCATAAGCCACGCCGCGAGCAAGCAGATACTCGCTTAGCTCATACACGCGAGCGCAAAATCTCTTTGCCCTCTCATAGTGCTCGCTCCCCTCAAAAAGCTCCAAATAATCCACCCTCATCATTCCCGCACACGAGCCACTAGGCAAAATGATAGGAATCTCTTCGTTAAAAAGCTCCATATTGTGCAGGGCGATTTTGCGCGTCTCATCATAGTAGCCCGAGTTAAAGCTTGGCTGCCCGCAGCAAGTTTGGTCTTTTTTGAAAACCACTTGCGCGCCTGCGTTTTGGAGGAGTTTGATAGCGTTAAGACAAGTGCTAGAATACGCCGCCGCCCCGATACAAGTAGCGAAAAAATACACACGATTTGTTGAATTTTCTTTGTGAGGCATTTTCTCTCCTTTAAGGTTTTTTGCAAAAACTCACAACATTCTTAATATTATGCTGATTATGATACAAAAACTTTGTTACATACTTAAGCATTATTTCAAAAATATAGACATAAATCTTTGTAGTCAAATCAGTTCTCTAAGGATAAATAGCATAGGCATAGAAGCATTGGCATAATGTTACTTTTTGTGTATTTTAAGAAAAAATATGGATTTTGTAGCAGTAGCGTTAATAAATATATGACTACAATAAAAGCAAAAGTGTAAGGAATCAAAATGCGAATCCTAAATGTCGCCCTTATCCAAATGTGTCCTAAGCCTTATGAATTGAGAGAAAATCTATGCCTTGCGCTAAAGCTAGCAAAAGATTCTCTTAAAAAAGGTGCGAATCTTATCGTTTTTCACGAGCTTTTTGATAGCGGATATTGCGTTAATCCGCACGACAGCGATTTTGCGATGGATTTTGCAAAGCCACAAAAACACGCAACTTTCAAAGCACTAAGTGCGTTTGCAAAAGAAAATGGTGTGCATATCGTGGCGTGTGGCATAGAAAAATCAAACAAAAATCTATATGACACCGCCTATATCATCGCGCCAAGTGGAAAGTGCGTAGGAAAACACCGAAAAATCTACCTATGGGGGAAAGAAAAGTCGCGTTTTAATAAGGGCAAAAAATACGAAGTTTTTAAGCTAAACTTTGACAATTTCAGCGCGAAAGTGGGTTTGCAGATTTGCTATGAAATAGGCTTTGGCGTGGGGGCGAATATTTTGGCACTAAAGGGCGCGGAGGTGCTTATCTATCCTAGTGCGTTTGGAGTGGCGAGGGCGTATAATTGGGATTTGCTAAGTAGGGCGAGGGCAGTGGAGAATGGGTGCTTTGTGTTAGCGTGTAATCATAGTGGCACTGAATCGGTAGTAAATTCGTCTTTGGGTGCATCTTTCGCACTTGGAGAAAATTTTGGGGAATCAACAGACTCCAAGTCTAGTTTTACCCCCAAAATTTTCTCCAAATACAGAACCTCCACCACAAATACTAGAATTTGTAATTCTAAAAATATAGATTCTACAAAAGTTACAGAATCAAGCACACAATTCACGGAATCTACTACTTTTTGTCATACTGAGCGTAGCGAAGTATCTAAAAAGAAAAATAATAGAGATTCTTCGCCTACGGCTCAGAATGACAATTTAATGAAACTAGCAAAATCCATCGAATTTGCAGGTGATTCGAGAATTATTTCGCCCAAAGGCACTATCATCAAAAAAGCCACAAAGCCAAATGAAGCCATAATCGCGCAAATAAATTTAGATGAGATTTACCCACAACGCAAAGCGATTCCCTATCTAAAAGACTTTGACACCAAACTCACTAAAAGGAGTTTTGGCAAATCAACTTAAAAAGGAGTAACAAATGGCAAAAGAGATTTTAGTAGCCTATGGCGTGGATATTGACGCGGTGGCAGGGTGGCTAGGTAGCTATGGTGGCGAGGATAGCCCTGATGATATTTCGCGAGGGCTTTTTGCGGGTGAAGTGGGAATCCCACGACTTTTGAAGCTATTTCAAAAATACAATTTGCCTGCGACTTGGTTTGCACCGGGACATTCTATCGAAACATTCCCAGAGCAACTCAAAATGATAGTCGATGCAGGACACGAAATCGGTGCGCACGGCTATTCACACGAAAATCCTATCGCAATGAGTGCGAAGCAAGAAGAAGATGTTTTGCTAAAAAGCATTGAGCTAATCAAAGGGCTTACGGGCAAAGCACCCACAGGCTATGTCGCACCGTGGTGGGAGTTCTCAAATATCACAAATGAGTTGCTTTTAAAGCACGGCATAAAGTATGACCACTCGCTTATGCACAATGATTTTACGCCCTACTATGTGCGCGTGGGCGATAA
>SAMEA104315434__coassemble_1406_pt1 | contig 9888 bp, 7 predicted proteins | sample SAMEA104315434__metabat2_low_PE_003 | metagenome-assembled genome bin SAMEA104315434 (sample SAMEA104315434) | gut metagenome | biome: Monkey gut; feature: monkey-associated habitat; material: faeces | place: China | collected 2013 | reverse complement strand
AAGAGATTTTATCGTGTTTGAAAACACCGCGTTTGAAATGCTGTATTATCTCTCGCTTTTTGTGCTAGCATTTGTAGTGGTGGTAGTGATGAAAGGCATTTTGTAGTAGGGCTAATCTAGTAGCCAAAATCTTAGCACCAAGCCAACTTGCGTAAAAGAATCTAAGAAAGAATCTAAATAGATTCTTTGCTTTTTTCTACTTTGTCTGCTTTTGTATGTGCGCCCATTATTTTTAGCACTTCTTCTTCGCTTAGGCTTTTTAGCTCTTTGTAATAATGCTCTGTGCTGACAAAATAATCTATGCTTGCCACGCAAATAAGCATATCACTTTGGGATTTTAGTAGCTCGGCGACATCGCGGGCGATTACAGGGACTAGGACAAATATACTTTTTGCTTTTTTTTGGATACAAGTTTTTATCGCTAGGCTCATTGTGATTCCGCTCTCTACTCCTTGGTCGATGAGAAATACATCTTTTTGGGACAAATCGCTTAGTGTCGCACCCTTGCGGAATTTATAGATTCTAGGAAGCAATACTTCATCATAGGTGCGTCTAGCCTCGCCATATACATAATCAAGCGTAATATCAAAGCTATCAATTAGCTCTTCATTTAGCACAATATCCATATTTTCACTCACGCTTGCTATCTCACACTCATCATTCATCGGTGCAAATATGGGTGCACTAAAAAGCAAATCTAGCTTGGAGTTTAGCTTGTGTGCGAGATTATGCGCGAAAAATAGCCCATCAAAGCTCGTAGATAAAATAATATTTTGGCTAGAGTCAATATGCTGATTGACAAACATATCATAGAGTTTGTCAAATGCGTCTTCTCTGTTTGCAAAAAGTATGTTTTGGGTAGCTAGATTTGTTAGTCCGTGTAGGCTTGTCTCGCGCGTCTCATTAGATAGATTTTGGGATAGATTTTGTGGTAAGTTTTGGGCAAATGATTTCGCACTCATTTGGTTTAGGGTTTGTATGGTGGATTTTGTGTTTCGTGGGGTATCTTGGGGTTTTGGTGGTTTTGTGGTTTTGGCAGGGGAGGGCTTTTGCTCTTTGGCATTTGAGGGGCTTATGATGCTTGTAGGTTTTTTTGATTCTAGGCTAGATTGCGTGCTGGCAAAGTCTTTGTCTAAATCGCTAGAGTTTATATCTTTTGGTGTGGGCTTTGGTGCGGATTTTATGCTTGATTTGGCGTGCTTTTGGGCAATTTTGCTTGGCATACTCTCTCCTTAAATCTTAAAAATCTCTAAATAAATTTTGGGCAAAAAAAGAGGCTAAAATCTTAAAAGCAAGTATATCTCAATAAAAAGCAAACTTGCCAAATCTATGTCTAAAAACCTCTATCAACTCCCATATCAAAATCTATCAAAATCTCATAGAAAGTCCCGTACCACCTAAGGGGACAAAATTAAACACTACACGCACGAAATAATCGCTTTGGATAAAAAACGGATTATCAGGGTTGTTTGTGAGGATAGGACGCCTGCGGTTTATAAACTTTAGCCCAATCCCAAAACAACGCACATTTTTATAAACCCCTATATCCCAATCAAGAAAAGCATCTCTGCTAATGTCATATCCCGCCTGCATAGATAGCGCAAAAACCCCAAAATCTTTTGATAAAACTCCGCGAATATAGTGAGCGTGGGTATTGGTAGTGAATGTGTTTGAAGTCAAATCAAATCCACGATTTGCCCCGCCGTCTTTGTAGTAGTAGGAAAGTAGCGAGCTAAATGTGCCGACATTGTAGCTAATGCTAGCAGATACTTCATTTAGCGAGCCATAATAAAAAGAGTAAAAAAAGCTTGTAGAGAGATTTAGCCCATCTATTGGCGAGTAGGTGAAGCGATTTTCTAGTGGGCGTCTAGCGATTTGTCTTGGGTCTTTTATGTCGTTTATTATGCCGTTGCTATCAGCATCAAAATTTAGCCTCTGAAAGATTTTCCAATCAAAAATAGGATTGCCATTATTGGTAATGAAGTATTGGCTTAGCTTCAAATCTAGCGTGTTTGCTAGGATAGAATACGCACTTATACCACTTGGGTCCCAAATGTCATCATAATATTTCCACTCGCCATCTACCATAAATGGATAAGTATTGGCAAATTCTGCATTGTTTGATAGGGTTGCGCTGTTGCGATTGTTTAACCCACGCGCACGCAAGGAGGCAAAGTATGGTCCTGCTTGCCTATCAAAAAGCCCATCTAAGAAACATAAGGATATGGTCCGCTAAATAGGGCTTCAAATTGGATAGAGTGAAAGATTTTGTCAAAACTGCGTGATAAATCGGTGTTTAGCGACAGGGAATAATTAGCTGAAAAGATATTACCAAATTTTAGTTGGTTTGGGAGATTTTGGCTTTGAGCCTCGCTTGTGATTACGCCTCCTACATAGCTATTTTGAGCGGAGTGGATATTTAGATTTTCTGCATAAAATTCATTCCAAAATCCAATAGAGAGGTATTTTTTGAAAAGTGAGAACTGCAAGCCCACAGGGATTTTCACAGCGTTTTCGATATAGCCATAGCCACGCGTGCGGATGGTGTTTTTCATCTGATAGTCTATGGAGTAGAGCAAAGACTTCCAAAAAAGAGAGTTTGTGTATTTGTGGTATTGGATATTTGGCACAGATTGCAAAGTGGTGGAGTTGCTTAGCTTGGCTAGGTTTAGAAAATATTTTATATTTAGCCCAAAGTAGTGATTATCTGTTTGGAGGTAGAAATTTGCCTTAGAAGCATAAGTAGCGTCATAGATTCGCTTATTTGCCTTATCTAGACGGTAGTAGTCCAAATCATTCATATGCACCATATTGACATAGATTCCATTATCTAGCTCGTTTTTTAGGCGAAAATACTTTTGGAGTGGCTGCTTGCCTAGATGATAAAATCTAAAGCCATAAACTTCTCTGTTTTTTATGTCATATCTTTCTTTGTAAGAATCAAAGTTATAAAGATAGCCCACTTCTGCCATAGTCCTATCATTTGCACTATCTACTAACCTCATCTCAAAGTGTCCGCCCACACCGCGAGAAGTTCGCACTTGTGGCGTGAAAGTCATATCAAACCACGACTTTATAGGCACGAAGTAGGGCTGCGCGTAGATAAACCCCTCTGTATTTGATGACAAAAAGTATGGAAACAAAAATCCGCTTTTGCGGTTTAGGTTTGTATCTATGGTGAAGTAAGGGAAATAAAAAATCGGCACATCGCCAATATAAACGCGCGGATTCCACAAAGATACGCGCTGTTTTTCGGCATTATATAAGCCAGAGCTAGCTTCCATTCGCCATATCGGGCTTTGGACTTGGCAGCCCGAGATTATGGCTTTTTTGAAACCATATACGCCTTTTTTGGAGCTACCAGATAGGGCGTTTACCCACATTCCGCTAGTGGTGTCTTGCAAATATAGTGGCTCTAAAATCCCATAGTGCTCATCTAGCTCAAAGCTCGTAGAATGCGTGCGAACAAGCAAAGTGCCACCCCGATAGATTCTCACTTCCCCCTCTGCATAGACTTTTTTGTTTTCTATGTCGTATTTGATGACATCGGCCATGGTGTATAAATCAGGATTTATCATCACAGCATTGTGGATAGCGTGTATGACATTGTTTTCGCTTTTTACCTCATCAGCTAGTAGCTCAAAAATCCGCTGATTGTCTTTGTCATACTCTGCGGCTGCGGTTTTAGACGCAGAGGATAGAGGGAGATTTGGTGGGATATTTTTGGTGGCTTGGGGGTTAGACTGTGAATTTTGGGATTGGGTGGCTTGGGTAGGCTCCGTGTTTTGGGGAGTTTGGGCAAAATCTTGGGTGGTTTTGGCTTCTTGTGGGGTTTGATTTTGGGTGGGCTTACTTTGTGAGGAATGTGGTGCTTCTTTGGCAGAATCTTTTTGCGTATTGGTGTGAGTAAAATCCTGCATAGATTTTGTGCTATCTTTTATTTTGCCTTGTGCTTTTCTTTGGGATTTGAAAGTTTGGGCTAGGCTATCATCATCAAGATTAAAATCCCTCATATTTGTGCCAAACTCATTTGAGGAGCAAACTTCAGCGAGCGCACCACAAACAAGCAAAATCCAAAATCTAGTGCGAAAGGCTTTGGAAAATCTAGCGCAAATCAGACTTAAAAATCCGTGATAAAATCCACCCCAAAATCCCCCACCAAATCTACACCAAAATCTAGCCACGCAAAATCCCTACTGCTTTTTTTGGATAACGATACTTTGGCAAAGCCTATCATATAGCGTGCGCTTGAAGCTATCGTTTAGCGCAAATATAAAAGGGATATAATACACAATCTGTGAAACCTCACGCAAAAACGCGCGCAGTAGCGACTTTAGCACGGAGGGTGAGTCAAGCAAATCTATGCTTACTACTTCGATTTTGCAGACTATCTTGCCTACACTTGCGCCATACCACGCCACGAAAATCCACTGATAAATCATATCTATGACAAACAGTTGCAATAGCATTGGTCTCATAGCGTTTATGATTTGCTCTGCGTTGTTCTCTTGGAGGCTTTTATTGATACTCTCTAGCGCACCAAAATTTAGCAAGCAAACCACCACGCTTACTATCAAGCTATCTAACACAAAAGCGATGAATCGCTTATCGATGTCTGCTAGCTGTATGTCCTCTCTATCGAGGATTTCTTGGATTTGCTCATCGCTCATTTTGGCTTCCTTTTGTTTTGGCTATGGTTTGGATTTTGTAGTTTGGATTTGGCTAGATTTTAGAGTTTTAGCATTTTTTGGCGAAGTTTTATTCTCTAAGGCTTGATTGCTTTATCTGCGATGTCTTTGCGATATATTGCACCCTCAAATTGTATAGATTTTGCGATTGTGTAGGCGTTTGCTTGGGCTTTTGGCAAACTATCTGCTATGCCAACTGCTAGGGCTACTCTCCCACCGCTTGCTAGCATAGAGTGCTCCTTATCCTCACTCACTCCTGCATAATGCACTCGCCCTAGATTTTCATCATAAGGAGTGATTTTGATAGTATGAGGAGTGCTACTACCAAAGGGATAGTTATGACTTGCAAGCACGACTGCTACGCAGTGCTTATCACTAAATGTTACTTGTAGGTTTTTTAGGCTTTTGTTTTTTACCGCTTCGCAAATATCAAGCAAAGGCGTTTGCAAAAGTGGCATAAGCACTTCGCATTCTGGGTCGCCAAAGCGGACATTAAATTCTAGTAGATATGGCTCTAGCTCGCCCCCTTTTTCTACCACCATTATTCCCGCGAAAAGCACCCCACAAAAAGGCGTGCCTCTTTTTTTCATTCCCTCTAGTGTGGGGGCAAAAATCCTAGATTCTATTTTTTGCATTAGGGCTTTATCACAAAGTGGCGTTGGCGTGTATGCCCCCATACCACCTGTATTTGGTCCTTTATCTCCGTCATAAAGCTGCTTGTGGTCTTGGCAAGCGGGCAAAGTGATGAAGTCCTCTCCATCACAGATTGCAAACACAGATAGCTCATAGCCTGCTAGATACTCCTCCACCACGATACGCAAGCCCGCTTCCCCAAAGCTTTTCCCACTTAGCATTGATTGTATGTTTTGTGCCGCTTCATCATAAGTTTGGGCTATGATTACGCCTTTGCCCGCGCATAGTCCGCTAGCTTTGACTACGATAGGTGGGGTAAGCGTGTGAGCAAAATCTATGGCTTCTTGTGGGTTATCTGTTTGGATATATTTCGCAGTTGGGATTTTAAACTCGCGTAAAAAATCTTTCATAAACGCTTTTGAACCCTCTAGCTTTGCAGCCTCTTTGCTAGGTCCAAAAGCCTTTATGCCCTCTTTTGCTAGCTCATCGCTTAGCCCTGCTACTAGCGCACTCTCCCCACCGATAATCACCCAATCGACTTGCTTCTCTTTGCAAAAGATAGTGATTTCCTCATTGCTTTTTAGCTCTACATTTTGCCCTAGCGTTTTTGTGCCTGCATTGCCTGTGGCAAAGTAGATTTCCCCTACCCGATTATCACTTCGCAAATGCTCGCCTAGAGCGTATTCTCTGCCACCATTGCCGACTATGAGTATGGATTTTTGATTTGTGAGGTTTTGGGAAGTGGAAGAGGATTGCGTGCAATAGGATTGCGAAGTGCTAGGGGGGTTGCTTGACATTATTAGCCTTTTTATATTTTTTTGACAAAGCACCCAAATAACCGCTACTTAAACTTTGCGCAGCCCACTCTTACAAGCTACAAATAAGGCTGGAGGATTCTATTAGGCGGCAGACACTCACCTACTTAAAGGCTTCAAGCGCGAATACCGACACACAAAAACCGCTACCAAAGCCTAAAATACTTCGATTAACGGACTCACCAAAAAAGAAACACGAGTTATTCAGGCACAATACTTGTGATTGACACATTTTTAAGGCGTTATTATAAGGTTGTTTGGCTTAATTTTGGGTTACAAAGTAATCAAAAAATTTATTTTAGAGATTCTTGGTTTTTGCTAGCGTGTTTTTTATCTAACCATAGCCATTGAATCATAAGTATAGCCACGCCTATGTCGATACACACATCAGCGACATTAAATATCGCAAACTCAAACCAATAATGCCAATGCACAAAATCCACTACCGCGCCGTGTATAAATCTATCAATGACATTAGAAACCCCACCTCCTAGTATGAGTCCTATGCCCAAAAAATACCGCTTCATTGCGTCATTATTAAAAAGCAAGTATGCAAAAATCGCTAGCAAAAATCCCATTTGAAGCCATTTGAGATATTCGCCTAGACTTGCTAGCATAGAGAAAGCTACGCCGTCATTATACACAAGCACGACAGAAATCATCTCGCTACTCCAGCGAAATCCATCTAAAATAATGCTTTTTACATATTGGTCGCAAGCAATCACAGCTATGATGACAAGGATAAGTTTTATGAAGCCATAGATTTTGCTTTTTGCAGTGGAATGGGGAGCTTTTTTGGGGGATTTGGGTGGGAGGTATGAAAAAAATGTCGTATTTTGTGAGATTTTCACCCTAACGCTCCTTTGAAAAATGTCTCTATCTCTGCACTCATCTCTTCGATTACGCTCATTTTCTTGCCCTCTAGGAGAATCCTTAGCTTGTTTTCTGTGCCAGAGTAGCGGATAAGCGGGCGCAAATGTGCTTTTGTGATTTTCTCACATAATTGTTTATAGCCGTTTAATGATTCTAGTGGTGGCTTTGAAGTTACTTTGATATTTAGCAGTTTTTGTGGGTATAGCTCAAATGGACGCAGGGCTTTGTGGGATTTTGCCTTTTTGCGCAAGATGAGTGCCATTACCTGTATCGCACTTAGGACACCATCTCCTGTGGTGGAATAATCACTAAAGATAATATGCCCACTTTGCTCGCCACCAAAATTTGTGCTATGCTTTTTCATCGCATCAAATACATACTTATCCCCTACCCCACACCGCTTAAGTGAGATATTTTGGGATTGTAGGTATTCTTCTAAGGCAAGGTTGCTCATCTGTGTGGCTATGACTATGGAATTCTCTAGCTCATTTATAGAATGCAGATATACACCAAGCGCACCTATGAGGTTGTCTCCATCGACTATGCCACCTTTGTCATCTACGACTACAAGCCTATCTGCATCGCCATCAAGCCCAAATCCTATATCTCCTCGATATTTTAGCACCGCTTTTGCTAGATTTTGAGGATGCATAGCCCCGCACTGCTCGTTTATGTTGAACCCATTTGGCTCGTTATTTAGCACGATGACATCTGCACCCAGCTCGCGAAAGATTGTGGGGGCGACTTTGTATGCCGCACCATTTGCACAATCTAGCACGATTCTAAGTCCTTGTAGGGTAAGCTCTTTTGGGAAAGAATTTTTGATATGCACGATATATCGCCCGATGACATCATCTATGCGCTTTGAGCTACCGATAGACTTGCCTTTTTTGTAGGCATTATCAAAAAGCGTGGGCGAGTGGAAAATCTCCTCAATGTGGGACTCTGCCCTCTCATCTAGTTTGTGTCCAAATCTGTCAAAAAACTTTATACCATTGTCCTCGTAGGGATTGTGGCTTGCAGAAATCATTATCCCCGCATCACAGCGCATATCAGCAGTGAGAAACGCAATCGCAGGGGTTGGCATAGGTCCTACTTGTATGACATCATAGCCCACGCTTGTAAGTGCGCTAACTAGGGCATTTTCTATCATATAGCCACTTCGCCGTGTGTCTTTGCCGACTAAGATTTTATTGGTTGAGGGGATTTTGGAGTCTTGCGTGTTGTGGAAATATAGCCCCGCAGCTATGCCAAGACGCAAGCATAAACTAGGCGTAATAACCCCTCCTGCTTCGCCACGAACACCATCTGTGCCAAATACTTTTTTAAGAGCTTGTTTTTGTGATTTTGTGGATTTTGTCATTTGTCTAAAAACTCCTAAAGAATTTTTTATGCGATTTTGCGCTTCCCCTATTTTCACTATTTTTCACTTGCTTTTTAGGCTTGCTTTTTGTTTGCAAACTAGAATCTTACACTATTTTTGCAACTATTTTTGTAATGTTTTTGGGGCAATTAAACTCATTTTAATCAAAACTGCTGTAAAATGCGCAGTTTAAATTTTCCCAAAAGGACAATATTATGGCAAACCATAAATCCGCAGAAAAACGAATAAGACAGACACAAACGCGCACATTGCGCAATCGTTACTATCGCACTAGAATCAAAAATATCATAAAATCTGTGCGAGAAAGCATAGAAAGCAAAGACGCGACAAAAGCCCAAGAAGCATTCAAAATCGCAAACAAAGAGCTGCATAAATTTGTCTCTAAGGGCATTTTGAAAAAAAATACTGCCGCTAGAAAGGTAAGCAGACTAAATAGCGCACTAAAAAAGCTAAGTGCATAACTTCACAATCTTGTAATACTTCATCTACTCCATAGCACGCAGAATCTAGCACAAAATCCAAAAGAGCAAATCTTAGAAATGCTACTTGATAAGCTAAAGCCAATCATTTCTCGCTACGAGGAAATAAGCTCAAAACTAGCTGATTCTGCAAGCCTAAGCGATGTCAAACTATTAACCGAACTTAGCAAAGAGCAATCCTCCATAGAGGAAATCACTCAAAAAGCCAAACAATACATTTCCACGCTGGATTCTATCACACAGAGCAAAGCCCTACTAGATGATAAAGAGTTAGGCGAACTCGCAAAAGAGGAGCTAAAAAGCCTAGAAGCGACAAAAGTGCAGTTAGAAGACGAAATAAAAATTTTGCTAATCCCCAAAGACCCAAATGGCAATAAAAATGTATTTTTAGAAATCCGCGCAGGGACAGGAGGCGATGAAGCGGGAATCTTCGTGGGGGATTTGTTTAGAGCATACACACGCTATGCGGATTTGCGTAAGTGGAAAGTCGAAATCATAAGTTCGAGCGAAAATAGCGTGGGGGGATATAAAGAAATCATCGCGCTTATCAAGGGCGAGGGCGTGTATTCGCGCCTAAAGTATGAGGGTGGCACACACCGCGTCCAGCGCGTCCCAGAGACAGAATCACAAGGGCGCATTCACACTTCTGCCGTAACAATCGCCATAATGCCCGAAGTCGATGATGTGGAAGTGAGTATCAACCCAAATGACTTAAAAATCGATGTGTTTCGCAGTGGCGGACACGGCGGACAAAGTGTCAATACCACCGATTCGGCGGTGCGCATAACGCACATTCCCACAGGTATTTCAGTCTCTATGCAAGATGAAAAATCCCAGCACAAAAATAAAGACAAGGCGTTGAAAATCCTAAAAGCTAGAATCTATGAAATGGAGCTAGAAAACAAGGCAAAAGCAGAGGGCGCAAACCGCAAGGAGCAAGTCGGCAGTGGCGATAGGAGTGAGCGAATCCGCACCTATAACTACCCGCAAAATCGCCTAACTGACCACAGAATCAA
>SAMEA104315434__coassemble_1396_pt1 | contig 9941 bp, 7 predicted proteins | sample SAMEA104315434__metabat2_low_PE_003 | metagenome-assembled genome bin SAMEA104315434 (sample SAMEA104315434) | gut metagenome | biome: Monkey gut; feature: monkey-associated habitat; material: faeces | place: China | collected 2013 | reverse complement strand
GGTAGATGATAGGGTGTTTTTTAGGGCTTTATTTTTTTTTATGGATTTTTTTCTTTTTGGACTTTTGTGGGATTTTTGGGAGAGTTGGATTTTTAGATTTTTTTGCTTTTTTTTGGGGTTTTGACTATTTGTAGCTTTTAGATTGGCTTGATTTTTTATGTTATCTAGCAAAATCGCCACTTTTTTCTTTGCAAACGCACTAGATTGGGCGAGCTGATTTGTAGCTGTTGGGATAATCACAAGTGGCAGTTCGTTTTGAGCGATTTCATAGATGCTTTGCCCGCCAGCACTTATGGCTATATCGCACTCTTTCATCACGCTAGCAAAATCTTTTGGGGATAGATTTTGATAGATTTTATGGGTTATTTTTGTGGGATTTGTGGCACTTTTGGTGTTGATAGATTTTGGCATAAGGTGGTGTGGATAAAACTCGCCAAGCACGATATGAGCGCAAACTTTAGAGTCAAAAATATGCTTTTTTTGCGTGCTGATTATTTGGCTTAGTGCGTCTATGGTTTTTTGGGTGTGGTTTTGTGTATCGCTTGCTCCAAATGTAAGCAAAATATGCTTTATAGGCTTTTTTTTGCTCACTCTAGCGAAGTCAAAATCCGCATTTGCCGCAAAATATTTCACCCCATAAAAGACATTATTTTTTATAAAATCACTCAATAACCTCTCGCTAGATTTTGCAAAATCCGCTCTAAAATCTAGCGCACTAGCCAAGTTTGCTGCAAAATCTTTTGTAAAATTTTTCATAAAATCGCGTAATAATTTTTCGCTCCCAAGCCCGCCATTTAGCAAAAATATGTGGCGTAAAGCATTGCTAAGTTTTGAGAGATTTTGTGGTGTGTGTTTGCCCTCTCGCAGTGTCTGTGCTACAAAGCGCAAAAACCCAATCTCATCATCAAGGATTAAAATAGATTTGCAAAAATCTTTTTTGCCTAAATCGCCAGATTCTAGCTCGCTTAAAAGGGCTTGATAATGCTTACTTTGCACATCATAGCTATCAATGATGATGAAGTGATTTTTTGCGATGATAGTGCGAAATTTGCCTATATATTCCCAAGTCTTTTTGCATCTTTTGCCATTATGGACATTGCTTTGCGCCTCGCTATTTAGAAAGACAAAATCAATTTTGATAGGCTTTGTATGGGGTTGTGTGTGGGATTGCAGGAGTTTTGCTAGCTTTTTTGTGCGGAGCAAATGCCCACCACCTGCATTTTTTCCCCAGCTTGTTAGCACCACAGCATTTTTTGTAGTCATTTTTTAGGCTTTTTGGAGTTATTTTTGTGCGTTGTGGGGTTTTTGGCTAGAAATTTTCTTTTTGCTAGCTGCCAATCGCTCATCGTGTCTATGTCTTGGGAGCGGGAGGGCTCTAGTGCGATAGCGCGTGAGTGGCTAGAAAATATCGGCTTTTGTGCCAAAAATGAGCTAGCCCTGCCCCAATAAAGCACGCCAGCATCGACATATACAGGTGGTAAGTCTTGCGAGCGCACACTTTCGTAGTGTCTAAAAAGCATTTGCGGTGTGCCACAAAACGTGCTAGAATCAGCAAAATCCACGCTAGAAGTTTTCGAGCTAGATTTTGTGCTAGATTTTGGAGTGCATTTGTGCTTAAAATTTTGTGTGGATTCTAGCGTGAAGCCACGCAATGGGTTTTTTGGTAGCTCATTTGCAAAAAACACATACTCACATTTAGAGTGCAAAAACACCTCAAAACTCCGCAAAATATCGCTAGAATCGATAAGCGGCGCGGTGGGATATAGCACACATATAGGTGTATCATCTTTTATGCTTACACCTAAAGAGCGCAGGCAATCTAGCGCGTGGGCTATAACAGGGAGTGTAGCAGCGGTATCATCTGCTAGCTCGCTAGGGCGGAGGAAAGGCACAGCTGCGCCATATTTTTGAGCGATTTTGGCGATTTGCTTGTCATCGGTGCTAACCACTACGGTAGAAAAAAGTGGCATAGCAGAAAGAAAGGATTTTTGGTGTGAGGTTTGGTGCGTGGCACAATCTTTTGGGGAATCTATCTTTGATTCTATTTTGGCTTCTCTTTTGGATTCTGTTTGGAAATCTAATTGAGAATCCACTTCAAAGCCTGCTCTAAAATCCGCTTGGGAATCCGCGCAAAAATCTATGCCAAAACCTGCACTAGAGATTTTGGATTCTAGGGCGTTTTGTATGGAGTATGCAATAATAGGCTTGCCACAAAATGACTTGATATTTTTGCGATGGATTCGCTTGCTCCCACCTCGCGCAGGGATGATGCAAATAGGCTTAAGACTATCCAAAATCTAATAACCTCTTAAATTTTTAGCTACTTTTACTACTTTGAAAGTGCTTTTACAAGCATTTCTAAAATCACTGCTCAAACTGCCAAACGCTTATAGCCTAAAAAGGAAATTCATTTTCCACAGCTTTTGAGCCAGCTTTTTTGTGGTTTGTCTGCCCGATAGAGCCTACGCTTAGGTAGGAGATTTTGGAGTCAGATATATACTTTGATGAGATAGTATTGTCTCTTTGTATGTCGTAAGGGCGGATTACGCCACTTATGGTAACAAGTCGTTTTTCGCCATCGATTAGCACTTCATTGTGTCCATAAACGAAGTAATTGCCATTTTCTAGGACTTTTAGGATTCTAGCTGTGATAGAAAATTTTAGCGCGTCATTGCGACTTTGTGCGCCACTGCCGTTAAATGTCGAATTATCAGTGGTTTTTTGCAGGGAATAGTTTGTTGTGTTGTTTAGCTCTTGGGTGTCTTTGGCGATGTCCTCATCTGTGCCGTTGTAGTTTAGGATTGGCGCGTTTGTCGCTCCATTGCTTGTAGAGGTGTAGTTTTTGGAGCTAGAGAGGGAGGCGGTGGAGTTTTCATCTATGTTTATGGTAATTAAATCATTTGGTCGCATAGCGCGTCTATCGGCAAATAGCGGTCGCTCCCCTTGTCCAAAAAGACTACCTGCTTGCGTGGGTGCGGGCAAAAACTCTTTGCTTGGCATTTCCTCGACATAATCAGGGGGATTGAAATCTATCTGCGGGTCAAACGCCACGCATAGGCTTAGTAGCCCGCATAATCCCAAAAGTCCCAAAAAAGCGGGGATAAAAGCGATAAATACTTGAGGTTTTGTAGATTTTGCTAAGTGGATTTGATTTGGCTTGGTGGATTTGGTGTGTGGCTTAGCATTTCCTTTTGTTTGCACTCTCATTATGGCACTCCTTCGTGTTTTTGGTGTTTTTAGGCTTCTTTTGCTTGGTGGTTTTGTTTGATTTTGCTTTTGATATTCTTGTAATACTCTTTGATAGCGATATTTTGGTTTTTGTGGCTTCTTGCTTAGCTTTTGGCATATTCTCTATTACTTGCCATTTATCTGCATTTGCCCTATCTACAACATTGACAAGGTTCAGCAAAACTTATTCCATATATCTTGCGCTTATCTTTGACTATTTGCACCTGACTATCTTGCACTTGCTGGGCTTGGCAGTGCTTATTTATGCTTAGGTTTGTTTAGTTTGGCTTATTTTTGTATAATGCGACTCTTGGCTACACACAAAGTAAGGACATAAAAACTATGCAAAATCCTCAAATATCAAATCAAACCACCCCTCAAACCACTTCTCTTATCATCACTACCTACAATCAAAAAGAACGGTTAGCATTGGTTTTGGACTCTGTCCGCGTGCAAAATCCGCTACCAAAAGAAGTGCTAATCGCCGATGACGGAAGCAAAAATGACACAAAAGAACTCATAGAATCCTATCGACAAAACTTTCCTTGTGAATTACGCCATATCTGGCAAGAGGACAAAGGATTTCGCGCAGGGCAGATTCGCAATGAAGCGATAAAATCTATGCGTGGAGAATATATCATCATCATTGATGGCGATATGATTTTGGATTCTCGTTTTATCACAGAGCATTTGCGATTTGCCCAAAGGGGCGTGGTTTTGCAAGGTTCGCGCGTGATTTTAGGGCAAGATAAGACAGATGAGATATTAAAGCAAAAAGATTTTAGGCTTGCTTTTAAGGCACATTCGCTAAACTCATTGCATTGCAATATTTTGGCTAAATTTATCTATAAAACTTCAAAAATTACAGCAGATTTTTTTGAAAAAAAGGATTTGATAAAAGGTGTGCGAAGCTGCAATATGAGTTTTTTTAAGGCTGATTGCGAGGCGATTAACGGCTTTAATGAAGAGTTTGTAGGCTGGGGGAGGGAGGATAGCGAGTTTGTCGCGCGATTTTTGTTTAATGGTGGGGAAATGCGCCGTGTGAAGTTTAACGCCATCGCCTATCATCTCTACCACCCTGAAAACTCCCGCGCAATGCTAGAATCTAACCACAATATATACATACATATATGCAAAACTAAAGCGACTTGGGCAAAAATGGGCTTACAAAAGTCATAAAGATTAGAATCTCGTCCTTAGACATTGCATAAAATTGCATTTTTGCTATAATTTTACGCGTATAAAGCCACAAAAATGCCAAGTCACTATACTTAAAAAATCATTTCAGTGCGCAAAAATACAAAAACCTCAAATGCTAAAACTTGCCACAAAAAGCAAATACAAACCCAAACGCACGAGTAAGATGACAGATGAAAGCCCTCTCAAGCATTTATTTTAAGATTTTCTTTCTTTTTTTGAGTGCGATAATCGTAGCAATAGCACTTGCTTATGAGATAGACAAAAGCTTTCACAATAGTGAAATCTCTCGCTCAAAAATAGAAATATTCTACCTTATCAACTCTATGACACCAAATATCGTTATGGGGGATTTCGCCACTGCCAAAGTGCTAGCAGAGCAGTTTGGATTCTATGAGCTAAATAGCCTGCCAAATGGATATTCCACCCTATATCAAAGCACAAATGATATGGTGCGCTCTATGATTTTTAGCACCAAAGAAATGCTGGGATTTGAGCTAGAATACGAGGAATACCACACGATTGTTTCTCGCCCTATATCTTATGGCGTGGTTATGGGTAATGATTTTTTGTTTTTTTGCATAGTTTTTGTTGGGATTTTGGTTTTGCTTGGGATAGTGGTTTTGCGCTTGTTGCGCCCACTTCGCAAACTAAAAAAATCGCTAAAATCATTTAATGCAGAAATATCTAGCAATGCGTTTGAAGCAAATGCGCAAAAAGATGAGATAAGTGCGCTTATTGCTATGCTTAATGAGATGAGTGAGCAAATCGTGCGTATGCTAAAGTCGCGTGAGCTTATCCTAAAAAGTCTAGGGCACGAGCTAAAAACGCCACTAACCAAAATGAGGCTATTTATCGAAGTGTCTCAAAAAGAATATCCATATATGCAAAAGCTACTGCCACACATAAGTGGGCTAAGAGGGCTTATAGATAATATATTGGAGCTAGAGCGACTAAGTAGTGGCAAAATACAGCTACAATCAAGCAGATTTTTTGCTGAAACGCTTGTATTTGAAACGCTAAAAAACTTCAGTGAGGAAGAAGAAAAAATACGCCTAGAAATGATAGAAAATTTCCCTATACAAGGCGATTTGGAGCTGCTTGCAAGGGCATTGCGCAATCTTATCGAAAACGCGCTTAAATACAATGAATCCCCCTATATAAAAATCATCATCGGCGATGAGCTATGCGCTCAAAGCGCGACATTAGACAAAAATCAAGAAACAAAGAATGACAAAACAACAAACAAGCTAGTGGGCTGGGGAAATATCAACTATACTCTTGCGCTAGAGCTAGAGCCACTGCAAGATTCTATCGCTTCTCCCACGCTAAAAAACGCCCTCAAAAACACGCTAAATCTGCCCAAGTGTATCTCTGTGGTAAGCAAATCCCCTCCGCTAACCCATCCACTGCATCACTACACCGAGCCATTTGTCCGAGATGATGTCCACAATGCCTTGCCCGGACACGGACTTGGGCTATCAATCGTTAGCGATATTTTGGCATTGCACGGGTATTGTTTGCAATACAGCTATCACAATCAAAGGCATTATTTTTCTATGGTGATTGCTTAAGTGGTGTTTTAGACTTTGTGGCTTAGACTTGATTTTGGGCTTTATCGTGGTTTATCACGCTTTTTTATGCTTTTGGCTAGATTTTATAAAATCTTAGTTGGCACTTTGGCTATTTTTGCTACTCTTGCTACTTTTTTACGCGTTTGCTACTCTTAGACACTCTAAAAAAGGCTTTAGCGCATTAGAATCTATAAGGCTTTTTATTTGGATTAGGGTTTTGTCAATGATTTTAGCGCAGTGCTTTTGTGTGAGGAGGGACTTTTCTTTGGGGATTATGATATATAGTTTGTCTTGTGTAGCCCACCTAGTCGTGTCTTTGCGAGAATATAGCCCTATGGTTTTTATCCCTAGATTTGAAGCTAGGTGGATAGTGCCTGTGCTTGGACTTATAAGCAGGCTTACAAACCCTAAAAGTGCGATTAGGTTTGATAGCGTGTTGTCGTTTTGGTAGATAAAGAGTTTGGATTTTTGTGTCCATAGTTCTTGGTGGTTCTGCACTTTGGCTACAAACTCATTATGCACGGTAGGAAAAGTGATGAGAAGCACACAGACATTTGGTAGTGCTAAAACCTTAGATATAAGCTCCAAAAACGCTTCCGAAGGCAGTGTGTGCGTGGCGGCATTGCTAAATGGATTTATGCAGATGATGAAAGGCTGCGGGGGATTGTGGGTGATATGTGGAAGTTTTGTGTAAGTGGGATTTGCTAGAGTGGGATTTGTGCTAGATTTTGTAGAATGTGCTTTTGTAAAATCCATTTTAGAATCCCTTTGACAAGCGAGGCGAGAATCTATGGGGGTTTTACAAGTCTTGTTTTGCAAGTCTTTCACATATTTTTCCACGCACTCGCTCAAAAAAGATTGCGCGATTTTTGGGTTTGGCACTTTTAGCTTTATCTCATCTTTTAGGGCGAAATCTAGTTGCTCCATTTTGCGAGCAAAATTTAGCCAAGAGATGTGGCGAGATTTTTGCTTATAGTGTTGCCCCCCCCCCGCTAGAGATTTAGCACTAGATTTTAGGCGTGCCAAGCCTGCGTTTGCCAAGTCCTTGCTTGCCAAATTCTTGTTTGCAAAGTCATTATCAAAATCTGCCAAGTCTAGCGGATTTCGCGCCCTATCGATAAAATCTAGCACAAAGCTATCAAATGCCTTTTTGTCTATAAGCCTAACAAGCGCGCAAAGAGCATTATCTGCGCGTAGCTTGCGATATAGTGGGAAAAATGCAAGTGGTGGGTATTTTGATTTCGTAGAAAAAAGCGAGGGGAATTTAAGCGGGGTGATTATCGGTGTGTCAGCTAAAGATAAAAGCCTGATATAGTGTGCTTTAGGGTTTGTGAGGATAAAATAATCGCATTTGTGCCTAGCAACTATGGGCAAAGACTCCTCGCATAAATGCGAAATATCCACTACCAAATCTGTGCTATCTAAAAATCCACAATAGCTTAAAATTTGCTTAAAGAGGGCGTTACCAAAGATGATAAGCCTGCAGTTATAAGCTCTTTTAGCAAGGTAGAGGGATTTCAGCAGCATTAGATTGTCCCCAAGTCCATAATGGTGCAAAAAGCCTAGATTCAGTTTAGAAGGCATAGTGGGGGACATAGTGGATTGTCGTTTTGCGCTCATAAAAATCCTTAAAAAGCGAAATCTTAAAAACGCGCAATTATAGCAAAAACACCTAAAATCTAGCCACCACAAAATCCGCGCAAAATGCCTACAAAAGCCACCAAATCAAAAAAATGTCGTGTATTATCTTTTTTTGAGTAGAATTTTAGCGCAATTTTTGCGATTGCATAATATGCGCAATTATTGCTAGCAAATGGCACAACTATTTGCAAATCTAAATGGATTAAAGGAGAAAAAATGGCACTTTATGACAGAAACATAAACACAAGCAACGCGACTTTGGAGGGAAATATCGCTTATGCTGATGAAAGCGCACTTGTAAATTTCGTAAAGACAACTTATAAATTCTTTGGTGCTAGCTTGCTTTTGGCGACTATCGGTGCGCTTGTAGGATTTCAAAACTTCGCATTTGTGGTAGAGTATCGTATCGGTATATTTATCGCTGAAATCGCTGCGCTAATTGCGCTATTTTTCTTGCGTGCAAAGCCTGCGGTAAATGTGGCACTGCTTTTTGCATTTACTTTCTTAAGCGGTGTGGCACTCGTGCCTTTGCTAGGATATGTGATTTCTCGCTCTGGCTTGGGCGCGGTGTGGCAAGCACTTGGTATGACGACTATCGTTTTTGGCGTGATGAGTATTTTTGCTCTAAAAACCAAAAAAGACTTGGCAAATATGGGAAAAATGCTTTTTATCTCGCTTATTGTCGTGCTTGTATGCTCGCTAGTAAATGTATTTTTCCTAAATAGCACACCATTTCAAGCACTAATCGCTGGGGCTTGCGTGATTTTGTTTAGCCTATATGTCGCGTATGATACCCAAAACATCGTGCGAGGGCTTTATGATAGTCCTGTGCTAGCAGCGGTAAATCTATATTTAGATTTCCTAAATATCTTTATCAGTCTTTTGCAGCTTATCGGCATACTCGGTGGCAATGACGACTAAAGAGGGCTTAATTTAGGTTTTTTAGATTCTAGTTAGAATCTCTTTTTGTTGGCTAGGTTTATGGCATTTGCGCTTTAAGCCTAGCCTTTTTTATTTGGGCAAAAATTTGGGTGGTAAATATTTTTTCAAATGTTTATTGGAGTGTGGAAAAAGCAAAATCTATATTTTGTCGATTTTTTCTACTCCATTTGCCACAAGCAAGGCAAAATCTTTTGCTATTCTCGCATTTCTACTGCCCATTTTTGTAGCAAAATTTAGTGCTTTTTGTCTAGCGATTTTGGAGGCTTCATCTAGCTGCTGTGCCCTCAAATCTAGCTTTTTTGCTCCATTTATATTTGCCAAATACTCCTCCACACACGCCAAATACTCACTTGTCCCAAAATCATAAAATCCAATCTGTAAGCCAAACCTATCACTAAAGCTAAGCTCCTCTTGGACTATGCTATGCTCTGGGCTATGGTCTGCGCCTGCGTTTTCTATGAGTTTGCGGATATTTGAAGTGGCATAAAGCAGGATATTTTTTGCCCTTGATTCAAGCGAGCCCTCAAGCACGCTTTTGATACTTTTATACTCGCTTTGCCCTATGCGGAAGCTCAAATCATCGCAAAAAATAATAAACTTATAGGGCTTAGTGCGCAGGCTATCAAAAAGCAGTGGTAAGAGCAAAATGTCCTTGCTATCAAGCTCTATGACACGCAAGGGAGATGATTTACTTAGGGTGCTACGGCTTGTTTTTGTGGCTTTTGTGGTGGTGTGGCTTTGTGCATCTTTGGCTTCCCAAATCCCCAAAAACTCACCTAGCACACGCTTCACACAAGAGCTTTTTCCACAGCCTCTAGCACCCCACGCAAGCACATTTAGCGCGTCTTTGCCTGATAAAAAGCTAGCTGTGTTTGCCCTCAAAATCCCTAGCTGCTCATCTAGCCCAAGCAGATTTTCTACCCTATCAAAATCCACAATCCTATGCAGGTAGCAAACCCCCTCAAATCTCCGCAAAGCAAACGCTTTTGCTTCCTCAAAATCCACTTCCTCAAAACCATTTAGCGAAAAAAACTCCATAAAGCACCTCCGCTTCCAAATTATCCACAATCTTTCTTGTATTTTAGGGCTTTATTAGGCAGGCTTAAAGCCCCTAACAAACTCTAACAAATCCTGCCAAAATTTATCAAAATCCTACCCCACAAAAACAAAATTTGCAAAACAACTTGCAAAATCCATAGCTTACAAAAGGCTTGCAAAATCTGGCTTTTGCAAATTCCTACTGCGAGAAGTCTACTAAAATCATACCCAAAAAAATCTCCTTTAGAATGCTTTGCTTTGGAGTGCTACCCAAACTAGAATCTAGCGCAAAATCCCCATACCCTAGCAAACTCTCTAAGA
>SAMEA104315434__coassemble_1388_pt1 | contig 9983 bp, 7 predicted proteins | sample SAMEA104315434__metabat2_low_PE_003 | metagenome-assembled genome bin SAMEA104315434 (sample SAMEA104315434) | gut metagenome | biome: Monkey gut; feature: monkey-associated habitat; material: faeces | place: China | collected 2013 | reverse complement strand
AAAAATCACTAAGCAATAATATTAACAGGAGGGGGGGGGGGCAAAAACATTTTCATACAATTACATTTCCTATATTTTTTTTGGGGGGGTTTTAGATTTATCTATGGGCTATTCTTTTTGCGTGGCGTGATTTGGTGCTAGATTTCACTTATCTAGCTTTTTTGCTTGGATTTTTCACTTTGGAATTTTGCTTGGGTATTATATTACATTTTCTCTCATATATGCCTTTATCATTTGACTTGCAATAAACATACCAAAACATATAAAAAATCGCTTATATCAAATCTAGTAAGAAAATCCGCTGATACACTTACTGTGCTTAAATGCGAAACTCAAATCCTAGCTTTTATCAAAATATGCGCATCGCAGGGCTTACATTTTGTAGTTGAATCGCTTTTAAAGTTTTTGTGCTATTATGATATGTGCATAGTTTTATGGCGTTTTGTGAGTTTTTGCAATGATATATTTTGTGTGAAAATAGATTCTTCTAAGGAGATAATATGCCACTCCAAACGATAAAGTTTATCATAACTTCCATAATTTCTATAATTTCTATGGCTTTTGTGCTATTTGCCTTGCTAGTAAGCCTCTCCCAAAGCCTACTCGCTCTACACTCCCCACAAATACCACCACAAAGTCTCTCAAAAAATCTGCCACAAAATCTAGTAAATAACGAGCGATATATAGAATCTAAGCTAGACTCCATATATCTAAAATCCACCAAAAATATGCCAAACAACTCCAAACTGCTAAAAACTCGCAAACTAAAAATACGCGAAACTGCACCAAAAACGCCAAAATCCACCCTTTCAATCACCAAAAAATCCACCCAAAAATCCAAAACCCCAACAACTCCTCTAAGCCGACTAAATCTAACAAGCCCACTAAATAATGTATTTGACTTTAGCCTAGAGACGTGGCTATCTAGGCTAGCCCAGATTGCCTCTAGCACCGATGGTTCGCTTTTTCATCAAGGCGTGTGTGGGACTTGCCTTTTGCACTCCTATGAGATAGTCGCTGAAATCCTATTCTATGGAAACACCCCTCCTATGCAAGGTGGCTACTTTTTTGACACCGCGCCAAATGTAAATCCGTTTGTGAGCTTTAGGGCTAGGCACTCGCTTCTTTATGATACGCTAGATGACATTGCAGAATATTATGTCCTGCCCGCAGAGGAAGTAAGTGAGAGGTTTGCCAACTCGGTGCGACTAAGCTATGCTAGTGCTATCTCGCTACTTCCGCAGTTTGATTGGCGTTTTGTGGGGTATGGGGTAGAGCCAGATGATGTAGCTAGGCTTTTAGAGACCGTGCTAGCTTCTAGGGTGGGCACGCTATATGTGGTTTCGATGATTTACTATCAAGCAGATAGAGGACTAGGACAGCACGGAGTGGTGCTAGTGCGCACTAGTGGTGGCGTGCGCGTGCTAGCGACAAATATCATAAACGCCACCCCACAAGAAATCGCAAATATCGCTAGGCTAAACACGGATTTTTATGAGCTGACAAATACCCTAGCCAGCACTATGGGCGCAGGGACACAAATCGCCGCACTAGGGCTTGTAGAAGTAAGCGGGAGATACGCGCTACCATTTGCTAGCGCACTTTCATTTAGCGATTGTAGTGGGGAGGGAGAGGGTATGAGAGGAAATGCAAGAGTCCCAACTGCTAGCACACTAAACCAATGCGCTAGTGGCAGGTGCAATCAATAAAATCACAAAATCTAAAATACACAAGCAAATACTAAATATACTCTAAAGCCCCTCTAGCAAATCCCACACGCAAAAAACATCTTCATATATTTTTGCGTGCTTTGTAAATTTTTGCGCATTAGGCTTTTTATGCAGATTCCACCGCTTAGATTCCCCACCTAGATTCTACGCCTTTGGTTTTATCATATTTTCAGGCACGACATACTTATCAAAGTCCGCTTCGCTAAGCAATCCTAGCTCCAAGCAAGACTCTTTAAGCGAGATTCTCTTTTTGTGTGCGTTTTTTGCCACCTTTGCGGCGTTTTCATAGCCGATATGCGGATTTAGCGCGGTTACGAGCATTAGTGAGTTGTGCAAGTTGTGGTCGATTTTTTCTTTGTCTGGCTGTATGCCTACCGCGCAGTGCTCATTAAACGACCTCATTGCATCGGCTAGCAAGTCAAGGCTTTGCAAGAAATTATAAATAATCACAGGCTTAAAGACATTAAGCTCAAAATTCCCTTGAGACGCCGCGAAGCCGATAGCTGCGTCATTTCCCATCACTTGGACACACACCATTGTGAGTGCTTCGCATTGCGTTGGATTTACCTTGCCCGGCATTATCGAGCTTCCGGGCTCATTTTCTGGGATTAGGATTTCCCCTAGCCCACAGCGCGGACCGCTCGCTAGCCACCGCACATCATTTGCGATTTTCATTAGGTTTGCTGCCAAGCCTTTCATCGCGCCGTGTGTAAATGTAATCGCATCGTGGGAAGTTAGCGCGTGGAATTTATTTGGGCTTGAGACAAACTTCACGCCTGTAAATTTACTAAGCTCATCGCTTACTTTCTCACTTAGCTGTGGGTGTGCGTTTAGCCCTGTGCCTACGGCTGTCCCACCGATAGCAAGCTCTCTAAGTGTAGGGAGTGAAGCGGTAATTTGCTCCTCGCTATGGGCTAGCATAGAGAGATACCCGCTAAACTCCTGCCCCAAAGTAAGTGGTGTGGCGTCTTGCAAGTGTGTGCGCCCGATTTTTACGATAGAGTCAAACTCTTTGACTTTCTTTTCAAATGTCGCTTTGAGCTCACGCAGTGCGGGAAGTAGCTTTTTTTCGATTTGTATTACACTTACGATACTCATCGCTGTGGGGAATGTGTCATTTGAGCTTTGGCTCATATTGACATCATCATTTGGATGGACTTTTTTGCCCTCTTTTGAGTCCTTGCGAAAATCCCCGCCTAGTATCTCGCTAGCGCGATTTGCGATGACTTCATTCATATTCATATTGCTTTGTGTGCCACTCCCTGTCTGCCAAATGGCTAGTGGGAAATTATCATCAAACTTGCCATCAATTATCTCATCACACGCCTGCGTGATTGCCTTTTTTTTCTCATCATTAAGTTTGCCTAGAGAATTATTCACCACCGCGACAGAACGCTTTAGCTTCGCAAAGCTATAAATCAGCTCCTTTGGCATTTTCTCAATGCCGATTTTGAAGTTCTCAAAACTGCGCTGTGTTTGTGCACCCCAATACTTCTCGTTTGGGACTTTGACTTCGCCCATCGTGTCGTGCTCGACTCTGTAATCCTGTGCCATTTTGCACCTCCGTTTTAGAAATTAAGATAAACAAATATGATAGCTTAAAATGATAAATTTGCCCTCCTTAATCCTTGCCAAGATTAAAGCAAAGTTACAAAGGGCAAATAAAAGTCTTGTAAGCAGTCTAGATTCTAGACATATCCTGCTACAAGTGCAAGTAAGTAGCCAAACACACAAGAGCTAAACACGCCAACTAACCCCGGGATAATGAAGCTGTGATTTATCACAAATCGCCCGATATGTGTCGTGCCCGAGCGGTCAAACTGGATAGTCGCCAAGTCGCTTGGATAAGTAGGGAGAATGTAATAACCATAGCACGCTGCAGCAAAGGCTACGATTATACCGGGCTCTACGCCGATTCCTAGTGCCAAAGGCACAAATGCTGCAAGTGCTGCGGCTTGAGAATTTACAAACTTTGAGATAAGCAACAACATTAGCGCGTAAGTCCAAGGATGCTCTTGCACCACTTCTCCAAGAGAGGCTTTAAGCATAGGCGTATGCACAGCAAACATAGAATCTGCCATCCACGAAATCCCAAACACCGCAACCATAGCAATCATACCTGATTTGAAAATCGCATTGTTGCCTATATCACTTACCTTTACCTTTATAAAAATCACTAGCGCAGAGCCAGCCATAAGCATAAACATCTGAATCACCGCAACCATACTCATAGGCTTATCATCAAAGCTTGGGCGCAGTCCCTTAAAAATCCCCAAAAGCGCGACAAGCGCAATCGCGCCTAAGAAAATAAACATAGCCACCCACTCGATAGTAGGGAGCTTTTGCCCTAGCAAAGTCTTGCTCTCACCATAGACATATTCTTTGAATTTTGGGTCTTTAAGCCTTTCTTGGAATTCCTCATCTTTATCCAAGTCTTTGCCTCTAAACCACGAGTAGATTCCCACACAGAGAACGCCTAGCGCACCACTTGGGATTGTGATTTGAAGCAAATTGATATACCCATCAAAGCCCTCCATATGAGGCACGCCCTCTGCTAGAAGCATAGCCGTTAGACTTACCACCGCCACGCTCACAGGCGAGCAGATGATTCCCATTTAGCTAGCCACCCTGGCCCCTGCCATAGGACGCTCTGGACGGATATTGTTTTTGATTGCAATGTCATAAATAATAGGCATCATCGTATAAACCACATGCCCCGTGCCACAAAGAATGGTAAGAAACCAAGTTACAAATGGTGCTAAAATCGTTAAAAACTTCGGATTACGGCGCAAGATTCGCTCCGCAATTTGTAGCATAACATCAAGCCCACCGCTGGAAAGCAAAGTAGCACTCGCCACCACCACGCAAAGGATTGTGAAAATCACATCAATAGCGGGTTTGCCGGGCTTCACACCAAATCCAAAGGTAAGGACAAAAATCCCAATCCCACCAAGCAATCCAAGAGCAATCCCGCCCTTTCTCGCGCCATAAAACAGACAGATTAAAACGATTATAAGCTGGATTGCAAACTGCTTACCATCGCTTAATGACATTAAAAAATCCATAACAACTCCTTATTTTGCTAAATTGCTACACAAAATTTGGTGCATTCTCACAAATCTAGCTTTGGCAATTTAGCTACGGGAGGACACTTCGTAATGCTAACACTGCGTTAAGTTTGCAACCAAATTTTGTTGTAGTTAAGGGATTATGAAAAAAAAAAAAAAAAAAACGCTTGTCAAGGGAATGGAGTAATTTTTGGTGGATTTTTTTGCAGATTTTCTCAAAAAGTAACATTTTTGAGAAATATTTAGGGAAGCTAAATTGCAATTTTCATTGCATAGATTTCATTAAAGATAAGCAAATACATAATTCCCGCATAAAAAACACAAAATTCCCATTTTATGAAGTGTAATAATAATGCTTTTTAATCAAAAGTCGCTATAATATCAAGCATTTACAAAAACACACAAGGAGTCAAAGTGAAAAATCTACTAAAAAACTACATAAACGGGGAGCTATTTTTCGCTCTATTTTTTATATTTGTAAGCGGGGTAATCATCTACATAAGTAGCGCGAAATCCGCTAGCAAAGTAAGCCAAAAAGCCGCCGCTCATCTAGCCACACAAAATCTACGCCAAATATATAGCAATAGGGACTCTACCAAGTGGGAAGCCCCGCATATAGACAAATCCGTGCTAGAGGATTTCGCAAAAGAGCTAGGGCTAGCAGACGCCACAAGTGAGGAAAATCGCTCAAAGATTCTCTCCCACCTAGAGCTAAAGCCCCTCCCACTTACCCCACCATATCCACAAGAAAACCCCTACACCAAAGAAAAAGCAGATTTGGGCAAAAAGCTATTTAACGACCCGCGCTTATCGCTATCAAACCAAATCGCGTGCGCTTCTTGCCACGACAAAGAGCTAGGGTTTGCTGACAACAAAAGTGTAAGCTACGGACACGATAGAGCGCAAGGCTCTCGCAACTCCCCAAGCGTGGTAATGAGTGCCTTTGGCACGCACAAATTTTGGGACGGACGCGCAAGTAGCCTAGAATCCCAAAGCCTTTTCCCCATAGCAGACCCCAAAGAAATGGCTTTTAGCGCGGATAAAGCTGTAAGAAAAATAAGCAAAATCAAAGAATACAAAGATGACTTCTATGCTGCCTTTGGCACGCGCAAAATCACAAAAGAGCTACTCTCTCAAGCGATTGCCACTTATGAGAGAAGCCTTATGCCTCATCACAACCGCTTTGATAGATTTCTAAACGGCAAAGCAGAGGACTTGAGCGATGAAGAAGTGCTAGGGCTTCATCTTTTTCGCACCAAAGCTAGGTGTATGAACTGCCACAACGGCGTAGCCCTAAGCGATGATAGATTTCACAATCTCGGCTTGCACTACTATGGCAGGGACAAATACGAAGACTTGGGGAGGTATGAAATCACGCACGAAAATAGCGATGTAGGGAAATTCAAAACCCCGAGCCTGCGTGGTGTGAAAAAAACCCCACCTTATATGCACAACGGGCTTTTCCCACACCTGCGCGGAGTGCTAAACGCATATAACGCAGGTATGGCAAACCCTATCCCAAAAGAGGGCGCAACCTATAACCCACCATTCCCTAGCCCTGATGAACTACTAAAAAAACTTGAGCTAAGCCAAGATGAGCTAAACGCGCTAGAAGCATTCCTAAACGCACTGTGATTTATCTAGCGCAGCCTTAGCAAAATCTACAAATCTAGCACTACCTGATTTTGCTTTGCGATTTTTATCACTATTTTATCGCTAGATTTTTTGGCTAGATTTTGCTACGATTGTGAGGACTCACGGCTAGCGAGGTGCTACTAGCAGGGGACTTAGGTAGTTTGGGCTTGATTGCGCTTTAGTTTGGATTATTTTTTGCAAATCCGCTCTAGCGCGTTCGCGACGCGCAAAATATGTTTTTGCAGCCACTTATCACTTCCGCCCCTGCATATCTGCTCGCCAAAAGCGCGTATCGAGCTATCAAGCGGTAGCCCATCATCTAGCATAGGATAGCTTACCTCGCCCAAATGATAGCGCACCATTTTTTGGTATAGTGATGACTTCTCCACGCTATCGCTTACCACCACTCCGCAGTCAAAAAGCGCGATTTTGCGCTCCTTTGTCTCATCATATATCGCAGTTTTTTGCGTCCCCCCTATCATCATCTCACGCACCTTGATAGGTGATAGCCACGAAGCGGTGAGATTGGCACTAAATCTTTTGCACTCAAGCTGTATATTTGCTAGTGCTTCAAACCCCTCATAACGGCGAGAAACCAAGCTATGAGATAAAATCTCTAGCCCAAAAAGAAAATCCAAAATACTCAAATCGTGCAATGCCAAGTCCCAAATGACATTTACGCTGTTTTGGAAAAGCCCTAGATTGATTCTACGGGCTTGGACATAGAGTATATCCCCGAAACTTGCTAGATTGTCCTTTAGCCACACCACAGCGGGCGAGTAGAGAAATATATGGTCGCAATGAAGCGTTAGATTTTGCTTAGAGGCGATTTCATACAGGGCGCAAACCTCACTTGTGCTACGAGCTAGTGGCTTCTCTACAAACGCGTGCTTGCCAGATTCTAGCGCGAGGGAAGCAAGGGGGAAGTGCGTATGCGGAGGTGTGATGATAAATACCGCTTCTATCTCATCATCGCGCAAAATCTCATCATAAGAAGTGTATGCTATTAGTGCATTTTGGGGTGGATTTTGAGTAGGCAAGTCTTTATTTTGCGTGTGTGGGTTTTGATTTTGTGCAGTGGATTTTGGATTTTGGGTTGATTTAGTAAGGCTAGCAAAATCACTAAGCGCGGCTTGCAGTTGCACACTATCGCTATCATATACGCCTTTTAGGCAAAATCTATGCTGATTGCACAATGCCTTTAGCACATTTCTCCCCCAATACCCATACCCCACAAGTGCGCACTTTAGCTTTGTGTGCTTTGTCATTTTCAATGCCTTTTACGATTTTAGTTTGGAGAGGATTTTCCCAAAAAGAAGTCCGTTTTTATACTCTGTGATTTTTGCCTCATAGTAGCCCACGCCTATATCCTCTATCTCGCTGTCATTGATAAGAATCTCGCCATCTATCTCTAGCCCCCAGCGAATATCTCTAGCGTGATAAAAATGCTCGCTTATGCTAGCCCTACCCTCTACTATCACGGGGATTTGCGCTCCTTTTAGTGCGCGGTAGCGAATCTTATCTTGGGATTTTAGGATTTTATTTAGCACACTTAGCCTTGCATTTACCACTTTTGTAGGGACTTTGGGGCTCATCGTGTGTGCTAGAGTGCCCTCCTCACTAGAAAACGCAAAAAGATTTAGCCTATCAAATATCCCCTCGCCCAAAAAATCCGCCAATTTACCAAACTCCTCCTCCCCCTCGCAAGGATGCCCTATGATTATCGTGCTACGCAAAAAAGCATTTGGCAGTGAGCGCATAAGATTTAGCATTTCTCTTAGCTTTTTCTCCCCCGCACCGCGCTTCATTAGCTTTAGCATTTTGTCATCTATGTGTTGGATTGGCATATCAAAGTAGTTTTGCACGCTATGCGAGCTAGCTATCGCTTCGATTAGCTTGTAGCTCGTGGTGGTGGGATAGAGATAGTGGATTCTGCTAGATTTTGCCACGCCGCTAGAATCTAGTGCTTTTATCAACGCCACAAGCCCATCTCTCACGCCAAAATCTAGCAAATACGAGCTAGAATCCTGCGCAATGAAGCTAAAATCTTTGTAGCCTTTTTGGGCGAGATTTTCTACTTCGGCTAGCACGCTAGCGATAGTGCGCGAGCGAAGTCGTCCCTTAAAGCTAGGGATAGAGCAAAAAGAACAAGCCTGATTGCAGCCCTCTGATAGCTTGATATAGGCGTGTATGGCGGAGTTGCTAATAACGCGCTTTGAGTTCTCATCGCTTAAAAACACTTCATCTTGGCTTGCAAGATTTTTGCCTAGATTTTGGCGATTTGTGGGGATTTGGCTTGCGTTGCTTTTTGTTGTGCTTTTTTGTAGAGGTTGAGATAGGGTTTGGGATAGTGGATTTTGAGTGCTTGAAGTGCTTTTAGTGCTTGAGGGGTTTGCAGATTTTGCGTGGCTTGTAGAGTTTGTGGCATTTGTGGGGCTTGGCATTTTTGCAGAGTTTATGTGGCTTGCGTGGCTTACTTTTGTGGGGTTTGCTAGCGTTGGGGGATTTGGCAAGCGTGGCACTGCACCAAAAAATCCCTTTTTGGCAAGCAAGCTATCGATTTTGTCATAGTCGCGCACGCCGATGATGATGTCGATTTCTGGCATATCGCTCTCTAGCTCTTTTGCATACCGCTCGCTTAGACACCCGCTCACCACAAGTATCGCGCCCTCCTTTTTCTCCCCCGCCACGCGCAAAATCTCGCCTATACTCTCCTGCTTGGCACTATGGATAAACCCACAAGTATTGACAATAATCACATCTGCTTCGCTTACTTCATCGCTTAGGGTTAGCTCGCTTAGCCTCCCTAGCATTACCTCGCTATCTACGAGATTTTTGGTGCAGCCTAGCGAGATTAGATGAAGTTTTTTTGGATTTTGCTGTGGGTTTTGCCCTATATTTTGGCGAGATTTTACCTGCGATTTTGCTTTTTGCTGCGCTATGTGGCTAAATGGCGTGTCGCTAAAGTCTGTAAAAATGTGATTCTCCTTAAAAATATTTTTTGTGTTTATTTTTGATTTTCAAATTATAGCCAAAGCATTATCACAAGTGCATAAAAAGATTCTTAAATAACAAACCTAGCAAAACGATTCCTCACAAACATTGCGTTAGGCAATAAGCAAATGTTGTAGTAATCTAATTGCTAAATATTTTTATACTCACTTTTTCCCACCCTCTTCACAATCCGTTTTTTTTTTTTTTTTTAGAATGAAAATCAAAAAACTAAAAGGGACGCAAATGGCACAAAATTTTTATAAAGATAGAATCCAAACGCTAAAAGAGACGCTCTTACAAGGGCTTTTAGAAAAAGATGAAATAGTGTCTTTAGTGCTATTATGTATGATAGCGGGGAAATCGGTGTTTTTGTATGGACCGCCCGGGACGGCAAAGAGCCTCATCTCACGGCGCGTATCTTGCGCCTTTGAAAGCAATAGATTTTTTGATTATTTGATGAATCGCTTTAGCACACCTGAAGAAGTCTTTGGACCGCTAAAACTTAGCGAATTGCGACAAGATAGGCTTGTGCGAAGTGTAGAGGGATTTTTGCCAA
>SAMEA104315434__coassemble_1384_pt1 | contig 9991 bp, 5 predicted proteins | sample SAMEA104315434__metabat2_low_PE_003 | metagenome-assembled genome bin SAMEA104315434 (sample SAMEA104315434) | gut metagenome | biome: Monkey gut; feature: monkey-associated habitat; material: faeces | place: China | collected 2013 | reverse complement strand
ATGCTTTTTCCAATGCAAAAGATACCCCCCCCCAACCCCCCTCCGCCACAATTTTACAATTTGGGGAGGGGGCTTCTGCCCACGCACACAGCGCAAAATCAGCACACAATGACAACGCAAACAACCCAAAATCCGCGCGCAAACTAGCACTATCCCTCATCACAAGCGTAGCACTTACAGGAGTAACCCTAGACATAGCTGCAGCGGTGGTAAACTGCCGAACAACACTAGATGAATACACTTCAGGCACTACAAACGCAAAAGGCGTAAAGCAAATCTACACCTGCACAGGCACAGCGACAAATGCCGAGCTAAGCACTAAGGGCAATCATCTATATGGATACTACCAGACAAACTATTATTGGGATACGATTATTCAGTTTGGTAGTGCGAGTGAGAGGCTTACTATCGGCGGAGGCACAGACCAGATTTTGGTAGAGTTTAACAGAACCAATGGCAAAACTTGGCAGGGCGCAAATATGGACTATGGCTCAGGGTATTACAAAAAGGTAGAATTCGGGCAACTAAGTGCGGGGGACAAAACTTTTGTAGTCGATGCGCAGGGTAGGACTTGGGTAACCGTATCTACTATCGCAAAAGCTGATATGGCAGGACTAACCATAAAAAGCAACACAACAACTCCTGTGGGTGGCGGGAGAAATTGGGACGGGGACGCAAAGGGGATATTCCAATCCGTATCTATCGGGAACTACTCTACCATAGGGACATTTACCAACGAAGCACAAACCGTATATACTGTGAACATAACAGATGGCGCAAGCATAAACACCATAAGAAACGCAAGTAGTGCAAATATGAACGACCTAAACATCAATAGTGCAAAAGTAAATACCATCACAAATGAGGGGTTTATAGGGAATCTAAGAGTGGGCTATGGCTCTAGTATAAACACTGTTACAAACACTTCTGGCACGCTTTATTACTTGGAGCTAAAGGGTGGTGTGGGGATAAACACCATAAACGCAAATGGAGGCACGATACGAACTATCAATATAACTGATGGCTCTAGCGTGGGTAATGTCAATGTCAATGGGGGCACAATAACTACTCTTGGGATAGCGGGCGTAGATGGCACAAAGCCAAGCTATGTGGGCTCTATCAGTGGGAATGGCACTATCGGCACACTGTATCTAGGAAGCGCGGATAACAACACTCCCTTGCTTGACTACCGAATAGGTGCTACTGTAAATACGCTATTGATATATGGTGCTTCAGTAACGATAAATAGTGGAGATAGCTGGAATAAATTGACAGAAAATAATGCAAATAATGATGGACAGAGAATCTCAATAAACGGTGGTTGCTCTACTGCTGCCTGTATGGGTGCTTCATCAAATGCTATCACTATCAATCTAGGGGATAATATCAGTAGGGATACGATATATGAGCTAAAAAATCTAGTGGTATCAGGAACTACTGGTATAGGCACTTCTCTTAGACAGCGCAATGTAATAGCAGGTAGAGGTGCGGAGATAGTGTGGACAAACCAAGCTAGTGCTTTTCGTCTAAGGGCAAATGGTAGCCAAGCATATATCACTGATGTCTATCGCGCTCTAGCCCTAAGCTATATGCGCAGAAATGCAATGACACAAAATATCCTAGATACGATGACGACAAAGACATTTCATAGCGACAACTACTACAACCAAGAAGTAGAGCTAAGGCTGCTCCAATACGATATGGCAAGGCTAACAAACAAAAGTGTGAGATTCTCAAAAACTAGACGCAAGACAGAGGGAAAAATCGACAAAGTGCGCGAAAAAATGGCAAGACTTACCCTGCAGCAAAGCAAGGGACAGGACTTGGAAAAAGGCTATAACAACTTTGAGCTTATCGACCAACTAGATGCGATATTTATCCCATACACTGGGCGCAGGGATTGGAGATTTTTCGCGCTACCTTATGGAGCAAATAGCTATGTCGATATGGGGGTGTCAAACGCGCTAGAGTGGGCTGGAGGTGCGATTTTTGGGATTCAGCGAAATCTGCGCAGTGCGGGGATATTTGGCGGATATGTGGGATATGAGTTTGTAAGCACCGATACACAATCAATAGGAGCACCCACACGAGTGCAGACAAACTCACTTCAAGCAGGGCTAAACTACTTTAAAACTTTCGCGGTTACTTCTAAAGTGTGGGAGGGATTTATCAAAGCAACCATTCGCGGTGGGGTGGATTTGCCACAGTTTAGGCTAGAAGCAGGTGGTAGGACAAATATCATAGAAAGTGATAGTGCAAAGACAAAAATCCCGCTAATGTGGAGCGTAGGCGGGGAAGTAAAAGGTGGGATTACATTCTATCAGTTTAAACGAAATAGCTATGTAGCACCTGAAGTGGGACTAAGCTATGATGTGCTATCCTCCGTAGCGACAAAACTCATAAAGCCAACCATACAAACAGATACTACGCCACTATATCCTATCGGTGCGAATGAATACTATGGGGCGATACTATGGCATTTGCCACAGGTGAGTGCAGCTGTGCGCTACTACAAAATGTGGGGCAATACATTTCGCACAAATCTAAAAGTAGGTGTGAAGTATAATATCCTAAACACGCCACAACTTGGTAGCTTTAAATACGGCAATACTATTGATGATGAGAAGCGCACGATTACTTTGCCTGCGGTGTATGGGAATCTAAGCTTTGATTTGATATGGCTTATAAAGAAAAATCACGAGTTAAGTTTGGGCTATGATGGACTTTTCTATGCTTCTACATTTGACAAAAGTAACGATAGTGCGCTAAGTCAGTGGTTTAATGGCGTAACTACGACACTCAATCTCAAATATGCGTATTGGTTTGGTGGGAGCGACTATGTCAAAGACAAGGACGGCAACGCTGTATCTCGCTCCATACTTGAGGGCAAGAAGTCCAAAAAATCCTCCAAAAAAGACAAGCCTAAGAAAAAATCCAAGAAATCCAAGAAATCCAAGAAAAAGACATACTATATCGATGGGTAACATCATAGATTCCCCTCCCTTGCAAGCGCGGGCAAGCAAATTATTTCCCCCTCCCTCTGCGGAGGGGGACTAAGTGGGTGGGTTCTTTCAGCATTGCGAGATACTTTCCCGTCATTGCGAGCGAGCGAAATGAGTGTGGCAATCCACCACGCCGTCATTGCGAGAAAATCCGTAATGATTTTTGTGGTAATCCACGCTTTTATTTGCCATTGCGAGACTTGAGGAAGTCAAGTCGTGGCAATCTATGTCTTTTTTATGGATTTCCACACTCACTTCGCTCACTCACAATGACAAAGCCTTAGGAATCTAAAAAACACACCCTCCACAAAAATACTTAAAGCCTATACCTACCCCCAAATCCCACTCGTGCTAAGAGATGGGAAGTGTGCTACGATAAATTTGAAGTATGAATATCTCACAAAAAGTGATTTTTGCAAAAATACTTAGATTTTTATAAATATTTAGATTTTCGTTTTACAATTTGGCATTTGCTTTGCTAGCGCATAATAATCAGGTGTAAATTTTGCAAAACACTAGCCAAGATTTTGTTAGCGTTTTGCAAAATCTCATTTTCCGTCATTGCGAGAGAATCCACAAAGATTCTCGTGGCAAAACGAACGAAGTGAAGTTTCTTTAGTAATCCAAAAAAAATCTAGGAGAATCCAAAATGTCAAAAAAATCCTGCTTCGCCACTCTAGCACTAGCTTGCGCTATGTGTGCTTCCTCACTGCAAGCCTACTCTATCCAAAACGCCCCCAAAGCATCCAAACGCGCAAACCCTATGAATGACAAAAACACGGTGTATTCTTACCACGATGCGATTGTGAGAGCTACCAAAGCCGTAGTAAATATCTCCACGCAAAAAAAAGTCGCAAACAACATTATGAATCCAATGTTTAACGACCCGTTTTTTCAGCAATTTTTTGGCGATATGTATAGCCAAATCCCAAAAGACAGGGTAGAGCGTTCTCTAGGCAGTGGTGTCATCATCTCTCACGATGGCTATATCATTACCAATAACCACGTAATAGACGGCGCGGACAAAATCATCGTAACGATTCCAAATGACACAAGAGAATACACTGCTAGCCTTGTTGGCACGGATAAAGACGGCGATATTGCCGTGATTCGTATCAGTAAAAACAACTTGCCTTTTGTGCCATTTGCCGATAGCAATGATGTCGCAGTAGGCGATGTAGTATTTGCTATTGGGAATCCATTTGGTGTAGGCGAGACCGTAACTCAAGGTATCGTATCTGCCATAAACAAAAATATCCAAATCAACGCTTATGAAAATTTTATCCAAACAGACGCTTCAATCAATCCCGGGAATTCAGGTGGTGCGCTAATCGACTCACGCGGTGCGCTAATCGGTATGAACACCGCTATTCTCTCACGCACAGGTGGCAATCACGGAGTGGGGTTTGCTATCCCTGCAAATATGGTAAAAGAAGTGGCAAACTCCCTTGTCAAAGAGGGTAGAATCCAGCGGGGCTACATAGGTGTGGGCACACAAGATATAAGCGAAAATCTACGCTCAAACTACGGCAACGCTCAAGGTGCGGTAGTCATCTCTATCGACCCCAAATCCCCCGCACGCAAAGCAGGGCTACTTGTGTGGGATTTGATAACGGCAGTAAATGGCAAGCCTGTCAAAGACTCTGCTAGCTTGCGAAATCTAATCGGTGCGCTAAAGCCAAATGAGAGAGCAACCCTAAGCATAATCCGCGATGGCAAACCTCAAACTATCACTCTCACACTTGCTACGCGCAAAGACGGAAGCGCAAATGAAAACGCACCTGTAAATATCCCAGAATCTAGCGATGAAAAAAGCGCGCTAAAAGGAATGCGTGTAGAGCCTCTCTCTGCCCAAATACGCCAAAGATACAGAATCCCAAGCGACATATCAGGCGTGATAGTAACAAATGTCGCGCCAAACTCCCCAGCACAAGAAGCGGGATTTTCTCAAGGCGACATTATCTCCCAAGTAGAAGACATAGCTATCAAAGACACGGCGGACTTTGCTCGTGCACTAAACAAATATAGAGGCAAAAATAAGCGATTTTTGGTGTATTCAAGCGAGGGTGCTCGCACGATAGTGGCAAAATAAGGCGCGATAATTTAGGCAATAATTTTTGTGATTTTTGGGGTTGATTTGCTCGCTAGCTGTGGGGTGTCATCGCAAGAGATAAAAGAAATGGGGATATGAGGGGTAAATATTTTTTAGTGAGGGGGGATATTTGAGCTTTGGATAGATTTTGCGCTTCTTTAATCCTTATAAATTTTCATATTTTCCTAGTTTTGTGTCTATTTCCAACTCTTATAGTTCCGAGCTTTGTATTTCCTACTTCTTAAATTCTAAATAGCAAAATCCAAAAAAACACATTCTGCTAGTTATTGTAATGTTTTAAACACAAAAAATAGATTGCCACGAATCTGCTGACGCAGATTCTCGCAATGACGGGGGAAGCGTCATTGAATTATCATTGCTAGCAAACAAAATGAGCGTGTCAAAAACAAGCGTAGTGCAGTTTCTTTAGCAACGGCTAATTTTATGGACTGCTTTGTAAAGAATCCCCTCGCTTACTTTAAGCTAGATAGATTTATTTTTTAGTGATAAATTCCTCGATTTTATCACTAATGTATTCAATATGTTTGTTGCGCAGGTGCTCTCCCATAGGCAGACTTATGATAGTTTTTGCCCGCCTTGAAGCATTTGGTGTGGGTAGCACCCGCACCCGCTCATCATTTCGCAAGACTTCTATATCGCTAAGTGCGTTTGGATAGTGGATAGAGCATTCTATGCCATTTTTTTGCAAAAATTCGCACAAGCTATCCCTACCCTTTTCTCCCTCCATAAGCCACTCAATGACAAAGAGATGCCATACACACTGCTCGCTAAGAGGTGGTAGCTTTAGATAGCCCTTTTTCTCCAAAGATTCTAGCTTATAATAATACCGCCTAGCAGCCCTTGTCCTGTATTCATTGTGCGTTTCTAGCAATGGTAGCTTTATCGTCAAAATCTTTGCTTGGATAGAATCTAGCCTTGAGTTATACCCTAGTGTTATGTGGTGGTTTTTTACAAACGCTTCGTTTTGGTATTCTTGTCCGTGATTTGCGATTTGTCTAGCTTTTTTGACTAGATTTATGTCTTTTGATAGCACCGCTCCGCCATCGCCATACGCACCTAGATTTTTGCCCGGATAAAAGCTAAATGTCGCTATATCACCCACGCTCCCCACACTTCGTCCTTGCTTATCCACTCCTCCGTGTGCTTGAGCGCAGTCCTCGACAAACGCTAGAGAATTCTCTTTGGCAAAATCGCGTAGCTTGTCCAAATCAAGCACTTTACCATAGAGATGCACAGCGATAAACGCGCTAGATTTTGGGCTTAGATTTTCTTTATTTATGACAAATTCCCCATTTTCATCGCAATCAATTATGGCGAGGTTTAGTCCTGCATTTAGCACAGCTTCTGCGCAAGCAAAGTAAGTATTTGCAGGGATAAGCACTTCGCTATGAGGTGGCAAATCTAGGGCTTTTAGGGCGATTTGCAGCGCGTCAGTGCCATTGCCTACGCCTACGCAGTGGTTTTTGTTGTAAGCACTATGAAGTAGCTCCTCTATGGCTTCATCTAGCTTTTCTTTGGGCTTTTTGGGTGCTTTGCCAAAAATCGTGCTACTGAAATTCTCCTCAAACTCGCTTACCGCGCTTCCTAGCACGAACTCTGCATTTTTGCAAATGCTCTCTACGCCCTTTAGCACTGCTTTTTGCAAATCCACAAACTGCGCTTTTAAGTCCAAAAACGGAACTTTTTTGACTTCTTTCATATCCTTACACCCTTTTTTGCCACACCTTCTAGTAAACATTCAAAGGCTAGCGATAGATTTTGCTAGACCCCCTCTAGCAAGTAAATCTAAATCGGCAGGATTTTTTAACAAAATCGTATTTTATCTAGCACGCACCATTATAAGAAAGAGAAACATAGCCCGTGTTTGGGTGGATACATATTGATTTGCTAAAGCCTTTTTTGTGTAGTGTGATTTTTAGCGGACCGTGCAAGGCAAGTGCTTCTTTACCACAATAGGGCTTGCCAAATTTATCAAATTTCACGCGAAAAGTCCCCATTTCTTGGCAGTGTGGATTGGAATCTAGCGAGATAAATTCTACACCAAAATACTCCCCTAGCCTAACGGCTATTTCAGCATTGTTGCGACATTCTATGGAAATGTTTATATTGCTATACCCAGATAGACATCGCTTGTTTTTGCCACTTGTAGCGATTATATCGCCCACACTTGGCTGATTGTCCCTATCGGTAGTGGGGGAAAATCTAGGAGTATCAAAATATATGCTAAAACTTTGAGGGGTATAGATTCCGCTTTGGTGGAATTGGATTTGCCAAAAGTTTTTGTGTGATTCTAGGAGCTTGTTTGGGCTAATTGATGGGTGCATTTTGGTAAGCGTCTGAGTTTGCGCAGTGGTGGCAAAATCTAGCGAATCATTTAGTGCCAAATGCTGCGTATAGCGGATATGAGATAGAGTGTGTACAGCAGCACTATGGAGGGCTTGGCTAGATTTTGGTGGCAATCCAAAAAGCACAAAAGCTCCCAAAATCGCAATCCCAAAAACAAGCTCAAGCACGCTAAAACAATTACGCATAGTCATTTTTCACTTCTTGATAAAATTAGCAGTATTTTGTATAAAAATTTTTGCCACAAGATTTTTACCCAAAAATTCTCTCATAAATTCTTGTGATGACAATTTTGGTGCGACTACACACGACAGCCACTATACCGCACCAAAAAATAGCTAGCCACGCTCACGCCAAAATACTCTATGGAGATTTTCTCGCTTCTATATCCCTTTGGCTTTTTCTCATAAAGGCAAGCACCACTCCCCATACCCACACCATAAAACCCAAGTCGCAAAGCTAGGCTAGAATCTTGTGTCTTTATCGCAAGAATATTGCGCGATTTTAGCTCGTTTGCCAAATCTTTTGCCACATAGTAGGGGTAGGCAAAATTTGGTTTAGATGAAAAAATATATGTGATTTTGTTGCCAAAAAGCAAAAGCGTCTCTAAAAGCAAAGTAGCTATGATAAAACTCATACGAATTCTAAATCGACTTTTAAACTGCTTTAGCCTCAAGCGAATATCGCTAAAAAATCCAAATGCCAGCACAGGAAATCCCACTAAAAGCAGTGGTGCGAATTGCGTAATATCTACCTTTTGGCGCAATGACAAAAGTAGCATAAGTATAAGCCCGCTTGTAGCGATATATACCATAAGAGAATCCTCTTTGCGCCTTGCCACTGCTGCATAGAGCGTATAGACATAATACAAAAACAAAAATGGCGAAAAAAGCATAGCGATACTTCCTAGCAAATCCAAGCAATACGCCTTTGGAATCCCGCCGATAGATTCTTCATACAAAAACATATTTAGCCCAAATCCCAAAATCGAAGCGATAAATGTCTTTGTTTTACGCTTTTTTATCGCAAACGCACAAAGTGCCACAAACACTGCACTAAAAGCCAAATCTAGCAAACCAAAAACAAAAATACTAATATAAGGTGGGCGAGAATAACGCATCTGAAAGTAGCAAATAAGCAACAAAGCAAATAAAATAAATCCACTTTTGTATAGCAAAATCGCGCTTAGATTTGTCGCAGGCAAAAGCGCGTATAATGCCATAAGAAACAACGAATCGCTAGGCTTTTTTAGATACATTCGGCTAATATTATACATAAGTAGCATATTGACACAATGAAGTAGCAAAAAACTCCCCCTAAGCGCGTAGTCATTGTTTCCAAAGATTTCAAGGCAGAGTGCTACAAATGAAAACAAATGGGAATCTCTAGCTGATAAAAGCGCGTTTATTTCTTTGCTACTGATAGAAATCTCACTTATCATAAAAAGCAGTGCAGATAGGCTTGCTAGCACGATAAAGCCAAATCCCACATCGACTAAATCATAATTACGCTTTGCTCTTTTGAAATCCTCTACCCAAATGGCTATGTATAAATATAGTTTTTTAAATATTTGAGATATGTTTGTAAGCATTGATACCCCCTAAAATCCTAAAACCGTGCATAAAATCTACAAAATCTCACTAAACTCATATCCATTTGCTTTTAGCTCTTTGCAGATTTGCTGCTTGTGTGCTTCGCCCTTTGTCTCAATGGCAAGCGTGATATATACATCTCCATAGGCTAGATTTATTGATGTCCTATCATAGTCAGTTTGGACGATATTTGCATTTGCCTTTGCAAGTATAGAAGTGAGGTTTTGGAGTGCTCCGGGCTTATCCATAAGCACGATTTGAAGTTGTAAGCGTCTATGGGTTTTGATAAGTCCTTTTTGGATAATGAGATTTAGCATAGTTACATCGATATTTCCACCGCTTAGCACTATGCCCACACGCTCATTTGGCTTGATTTCTAGCTTGCGATGAAGCAGGGCAGCCACGCCAGATGCGCCAGCCCCCTCCACGACTAGCTTTTGATTTTCTAGTAGGTAGAGAATCGCGCTTGCGATTTCCTCATCATCTACTTCGACTATCGCGCTTAATCCCTCACAAATGTATGAGAAATTTAGCGCATTGACATCACGCACGGCTATACCATCAGCGATAGTGCGGACAGAAGTAGAATTTTGGATTTTTTTGGCATAAAAACTTGTCGCCATAGCATTTGCCCCCTTTGCTTGCACTCCTATGATTTTGGTATGAGGGCTTAGGGCTTTGTATGCGCTTAGGATTCCCCCGATAAGCCCACCACCACCGATAGGCACAAGCACATAATCTAGCTCTTGCTCTTCTATCATCTCAAGTGCGATAGTCCCCTGCCCTGCCATCACTTCCTCATCTGCAAATGGGTGGATAAAGCATAAATCCCTTTGCTTTGCTATCTCATAAGCCTTAGCATAAGCCTCATCGTAGTTATCCCCACTTAGCACGACTTCAGCACCTAGCTCTTTGGTGGCTAAGACTTTTAGAAGTGGTGT
>SAMEA104315434__coassemble_1382_pt1 | contig 9993 bp, 9 predicted proteins | sample SAMEA104315434__metabat2_low_PE_003 | metagenome-assembled genome bin SAMEA104315434 (sample SAMEA104315434) | gut metagenome | biome: Monkey gut; feature: monkey-associated habitat; material: faeces | place: China | collected 2013 | reverse complement strand
GAATGGGGCTAGGCGCAGATGTCGCGCTCATCACAGACGGGCGATTTAGCGGGGCGACAAGGGGGCTAAGCATAGGGCATATCAGCCCAGAAGCCGCAGAGGGAGGACTAATCGGGCTACTCAAAGACGGCGACATAATCGACATAGATGTGGATAGCTACGCAATCAATGCGCGACTAAGCGAGGCGGAAATCGCCAAGCGAAAAGCGGAATTTAAGCCTATCGATAAGCCATTACATTCGCGGTGGCTTGCGCAATATCAAAAGCTAGTGAGTAATGCAAGTAACGGCGCAGTGCTGGATTTGGGGTGGTTTGAGTAGGGTTTAATACTTTATTTTGGCGGTATTTGTAAAATTTAAAATTGAAAGGATAAAAAATGAGTAAAACCATAGAACCAGAAAAACAAAGTGTAAAGGTTTGTTTAAGTCGTAAGTCATACTATATAGATTTTTATCAAAGAGAATATGTTTGGGGGAAAGAGACAACACAAACCTTACTCGATGATATTTTTTATATTTTTGAGTTAAGTTACAACGAGCATAAAAATAGTGAAATCAGTAAAAACATTATGGAAAAATATAGCTGGTATTACCTCAATGTGTATATAACAAATCGAGTGGAGGGAAAATCCTACATTGTAGATGGACAACAAAGACTCTCTACTCTTACTCTTATAGCAACAAAACTTTATCACAAACTACAAGATAATGACAATTTCAAATCATTGCTCAAAGATTGCATATTTAGCAACGATGGCTTTGAGGATATTTTTAATTTGGATAACGAAAAAAGACATAGGGTTATGGATTGCATATTTAACAATAAAGAATATCCCACCGAATTTAAAAATAAGACAGAAGAGACACTTGTCGAACGCTATAAGGACATATCAAAATACATTGATGATAAATTCAAAAACGAAATAGATTCTAATAAATTGCGCTTATTTGTTTTGTATTTTTTGGAGAGGTTGGTTTTGGTTGAATTAGACATTAGCCAAAATGATACACCTATGGTATTTGAAGTCATAAATGATAGAGGCGAGGCGTTAAAACCATTTGAAATTTTAAAAGGCAAACTTATAGGGGCGTTACCAAAAGATGATGTAGAAACATTTTGCGAGAAATGGGATAACGCATTGTCGCCATTGGCAGAATCTGAAGATGATTTTTTCAGCGATTTGATTAAGTCAAAATTCGTTTTTAAAAGAAATTCTGCTATGGAAAAATCTATAAACAACGAATACCATAGATATATTTTTGATAATAATGAAATAGCCCAAAATTTAGGTTTTCATAAACAAAATAAAAATCACATAAAAAATATTAAAAAATTTATTAGTGAGGATATTTGTTATTACGCAAAACTTTATGCAAAAATCATTCAAATTGATAATGAGTTTTTAGAATATACTGATATAAACGAGCTATCTGGGCAATATCAAAATATACTCTCTGCTTGTGTGATAGATGACAAACAAGAAAATGAAAAAATAGAAGTTATAGCCAAAGAATACGATAGGTTGTGGGTTTTGCTAAATCTTAATGGTATCTATGACAGCAATGAATTTCAAGAAATTTCTTACAAACTTAATGAACTTTTAAAAGGTGCAGATATTCAAAACTATAAAGATATTTTTGACAAAGTGATAAAAGACGCTATCAAAGAGGTAAAAGGCGTTGTAGAGGTTAATTCATTGCTAGATTATGCAAGTTTTGTAAGTAGAAATTATACAAACCTAAAAACTCGCTCGTTACGATATTTATTTGCGAGAGTTGAAAAATATATTTGTGATAATATAAATCAAACACCACAAAGTAGTGTTTTTGATATTTCAACAAAAACAGGTGATAAGACAGGCTATCATATAGAGCATATATTATCTCGCAATGAGACAAATAGAAGCTATTTTGAAAATGATGAAGAGTTTGAAGCGCAAAGAAATTTGCTTGGTGGCTTATTGCTTTTAAAAGGTAAAGAAAATATATCATCAGGCAATGAGGAATACACCGACAAACTAAAAACTTATAGCAATTCGCTTGTTTGGGGACATTCACTTTGTGATGATTTTTACCATTCAACGCATAAGGATTTTATAAATTTTAACGATAGAGTTTTTGCAAATAAGGATATAAAATTTAAACCTTATCAAAAATTTGATAAGCTTACCTTACACGAGCGCACAAAACTTTTATATGAAATTGTAAAAATAATTTGGGAAGTGGATAGGTAATGATTTGTATGAATGCAATCTTAGATTCCCTCATTTCCCCTGCGACAAGGCAAAATTGGCGCAAACTTGGAATCTTGCAAAATCAGAATCTAGATTCAAGATTCCTAAATCTAGCAAATCTAAAAAACCCACAAAACCACACGCAAATCACAAAACCCAAGCTCACAACTCGGGCAAATAAAGAGCTCTCTTGCAAAAATATTATCCCTACGGAGTATTTTTGCAATGCCAAAAATATCGCGCTTATAGAGCGCATTGTGCGATTCATTATCCAAAAAAACTATTCCACTCAAAACGCCATATATTCCCTTGCGCTAAATCTACTAAAATCAAAAAATCTCTTGCGTAAAGCCCATACACAAGCGGTGCTAGACACATACAAAGATTTTGCTAGCGATTTTGCGCAGGATTTCAGAATTTGACTCTGAAAATATTGCTTTTGTTTTCTTAAACAAAATTTTGCAAGATGATAGATTTTCTAGCTTGGCACTTGCGTGTCATATCCCGCTTATTCGTGTGATTGGCGATATGAGTAGGCTAGATGAGAGGGAGCGCAAATACGCGCAAAATCCGCGAACACACATTGACTTTGTGATTTATCATAAAATGGATAAAAAGCCACATTTGGCAATCGAAATTGACGACTATGCGTTTCATAACAAAAACACACAATCCAAACGCGATGAGCTAAAAAACGCGATTTTGGCAAGATATAATTTTCCACTTTTGCGACTAAGCACAATAGGCAGTGGCGAGGAGAAGCGCGTCATCAACGCACTTAATAATTGCGCAAAAAAGTGCTAACAAAGAGTGATGAAAATCAAGTCCTTACTAAACAATGAGTATGAAATCTAGCTCCAAGCTACACTAATCCCAACTAGCCCAAACCTTCCCTAATACCCCATTCCCTTAAACTCTTTATATTTCACGCAGCCATCTTGGTATCCAAAATCACAGACTTTTTTATACAGCTCTTTTGCTTTGGGTAGATTTTGCTTGACGCCATCGCCATTTTCATAGATTTCGCCTAGACTAATGCAACTGCGCATATAGTCTAATTCGCAGGATTTGGTATATAGCTTTACTGCACGATTTAAATCCTTTTTTGTGCCTTGTCCCTCATAGTATAGCTCCCCAGTACCAGTGCACCCATAAGCACCGCCCAAATCACAAGCCTTTTGAAAATATTGCAATGCTTTTTCATAGCTTTGCGTAATGCCATAATCTTTGTCGCGGTATAATGCCACTACTCCCCAGCAGCTTAGCTGTATAGCTTCAGCGGTGGTAGGCACTTTTGCTCCCGCGCTATCGATTTCATAGCTATCCTTGATATTGGCATTTTCGCATACCAGCTCGTAGTATTTTTTCGCTTCGCTATATATCTCATATCCATAGTTTATCTCACCCACCACATAACAAGCTCTATAATTTTTCGCTTCGCATTGCTTAACAAAGTGATTGAGGCAAGATTTTGCTGATTTAGTGCCACAATATAATTCCTGCAATGCACCCGCAAACGCATTTGTCATAAATGCTAGTAATATTAGCGTTTTCATACATTACCCCTCAAGTTTTTTTTTGAAAAGCAATTATATTATATTTCTTAAATGACTAAAAGCGCGAAATCTAGTCCATTTTACCAACAATTTTAGTGTAAATTTTGGCAATGTTTTATCGAAGTGGCTAAGATTTTCAAAATATAAAAAATGCTAGAATTCAAAATCAAAAACAAAAGGGAGTGAAATGGAAGTTGTCCACTTTAGCACAGAAATCGCCACAATGTTTATTGCATATTCGTGCTTAATGCTCTATATTGGGTTTTATTTTTTTAAGAAAAACAAAAATACAGAGGATTATTTTTTGGGCTCACGCTCACTTGGACCTGTGGTATCTGCCCTAAGTGCTGGGGCTAGCGATATGAGCGGGTGGCTACTTATGGGACTACCTGGGGCACTCTATGTGAGTGGGTTTATAGAGAGCTATATCGCCATAGGGCTTACTATCGGAGCTACGCTAAATTGGGCATTTGTCGCCAAAAGGCTTAGAATCTACACGAGCGTGGTGGCAAATAGCATAACCATACCTGATTATTTTGAAACACGCTTTGATGATGATAAACATATCTTGCGCGTGGTTTGCGCGGTGGTGATTTTGGTGTTTTTCACTTTTTATGTTTCAAGCGGGCTAGTGGGCGGGGCAAAGCTATTTGAAAGCACCTTTGGCTTGCGCTATGAATACGCCCTTACCACAGGCACGATTATCATCGTGGCTTACACATTTTTGGGTGGCTACAAAGCAGTGTGCTGGACAGATTTAATTCAAGGGCTACTTATGATGAGTGCGCTTATAGTTGTCCCTGTGGTAATGCTATATAATCTAGGTGGATTTGGCGAGGCTATGAGTATCGTGCGAGAAATCAAACCAAGTGCACTATCTATGGGAGCTGGTGCAAGCTGGGTTGCGGTAGTCTCTGCGCTTGCGTGGGGGCTAGGATATTTTGGACAGCCTCATATTTTGGTGCGGTTTATGTCGATTCGTAGCACAAAAGAGATTCCGCTAGCGACTTTGATAGGCATTTCGTGGATGGCAATTTCACTTCTTGGGGCGTGCTTTATCGGCGTTTTGGGAATTGCTTACACTTACAAATTTGATTTAAGTCTAAATGACCCTGAAAAGATTTTCATCGTTATGAGCCAACTGCTATTTAACCCTTGGATAGCAGGGATTTTACTCTCTGCCATACTAGCCGCCGTTATGAGCACGGCTAGCTCGCAGCTGCTAGTATCTAGCTCGACTATCGCAGAAGACTTTTATAAGCGCGTATTTCGCAAGGACGCAAGCTCAAAAACTGTTATGAATCTAGGCAGGTTGGGGGTTTTGCTTGTGGCATTCATCGCCTTTGTGATTTCTAGCGATAAAGATTCTAGTATTTTAAGCATAGTGGCGTATGCGTGGGCTGGATTTGGTGCTAGCTTTGGCTCGGTAATGATTTTTTCGCTATTTTGGGGGAGAATGACGCGAAGTGGAGCGATATGTGGAATGATAACAGGTGCGGTGGTTGTCGTGGCATATAAAAACTTCTTGGCAAGTGCTTTCCCTATCTATGAAATCGTGCCGGGATTTGTGTGTGCAAGTATCGCCATAGTGCTTGTAAGTCTATGTAGCACGCCACACACAGGGGCAAAGGCTACATATCAAAAAATGCTAGAGAATTTGAAGTAAAATCTAAGCTAGATTTTTTAAAAAATCTAGTGAAATATATTTATCGAAAGTTATTTTATCTTGTGCCTAAAGTCGTATCTATGTAGTCTATGATTGGCTCTAGCACTTCTATTTTTACCTCCAAATCTAGCTGCATAACGCTAAGTGGAAGTCCAAAAGATTCTAGCTTGACTTCGTCCTTTTGTGTGGTAAGGATAGAAGTCGCACCACTAGATTTTAGCCACTTCTCACACGCGTTTTTTTCAAAAGTAGCGTGGTCTTTTAGCGTGATTTTGCCTAGTATGTTTTGGGAGTAGTCTTGCAAAAAGGACTCTAGCCTAGATGGATTTGCTATCGCGGTTAGTAGGAGCATTTTGGAGCTAGGATTATCCACACGCACCTTTCGCACAAAGTCTACCTCCTCTTTGAGTATGATTCCCAAAGGGTAATGTTTTTGCACCAAATTTTTTTGTGCTAATTTGTTTGACATATTTTTTTGTGTTGTGTTTTTTTGCGTGATATTTTTTTGCACATCATTTTTTCGTGTGTATGCGTCATAGACACGGATAGATTCTCTATATAGCCCACTTGGCAGACAAAATCCAAAATACGGCTCTTTGCTAGGACGCAAAATAATATCAAATTTATCAAAGCAAAATCTAAAAGCATCATCAAGCAAGATGATTTTTGCTTGATTTTTGATAGCTTCTATTATGGCTTTTTCTCTGTTTTCACAAACGATGAGGGATATTTTTTGCGAGCCTTTTTGGGTGTCTTTTTTTGTGTCTTGCTGCAGATTTTGCTGGACTATCAAACTTTTTGCGATGAGGTAGGGCTCATCACCAGCTTCTTGCACGCTAGCGCATATTTGCCCATCTCTTGCTACCCATACAAGCCCTTTACTACTTCTGCCATATCCGCGTGAGATTATGCAGATTTTGACTGAATATTTAGCGAGTAAAAACCGCGCTAGATAGATGATAAAAGGTGTTTTGCCACTGCCACCTGCGATGATATTGCCCACTGAAATGATAGGCACGCCAAAATTTTTTGTGCCAAAAAGTTTTGCAAAAACACCCGCAGACAAAATCTCGCCACCAAACGCCAAAACCTCCAAACGCCAAAACTTACGCTTACAAGTCGCCACACACAAATACACAAAACTAATAGGCAAAAGAGCAAAAGCTAGGATTTTTTGAAAAAAATTTGGTTTATAAAAATAGCTATCCAAAAAATCCTGCATTTTAAAATCTTGCTTTTTGTCGTGTAGAGAATCTTGTTTCATATTTTTCCAAGCAAATTTTTACTAGATTTTGTGATAAATTTCTCAAACTCGCAAAATCTAAGGCACAAAGATTTTGGGTAGTGTGCGTTTAAATAGATTTTTGGTTATGCGGTTTTTTGCCATTTTGGCTATGTCTTTTGGATTTTTATCACACAATCTTTTTATGTCGATTTTTTGGAATTTTTTTACCTTTCTAAAATCCCCATATTTCTCACATATCGCCTCTAGCACAATATCGATTTTATCATAGCTAAATCCTAGCTCGGCTTCATCGCTTTGCCCTGCGTATAGCTCCGCGCTTGGTGGCTTAGAGATGATAGAATCTGGGATTTTTAGGATTTTGGCTAGGGCAAAAATCTCGCTTTTATACAGCGAGCCGATAGGGTTTATCGCGCAAGCCAAATCCCCAAAAATCGTCCCATATCCAAGCATTAGCTCGGATTTGTTGCTAGTGCCGATGACTATGGCTTTTTTTTGTGCGGAGTAGTCATACAAAAGTGCCATTCTAATCCTTGCACAAAAATTGCCCATTTCAAGCGGCAGTGGCTTTTTGTTGGTGTCGCTTTTTGTGGCACTATTTGTGCGAGTTTGTAAAAAGGCATTTTGATAATGCTCTAGTGGCAAAATCTCTAGGGGCAAATCAAACTTTGCGGCTAGCTCTTTTGCGTGCTCTAGTGATTTCTCGCTAGAGCTAAGCGAGGGAAGTGCGAGGGTAAAAACATTGCTAGGAGCACCACTTGATAGATTGGTATTTTTTGGAGATTTTGGTGTTTTTTGCTTTTTTGTCGCCATTTTGCAAAGGCAAGCCACCACCGCAGAATCTATCCCGCCACTAAGCCCAACTACGAAGTTTTCTACACCGCGCTTTTTTGCTTCTTTTTGCAAAAATCTCACGCTTTTTTTTATGAAATTTTCATAATATTTTTTGCTTTTTAGGACGCTTTTTGTGCGGATGGGTTTGCTTGTGTTTGTAGTGTCTTTGATAGTGTTTGTGGCAGTGCCTTTGCTATTTTTGTGGCTTGCGTGGGTATTTGTAAGTATTGTAGATTTTGTAGGATTTGTATTTTTGCGTGGTGGTTTTACTAGCGGTTGTTTTCTCATAAGCACTCCTTTTAGATTTTGACACACTATTTTTGACACAGCATTATCTTATGTTGCGTGTGTGGATTTTGCTTTTATCGCTTATTTATTTTCTTTGGTATAATACTACGATTTTTTAGCAATTTTAGCAATACAAAATCCTAAACACAAAAATTCCTAAGGATATAAATGTCTAATTTCATAGAAATGCTCAAAAAAGACAAGGCTCGCTATATTACAGGTGCGCTACTCATCGCATTTGTGGCATTGCTAATGTATATAAACAACTCTTTTCTTATGTGGGCAACTCTTGGTGTGCTGTTTTTGCTAGGATTTAAAGAAAGCCTAAATCTATATAATATCAATGATGAGGCATATCTCTATGTCATCGCTTCTTTTGTGTGGATATGCGCGTTTTTTAGTTCAAACCCCGTCATCTGCGGTATCACAGCGTGTATGGCTATGTCTTCTTATCTCGCTTTTAAGCAAACCCTTGCTCCCAAAAATATTTTGCCATTTATTTATCCTAGTATTCCGTTTTTGGCGTTGTATAGCATATATGAGGATTTTGGCTTGGCTGGCATTTTGTGGCTTATTGTCATCGTGGCTTTGTGTGATATTGGAGCGTATTTTGGTGGGAGATTGTTTGGCAAAACCCTCTTTAGTCCCACTTCGCCCAAAAAAACGATTGAGGGCGTGATTATCGGGCTTGCGTTTTGTGTGGTGGTGGGGAGTGTCGTTGGGATTTGGGCATTGGGTGTGAATTTTTTTGTGTGCATTTTGCTTAGCATACTTGTGGGGGTTTGTGGAGTGTTTGGGGATTTGTATGAGAGCTATTTGAAGCGAATGGCGGGAGTAAAAGATTCTGGGAGTATTTTGCCCGGACACGGAGGGATTTTGGATAGGCTTGATGCGCTGTTGTTTGGGGCGATTGGTATGTATTTCGCACTGTCATTTTTGCTTGGGGGAGATGGTATAAGCCCTGCTCTTTTTGGGGCATTATAAGGCTTCATAGATGATTATACTAGGAAGCACAGGCACGATAGGTGTGCGTGCTTTAGAGATTGCTTGTAAGTTTGGCAAACACATAGAGGCAATAGCGGCAGGGCGAAATATCAGCTTGCTAAATGCCCAAATTGCGCAATACAAGCCAAAAAAAGTCTCCATTGCTTTTAAGGAGGATTTAGACAAGCTAGAGCCACAAGGGGCGCAAGTGTTTGTGGGGCAGAGTGAAATGTGCGAGATGATAGAGGGGTGTGAGAGTGGTTTTGTGCTAAATGGGATTGTTGGGTTTGCAGGGCTACTGCCATCACTTCACGCTCAAAAATGTGGCAAAAAACTCGCCCTAGCAAACAAAGAATCCCTAGTTGCTGGTGGCTGGCTACTTGATAGAAGTGCGATTACGCCTATTGATAGCGAGCATTTTGGGCTGTGGTATTTGCTAAAAAATCCAAATGGTTCTAGCCAAAGTAATCAAAGTGCGAGTAATCAAAGCGTGGATAATCAACCCCAACATATCAAAAGGCTTATCATCACTGCAAGTGGTGGGGCGTTTCGAGATATGGAGCTAGAATCTATACTTCACGCCACAAAAGCGCAAGCCCTCAAGCACCCAAATTGGCAAATGGGGCAAAAAATCACCATAGATTCTGCAAGTATGGCAAACAAGCTATTTGAAGTGCTTGAGGCGTATTGGCTTTTTGGGTGCAAGGAAGTGAGTGCTTTTATAGAGCGTAGCTCAAGTATCCACGCGCTTGTGGAGTTTGTAGATGGTAGCACCACAGCGCATTTTGCCCTGCCTGATATGTCATTGCCCATAGCTTATGCCCTAGATAGCCAAAAAGCACGCTCTAGCAAAAACCTAGATTCGCTTGATTTGAGTGCGCTAGGGGCTTTGCGCTTTGAATCTATTGAGCGTGCACGCTATCCGCTATGGGGACTAAAAGACACACTACTAGAAAACCCAAAACTTGGCGTGGTTGTAAATGCTGCAAATGAAGTGGCGATTTCTAAATTTTTGCGCGATGAGATAGCCTTTGGCGAGATAGCTAGGATTGTCTTTGGTGCGCTAGAGCGGTTTGAGAGCGAAAGTAAAGACTTAAGCGAATATGAAAGTATAGCTATGCTTGATGCGGAAGTGAGGGAAACTATGCAGTAGTAACTATGTGCTAGCACAAAGCAGTGCGTAGTTTTG
>SAMEA104315434__coassemble_1369_pt1 | contig 10035 bp, 10 predicted proteins | sample SAMEA104315434__metabat2_low_PE_003 | metagenome-assembled genome bin SAMEA104315434 (sample SAMEA104315434) | gut metagenome | biome: Monkey gut; feature: monkey-associated habitat; material: faeces | place: China | collected 2013 | reverse complement strand
AGACATACCGCCTGTGCCTACTAGATTTGTATCATCACTTTGCGTGAGAGCTAGCACTCCCTCATCTATGTCCTCTACTTCATCGATTTTGCGGGCATCGGGATTTGTAGCTGGGTTTGCGCTATATAGTCCATCGACATCAGATAGTATCAGTAGCAAATCCGCGCTTATCGTGCCTGCGACAAGTGCGGCTAGATTGTCATTATCCCCAAAAGTTTCTATGTATTTTAGTTCATCGACTAAAATCGTGTCGTTTTCGTTGATGATAGGGATTATCCCAAAGTGTAGGAGGCGCATTATGCATGAGTGCGCGTGTGTGAATCGCTTGCGTGAAGTCAAGTCATCTTTTGTAAGCAAAATCTGGGCGACTTGGAGGCTATGCTTGCTAAAGGCTTGCTGATATTCCCACATAAGCCTAGCTTGCCCGATAGCTGCACTTGCTTGCTTATCGACTATGTCTTTTGGGCGAGATTTTAGCCCTAGCTGCCCAAACCCACACGCCACAGCACCTGATGATACGATGATGATATTTGGGATTTTGGATTTTAGGTGTGCGATTTGGCTAGCAAGTGAGGCGATGAAATCTACACTTGGGAAAGAGTGATTTTTGCTAGAATCTTGGCTAGCAAGTATTGAGCTACCGATTTTGATGATGAGGGTTTTGCAGTTTGTGAGATTTGGTCGCGTATTTGGCTGTGTCAAACTCGCTTGCATAGAATCTTTTTGCACAGAGATTGCTTGCGTAGAGATTTTTTGTTTGTGTCTAGTTTGTGCAGAGACTTTTTGTGCGGAGCTAGTTTGTGTGGAGTTTATTTGGCTAGATTTTGCTCCACACGAGTTTTTGGGCGATTTGCGTGCGTTTTTAGATTCCATTAGAGATTAGCTTATCGCTTGAGTGAATTCACCGTTTGCAGCATAGAGTCCGCTGTTTGTATTGTTTTGGAGTTTGCTTCATAGGCTCTCTGCCCTGTGATTAGGTCTGTCATTTCTTCTACAAGTTTGACATTGCTAAGCTCTAAAAACCCTTGACGAAGTGTGCCAAACCCCTCCGTAGTCGCTACACCTACGATAGGGTCGCCCGAAGCGGTTGTGTTTAGGTAGAGATTGTCCCCTAGTGAGTGCAAGCCCGCTGGGTTGATAAATGTCGCAAGCTCAATTTGCCCTAGCACATTGCTTACCCCACTATTTGCTTGCACCACGCTGACTGTGCCGTCTGTGCCTATGTTTATCTGTGTGGTGTCTTGTGGGATTGTGATTTGAGGCTGGAGGAGGTAGCCTTGTGCGGTTACCATATTTCCCGCGTCATCTAGCTTAAACCCGCCATCGCGCGTGTAGGCTATCGTGCCATCGGGCAGGGCGATTTGGAAAAACCCTTTTCCCTCTATGGCTACATCAAGGTTGTTTTCTGTCTCTTTTGGGCTACCTTGTGAAAAAAGCTTCTGTATCGCACCCGGGCGCACGCCTAGCCCTACTTCTATGCCTGTGGGCGACATTGTGGTTTCGCTCGTGGCAGTGCCTGCGTATTGCAAGGTTTGATAAAACAAGTCGTTAAATTCTGCCCTTTGCTTTTTATACCCTGTGGTGTTTACATTTGCTATGTTGTTTGAGGTGGTGTCGATTTGGAGCTGCTGTCCTAGCATACCTGTGGTTGCTGTGTATAGTGAGCGAAGCATAGTAGTCCTTTCTATTTTTGTGCTCTATTTTTGGCTAGATTCTAGCTTGTGCGAGGTGTAGCAAAAAGGATTCCAAATCAAAGCTAGAGATTTTGTTTGTGGAAATTGTATCGTGAATTTTAGTAAAAATGATTTGGCTAAATTTTTTCATTGAATCCTTCAGTGATTAAGAGTGAGGAGGGAGTATCTGTCTTGCTTGTGCAAAATCACAGGCAAGGCTTTTTGTGGATTTTTATCTATCTTTTTTGCTTATGCTTAAAATCTCTAGCCAATTTTAATCATTTTTATATGCTTTCTGCATATTTCTAATTATTTTTCACACATTTTTGTAGAATATCGCAACATATTTGAATTTTTTACAAAGATTAAAATATATTTTACTTGACAAATTATTTTTTATTCACTTATAATTTATTTGCCACCCAAAAAGAATTGATAAAGAATTGACAAAATCTTAAAATCTTTTCTTTAGAAAATTTTTAAGAGGTGGCAAAATTTATTTTATTCAAAGGAGGCGCGAAATGAAGCAAATCATTTCAATCCTAACACTTTCCGCTTTTGTCGGTATGTCTGCGCTAAGTGCGCAAACCCCGCTTACTGCTACTGCACCTAGCGTGCAAGAATCTGCACTAACAAAAGATGACGCAAATTTCCTATTTGGAAAAAATGCAGAAAATATAAATGTGCAAGTCCTCTCTCAAAAAGAGCTAGAGGAAACAAAAGGTGAGTTTTGGGGTGCTATCGTAGCTGGTCTGGGCTTGCTCTACACTGTTGGGCGAGACCACAAGTGGTGGTAGAATCTAGCACCATACTTTGGAAGTATGGATAGATACCACATTAGCAAAATGGGCTTTGCAAGTATTGTTTACTTGTGAAGCCTTATTTTGCTTTTAAAATTAAGGAGTGTAAAATGTTTAGTAACACAATAAAAAAACTTGGTTTTGTTGCTCTCGCTGTTGGGCTTTTGACAAGCTACTCAAGTGCAGCACTTGTTTCAAGCAGTAAGATTGCTTCCAAAAAAGATTGTGAAGACGCTTTTTGTGAATTTGGCAGAATCGGTGTAGGTGGCGCATACTATGGCGTTCAAGCAAATGGAGTGGATATAGGTGGATATGCTGGCTATGTCTCACTTGGAGTAAAAGAAGTGATGAAAGGGCGTGTGCAGGTAGGACTAGATGGGTTTGTCGGTGGTGGCAAAAGTGAGCTAAAAGGAAGCACACTAGCCAATCTATCCACAAACCCAAATCTACTCATCTATGGATTTGGTGCTAGAGTCGGCGTAAATGTGCTTACAAAAAGCGCACCACTATTTGTAAATCTAACCGTAGACATTGACGGATATAATGCAAATCTACGCAATTCAAATGGATTTTATCGCTCTTTGGGACTAGCTGGTGTAGCACTAGAGGGAGAAATCCCTGCAAGTAGCAAAACTAGAATCCTATATGGTGCTTCATATAGCTGGATATTTGGCGCGACATATAAGTTTGGCAATAGTGCAAATGTAAATGTATCTCGCTCTATTGACAACTATGCTGTGAGTGCAAATATAGGTTTTGAATATGAGATAAGCAAAGGAATCTCTACATATCTAAAACTCATCGGTAAATACCAAAATGTCAGCACTCCGCCAAGCGCGACAGTAAATAACGCAGCGATAAACTACCCTGCTAGCAACAACTTCGCTGGAATGCTAGAAGTGGGGCTTGGGTTCTAAAGGAGTGTAGATGAGATACTTTGGACTTAGTCTGTTTCTTGCTTTTGGGATTTTGCAAGCTCAAGAGGTTGTGCAAAGTCCTATGCCAAAATCTACTCAAAGTAGTCCCTCTAGCATAGAGCAAGGTGCTATGTCAAAGCCTTATGCCGAGTTTCTCTTTGGCAGACAAAATCTAGGCAATCTAAATGTTGAGATTTTGTCCCAAAAAGAGCTAGAAGAGACACAAGGTGAGTTTTTTGGCTGGTTGCTTAGTAAGTGGATATTGAAACAGCCATTTGGAGGTTGCGCTTTTTGCGCATTGAGAAAATAGCAAAGACTTGCTAGCGACAAGTGCATTTTATTTGTCATTACCACGCATTGTTTTCTACAATGCAATGCGTGGTATTTTGTTTTAAAATGTTAGTGCTTTAATCGTTGGTGCGTTGTGTGATGCTTGTAATAATACAACTTGCCTTATTTAGACAAATCAAGCAGGGAGCTAAATCTCTGCTTGGCACATATAATCAAAAGGAGTCAAAAAATGACACTGAAACTAGATACGCTAAATAAGCTAGATAAAAAACAAAGAGAACTTTTTGGAGTGCTTTTTGGAGTAAATATTGCAAAACAAGCAAGCAAAGTCCTTTTTGTTTTGGGCATAGGTGGGTTTTCTAGCCTAGAGGCTGTTGGGCTGTGCTTTCAGGGAGATGAGGAGCATTGCCTATCGGGTAGGTTTGGTGTGGGTGCAAGCTACCTAAATCTAGATGCACCTCAAGCAAAGGCACAATCTTATGGTGGGTTTGTCAATGCTGAAGCGACAGAGTCCTACAAGCGATTTCAAGCGTTTCTAGGCATTCGCTTCGGGCTTGGTGGGATTAGTTATAGTGGGGCTACATTTGATAGCTTAGGTAGCAAAGAGCTAGCCCTAAACACAGATGTAAAAATCAAGCTAGGCTTAAATATGCTTACAAAAAATATCCCGCTTTTTGCAAACATAGTGCTGGGTGATGACTATTTGGGAGATTCTTCGGCTAGTGGCACTACTTCTAAAGGGTTTAATAGAAATCTATTTTATGGTGGGCTAGAGCTGCAAGGTGTCGCGCCTGTGTCTAGCAAAGGACGCATAGAGTATAGTGCTGGGTTTAATGCCATAAGTGGCTGGTATGAGCTAGGCAAGACTTATGGAGCGAAGTCTGGGCTAAAAGGCTTTAGCTACGCAATCAACGCAACTCTAGGCTATTCCCAAGACATAGATGAGCGCAAAGAATGGTATATCAAAGCTATTGGTAAATACGAAAATCTAGCGCAATCTAGGGCTGTCCCTTTCTATGCGACTTATGAGGGAAATCCAAATCCAAGTAGTTATAGAGGCTTTGGTGCTAGTCAAAATTTTGGACTTATGATTGAAGCGGGGATTGGGTATTAGCATTTATCGCATTTCTTAGAGATTTTGCGTGAAAGCAAAATCTCTACATATATTTTCAAGGAATATCAAGTAATGCAAGACATTATTTATCATTTTAGATTTTTTGCTAGGATTTTTGCACTATTTTTTGCTATGAGTGCAAGTAGCATAGTAGCACAAGCAAAATCTGTAAATGTTGATGAGATAATGACAAAAAGCAATGACTTTAAGCTAATCACTTCTTTTTCTTATATAAATCTTTTGAGCAAAAATGCCTTTAGCGGAATCGCACAGATTCAGCTACCAAATAATAATTCTCTAATCTCTGTGCCTATATCTACTACGACAAATCAAGATTATCTCGCTTTTTCGCTTTATGCGCGATATGGTGTGTATAAGCGTGTGGAAATCTTTAGCACCGTAAATGCTTTTTGGCAGCATAGTGTGGCAAAAAATGACATTACAAATACTTATGCTAGCAATAGCACAGGGGACTTTGGCTCGTGGAATGTAGGCGTGCTTGTAGAAGCAAAGCGTGAGGGCAAAGCCCCCGCACTTATGCTAGGAGCGAGTATGGACATCATAGAGAGGGCTTACTATCAAAGTGGAGCAAAAAACCTCCAATACGCCAAAAACTACAATTTCTTTGCGACAAGCTACTATACGATTGACCCTATCGTGCTAGCACTTCAAGCTAGCTTCTCCCTAAGCCTCAAAAAATCCCACCTATCCCAAAGCATAGATAATGGAGAGCGTATCTCACTGCGCCCTATGGTGTATTTCGCTGTGAATCCATACATATCATTAAATGCTGGCATAAGCTACCAATACCAAACCCGAGATAATGTAAATGATAGATACCTAGCCCCGCTTGGCTCTTCGCTCGGGCTAAATCTAGGACTAGCTTATGAGATAATGGCAAATCTTATTTTGTTTGCAGATGCGGAGTTTCGCGAAAATGCGCAGTATAAAACAAACTCTATTTCACTTATGCTATCTTATAAAATCTAAAAATGATAAAAAAAGTTTTTGCTTTGGGATTCTTGCCTTGCTTTATAGCGTTTGCAGAAGTGAGCCAATCTAGCCAATCTAGCGACTTTAGCACACCACAAATATCTAGCGAGCCACAAGCACAATCAAGCACACAAAAATCTAGCCAAGCAGAATATAACAAAGTGGATTCTAGTCAAGTAGATTCTGGCAGGGCAAAATCTAGTGAAGTAGAATCTAGCAATGTAAAATCTAGAGCAAAATCTAGTAAGGCTAGCAGGAAAAAATCCAGCAAAAATACTAGCAAGCAAAAATCTAGCGTGCATATTTTTAGCTCCCCTTTGTTTTCTCCTCCGTTTGCCCCTATTACAAAAGATAGACAAATCACAAGCTGGAGTGAAATGCGTGATAAAAATCTCACAAAGCAAGAGTATGATTATAGCTGTGGGGCTGCTTCGCTATCAAGCATTTTGGAGCATTATTATGGGCTAGAAAATGCGAGTGAAAAAGAGATTTTGGATACGGTGCTACTAAAAAAGGGAATCGACATAAACCAAAAAGAAGAAATACAATTTGATGATGAGATGAAGCAAAAGGCGCATTTGTCGTTTTATGATATGGTGGGGTATGCGGAGGATAGGGGGTTTAGGGCGTTTGGATTGGCAGTGGATTTGCCCGCACTATATGAGCTAAAAGCCCCTGTTATCATCTATGTCAAGGTGCGAAATATTGAGCATTTTAGCGTGCTAAAAGGGATAGATTCTAAGTTTGTGTATTTGGCTGACCCAAGCTTTGGTAATATCAAAGTGAGTGTTGCAAAATTTGTAGAGATGTTTTATCCCAAAAAGACAAGGCAGGAAGCAAGAGAGGAAAAACAGCAAGCAAAGCTAGCAAAAAAACCTAAAAAATCTTATAGCGATGAAGCAGAATCTATGATGATACAAAATCACTCCCAAAATCGTCTAATGAGGGGCAAGATAATGGCGATAGTGCCAAATATGCAACTCACACAAAATCAACCCCTACAAAATGAAAATCCGCAAAACCAAAATGACAAAGATTCCTTGCAGGCAAATCAACCACAATCAAAACTTAAAATAAATGCAGAATTTATGAAGCTAGAAAAGCACTCTGGATTTGTCTATGAGGGCATAAAAGATATGTTGCTTCTAAGGCAGTGATATAGTGATATGTTTATTTATGCTAGAGTGAAAATCCTAACAAAAACTTTTTATCAATTTTTTTTATTTAGAATTTCTTTCAAATTAAAAAATCTCTTTCAAAAATACTTCAAAAACTTAAAATCCCCACTTGAAATCTGCTAAAACTTTTTTGAAACTCCTTTAAGATTTTCAAGCTAGATTTTGCAAAACTTCGCTTGATTCTTGCGCTTGAAGCAATATCTTAACAAGACACATTTTACATAGATTTTACAAAAGCCTGCTAGTTACTCTTACACTGCATTGTTATGATTTCGCTGTGTTGGGATTGCGTATGTTGCAAATTCGCACAAGTAAAATCAAATCAACAAAAGGAGATACAATGTTGAAAAAAGTTCCACAAACAATCAAAATCGCTCAAATAATCGGGCTTATCTCTTTGGCACTAGCTTCTTTGACTTTTAGCGGAGGATTGCTAAAGGCTTCACAAATGGGTAAAATCAATGTGATTTCGCGCGAAGACGGCTCTGGCACAAGGGGCGCGTTTGTAGAGATTTTTGGGCTACTTGAGTCCCAAAACGGCAAAAAAGTAGACACCACAAGCCTAAAAGCAGAAATCACAAACTCTACCGCTGTAATGCTAACAAGCATATCAAATGACAAAAACGCTATCGGCTATGTGTCGCTAGGCTCTCTAAAGCCAATGGTAAAGGGCGTGAAAATTGACGGCGTTGCGCCAAGTGTCGAAAATATCAAAAGCAAAAAATACGGCATTTCACGCCCATTTAATGTCGTCATCAAGCAGGATTCGGCTTTGGTGCGGGATTTTTTGGACTTTAGCAAGGCAAATAGTGCGGTGATTTCAAAAGCGGGCTATATCCCACTAGATATAAGCACAAAACCAAATCCCAAAAAGCTAAGTGGCAAAATCATAATCGCAGGTTCAAGCTCTATAACACCACTAATGGAAAAGCTAAAAGAAGCCTATATCGCGCAAAATCCAAGCGTGAATATTGAGATTTTGCAATCTGACTCCACAACGGGCATAAACTCTGTCTTGCAAGGAATCGCCGACATTGGAATGGTAAGCCGTGAGCTAAAAGACAAAGAGCTAAGCTCGGGCATAAAGGCGGAGGTTTTAGCCATTGATGGTTTAGCTGTCATAGTAAATCCGCAAAATAAGATTGATGGCTTAAGCAAGGCACAAGTCAAAGATATTTTTAGCGGCAAGATAATTAAGTGGGAAGAGCTAGCAAAATAGTATGCCTTAAAAAAGGAGGGGGGACGCCTAATTTTTAAACGCGAAAATCTCACAAAGTCTTACAAAAAAAGGAGTGTCTATGCAAATTTTTACTCAAAAGATTTTGCAATTACTAGATATGAAAAAAAAGATTTTACCTGATTTTTTTGCGCAAAATATTTTTCCACAAAATCAGTTTTTGAGAGATTTTATCACGCGAGAAAATGACAAAAAAACTTCACAAAAAAATCCAAAATCCACCAAAAAACCAAAGAAACCCAAAAATCATATTGTTAGATTTTTTGCGTTGCGATTTTTGCGTGTGTTTAATGTGATAAAAAAACAAAACAAAAAACACAAAAAAGATATTTTTAGCCTTGAGTTTTTTGCTTCAATGCTTTTTGGACTTTGCGCGATTGTGTGCATTTTTGCCGTAGTTATCATCTGCGTATTTTTGTTTGGCAATGCCATTCCTACAATCTTTAGCATAGGGGTTAGTGAATTTTTATTTGGCGAAGTGTGGCAACCGCTAAATGAAGTTTTTGGGATTTTTCCTATGATTGTGGGAAGCCTTTATGTAACGGCATTGGCGATATTATTTGGTGTGCCTTTTGGGATTTTGTGTGCGATTTATTTGGCTTACTTTTCGCGACAAAATAAGCTCATCACGCCCTTAGTTGAGCTAATGGCTGGGATTCCTAGTATCGTGTATGGATTTTTTGGGCTAATTGTGATTGTGCCGTTTTTTGCGCAAATCTTTGAGACAAATGGCAAGGGGCTAATAAGCGCGTCTATCCTTCTAGCGATGATGATTTTACCTACAATCATTTTGGTGTCAAAGACAAGCATAGAAGCCGTTAGCAAAAGCTACTATGAGGGCGCAATCGCGCTTGGTGCGAGTAAAGAGAGAGCGGTATTTTTTGTCGTGCTAAAGGACGCAAAAAGTGGGATTTTGGCAAGTGTGATTTTGGGCGTGGGACGGGCTATCGGCGAGGCGATGGCGGTCATTGTCATCGCAGGGAATCAGCCTATAATCCCTACACAAATAAGCGATGGATTGCGCACACTTACGACAAATATCGTGCTAGAGCTAGGCTATGCAAGTGGGATTCATAGAGACGCGCTAATCGCCTCGAGTGCGGTGCTATTTGTGTTTATATTGCTTATCAATATGTGCTTTTTGGCACTAAAGAAAAAATCATAAAAGTTTTGGTGCAAATGCACTAAAAGGGGTTATAAAATGGGATTTAGAGAAAAAATCGACAAACAAATGATAGCCACGATAAAATCGCAGGATTTTCTATCGCTATTTTTACGCGCTATTATTTATATCGGTGTGTTTTTCACACTTGCCACTATCGCGCTAATCGTGGGATATATTTTAATCAAAGGGATTCCGCATTTAAGCCTAAAGATTTTTGAGTTTGAATACTCTACTTTAAATGCTTCGATGACACCTGCGATTATCAACACGGTTTTTATGATTTTGCTTTCTTTGGTTTTTGCACTGCCTTTTGGAATCTTTGGAGCGATTTTTTTGCAAGAATACGCCAAAAATACTAGCTTAATAGTCGCGCTTATCAATTTGGCTTCACAAGTGCTAGTGGGGATTCCTAGCATTGTGTATGGGCTTTTTGGATTTTTGGCTTTTGTGATTTATTTTAAAATGGGTGTGAGTATGCTCTCTGGTGCGCTAACTCTAGCGGTGATGATTTTGCCATTGATTTTGACTGCTACGCAGGAATCGCTAAAATCCGTGCCAAACGCTTACAAAGAGGGTAGCTTCGCGCTTGGAGCGGGGAAGCTACGCACGATTTTTGTGGTGGTTTTGCCTTGTGCGATGAGTGGGATACTAAGTGGCGTGATTTTAA
>SAMEA104315434__coassemble_1343_pt1 | contig 10162 bp, 7 predicted proteins | sample SAMEA104315434__metabat2_low_PE_003 | metagenome-assembled genome bin SAMEA104315434 (sample SAMEA104315434) | gut metagenome | biome: Monkey gut; feature: monkey-associated habitat; material: faeces | place: China | collected 2013 | reverse complement strand
CAAAATGTAGAAGCACAGAAAGTTGGGTAGTGATAAGCGTAGTTTTACATTAGCTAGATTTTGTTTTGTATGGATTTTTGCGAGACTAGATTTTTCAGGGTGAGATTTTGCGAAGTGAGATTTTGCCGAGCTAGACTTTGCGAAAGTTGGATTTTAGATAGGGTAGATTTGTGTTTAAAAATTTGCTTGTGAGATTTAGCATTGTTGAGGTTTTGGCTAACTATCATTGCTTGCTAGCGTTGAGCGCGTTTGTGTGGGTTTGGGCTTATAATGGCGAGTTTTGGCACAAAGTCGATACATACATAGCGCAAAATACGCACAATCTAACGATTTGCGATACACTCAAAACAAATGAGACAAGCAAAGCAAAATCTAATAGCGAGATTTCTACCACACCTACCACACTTGCCACGCCCACAACGCTTGCAACAACACAAACAAAAAACACAAAAAGCACAAAACAAGCATTGCCAAAGCTAGATAACGCGCACCAAAGCTCATCTAGCCATAGCACTTCTAGTGCTTTATCATCGCCCCCCCCCCCTCCAAAAATCCACACTTTAGAGCAAAATAAAATCAACGAATGCAACGCCAGCCCTACTGGCACTGCCAAAGACTCTAGCGCACAATCTTTTGCTAGATTTTGGCTAAAATCTAGTATATTTCTAGCGACTTTTTTACTTCTTTGGACTATGCTAGAAATCCTTATATTTCGCGCTTATGCCAAGTCGTTACTATGTGTATTTTTTGTGGTGGCAGGCGTTTGTAGCTATTTTTTAGATTCACTGCATATTAGCTTTAGCGCGTCTATTATTGATTCTTTTTTGCAAACAAACCCGCGTGAAGCAAGCGATTTTCTAAGCCCTAGTTTTGCACTGCATTTTGGGATTTTTGTGGCGTTTCCTTTAGTGATACTTTGTGCTTTACATTTTATTGCCAAACGCCACAGCAAAGCACTTACACCAAAATCACACAAACCAAAAATCCTGCTAATCCTGCTTGCAAGTATAGCTTTGCTATATGCTTTGCAAGGGACAAGGATAGTAGATGTTTTTAGGGAGCAAAGGCTACTTTTTGTGCTAAACCCATTTGCCCCTATTCGTGCGAGCATAGATTTGGCTATTGATAGAGTAACAACACCTAGCCACTACACACATTTGGGCGAAGATGCCACCACAAATGCCAAAGCTAAGCTATTTGTCCTTGTGATAGGAGAATCCGCCCGAGCGGCAAATTTCCCTTATAGTGGCTATGAAAGAGATACGACACCCCACACAGCAAAAGTAAAAAATCTAGTATATTTTAGTGATTTTACTTCTTGTGGCGTGATTACGGCGATTTCTGTGCCTTGCTTGCTTACCCATTATCCGCGCAAATCCTACACAAATAGAAACTTAAGTCTTTATAGCGATTCTGTGCTAGACATCGCCAAAAAAGCGGGATATGAAGTTTATTGGGTTAGCAACAACGGAGGGGAGTGCATAGGTGGCGTATGCGCTCGATTGGATAAAGAAAAAGTCATCTACTTCAATCAAAGCGGACAGCTAGATGCTGATATGCTCCCTACCATAAAATCCATAATCGCCAAAAACACCCTAGCCAAAAGCAACACCTTACTTGTAGTCCAGCTACAAGGGAGCCACGGAGCGCGCTATGATTTGCGCTACCCAAAAGAGTTTGAAATCTTTAGCCCTGTGTGTGCCAATAACAAGCTTAGCCAATGTCAAAAATCACATATACAAAACGCTTATGATAATTCGCTTATTTACACGGATTTTGTGCTTGCCTCTATCATTTCCCTGCTAAACCACAGGGAGCAAGAGAGGGCAGATATTGCGCTGTGGTATATGAGCGACCACGGAGAATCTCTAGGCGAATATGGGCAATATATGCACGGAGGATTTCCCTACTCTCTAGCCCCACAAGTCCAAAAGCAAATCCCATCGTTTATGTGGTTTAAGTCCAACCCCACCCTTACGCAAAAGCTACAATCTATCAAAGACAAGCCATACTCACACGATTTTGTATTTCACACGCTTCTTGGACTGCTAGAGATAAATACCAAAGACTACGACAAAGATTTGGATATATTTAGTGATTAAATCTCGTAAATATTGTGATTAAATATTACGATTTAAACCACGCTTTTCTAGCATTCCCACAAAATACTACTTTGATTTTGCATTGTGCTAAAAATGCCTTATAAGTGCTTGTTAGCTTATTTTTTACTATCTTGGCTAGTGTCTTTTGGATTGGCAGAATCAAAACCGCTAGATTCCAAATTTGTAGAATCTAGATTTGCGGAATCTAAATTTGTAGAATTGCTAGATTCCGCAGGATTTGTAGAATCCAAATCGCTAGAATCTGCTTGCGTTGCTTGCGTGCTAGATTTTGGCGTGTTAGATTGTGTGGATTCTTTTTTTACAGATTTAGATTTTTCTTTTGGCTTACTTTTGGATTCTGTGGATTTTTCACTAGATTTTGCGTTAGTTTTTTCACTAGTTTTTTCACTTGGGCTAACCTCTTTGTCAAAATCTTTTTTGCTAGCTTCTTTGCTAGAATCCAAAAGTTTAGAGTAATCCAGCTCATCACTAAAGCTTTTTATCCTTTTGCTTTTTTTGCCTTTTTTATTTGTGTTTAAGCCATACCCACTGTCTTGCAATGCCCTATTTGGCAAGGCTTTGTTGGGGTAGTATGCGTTTTTGTATTCGCCATTATTTAGGTTTTCTAAATAGATACAAGAATCCCCATCTTTTTTTAGGCAGCCCTTTTCCCAAAAGTAGCGCATTCTCTCTTGTCTCACTTCCTCGCTTGGCACAAAGTGTGGCAATGGATACTGATATATCACCCCAGATAGCGCGCAATAATACCCCACACCTCTATCGCACATTGCTGCTGTCATTCTTAAACCCTCATTTGCCACCTTTATCGCGTTTGTATCTCCATTTGGTTGCAAAAAATCATAGCTTAGCCGATAGCACCCCCAGCCCTCGCCCATTTCACAGGCTTTTTTGTATAGCCACTCTACTTGGATATTTCGCCCAATGAGTTCCCATATATGCACCTGCATTTGAGGGTATTGAGATAGCATAATCCCCAAAAACACACAAGACTGCCCACTTGCAATGCTTGGCTTTTGGGTAGCCATCACAAGACAAGCACTCTTTAGTGTGAGGGCTGCCCTCTCTAGCGGGATACTCCACACTTTTTTATCGCCATTTTCCTCATAGGCATACACCCAGCACGCAAGCCCCAAGCGATACTCACACGCTTGTTTTAGCAAAGCCATTTGCCCTTTTATATCTCGCTTATATAGAGCATATCTTGCACTTGAAGTTTGCTCCATAAGCGCGAAAAAGCGCGTTTTTTCTTCTACACTAAATCGCTCCAAACTAGCCTTATTTGCACATCCACCAAGTAGCACGATAAGCACACCACAAAATAATCCTGCTAACGCCATATTTGCAAGCAAGATAGTGCTTTTTAGATGTGAAATCCTCAAAATATGCTCCTTCAAAGATTTTGTTGCTTTTATGCGGGATTTTGGGCGAATTTTTGCAAGCAAACGCGCATTACACATAGTTTGATTTTTAAGCAAACAAATTTTATGCCAAATATATGCTACGAAATTTTGCTAATAATTGCACATAATCCAAGCATTTCACAAATCTAGCTAAGTTTTTTAAAAAACTTTATTTGGATTTTTGCGTAAAAACACAAAACCCATTCAAACTCATTGCAACAAGTTAAGAAATTATGAACTTATCGTGTATTTTGGCTTTTTTAAGCGCGTTTTTTAAGCAATGTAGCAATAGATTATTTATTCTACGCTAAAATCTGCCAACTTTGTGGTTGTTTGGATTTTGACTGCTTAACACTTAGATTTTAAGGATATACCTTGTCTTCTTACAATTCTACACAATCTCATAAAACCTTTACTTACCGCGATAGTGGCGTTGATATTGATGAGGGAAATGCGTTAGTTGATTCTCTAAAATCCATTGTAAAGCGCACTTTTGATAACAATGTCATCGGCTCTATCGGCTCTTTTGCGGGAGCATACTCACTTCCTAGCGGATACAAAGAGCCTATTTTGCTAGCCTGCACTGATGGCGTAGGCACAAAGCTCCGCCTTGCCATAGAGGCAAAAAAACTTGATTTTGTCGGCATAGATTTGGTGGCTATGTGCGTAAATGATTTGATTTGCAACTTTGGAGAGCCTCTGTTTTTTTTGGACTACTACGCCACAGGCAAGCTAGACAAAGACGAGGCTTTGCGCGTGATAGAGGGCATAGCAAAGGGTTGTCAAATCGCAGGGTGTGCCCTCATAGGTGGCGAGAGCGCAGAAATGCCCTCAATGTATGCAAAGGGGGATTTTGACTTAGCTGGATTTAGTGTGGGAATCGCAGAAAAAGCGTCTTTGGAGCTACCAAATAGCATAAAAAAGGGCGATATTTTGGTTGGATTCCCAAGCAGTGGTTTGCACTCAAATGGCTTCTCGCTTGCTCGCAAAGTGTTTGCAGAGAAAATGGACTTTAGCAAAGAAATATCAGCACTAGATTCTAGCTCCCAAAGTAGCATAAAATATATCAAAAAGCCACTTATAGACGCGCTTTTAGAGCCTACGACTATCTATGTGCCACTTTTTAGACAAAAAAGAGAGTTTATCAAATCCCTAGCTCATATCACAGGTGGTGGCATACTAGAAAATCTACCTCGCGCCTTGCCTAAGCACTTGGGTGCGTCTGTCAATATAGATGCTTTCCCTAGCCAAGAGATTTTTGAGCGTTTGTGCGGGTTTGTAGAGATAGAGGAAACATATCGTGTGTTTAATATGGGTGTGGGACTTATTGCGTGTGTAGATGAGGGCAATGTCGATGAGGTTTTGCGCGGAAGTAATGGCTTTGTGCTAGGGGAGGTGGTAAGCCAAAGTGGTATCACACTCAAAAAAGGCAATGACATTGTGATAAGGGGGGAGAGTTGAAATCTTTTTTTAGAGCATATACACTACCATTTCTTGTCCTCCTAATCGGGCTAGTTATGTATTATGTTATGTTTATCAAAAGCAATGAGCGATATAGCGAGCAAGTAGAGGACACTTCTAGCTTCACTCGGCACAATCATTATCAAAGCAATGATTTTGAGGATTCTAATCTTTTGAGCGAGTTTTTTTCCTCCATAAAGAGAATCGTGCTAAATAGCAATCCAAATGAATATCCAAAAGAGGAAATAAACGCACATTTCACTCAAAACACCGATGAATACGCTATGCAAGGCTCGCAAGAAGAAAATAACGACAATCCACAGCAGAATTTTTCACAAGAAAGCATACAATACGATGCGCAATCAAATAGCACGCAAGATATGCTTGAGACTGATAAAAATCCAATCCCAACTCCACTCCAAAATCTAGCTCAAAGCAACCCTCAACCCACTACCCAACTCTCCTCCCAAACTCCTAAGACTTCTCAAATTATCGAGCCTACCAAATCCCCTAAATCATTGCTATACTACACCACTACTAGGCTAAATGTGAGAAAAGAGCCAAGCATAAACGCACCTCTGCTTAGCAGGCTAGCAAGTGGAGAAAAAGTCAAAGTTATTAAGTTTAACGATGAGTGGGCACAACTAGAAAATGGTGGCTGGGTAAGTGCTAAGCTACTAACTTTGGAGCAAGAGGATTCTAGCCTGCAAGACACACAAATGTATACTTCGCTTGTAAATGCAAATATACGCCAAAAGCCCGATAATGATTCTCCTATCGTAGGCTCTGTGCTAAAGGGCGAGCGAGTGAGAGTGCGCTCTGTGTCAAATGGCTGGGCTAGGATACTAAGTGGTGGCTATATTGCACTTAGATTGCTTCAAAAAGATAGCGATTAGATTTTAAGAAATCATCATTTATGAAATATCTTTGCGTATTTGGCAATCCTATCGCCCACTCCCTCTCCCCGCTTATACATAATTTCGCTCTAGCAAAATTAGGCTTGCCTTTTATGTATGGCAGATTTTGCCTTGATAGTGGGGAGGACTTAAAAAATACATTTTTTCGCCTAAATCTTAGTGGGGCAAATATCACCGTGCCATTTAAAGAGCACGCCCTCTATCAAGCTGATGAGCTAGATAGTTTAGCCCAAGAAATCGGTGCGCTAAATACCCTAGTGCTAGAATCTAGTGGCAAGCTAAAGGGGTATAACACCGATGCAAGCGGGTTTGTAGAGAGTATAATGGATTTTATGCCAAATCCCGATTTTGCTCCAAACACAGCAAAAAGTGCGCTAGTGCTTGGTGCTGGTGGCAGCGCTAAAGCTGTGGCGTGTATATTGACAAAATATGGTTTAGAAGTGCAGGTGGCAAATCGCTCTGATTCTAAGCGGGATTTTTATGCTTCGCGTGGGATTGAGTATTGTCTTTTTGGCGAGCTAGAAGCAAGGGATTTTGACATAGTCATAAACGCCACAAGCGCAAGCCTGCAAGGTGAGCTACCATTGCCTAAAAATCTACTATCAAAGATTTTTGCTCGCGCAAGACTTGCTTATGATTTGATGTATGGCAAAAATCTAACGCCATTTTTAGCCCTAGCAAAAGATTGCCACATAGACTACAAAGACGGCAAAGATATGCTTTTGTGGCAGGCGGCAAAAGCCCTAGTGCTTTTTATCTCTGCCCAAAACCCTTCTAATCCCTACCAAGAAAACCAAATCTATGCCCTAATGTCTCAAGCGATAAATAGCCACAAAGCATAAACTAAAGAGTAAAAAAGTGAAAGAGTTTCTCATCTCACTTTGCTTAGGCACAAATGAGATTCCCAAAAAATACTCCTCTATCTATGAGCAAATCAAATCTTGTGGCGCAGTGGAAAATCTACAAGACAAAAAGCACCATAATTTTTTTAAGCTACATTCTAAGTTTGGGATTTTTAGCGTGTGCAAACCAAAATCATCACTTACAAAATCTAGCACTAAATCTATTTTTTTGCAAGACATTACCAAAAGACGCAATGACATAAGGCTATATCCTCAAAATACACCAAAATCTTTGGAAAATGGCGAGATTGTGCTAGTGCTTTTGGCTGGTAGATTTGTGCGCGTTATCAAGTCTTTATCAAGCCATAGCACCAAGCACACCCAAAAACAAAACCTAATCTACCTAGAAAAGCAAAAAGGCAAAATCATCGGCATAAACTTCCAAGATGGCGAAATCTCTACTCTGCCTTTTTCGCAAAAATCCTTAGAGCAGTTGCCTTATCACTGCGTTTTTAGCTATGAAAATATAAAACCAAAGATAAATAAGATTTATGGTGTGCTAGAGGAATCAAAAGTCGATGAAGCTATTGCACTATTTTTGGCAGATAGGAAAGAAGAGTTTAGCCAAGAAGCTAAGCAATTAGCCCAAAGCTTTGGCGATAGGGTAGAGCCAAGTTTATATATAGATTCAAGTGGCGAGTTTGACGGCAAGATTGGTGGTAGGGTGGATTTATCTAGGCTAGATTTTATCACTATCGACCCAAGCGATGCAAAAGACCACGATGATGCGATTTACTATGATGAAAAGAGCAAGGTTTTATATGTCGCTATCGCTGATGTAAGCGAATATGTCCTGCCAAAAACTGCACTTGATGATGAGGCAAAGCAGCGACTTTTTAGCCTATATTTTCCGCACAAATGCCACCCTATGCTACCACAAGAGCTAAGCGAAAATCTATGCTCACTCAAAGCAAATGAGCTAAAGCTAGCACTTGTGTGTGAGATACACTTCCGTGCCACTTCAGCGCGCAAAATCACACCCAAATCCACCAAAATCTATGAAGCCCTAATCACCCCCAAAGCAAATGTAAGCTATGAGTATATTGATAGTCTTTTAGACACGCTAGAATCAGCTAAAAAATCTAGCACGATTTTACAGCCACTAAAAAGCCTTGCAAATCCCCGCTGGATTTTGTCCTTTTGGCATATTGCAAGTGGGCTTAAAAATGAGCGATTAAAAAAGGGCTTTGATTTTTTCACAAAAGAGCGCAAGATGACTTTGGACAAAGAGGGTGAGATAGAATCTATGAGCACGATTTTGCCAACTCGTGCTCATAGCCTCATCGAAGAAGCTATGCTACTTGCAAATGTAAGTGTGGCAATGGCTTTGGATAATGCGCTAGGGGGCAAGGGAATCTATCGCACTCACAACCCACCTACAAAAGATAGACTGCACGCACTATTTGACGAAATAGCACAGCTTGGCTACACCATAGAAAAAAATAGAGCAAAAAAGCATTCAAATGACTACTCCAAAAATATCCACTCCCAAATCGCCTACTTACAATCCCTATCAAACACTCAAAAAGAAAAAGAAATCATTGATAAACTCATCATCAAGTCCCAAAAAGAAGCACGATATGATTGTAGTAAAAATGAGCACTTTGGGCTAGGGTTTGAGGCTTATACGCATTTTACTTCGCCCATTCGTAGATATAGTGATATTTTAGCCCACAGACTTATAAAGCTACTTTTGCGCTCTAGCGGCGCGCTAGATATTAGTTTTGCCAAAAATCAAGCTACCTTGCCAAACCAAAAAAACAAAGAGATTGCAAGACATATCAACTTCACCCTAGAATCTATCCGCATAGCCACACCTCTGCTAAATGACGCAGAGCGAGCAATCGCTAAATGTGAAATGTGCTTCAAAGATAGAAAATATGCCAGAAGTGCGCAAAAATGGCAGGGGGAGTCTATCTACATTCGCATTATTGATGAGCGATTCCCCGCTATTGGTGTGGTGGATTTTGCAGAATCTGCTGCAGGCTTTAGCACAGATTTTGGTGAAGCAAAATCTAAAGAGACACATTCTCACACGCCACCTGCAGTGCCTCACTCGCCAAATGTCGCTTTGCAAGAGATTTTGCAAGGAGCGCGGGTTTTTGTGCGAGATTCTAGCTTGCAAAAGCACGCTACATATCTAGCACAAATCACTAAAGTAGAGCTAGGCAGTGCTAGAATATATGCAAACATACTTGATATAAGCACCCAAGCGGATTCTACACCAAAAACAAAATCCACCAAAAAGCCAAAAAATAAGCACAAAACAACCAAAAAACAATCAAGCCAAAAGCACAAAAAGCAAATCAAACAAAAAGCAAATAATGTATAATAAGCCACCTAAACTAACACATAAATCACATTAAGGAGTGCGCAAAATGCCAAGTGATACACAATCTAGCACGCAACCAAATGATACAACCTCTAAAAAAAGCTATTTTAGACAAAAATTTGCACTCATTTTTGCCCCTATCACAAATCTACTAAAACTCGTCAATTCACTAAAACAACAAACATTCAAACTGCTAAAAGAGATTTATCATTTTTTGACTTACAAAGAGGAAATGTTTTATTACGCTTCATCGCTTAGCTTTTATACGATTTTCGCGCTTATCCCTATGCTTTTTATCACTTTTTCTGTCCTGCTTGCATTCTCACATTTCCAAGACAAAATCAGCGATATTCAGCACCTTATCATCTCAAATATCCTCCCTGCCAACGCCGAAGTAGTCATCAAATTTATGAATACATTTTTGGAAAATGGCTCAAAAATGGGAATGGTAGGCGTAGTGAGCGTATTTATCACTTCATTGCTATTTTTTCGCAACTACGAATACATTACCTCCAAAATGTTTGATTCTACACCGCGCAAATTTTTTGATTCTCTCATAATGTATTGGACGATGATTACGCTATTTCCACTAGGTAGTGTAGTGATATTTTATTTTAGCGCAAGTGCTCAAGGGCTATTTATGCAGGGAGGAAAATCCTTGATTTATAGTGATTTGTTCTCTTGGCTTGCTACTTGCGTGCTATTTCTCATACTTTTTCGCATCTCGGCAAACAAGCCACTGCACAAAAGGACTTTGTTTTTTAGCTCATTTACTTCTGGCACTGTGTGGTTTGCACTCAAAAATCTTTTTGTGTTTTATATCACTTACAACAAAACCTACGCCACCCTATATGGCTCGGTATCGATTATCCTTTTTTTAATGGCGTGGATTTATGTTTCTTGGCTTGTTATGCTATTTGGTATGCGCTCTTGTCAAGGGGTTTTAAAATGGCTTAATATTGAGCAAAAAGACACAAATCAAAAAGAAGCAAATGATGAAACCGTATAGTAGATTTTGCTTATTCGC
>SAMEA104315434__coassemble_1315_pt1 | contig 10297 bp, 8 predicted proteins | sample SAMEA104315434__metabat2_low_PE_003 | metagenome-assembled genome bin SAMEA104315434 (sample SAMEA104315434) | gut metagenome | biome: Monkey gut; feature: monkey-associated habitat; material: faeces | place: China | collected 2013 | reverse complement strand
ACCACCTATTATTTTTTGCGCCACACTCCCGCTAAATCCGCTTATATCACAGATATTGCCAAGTAGCAAAATCACATTTCCACTTTCTTTCAATGCAGAATCGATTATATAGTCCGCACCGCTACGGTTATTTGCACCTGCGCTACTTATGCCCACGCTAACGATAGTAGGCGTAGGATATATGTCTATTTCATCGGTTTGGTTATAAAGCGATACATTGCCACTTACCACAGGTGTTTTTAGCTCTTTGCACGCCTGCTTTATCCCCTCGCACACTTCACTAAACTGCCACATTACTTCAGGATTTTGAGGGTTACCAAAATTTAGGCAATCACTTATCGCAAGTGGCTTTGCACCCCTTGTAGCTAGCTTTCGTCCTGCTGTGGCTACGGCTATTTTGCCTCCCTCGCGTGGGTTTAGATAGCATATTTGTGGTGCGCAATAAATACTCATCGATAGGGCGTTACCATTCTCTTTTACGCGCACCACACTGCCATCTAGCTTGCCACTTGGCACTATCGTATTTGTCTGCACGGTGCTATCATATTGGCTATATATCCATTTTTTATCACAAATATCAATATGCCCCAAAATCTCCCTAAAAAGCTCATTGTTTGATTTGTCATTTAGGTTTTTTATGAAGCTAGAATCTAGCTTGTTGATTTTGCTTAGATAGTTTGGCTTCTCCACTTCCCTTTCTAGCACAGGGGAGGCTTCGCTTAGAGGTGCGATAGGAATTTCCCCTACGCACTCCCCCCCCCAAAGTAGCTCCATAATCCCACTATCTGTTACCTCACCGATAATCGCGCAATCAAGTTCCCACTTCTCAAATATCTCTTTTATCTCGCTCTCTTTGCCTTTTTTGGCACAGATTAGCATTCTTTCTTGGCTCTCACTTAGCATTAGCTCATAAGCGTTCATTTGTGATTCTCGCATAGGCACTTTCTCTAGCTCTAGTCGCATACCGCTACCACTTCGCCCTGCCATTTCAAAACTAGAGCTTGTAAGTCCTGCTGCACCCATATCTTGGATTCCTACGATTAAATCGCGTTTGAATAACTCCAAACACGCCTCAAGCAGTAGCTTTTCTGTAAATGGGTCGCCAACTTGCACAGTAGGACGCAAAGAAGCGCAATCTTCACTAAAACTATCACTACTCATCACTGCCCCACCTAGCCCATCGCGCCCTGTCTTGCTTCCTACATAGATTACGGGATTGCCCACGCCCTCCGCCTTTGCATAAAAAATCTCTTCTTTTTTTGCTAGCCCTAGACAAAAAGCGTTTACCAAAATATTGCCATTGTAGCAAGGCTCAAATGTGCTCTCCCCTCCGATAGTTGGCACTCCCATACAATTCCCATATCCACCGATTCCCTCCACCACGCCAGAGAGCAAATATTTGTGCTTTTTGCCTATGGCGTCCTCTCTACACACTTCACCAAAGCGGATAGAATCTAGGCTTGCCACAGGTCGCGCCCCCATCGTAAATATATCGCGCATTATCCCACCTACTCCTGTGGCAGCTCCTGCAGTTGGCTCTATGAAACTTGGGTGATTGTGTGATTCTACCTTAAACACCGCTGCCATACCTCCACCTATGTCGATTACGCCTGCATTTTCGCCCGGTCCTTGTATCACATACTCCGCGCTTGTGGGGAATCCGTTTAGATAGATTTTGCTAGATTTGTAGCTACAATGCTCGCTCCACATAGCACTAAAAATCCCTAGCTCTACGAGGTTTGGCTCACGCCCCAAAATCCTTAAAATCTCACTATAATCATCTTTGCTAAGTTTATGACTACTAAGGGCAGAATCCATATCAGTTATGAGAAATTTTTTGTGTAAATCGCTTTTTTGGGTGGGTATGTAGTGTGGCATTGCAAATCATTTTGCGTTAAAATCTAAGGCAAAATCTAAATAAAATAAAATAAAATAAAAAATCTCAAAAACACTAAAAAGCAAAGTATAGCAAAATCAAGTATATAAGGTTTTTGTTTGTGGTGCAAACATTACTAGGGCTTAGCAAAGGAACGATTTTTGCTAGAATCCTTAAAATCAAACAAGTAGGCAAACGCCACGAAATGCACAAATGGAGCGCAATATGAGAGAAATCAAAGAGACAAAAAGGATTTTATTAGCGGTAGCTTTGCTAGGGATTATAGGTGTGCTATCTATGGGCATAAGCCACGCAGATGAAGCACAAGAGCCAAACCAAAATGGCAGATTTACTTATGGGCTTGATAGGGATTTGAGCGAAGATGAGCTAGCGCAAATGGGCTCACAATATGATGATAGAAATCTCCCCCCACCCTCCCAAAACCCAGCACTAAATGGCAACACACCTACCGCGCAAGGAAATGGTGGTAGCAATGGTGGTAATGGAAACAATGGAGATGCTACCCAAGCAAATAATGGCAATGGCGCAAATACAGCACAACCACAACAATCAAACCTACTTCCGCACGAATACCCCTCTGCTGATAGGCTTACCTCGCCAGATATTCCCACAGCACAGCTAAAAGCGGGGATAGAGTTTGCCAAAAGTGGCGACTACCAAAATGCCTATGATTCTTTCAAAAAGTCTTGTAAAGGTGGAAATCCTAGCGGGTGCTTTGCCATAGGAACTATGTATGCCACAGGAAAAGGCGTAGATACTAATATCCGCCGCGCCAAAAAATACTATGAAATCGGCTGCTCTGCAGGCGACCCAACCTCTTGCACCAATCTAGCAATGCTATATAATGATGACAAAACTGCGACAAAAGATGACAAAGAGCTAGCCGCACAATACTATATGAGTGCGTGCGAGGGAGGAGATGCCATAGCGTGCAATAATCTAGGGTTTATGTATGCAAATGGCGATGGAATGGCAAAGGACTTTTTTACCGCGATAAAATACTATAAGCTAGCTTGTGAGGGCGGAAGCAATCTAGGCTGCTACAATCTAGGCTTGCTAAGCAATACCAAAAACATATATGGCAAGAAAAAATCCGAGCTAAGCCAAGCAGACCTAAACTATGCCGCGTGCAATGCGGGAGATATAGTAGGGTGCAGTAATCTAGGGTGGATGTATGCAAATGGCGTAGATGATGTCCCCCTAAGCTATGCCTATGCAGCGAAGTATTTCAAAAGGGCGTGCGAAGCGCGAGATGTCAAGTCGTGTAGCAATCTAGGCGTGCTATACCAAAAGGGACTAGGCGTTACCCAAGATACAAAATACGCGCTTGACTTATACACCTACTCGTGCAATGCAGGACTACAACAAGCTTGTGATAACTATCGCATACTAAAAGAAGACTTGCATATCAATCCAAAGCCAACTTACAACATAAAACCTCGTCCAAGCAAGCAAAGGCAGTCTTCTGTCTATAAGAGATAGGGATTTTTGGATTTTTTATAAAATCTACCTCACAAATCCGCCATTATAAATATCAACTACGAGAAACTGCGCGGAATCTACCCTACAAAGACGCTATCGCTCATCACAGGTTGGAGATGAGCGATTTTTAGCATAGATAAAATCTCTTCTACGCTGCGATTATCGCTTATGCTAAATTGCTCATCTCCCTTTTTTTCTGCATCATCGCCACGAGATTTTTTCTCCTCCGCGCTTCGCTCTCCTATCGCCACAGATACTCCTGCAGAGATTTTGTTTGCGCCTAGTTTTATGGCATTGTTGCGAAATCTCGCCCCCTCCCTGCTAGAAATCGTAATACTCGCATAAGGCAGAAAGAGGCGATACGCGCATAGCACTTGCAAAAGCCTAGATTCTGTAACGGCTTTGGGGTGGATTTTGGGGTTATTTATGATAGGACGCAAGCGGGGAATTGATAGCGCGATTTCGGCGTGTGGGTATTTGCGCTGCAAAAAATACGCGTGCAAAGCACAGCTTAGCGCGTCTTTGCGGAAATCATCTATACCAAGCAATGCACCAAATCCAACGCCTCTCATTCCTGCTTTCAATGCCCTCTCTTGTGCATAAAATCGATATGCAAACGCTCGCTTTTCACCCTCTATGTGGATTCTAGCGTATTTTTTGGGGCAGTAAGTCTCTTGAAAAAGCGTTACAAAATCACAACCACTTTTGTGCAGTAGCTCATACTCATCAACATTTAGTGCGTAAATCTCCACACCTATGACTTTAAAATACTGCTTTGCTAGCTCGCAGGCTTTTGCTATGTATTCTACGCTTGCGTATTCTCTACCCTCGCCACATAGAAACAAAACTTCTTGTAAGCCACTTTTGGCGATGATTTCTAGCTCGGCTTTGATTTCATCATATTCTAGTTTTGCGCGTTTGATTTTATTCCCCTTTTGAAATCCGCAATACACACATTTGCTTGCACAATGATTGCTAAGATAAAGCGGGGTAAAGACATTTATGGAGTTGCCAAAGTAGGATTTCACTCTTTTTTGGGCTTGGGTGGCGATTTCTTCTAAGAAAGGCTGTGCTGCTGGGCTTAGCAGGGCGCATAAATCACTAATGTCTAGGTAGTGCTTGCTAAGCGCGGATTTTACTTCTTTTAGGCTATAAGCATCAGGGTCGTAGGATTCTCTTATCTCAAGCACGCACTCTAAAATATTAGAATCAATGTCTTGCATTGTGTTTTGAAATTCCCATACGCTACTAGGATTTACCATTTTTATCCTTTATCTAAAATCTTATCTAAAATCGTGGGCTAAAAATCGTGCATAAAAATGTGTGTAAAAAATGCAAAATCACTAAAATTTAGCCCTACAAAAGCAATCCTAAAAAATGATTTTGCAAAATCAATCTTGCAAAAAACTTGTAAGTGGGCTAGAATTGCTTATAGGAGAAATGTATTCTATCGGCGAAGATGGCGTAGGAGCTGATTCTTGCGCTAAGCCTGCAAGATAAGCTAGCCTACCTGCTTCTATACCTAGCCTAAAGGCGTGTGCCATTTGTGCTATGTCTTTGGCATTGGCAATAGCTGTGTTTGCCATTATCGCGCTTACGCCCATCTGCATAGCTTCGCAGGCTTGGGCTGGAGAGCCTATACCTGCATCTATAATGATTGGCAAATCTATCTCACGCAACAAAATCTCTATAAACGCTTTTGTTTGTAAGCCTTTGTTTGTGCCGATAGGTGCGCCAAGAGGCATTATCGCGCACGCTCCCGCGTTTGCCATATCTCGCGCAGCATATAGCTCTGGATACATATACACAAGTGGCGTAAAGCCCTCTTTTGCTAGCATTTCAGTGGCTTTGGCACTTTCATAATTATCTGGCAAAAGATATTTGCTATCGCTTATGACTTCGACTTTGACTAAATCACTTTGGCAGATTTCGCGCGCCAAAAGGGCGATACGCAAAGCCTCTTTGGCATTTCTAGCACCGCTTGTGTTGGGCAGTAGTGTGATATTTGGTGGGATAAAATCTAGGATATTTTCTAGCCCACCGCTATTTGTTCGGCGCAAAGCAAGGGTGATGATTTGGGCTTTTGCTTGTTTGATAGCAGAATCTATAAGATGAAGTGAGTATTTGCCCGAGCCAAGTATGAAGCGCGAGCTAAATGAATATTTGCCAAGACGCAAAATATCGCTAGATTTTGCAGAATCTACTTGTCTTATAGAATCTAGTTTTGTAGAATCTAGCGAGGTTGTAGAATCTATTTGCCTGACAGAATCTATGGAAGCTGTATTATTTTTTTTATCGCTTGTTTTACTCATTTTTTGCCTTTATCGTAGTAGTTTTATTGCGTTATAAGTTTACTTTTGTAGATTTTCCTCACAATCCCCGCTTTATAATCCATACTTCACAATCCATTTTTGGCACACAAAATCTCTAGCACAAGGTTTGCCTGATGAGCGGCACAAATATTTACACGCGGGCTCATAAGCCCTCTACCATAGCCTGCAGCACTAAGCAAATCCCCACAAATATAAAATCTGTCATTGATTTTGCGCGTTTGTATTGCGTTTGAATCCCCATAGCCTGCTAGCCCGCTAGCACATATCAGCGTGGAGTCTGGAAAGTGTGCGTGAAAATTCTGGGCAAGCATAGCTTTGGCAAAGGGATTGTCAAACGCTTCACACACGATTTCACAGCCCTCAAAAAGTGTGGGGATATTGCTAGGCTCGATTTTGGTAGTAAAAATCTGTGTGGCTATAAAAGGGTTTATCTCTTTTATGTGATGTTGCAGGGCTTTAGTTTTTGGCTTACCTAAGTCGCTTATATTGTAGGCTTGTCGGTTTAGGTTACTAGGCTCAATAATGTCAAAATCAATCAGCACCAAATGCCCAAGCCCGCTTCTAGCTAGCATTATCGCAATGTGTGAGCCAAGCCCTCCAAGCCCGCATATTGCTACTTTTGCTTGCTTTAGGGCGTTGTGCACTTTGGGTGTGTGTCGCGCACTCATCATTGATTCTAGTGCATCTTGGGGGGGCATTTTTCCTTTTGGGATACACCACAGCTCATCGCCATTTTCTAGCGTTTTTGCTTCTTTGCTTGCAAAACCATTTACTATCCACACATCGTTTTCATCGCAGTTTTGGCTAGTAAAAAAACTTAGAGAATCTATGATTTTGGTTTGGTGCTTTTTGCCATTAAATAGTATATTTTTCATTAGTGTTGCTTTAGTGTCGTGTTAGATTTGCTCTGTATTTGGGGATTATCCACCGCCTACAAAGCTAAGGATTTCTACCTTATCGCCCTGCTTAAAAATCACTTTTTCAAACTCATCTTTTGGGATAATTTTGCCATTTAGCTCTAAGGCGATAAGTGCGGGATTTAGCCCCTTTAGCTCCAAATATTGCATAAGGCTAAGGCTTTTTTGGGTGAAATTTTCTCCATTTATGCACATAGATAAACTCCTTAATACTAGAAGCAAATTCCCTGCTATCACGCTTTTTGGGCACACTTTTTGGGAATCTTGTAGAATTTTTAAGAAAAGTTTTTAGACTTTTATATCTCAAAGTATGTCTAATGTATTTTGCAAGTCGCTTAAATATGGCAGAGAGGAAGGGATTCGAACCCTCGAAAGCTTGCACTTTACACGCGTTCCAGGCGTGCTCCTTCAACCACTCGGACACCTCTCTAAAATGCGCTAATTAAACTGCACAAAACGCACAATACTTTACTTGCGCTAGCTAAAGCACTAATAAAACCTCGCTATTATATACAAAATAAGCAATTTTTACGCAGATTTTAGGCAAAATAGAGCGTTTTGCTTTTGTAAAACTCCGTGTAAGGAAGCGATTATCTTAGGCTTACAAAAAGTCCAAATCTGCCCGTTTGTATGAGATTTTTCTCACAGTTTTCATTTGTCTTTTGGCTACGAATTTGCACTTTTTGCCATCTGTTTTCTTTATATGCTCTGCGATATGAAAAAAGCCTATCCTCACAGCAACTACACACTTCCAAAACCTCGACATTCTCACGCAAAATCCCCGCCCTATCGCATTCATCTAGTAGCATCAAAATCAAATCCAAAAAATATTTCTTGCCTCTTTTTTCTATGTATTTTTTGCCAAAATCTTTTTGTATTTGGATTGCCAAATCCTCTCCCACCTCATAGCAACATTTTCGTATAGACGCCCCGATAAATACACGCAGATTTTGCGTCTTTGCACCATTTGCAAGTAGTGTGTTTATGGCGCTTGTGAGGATATGAGCACACACTCCTGCCCTGCCCGCGTGAAGTGCGACAAACGCACCATTTACGCAATCAAAAATCAACACAGGATTGCAATCAGCCACCAAAATAAGCGCGACTAGGCTTTTATGTGTGCAAAAAATCCCATCGCCCTGCCCTAAATTGCATTCTTGCAAACTATGCTGATTTTGCAAGTTTTGTGCCGATTTGGTGGCTTTGTCATAGCTACTTTCATCACACACTAGAATCACGCTTGAGTGGATTTGATTGCAAAAGATAAGCGTTTTTTGAGGAAAATAAGCAGAGAGAATTTTGGCACGATTATGGGCTACATTTACGGAATTATCGCATACATTATTATCGTGGGTGTGATAGGCTAGGTTTAGACTATGATATGGAGGAGTGCTTACCCCACAAAGCCTAGAAGTCAGCACAAAATCAATCTCACAATCCCTAAAAACCGCGCTTTGCTTGCTTGAGAAAAATACGGATTCATCGCTATTGCTAGCTTTATCACTGTGTGATATTTTTTGCTTTGGTGTTTTTTGGGTTGTTGTTTTTATGGTTGCTACTTTTTGGGGTGGCATTTTTTACCTTTTTTAAGATTTTGGTAAATTTTACAATATTTTTTATGCTAGAATGTCGCTTATTTTGCTACTTTGTCTTGACTAAGCGCAAAGATTTTAGTCAAAGCTAAAGAAGTCAAAATGTTTAGGACAACACAAATAAAGGGGATTTATGAAGCATTTTTATGGATTTTATCACAAGCTTTTTTGCAAAATTTTTTATGGGGTTTTTGCAGTTGTGCTACTAGGCATATCGCCAGCACTTGCTGATTGGCAAATGTTTAGCGATGGTGTAGATACATATTTGTTTAACACACAAAATGGCGATGTGTATGTGAGATTTAGAAAAGGTGGCAAAAACTACGAAGATGTCTTTGTCAAAATGCCAGCGGGAGTTCGCCCACAAAGCAAATCTACAAAGCAGCCAAGCCCACAGCCCAAATCCACCCCACCAAATCAAGCGCAAAATCCAAATAACGAAATCACTCAAGCCCAGCGGCTAGAAGCGATAAAAAAATCTCAAGAAATAATGAGTAAAAGCCTAGATTCTAGCGGAATTGATACGGGTTTTTAAGCTATTTGTGATTTTTAGTAGAATTTAGTTTTTTTTAATCTAGTTGCAAGATTTTGCAATATCGCTTTTTGCTAACCAAGCATTATCAAAAAAGATTCTATACAAGTATCCAAAATGAAAATAATTTGCCAAAAATCTACGCTCTTTTCTTTGTTTACGAGAAAAGGCTTTTTATAAAACTTCATTAAACTCACTAAACTTGTTTTTCAAAATAAAATCTAAGACTTTTTTCAACAAATCGCGCTACGATTTTGCTCCATAAAAAAACTTCATTTTGTGAATCTGCGCCTAAGCTACTTGTGCTTCATTGCTTAACAAAACAATATCACTCCCAAAAGCTAAGGGCTTCTTGTAAAATCTCTTTCGCACCTTGTGCTATCATTTTATCTGCTAGATTTTTTGCCATATCATTTGCTGTGTTTTGCAGCTCTAGCAAGGATTTTTGCGAGCATTTTTGCAAAGGCTCTTTGATAGAGATTTCTAAAGATTCTCTTAGTATTTTTTCTCCGCTTGGTGTCCCCACTATTGCATTTATCTTGAGTAAATCCACCTTGTGAGAATCACTCACTATCTTGCAGTGAACGCCAATAGGGACTTGACACCCGCCATCTAGAGCGCGGATAAACTCCCTCTCTGCGCTAGCACATATCATCGCTTCTTTGTCGCTTAGCTTTTCTAGCAGTGAGGTTATATATTCATCATTTCTGCACTCTATGCCAAGTGCTGCTTGTCCCATAGCAGGTATCATCTCATCTACTTCAAAAGCCGCAATATGAGGGATTTGCTCATTTGTTATGCCTAGTCTTTTTAGCCCAGCAGCTGCTAGCATTATGGCGTGAAATTCGCCAGATTCTAGCTTTTTTAGCCTTGTTTGGACATTGCCCCTAAGGGATAGTGCTTCCAAATCAGGCCGTTTGGCAAGTATTTGCATTGTGCGTCTTAGCGAGGTTGTGCCTACTTTTGCTCCTTGTGGCAGAGAATCTAGGCTTGGATACTTATAGCTTAGCAAGCAGTCTCGCACATCTTCGCGCTTAGTTATGCTAGCTAGGGTTAGCCCACTTGGTAGCTCCACAGGCACATCTTTTAGCGAATGCACTGCTAAGTCAATCTCCCCACTTAGCAATAGCTCTTCTAGCTCTTTGGTAAAAAGCCCTTTACCACCGATTTTGGCAAGGGGAACATCTAGGATTTTATCGCCTTTGGTTTTTACGATTTTTAAGTCGGATTCTACTCCTAGCTCGGCTTTTAGCCGCGATTTGATATGCTCGGCTTGCCATAGTGCAAGTGCGCTACCACGAGTGCCGATTATGAAATTTTTGCTAGTCATTTTTATCCTTTTGTATCGCCTTATTTTGCCTGCTAGATTCCTCAATGATTTCCACCTCGATAATGTCCTCATCGTTGGGCTTCTCATCAAAAGTAAAATCCTCTCGCGCACGATAGTCGCGCACAAAGTCGCTAGGCTTTGGACTTGATAAAAAACTAGCCACAATGCAGATAATCCCCACGCTAGCGCTTAGCAACCCCGTTGCTATAAGCAA
>SAMEA104315434__coassemble_1311_pt1 | contig 10315 bp, 8 predicted proteins | sample SAMEA104315434__metabat2_low_PE_003 | metagenome-assembled genome bin SAMEA104315434 (sample SAMEA104315434) | gut metagenome | biome: Monkey gut; feature: monkey-associated habitat; material: faeces | place: China | collected 2013 | reverse complement strand
ACAAACCAAAGTCTATCTCTACATAAACCCTACCAAACCTGTCCCCATAGATGATACAAGCGTGTGGAATACAAACCGACAAATCGCTGTTTTTGTCCAAAGTGTAAGCGGAATCAAATCCTACACCATAAAGGCTCGCACAAAAGGCGGGCTTACTGTGGTAAATACAAAAGAAGTGCTAAATGACAAACCAAAAAAGCTAAAAATAGTGCTACCAAAGCCTGATGTCCCACTGCCTGATAAAACCACCGTGGATTATGAGATTTGCATTACCGATTGGAGTAATGCAAATCTATTTAGCGGAAGCACTACTAAGAAAAATCTACAACTAACTATCAACTCAAAGCAGCCCGTCATCACTATCATATCACATTCTAATAAAATCAGCTATGGTGGCAGCGCACTTGTGGTGTTCCACATAGATAGCGTAGATATAGGAGAGCTAAGCATTAGTAATGGTGTGCAAGAATTTATCCCATTTCCCTTTATGAAAGAGGGATATTATGCCGCACTCATAGCGTGGTCAATCGCTAGCAAAAACTTCAGTACGAGCATTTTTGTGCGAGATTCTGGCTACAATACTCGCAAAATGGTTGTGCCATTTATACGAGATAATGCTCCACGCTACTCCAAATCCACCATTGTGCTAAAAGAGGATTTTCTAAACAACAAGCTAGATTCTTTGATTAGCGATATTGGGCGTAGTTTCCCTGCAGGTATGGAGGATAATTTTGAAAAATTCCAATACATAAACGAAACCATTCGTAATCAAGATGATGAGATTATATCCGCAAAGCTACAAGAAGCGATGAATGCACGAGCAATCTTGCTATCCCAAAAGCCCAATTGGGAAAACTTCACCCCACTCAAAGGATATAGCACGGTCGGTAGGTTTGGCGATGCTCGCACATACATAGCACCTGATAAGCAAACAAGTCAATCTGTGCATTTGGGAATTGATATGGCAAGTGTCAAAAATGATAAAATTATGTTGTCAAATGACGGAAAAATCGCCCTTTCGCAACAACTAGGCGTGTATGGTAAAACAATTCTTGTAGAGCATAGCTTCGGGCTAGTAACGCTGTATTCTCACTTGCAAGAACTCCAAAAAGACGAAAATGAAGTCGTAAGAAAAGGCGATGTTTTGGGGCTCACAGGGCAAAGTGGCTGGGCTTTTGGCGACCATTTGCACTTCGGAGTTTTGGTAGGAGGCGTGCCTGTGAGGGTGAGTGAGTGGCTAGACTCAAAGTGGATAAAAAACAACATAACAGACATTTTTGAAAGTGCAGCTTTAAGCATACAAAGACAGGGCGAAAATCCTATGAATTTGGAACAATAATAGCAGTATGCAAAATCTAAGTGCTTAAAAGATTTTGTAAAATTTGTAGCTAAAGTCTTAAAAAAAATCTTGCCAAATTTTAGAAGCAAAATCTTGGAAGCGAAATTTTATTAAGTTTGCAAAGTTTTAAGGAGAATCCATAATGAAAACAAGGCAGCATAATCAACGAGTAATTGTCCTAGAGGAGCAAAATGAAGATGATATTATCAAATTCTTGCATAAAAATGCCTTGCTGCTTATGCGCTTTGTGATAAACTTCAAATCCCCCATTTCACAAAATCTACAATCCACGCTAAAAGAGCTGAATCTATGCTACTTCATAGGTGTGATAGAATCAAAGCCCACTCAAAGCGAGCAAGAAAAAATAGAAAAACTAAACGCAGATTCTACAAATCAAAAAGAGGCTTTGGAAACAAAATCTAGCCAAGATGATTTAGACAAACCTAAGTCTTGTGCTAATTCCACAAAGATTATCCACAAAGTGCGAAGTGGCGAGGAAATCACACATAATGGCTCTCTACACATTCTAGGCGACATAACAAGCGGAGCAAAGGTAAGTGCAAGCGGGAGTGTAACGATATTTGGCGATTGCTATGGTGTGCTAGAAGTTAGGGGGGAGTTTTTGATTTTGCGTAAATTACATTCGGGGTATATTGTGTTTGATGATGAGAAGCTAAATGCCGATATGCTCGCAAAAATAAATGCAAATGACAATCTAAAAATCATCATAAAAAATGGCGCAAATATCATCATAAAAGACATAGTTTTGGACTAAAAATAGTGCAAAATGTATAAAATCCAAAAATCTAAAATAAATGAAAAATCACGCAAGTTTGCACTAAACTTGCAAAGTTGAACTAAAATAGCAAAACAAATACGAAAAAACTACAAAATACAATAAAGGATAAATAATGAAACAACGAACTATCAAAAATAAAGTAGAGCTAACGGGTATAGGACTTCACAAGGGCGTGCCTGTGAAGCTAGAGCTAGAGCCACTAGAAGCAAATAGCGGAATCGTATTTTATCGTAGCGATTTGGGCGTGTCTATCCCACTTAAGCCAGAATCTATCATTGATACGACTATGGCGACTGTAATCGGCAAAGGAGAAGCAAAAATCTCTACCATTGAGCATCTAATGAGTGCGATATATGCCTATGGGATTGACAATCTAAAAATCAATGTCGATAATGAGGAAATCCCTATAATGGACGGTAGCTCTATCGCGTGGTGTATGCTACTTGATGAAGCGGGGATTAGGGAGTTTAGCGAGGCGAGAGAACTTGTGATGATAAAAAAGCCACTTGAGGTGCGTGATGGCGATAAGTTTGTGCGGCTAGAGCCAAGCGAAAAAACGATTTTTGATTTTGCCATAGATTTTAAGCACCCAGCCATAGGCAAGCAACAATATAAGTTTGCATTTTCTCGCAAAAACTACCGTGAAGAAATAGCACGCGCTAGGACATTTGGATTTTTACAAGAGGTAAATTATCTGCGCTCTATTGGGCTTGGCAAGGGTGGAAATCTAAACAACTGCATCGTGCTAGATGAAAGCGGGATAATGAACAAAGAGGGCTTGCGATATAGCGAGGAGTTTGTAAGGCACAAGATTTTGGATGCGATTGGTGATATGGCGATACTTGGGATTCCCCTTCTTGGTAGCTATGTATCTTTTGCAGGTAGTCATAAACTAAATTCTATGCTTACACAAAAACTCCTTAGCGATGAAGGTGCTTATGAAATCATCACTTCTACACAAAACGAAAAAGCGATTGAGTTTGAAAAAGCACTAGCACTTGATTAGGATTTGATAGTTGCGTTTGCTTGCAGATTTTGCCAAAATTTTTTGCGCAATTTGCACATAGGGTTCTATACACAAAGCAAAGTTTTTGCTAGAAATTTTGTGGCTGATTTTATAGAAAGTTTTGTGAAAATTTTTACAAAAATGTGTTTTGTAAAATGCCACCAAACACGCTTGATAACATAGCTACTAGCAGACAAATCTCATAAATCCATTAGCTAATACAACAAAAATAAGGAATAAAATGCCCTCTTACAAAGCCTCTCTTACACGCTTTAGTGCGCTTATAGATTCTCTAGAGCAGATTCCTACTATTGGCAAAAAGTCCGCTAGAAAAATTGCTTTTACACTTGCTACGGAAAATAAATACCTAGCCTTGCAAATCGCACAATGTATCGAAAACTCAATAGGTTCGGTGCGCTCTTGTAGTATCTGTGGTGCGCTTAGCGAAAATGAAATCTGTGAAATCTGCCTAGATGATAGCCGAGATAGCACCAAACTATGCGTGGTACTAAATGCTAGAGATATTTTCACGCTAGAGGATATAGGGGATTTTGATGGGAAGTATTGGGTGCTAGAGGGCGAGCTAGAGGGTGTAAACTTTACAGCGATAAAGGAGCGCGTAGCAAAGCAAGGCGTGCAAGAAATCATTTTTGCTTTCTCCCCAAGCCTAGCAAACGAAGCGGTAATGCTTTTTATTGAGGATAAGCTAAGTGAGTTTAGCTACATAGTGTTTAGCAAAATCGCTCAAGGTGTCCCCACAGGCATAGGGCTAGAAAATATCGACCAGCTCTCACTATCTCGTGCGCTAAGTGCGCGAGTAAAGCTATAAAACTATAATAAGCTAGCAGAATCTAGAGATATTTTGACTTCTTGCCAAACCTCTATATGACAATGTTAATTCTATCGCGATGGGTCGCAATAGAATTAACACTTAAGCAAAACAAAGACACTAGCAAGTATGGATTTTGCTAGCCAAAGGCATAAAATTTGATTCTGTCAAATACTAAAATTAGCATAGAGTTGGTATAATCCGCGCTATAAAGCAAAAAATCTTAAAAATACAAAACACTTACAAAGAGGACAAAATGGGATTTGAGATATTTGGAATGCGTGTGTTTGACTTTAGCAAGCCATTTGGATATTTTGAGGCTTTTAGCACGATATTTATCGTGTGCGCTATTGCGTTTGTGGGATTTCTACTGCTTGCAAATGCTGCCAAAAAACACAACAAACATAGCTAGATTTAGAGAGTATTCATAGTATGAAAAAGATTTTTTTATTTTTTGGATTGGTGGTAAATCTTGCCTTTGCTAGCTCTGTGCCACAATGGGCAAAAAGCGGAATCTGCAATGAAAAAGACTGCGCAGTGGGCGAAGCAAGCAAAAAAGAGGGGGAGGCTTCTGCCCTAGCTCGTGCGCTAAAAAGCCTACGACTAAGTCTAGGCACAAGTGTGCAAGCAAACTATGAGGAGCGCGTAAACAGCGAGGGCGAGAGCAAAGCAAGTGCCCAAACCAAAATCTATGCTTCTATGCAAAATATCGGCTACAAGGTAATTGATAGATTTATCGATGATAAAAAAATCTACATAAAAATTCAATACGAGCCAACAAAAAAGATTTTGCCAAATGAGGAAATAGGCGAATTTAGCATAATCTCAAACTTTGAAAAACTATGCAAATCACGCGATTTGGACGGATACTACTGCGTAAGTTTGGGCAAAAAATACGAAAACGGCGAAAATGACTTGGCAAAAAACGACACTATCGCACTAAAATACTATGAGCAAGGCTGCAAAATGGGAACTTTGGAGGGCTGCGTATATGCGGGGAATCTTTTGCAACAACAAAATATGCAAGGTGTTTTAAAAGGTGAGAAATCAAGCCAAAAAGCAAAACAGTTCTTTAGCAAGGCGTGCGAGGGGGGGCTAGGACTAGGCTGTGAAAGGCTAGCAAGTATGGAGAGTGAGCCAACAGTGCGCAGGGATTTGTATAAAAAAGGCTGTCTTTTAGATGATGCGCTATCTTGCGCAATTTTGGGCGAGATATATGAGTTTGGGCTAGCACATCTATCAAAAAACACCATAACTGCTGAAGTAGCGTATGAGGATTCTAAGGGAATCGATAAAAACGGAGATGGCGCAGTCATACTAGCTTCAAAGATAAAAGATAAATCTCGCAGGATAAGAGAATACAAAAAACTATGCGAAGCGCATAATGCACGCGCTTGCGCGCTACTAGGACAAGAGGAAAACAATATCACATACTTAGAAAAATCTAGTGCGCTAAACTCGCCTCGTGGACTGTATTTTCTAGCCCTAAAACAAGAAGCTAGAAGCACCAAAAGCGAACTGCTAAAAAAATCCTGCATACTTGGGGAGGCAAAAGATTTCACAAAAGGCTGCGTAGAGCTAGGCAATCTCTATGCGCCATCAAGAGAAAGTGTAGAGTATTATTCTATCGCTTGTGGAAGCCTTTTTTACGCGCAAGAAGCGTGCGAGAAACTATATGAAATCTCGCCAAAGGCTTGCAATAACGAAGTAGTTTGCGAGCAAATAGCAAACGCTAGACGCACTACAACGCAAGTAGCACAAGAAAACGACTATGACGCTTATGCGCACGCTGCAAAATCTAAGTCGCGCTACACACCAAATGATGAAACTGCACTAAGCACTCTATCGCCTAGATTCAGCTTATTTCTAACCGCAGGTTTTGGTGCAGCAGATGCTATAAAGCTAGAAAATATCAAAGGATATGATGAAATCCAATCTAGTGGTGCAAATTTTGTATTTGCACTTAGATTTGGCTCTGAAATGCGACTGCTACACAAAAAATTTACTCCATATATTGCGCCCTACATTGGCATAAGTTCTACGGATATTTTTGATATTTCTGACTTTAGAGGTATCAGCTCCACTCGCTCAAAAACCTTGAGTATGACAGCAATAAATGGTGGCTCGCAAGCGGGAATCAAGCTGGGGGGCTTAAGAGTGTATGGGCTTATAGACTATGGATATAGGCTTTTTAGCGAGGGGACACAAGATATTGCCGTGCCTATTAGAAGCACTCTAGGCATAGGTGGAGGTATAGCCTATCGCTTCAAAGTATGGGTTATCAGTGTAGAGTATCTGCAAGCAACCTATACTTACAATGGTGGCGAGATAAAAAGCAATAGTGGGCGAAATAACTATTGGAGCAAAAACTTGGAGTTAAATCTAAATAGCTCCACGCACAAAACAAAATCTAGCATATTTCTTATAAATCTAGGGATTGCGTTTTAGATTTGGTTGTGCGATGCGATTTTAGTTACACGATTTTAGATTTTCTAGATTTTTGATCTTGGATTGTCGCAAAATCTAAAAACTCCTTACGCGAAGTCCTATGCCTAGTCTATGAGAGATGTGATTATATTCATATAGATTGTCCCCGTAGCCATAAAAATACTGCACATAAAGAGAAGTAAAATCATTTAGCCCAAAAGCATATCCTAGTCGCACACTTGCGTGATAGCGAGCATAGTCTGCAAGCAGTGGCGTGAAATGCACTTCAGCCAAATGCCGTGAGTGTTTGTAGTAGAGCTTTATATTTGCATAGCCCATATACTCTGGCAAGTCTATATTATCCTTGCGTTGCTGGATATAGGGCCAAGCACTGATATGCGCACCGAAGTTATGTTGCTTTTGATTGCCAAAATCCCTCTCCCATATCGCCTCTAGCATTAGTCGATTTGCAGCACTTCGTGAGCGACAATCGCTAGGCGTAGGGTCTTCAAAGGATTCCCTCCTGCACTCTTCCCCACCTATACCATTGCTATAATGCAAAAATCCAAATCGCACTTCTTCTAATCTCCCCCCCAAAATCTCCACTCCCACAGGATATGAGTAAAAAATACTTGGCTTGTAGTCTGTATCTCGCACGGGGCTAGAATAGCGGAAATTAAACTGCTGAAACCACATAGTCTGCGTATAGCCAAAAAACAAACTCCCCTTACTCCAAAACGCCCCACGCCAAATAGGGATTTTCGCGCTTAGCTGGAATTTTAGCTCGTTTCTATCGTTTATCCCCCACACAGGCGTGAAACTGTGATAAAACAAAAAATAAGTCCCCTCGTGCTCAAAAATCTGCATATAGTATTTGTAAGAATCCTGCGCCTTTTGGGCACGCTCTTTGTAAGTGCGGGGAGAGAAAAAATGTGCTTTTGTTTTGTGCAAAAATGTATTTTTGGGTTTGCCAGTTTGTGCCGTAGTGTTTTGAGAAATCGATTGTGAAGTGGGGCTTAGGGTGGTTTGTGGATTTGAAATAGTTTGAGAGTTTATTTGCGGATTTGGTTGCAAAATGCTTTGTGGATTTTCTTGTGAAGTTGGCTTTGGAATAGTTAGCAAAAGATTTTGCCAAGAGTCTCCTTTTGGTTGTGATATGCTTGATTGTGACACACCCGATTTTGGTGCGCTTGATTCTAGTGCATAGGCTTCTACTACCAGCGCAAAAACGCAAAAATACTTAAAAATTTTTATTGATTCTTTTTTCACCTCTTGTTACCTCATTAGATATTTTATCACTTTGCAATACTTACTGATGACTTCTTGTGCTCACTTGTTCTTGCGCTCACTTGTAAGTCAAAATCTAGCTAGCTTTTTAGCTAAGCAAAACTCGTATTGTAATACATAAATGCAGATTTTATCTATGTTTTGAAGCAAGATTGACAGAATGCTTACAAAAAAGTCCAAATGAAAAATCAAATAAAGTGAAGTTGTGCAAAATAAAACAAGTAGCGAAATCTACCCGTTCTAAAGCAAAATCATAAAACCAAAGTTTGCAATTAGCTTATAGACTTGCCACGCAAAAGCGATTAAGTTTTGTTACTTTGCTTCATTTGTATTTGGTGCTAAATCGTGCAAATCCATATCAAACTCACTAGCGATGATGAAAAGGTGGTGGAGATTGTAGCACACGCCGTGCTTGCGCGTCTAAATCTTTGCGATAAGTTGCGCGACTTATGCCCCAAAATCTGCACTAATGCGAGCTGTGAAACACCACGCTTTACGCGCTCACGCTTGACATTTTCCACGATTGTATCGAAAAATTAGTTGATATTTTCCTCACTCACATTTTGCCTTGAATCCTTTGATTTAAGGATTCTATGTTTAAACTTAAAAAGTTTCAAACACTTATAAGTGTTTGCTCGTGGCGTAAAAAAGGGGCTAAAATTTCAACTCAATCTTAATTAAAGGAGAAAAATATGGCAAAAATTTGCGTAGTAGCCAAAAATAAGGCAAAGGTAAAAGCGTTTAAAGTTGATAGAGACAGCAAGGCTGATTTATTGGTTTTTGTGGTAGATAAAGACTATAAGGCAAAAGGTGATGTGCTTTGGTATATGGGGGAAAAGGACAATAAAGCCACTTCAACCATTGCGTGGGTAAGTAGCGAAAATAAAGCATAACTTAAGGTATTTTTTGTAGATAGTGAAAATAAGGCAAAGTGGAATAAGCCACATAATCTACAAAATCAGCTTTAATTCTTTTAAGCAATTCGTCTATCATTAGCATTTAGCTGTTTTTACCTTGTGGGTTTTTGGTGTATGAGCGATAAAAAAGACTTTGAGGCTTGGATAGAGATTAAGCGAATATGGCTAAATATTGCTGGCAATGCGGATAAATGGGATTTTACGCAAAGTGTGAAAATAAAATCCAAGCGGCACTAAATCAAATCGAAAATCTTATAAGGGAAGTAAAAATCGATTTTTCGCCGCGGCGCACAACCTATACATATTTTGGCATTAGCAAGAGGAATGCTTTATTTTGAGCTTCCTATAAAAAATGAGTGGATAGAAAACGACTTAGAATGCGCCTTGCAAGAGTTGCCACAAATTTTGCGCGAACATTATGAGAACAAGAAAGGTAGATTAGGTGCACCTTATGAGAGCAATATCGTGAGTTGCTCGGTGCTATGGAAAAATGGCGATAAGCAAGAGATACTTCATTTTGACACGCAAGGCAAAAGGGTCGAAGAGCCAAGCGAAAAAGACACGCACCCAAGAGTGAGCATTGGCGCGTGAGCGTGTTTGGTTTAAATATTACAAATCCCTAAACGCGTTTGCTACTTTTATCAATTCAGTGAGGGCGTTTTGTATCCTTTTTTATCACTTGTCTTGAACTTTGTTTGCTGCAATTGGATACACTTCTATTCATCAGCGTTAGTTTGATTTTGTAGATGGGTGCGTTGTTTTTGGTGTTATGATTTTGTCAATGGTAGTTTTGTTTGGAAACCTATAAGCGATGATTAGAGCGAATCCCAAATCAATGGAGGTGGATTATGAAAAAATTCATAGCGTTTGCGTTAATTATTAGCAATCTAGTCGCACTAGAATTTGGGCAAATCGGCAATACTCCCGCGTCTGTGGGCGGTGCTGGTGTCGCCTACAAAAAGAATGCGTGGGCGGCGTATTACAATCCCGCGCTTTTAGGGGCGAATCGCCAAGCGAGTATCGCATATAGCTTTGGCGTGGGCTATGCCGATAGCAATGTGCTGGAGTTAGCCTCCATTGATGTGAATGCGCTAAAAAATATCCAAGATGAAATGAATGGGCTTACGCAAAAGACAGCTACGCAAACAGGCACGGCGAATCAGCCCGTAACTTTTAGTCTTAGCAGAAATGGCGTTGCTCCACAAGCAAATGGCTGGAAATTTGAGGATTTGGGGCTTTTAGGCGAAGTTTTGGGGAATATCAATGGTATGGGTGGCACAAAAGATGAAGCAGCTTTAAAAACATATTTATGTGATAAAGTGAAAAATGGTGGAAATGGCAACGATTGCTCACTGGATAATATAAAAGATAAATTAGAAGCAAACCAAGAAGTTTTAACCACAATCAAAAGTGAATTACAAACCGCAATCAAAAAGACAGCCGAATCCCACCCAAACGATACCGCACTTGATATTTTAGATGATATTGTAAGTGGTATTGACCCTAGCAAGATTCCCGATTTGGTGGATAAAGTAAAAGGTGGCACGGCGAAAATGAGCGATATTTTGGGTGCTGTCGGCACAATCAAAATCTCCAAAGGCACTAGCCCTGCGCTGGATAGCCTATTTACGATTGTAAATACAATCAACAAAAACGGCTTAAATATCAGCTCAAATAACGGCATTGCGTGGCATATCAAGGGCAACAAAGA
>SAMEA104315434__coassemble_1276_pt1 | contig 10506 bp, 11 predicted proteins | sample SAMEA104315434__metabat2_low_PE_003 | metagenome-assembled genome bin SAMEA104315434 (sample SAMEA104315434) | gut metagenome | biome: Monkey gut; feature: monkey-associated habitat; material: faeces | place: China | collected 2013 | reverse complement strand
CTCTAAAGCGCACTCTTGCGTGGTGTCTTGCAAAATCTGCGGAGCGGATTCTAGGAGTTTTTTTAGTTTTTGCATTGTTATCACTTTTTGAAATTTTTATCGTGCGACTAAAATCTTTTAGCCTTGCTAGTCTTGTGGCTTTACAAAATCAGCATCGCATCGCCATAGGAGTAGAATCGATATTTTTGCGCTATTGCTTCATTATAGATTTTGCGCCACTCATCTAGCCCCACCATAGAAGCTACAAGCATTATGAGGGTGGATTTTGGCAGATGAAAATTAGTAAGCAAAAAATCCGTCTTTATAGGTGGATTTTGCGGGTGCAAAAATATATCACACTGCATTTGAAAATCGCTTGCAAAATCTAATGCAATTTCGCTTGCAAAGTCATTTGCAAAATCGCTTGATAAATGTTGTGATTTTTGCCCATTTTGCACAGATTTTTGCCCAACCTCCTTTTGTGTGGTTTTTAGCTGTGTCAAAGCCCTTGCATAGCATTCCACACTGCGCATAGATGAGCTCCCCACACACAAAATCTTACTAGCATTTTTTATCGCTTCTTGCGTCTTTGGTGGGATACTTAGCCATTCTTTGTGCATCTTATGTAAGCGAATATCCTCGCTCGCCACAGGGGCAAATGTCCCCGCACCTATGTGAAGCGTAAGTGTGGCAGTGGGGAAACGCAAACACAGCTCTTTAAGCATAGATTTTGAGAAATGCAGCGAAGCCGTAGGAGCGGCGATAGAGCCATTTTGTGTGGCAAATACGGTTTGGTATTGTCTCTCATCTAGCGCGTTATCCTCGCGCTTTATGTAGGGAGGCAGCGGGATATGCCCGATAGTTTCTAGCATTTTTATGACTTCATATTGAGTGCATTGCTTTTGCTGATAAAAAAACGCGATGATTTTATAGCCACTTGGAAATGTGGATATGATTCTAGCTTCATAGCCCTTTTCTAGGGCGATTATGTCGCCATTTTTTAGTTTGCCTTTTGTCTGACATAGTGCGTAAAAGTCCATTTTAGATTGCGACAAAATCTCTGCTAGGTTTTTATCATATTGTGATATTTCTTGCAAAACCTCATCTTTGCCGATAAAGCGATGAAAGAGAATCTCTCTTTTTCCACCACTTGATTGATTTTGTGATTTATCTTGTGTTTTATTGTTTGTAGAGGGTAGATTTTGAGTAGAATTTTTGCCTAGCCTTGTGCCATAAATTCTAGCTTTTAGCACACGCGTATCATTTAGGATAATAGTCGTTCTAGTCGGAATAAATTCAAGCAGATTCTTAAAACTGCTATGCGTGATTTTTTTGCTCGCTCGCTCATAGATAAGTAGTCTTGCACTCTCTCTTGGACTAGCAGGGTAGCTAGCGATAAGCTCACTTGGCAAATCATACTCATAGCTTTGTAGCGCGTAAGAATCCATTTTTAGAATAATCCATTTTTTGCGTTAGTTAGCTCTTGTCCGCTTTGGCAGAATCTTTTTTGTCTCGTGAAAAATTCTTGGCAGGTTTTTTTGTGGGCTTTTTTGGCTTTTGAGCGGGATTGGTAAAGTAGGCAATGATAATAGCAAGCCCATATAGCCCTACAAGTGGGATTGCCATTAGCAGCTGCGAAAATGGGTCTGGAGGCGTGATGATAGCAGCGATGATAAAAATCAGCACTACGGCGTATTTAAAGAAGTTTTTTAGGCTTTCATCAGTGATAAGCCCAACGCGTGCGAGAAAGTAAGCAAGCACAGGTAGCTCAAACGCCACACCAAACCCAAGCACGATGCGGATAAAAAATCCCACATAGCTTTCAATCGATATATTTGCCGCAAACATATCATTTCCAAACATCAAAATATACTTAATCATAAAAGGAAACACAATATAGTATGCAAATGCCGCACCTAGCGCAAACATAGCACTACCAAAAAACACAAATGGCAAAATGATTTTTTTTTCTTTTTTATACAATCCCGGTGCGACAAATAGCCAAATCTGCCAAAAAATAATAGGCGTAGAAATCACAAGCGCTGCCAAAAATGAAATACTCATCGCAGAAAAAATCCCCTCTAGTGGGGTAAGCTGCATCAAAGTCCCCTTGATATTATCACTAAATGCACGCTCAATGGGGGATTTCACAAACTCAAATATGGATTTCCAAAAGCTAAAACACACGATAAACGCCACCAAAATCGTAGCAGTAGAGATGACAAGTCGCTTGCGCAAATCCTGTATATGGGGCTTTAAATCTTCAAACATTCTAGCACAGCCTTATCATAGAGTGTTTGTTAGCTGTTATGGTTGGCTGTCTTTGTGCTAGACTTTTGTGTAGCATTATATTGCCCCTATCATCGTTTTTGATTTTGCGCTAGGCTTTTTGGTGGATTTGCTCTTTTGGCTTATGCTAGTTTTTGTCGTAGTTTTTGGAGTGGCTTTTTGGGTGGTAGATTTTGAGGATTTTGCTACATTTTTTGGGACAGATTTTGTGGTAGATTTTGTAGTAGACTTTGGGGTGGATTTGGAAGTAGATTTTGTGCTTTTTGTTGGTGCTTGTTTTTTTGCGCTTGGTAGTGCGCTATACTCGCCAAAGAGAGAATCACTAGCCCCAACATTCCCACCCAAATCCCCCAACTCATCTTGGAATCTATCTTTTACGCCCTCTAGCTCGTTTATTTCTTGCTTTATCTCTTTGATTTCTTGTAGATTCCCCAAATCTATATCTTTTGTGATAGAATCCATATTCGTTTCAAATTGAGATTTTATCCCCTCTACTTCACTTGCAAGTTTGCTTATCTCCAGCTCTTTATCAAGCGTATCTTTTGCTTCATTTATGCTTCTTTTTAGCGCACGAAAAAACTTCACAAAATCCACAATCGCTTGTGGCAGTTTATCAGGTCCTAGAAAAATCACCGACACAACTAAGATAATGAGAATCTCAAAAAAACCGATTCCAAACATTTGTATAAATCTTTTTAGGTTTTGGGAGGATTTTGCTTTAGTAGCAGGCAAAGGGATTTCGCCACTAGCGCAAAAAACACAAACACGCAAAACACGACAAGTGCTAGTAAGGCAGAGAAAAACGGCTCATCAAACACTACATCAAATATGAAATATCCCATAAACGCACCCAAAATCCCAAGCCCAAAAAAAAGCCCACAAAAAAACTCTAAAATTCTAGGCAAAAACGCTTCAAAACTCCCAAAAAAAGACATTATCGACACTCTAAATCAACTAAAAGATTGCTTCAAGGTATCGCCTATGCGTGCCCCTCATCGACTACGACTGCACCAGCCAAATACACATAAGTCAAAATCATAAATACAAACGCTTGCAACACAGCCATAAAAAGCAAAATCGCAAAAGGCACAACAGGCACAAGGTATGGCACAAGCATAAGCATAACAAGCAAAAACATATCATCACCCTTGATATTCCCAAAAAGACGGAAAGAAAGCGAAATGATACGAGATAGATGAGAGATGATTTCGATAGGAAACATAAGTGGGGCTAGCCATTTGACAGGTCCCATAAAGTGCGCAAAATAGTGGATAACACCCTGTGTGCGAATCCCCTCAAAGTGATAATAAAAAAACACAATCAATGCTAGCACAAGCGTGAAATCCCACGCAGAAGTAGGAGCTTCAAAGCCCGGAATCATACCGATAATATTGCAATAAAACACATAAAATCCTATCGTGCCAGCAAGTGGAAAGTATTTGCGTGCTTTTTCCTCGCCGATGACATCTTTTGCCATATATAGCATTCCGCTTATAGCGGCTTCGTGGAGGTTTTGCAAAAAGTTTGGAATCACGCTCATTTTGCGTGTGGCTAGTTTTGCTACTGCCACGGTTACGACAGCGCAAACGATAGTATAAAAAGCGATGATGAAGTGGTGGTCAGTGCTAAAAAGACTTGCAATGGTAAAAAGTCGGTTTTCCATTTGGACTTCCTTTTATAATGGATTGTGGGGAGTTGTAGGGGTGGTTATGCAAATCTGCAATTTGCAAATTTACAAAGTGTTTGGCAGTATTTTGCCCAAACTTTGTTAAGTAGCAGATTAAATCTGCATATTTTTTTGCAAATTTTGCAAAATCTACACATTTTTTAAAATTTTGCAAAAAGTTATCAATTCATTTATCAAACATTCGGGGGTGGGTAGCATTCTCTTTATGCTCTCAATCTTTAAAATCGCAAAACCACTTAAGCATAGCTTTCTTAATGATTACTTCGTTCGTTTTTTTTTAGCTATATTTTTAGCCCATTATTCAGCCACTAATTGACAAGTTTTTTTTTTTTTTTTGATATAGTTTTTGGTTTTATCCCAGAAAATTTATCCTAGCAAGTAAGGAAACGCAAATGAAAATCAACGACAAGTCAAAATCGCACAAACAATTTATATTAAAGATTGAGGGGCAAGGCGAATATTTACAAAATGCTAAGTGGGCTTGGATAAGCAGTGTAAAAGGATTTGATAATAACAAAAAGTGTAGAAACTGCTTTAAGCCAAGAAAAGATATTTTGCTAGGATTTCACAAAAAAGTCAAAATAGACGAGAATTATCCATTTGAAGCTGATAGTGAGCAAATGCCTATAAATAGCAAAATCAACGGACATAATGGCGAAGTGCCACATTACTTATGTATTGATTCTAGCAATGGCAAGGATTATTTGCATATAGGATTCATCTATGATGAGTGCAACGAAGTGAGAGGGGAATTTATGGGGCAAACTATCATTATAAAAAACGCTAAAAATCTTGATTTTGATTTTAGTGAAAATAGCGAGATAGGCAACAAGGTGCGAGAAAAATACGCGGATTTGGACAATCCAAATGCAAAGAAAGAATGTAAAGCCACAGAATGTAGAAACTTTTGGTTTGGTGCGTATTTTTATGACGATAGAATCTAAAAATTTTATATTTTTGCTAAAAACCTACAAAACCTAATCGCCAGCCAAAAATCAAACAAGCGCGTCTAGCACGACAAAGCCAAGTAATATAAATCCCAAATAGCCATTTGTTACAAAAAATGCTTTTGGGATATTGGCAAAATCCTTGCTTACCAAATACTGCTCATAGCACAGCATAATCGCACTTATGCCAATTCCTACAAATCCAAACGCACCAAGCCCTGCACTCATACCAAACCACACCCACGCCAAAACTGCAAATATATGAAACACTCTTGAAAAAATAAGCGCACCCCTCACCCCAAACCGTGATGGCACAGAAAAAAGCCCCTCCCTTTTATCCACCTCAATATCTTGCAAAGAATACAAAATATCAAACCCAGCCACCCAAAAAGCCACCCCCACAGCCAAAATCACACTCCACGCACTTATCTCGCCAGACACAGCGATGACACCCGCTATGGGGGCTAGTCCTAGAGAGATACCTAGCACCAAGTGCGCTAATGCGCTAAATCGCTTCATCAAACTATATCCACCCAAAATCAGCAAAAAAGGCACGCTAAGAGAGAATGCCAAATGGTTGATAAAATAACTTGTAGCGATGAATCCAAGCGCATTTATCGCACAAAAAATAGCGATAGAAAAGCTAGAGATTCTGCCATCTACACTTGGGCGTGAGGTGGTGCGCGGATTTAGCGCGTCTATCTTTCTATCACAAAAGCGATTAAACCCCATAGCGAAGTTTCGCGCAGTGATGAGGGCTAGCGCACAAAGACAAAATGTCTTAGTCCCCACCCAAATACTACCATTACTCTCCACACTCGCCACACACATAGCTATCAAAATAAAAGACGCGCTAAAAATCGTATGCTTAAAAGCCACTAGCTCACTAAAGTGCGCGATTTTTGAAGCAAGGCTTTGAAGCGGAGGGAAACTAGCAATACTTCTGCTAGGACTAGATTGTGTGCTAGCTTGCGCTTTGGTAGAGTGTGCTAGACGCTCCCTATTAGAATCCCTACTAAAATCCACACCAAAATCCGCACTAGAATCTACTTCGCAAAAATCACAAGGATTTTCCCCACAAAAATCTTTTTTGGGGCTTTCGCCACGATTTTGTCCAAAATCTTTAGATTCCATATTATCTTGTGTATTTTTTTTCATTTTACCACTCAAAAATAGTTTTTACCTTTTTTAATTCTGCATAAGGGATGCGCACGCTAGATTGCTCTAGCTCAAATTCTACACCCTCTTCATCAGCACCCAAAATAGTGGCTTCTAGCTCGTTTTTATCAATCTTGCGCACAAGCACCTTTGTCCCCACAGATAGCATAAAATGTCTTGGTATCTTTAGCACTCTCTCTAGTCCGGGCGAGCTTACCTCCAAATGATATGCGTCTTTTATAAGGTCTTTGACATCTAAAAAAGGCGAGATAATCTCACTTACCTTTGTGCATAGCTCAAGTGTGGTGCTACCTTTGCTTGCCATAATGCTAATGCGTAAAATCAGCACTTCATTTTCGCGCACAAGTGCTATGTCATAAAGTTCACACTCACAAGAGTGTATGAGCGATTCTAGCTCACTTTGAATCTCTCTATCTAGCTCATAGCTTAGTTTGTGCTTCATCTTTTGCCTTTGTCATCAAATCCTGCCTAGACTATTTGGAATCTTGCGCGATTTTGGCAAAGATTTGCCCTAGATTTTGCGCTACTTCTAGGCTATCATCAAAGCTAAATTGTAGATTTGGACACTTAAACCACCCACTAGCATTTAGCACATATTCTTTTAAGATTCCCTTTGCTCTCTCAAGTGTTTTTAGAATCTCTTTTTTTTCTTTTTCATCATTTGTGTTGGCTTGGATATAGACTTGGGCATTATACTTGCCTTTAGAGCAACGCACAGCCGTGATATTTAGCGAGTTTATACGCGAGTCTTGCAACTGCGATAGTGCCTCTATAAGTAGCTCTTGGAGGAGGGATTGGGTGCGCTCTAGGTGGATAGACATTTACACTGCTTTATAATTCTTGGCTTTATGCTTCTTGCTATGCTTCTAAACCCTAAAAATCTCTGTCAAACTAAATCTTTTGCGCTTTTTTGACTTGGATAAATGTCTCAAACACATCGCCCACTTTAATGTCATTGTAGTTTTCAAGCATTATGCCGCACTCATAGCCCTTTGCCACTTCTTTGGCATCATCTTTAAACCGCTTTAGGCTTGCAATCGCACCTGTGTGCACCACCACACCATCACGGATAAGTCTAACACCAATCCCACGCTTGATACTACCATCTGTGACCATACAGCCAGCAATAACGCCCACTTTGCTAATGCTAAATGTCTCACGCACTTCGGCTTGCCCTGTATTTTCTTCCTCTATGAGCGGACTCATAAGTCCAGAGATTAGAGCTTTGACATCATCTAGCAAATCATAAATCACCGAATAAGTCTTAATCTCCACTCCAAGTTCTTTCGCGCTTGTTTTTACGATTCCTGTGGGACGTAGTCCAAACCCCAAAATCAATGAATTTTCACTAGCACTTGCTAGCTCGACATCGCTTTGGGTTATGCCACCTACACCAAAATTTATCACATTTACTTGGACTTCATCATTATTTAGCTTCTCTACACTAGCTTTTATCGCTTCTAGGCTACCTTGTGTGTCAGCTTTGATGATGAGTGGGATAGTCTTTAGCTGTCCTTTTGCCACCATTTCGCTTAGTTCCTCAAAAGAAACTTTTGTAGATTTGCTAAGCTCTTTTTGTCGCAGATATATGGCTAGTTTTTGAGCTTTTTCTCTTGCAACTGTATCGCTTTGCTCGACAAATAGCTTGCTCCCAGCACTTGGCACTTCAGATAGCCCCGCAATAGAAGCCACGCTTGAAGGCTCTAGCTTATGAATACTCTCGCCCCTATCATTTATCATAGAGCGCACGCGTCCATACGCTGTGCCAGCATACACAGGGTCGCCCACCTTTAGCGTGCCTTGCTTGATGATGACACTCGCCACAGGTCCTCGTCCTTTTTGGATACTTCCCTCTAGCACGATAGCTTGAGTGGGTGCGTTATACGCAGCTTTTAGCTCCAAAATCTCTGCGTGCAACAAAATCGATTCTAGTAGATTCTCTAGTCCCTCGCCACTTTTTGCCGAAATGGGCAAAAACTCATATTCCCCACCCCAATCTTGCGACATAAAGCCTAGCTCCGCACACTCACTTTTTAGCTTATCTGGGTTTGCATTTTCTTTGTCCATCTTATTCATAGCGATGATGATTTCTACACCTGCAGCTTTTGCGTGGTTTAGGGCTTCTATGGTTTGTTGCTTCACGCCATCGTCAGCCGCAATTACGATTATGGCAATGTCAGTTACTTGCGCTCCTCGTGCTCTCATTTGGCTAAATGCTTCGTGGCCTGGGGTGTCTATGAAGCTAATTAGTTTGCCATTTTTCTCCACCATATACGCACCGATATGCTGTGTGATACCGCCCGCTTCTGCACTTGCTATGCGTGAATTTCGTATCGCATCAAGTAGTGAAGTTTTTCCGTGGTCTACATGCCCCATTATCGTTACCACAGGAGGACGAGGTGATAGCTCACTTTCATCAAAGCTAGATTCTCCATCTTGGGCTAAAGCCTCCTCGCTTTGGATAGATACTTCTATCTTAAACTCTTCAGCCAAAATCTCAATAGCATCTTTGTCCAAAAAGTCATTTTTTGTCGCCATAAGCCCCAAACCAAAAAGCACTTTGATGACTTCTGTGAGTGGTCGTCCCGCAGCTTCGGCAAACTCATATACGCGCACTTCTTCTGGGATAACTATCGCACTTTTTGCACTCAAACTAGATTCTACTTGTTGTTTTGGTGGTTTTTTGCGCCTTGAGCGAGAGATAGAGCGCGTCTCATTTAGCCACGGATTTTTGCGCTGCACTCGCACTCTATCAGTGATGATTTGCCTAACCTCGTTTTCTTTGTCCTCATCGCGGATTTCACGCTCATTTAAGTCAAAAAGCACGATTTCATCTTGTTCATCATCAAAATCTTTTGAGCTTATTTCCCTGCTTGTGATTTGAAGTTTTTGCTCGCCCTCTCGGTGCGTGGCTGCGACTTTTTTTGGCTTTTTAGGCTTACGGATAAGTGGCTCTTCATCTTTCATTTCTTTATCTAGCATATCGTGCAAAGATGGTGCATAAGCCTTTTGTCTAGGTGTCTGTGGAGCTGGTTTAGGTGTAGAATCTGCTTGTGGAGTTTTTTTGACGATACGAATGCCTGTGCTTCGCTGGATAAGCGTAGAATCTTTGTCTATGTCAGGTTTGTCATTTGCAGCTTGCTGTGGCGAAATTTGTGTCTGTGTGCTATCATCTGCTTCATCTTGTTTGGAGGATTCTTTAGATTCTTTTGTTGTTTTTGCTTCTTTTTGCGTGGTGGATTTTGTAGATTTTTTAGGAGAAGTTTTTGTAGTGTCTTTAGATTCTTGCTCTTTTTTAGAATCTTTCGTTTTTTTAGCGGTTGTTTTTTTTGGTTTATCACTATCATCTTTATCGCTTTTTTTAGTTTGGCTTGTCTTGGTAGAATCTTTTGATTTTGTCGTGCTTTTTGTGGTAGATTTTGTAGTTTTTGGAGCGGGCATTTTATTTACGCCTGTGAGGACATATTCTGCGATATACTGTGCTATTTCGGCTTCTACTGAGCTTGTTACATTATGCACCTTTAAGCCCATTTCTTTGGCTTTTGCGACAACCTCTTCTGGCTTTATTGCGATGTCTTGTGCGATTTCTGATAGTTTTATTTTAGCCATTCTTGTGCAATCTCCTGAATTTCTCCTAGATTTTGAGGCAACGCCCTAATAGCCTTTGCAAATCCCTTTTTAAGCTGCTTTTCATCTGCTAGGCACTCTTGCAGGCACTTTTTGCAAAAATAAAAGCTTTTTCCCTTTTTTTCGCCCTTTTTGCCTTTTTCGTTTGTGTCATCTTTTTTTGTCGCATAGCTTTGGGGGGTATAGGGCTTGATGATTTTTTTTGTGTCGTTTATAGATTCTACCAAAAATCGATACAACTCCGCTTGAGCAAACCTCCCGCGACAGCACACACACATTCGGATAGATTTTGCGCTAGCATATTTGCTAAAAGGGGACATTTATATTTCTTTATGCAAGTAAATTTGGTGCGTATTTTAGCATTAAATTCCCTAAAATACCATAAAACTTTAGCCTTTTTAGATTTTGGCTTTAGGTTTTGGCATATTTACTTTTTATGAAGTTTGTCTTATACAATATGCACGATTAAAAATGACATACCAAATCTTAAAATCACAAAAAGCACCAAAGGCAAAACCAAACACAAAGGAAAAAAATGCAAAACTCAAAAGAAGCTAAAAAACACCACGCAAAAAAATCTAGCAAAATCATTGACTTCAAAATCTTAGTATTATCTAGCTTACTAGCCACAAGCGCAAACGCCCTAGAAATCCCTGATATAAAAATCGACACCAAAGGCACGCTAGGTGCAGTAGGTGTAGCAGATTTTGCCTCAAGCAATAGCCACATAGGCGTTATGGCAAAAATCGGCGCAACTTTTTCGCTAGAAAATGGCTTTGTGTGGGGGATAGGCGCGAT
>SAMEA104315434__coassemble_1251_pt1 | contig 10681 bp, 19 predicted proteins | sample SAMEA104315434__metabat2_low_PE_003 | metagenome-assembled genome bin SAMEA104315434 (sample SAMEA104315434) | gut metagenome | biome: Monkey gut; feature: monkey-associated habitat; material: faeces | place: China | collected 2013 | reverse complement strand
TTAGTTTGTGCAAATCACTAGATTTGCTACCAAAAGATTCGGTGTTAGATTTTCCAAATTCACGCGATTTAAAAATCTTTTGCGGATTCTTACCAAAGATTTTTGCCACCACAAAGGGCAAAGCGAAAAAACCAAGCGGATTTTTTACGCATTTTAGCAAGTAAATCGCAATGCGGTTTTCGTAAATCTTATCGCCGTTCGGATTCAATCTCTCAAACTCACCTTGCAAAATATCCGTAAATTGTGGCGTTTTTAGCGCGACTTCCCACCAAAGCAAACTAATATTTTGTCCTTGCACATTGCAGATTTTTGGATTTTGCCACTGTTTTGCACAAGCACTTGTAAAGTGAAAAATCACAGGATTTTTTAATGCAAAATCCATCTCTTTGCGCGTGTAGTCAAATTTGAAATGATTGGATTCATCATTGCAGATGCTTTGCAAAAATGCGCGTGGTAAGAGATTAAATTCAAAAGGAAGTTTTAGGCGATTTTGCTCCACTATCACAGCATTTAGCGTATCTTGGTCGTGCATATCCAAATGATAATTTGCCATAACTTCAAAACTTCTTTGTACAATATTTTGTTTTTTCCATTCGGGTAAATTTAGCAGTAAAAATCCCGCGTTAAAATGCGTCCCTGTGAAATCAATATCTCTAAAATCACTTCTCTTGGCAATCAGTTTTGGTTTTTTATGCAATGAGTTCCTTACGATATAGTCCTTTACAACACCCACGCATTTATCGCCCATATCAAGCGTAAATAATTCTCTCAAATCACCCACCACAAGCATATCAATATCCAAATACAAGCACACAGTGCAATTTGGTGGCATAAAGCGAGGGATAAAAAAGCGAAAATATGTCAAATAGTTACCATTTAGACGTGGAAGTCCGCTAAATAGCTTATCATCGCAAATATGAATGCAAATCTCGCAAGGATAGATTTTGGATAAATCTTTGGCAAGATGGGCAAATCTAGTCCGCGAATCATCGCTTAAAAAATCACTAAAAATGTGGAAAACATAGCCTTCACGCCTTTCATCATCGCTTAGTGAATTATAATCGCGTTTGGGATAGGAATCTAAATGAGGTTTTGAAGAATTTTGGCTTTTAGTATTTAAACTCTCTCTCTCTCTCTCTCTCTCTCTCGTTTGTGGCAAAGAAATCTCTAAATTGCTTTGTGTTATCTGTGTTGTAAATAATGCTAGAAATTAGCACGGCTGCATATTTTGCATAAGCCTCGTTCGCACAAAAAGATATGTGAAACATTATAAAAACCTTTGTAATGTTTAAGTTTTATGAAATTTCTCACACTAAAAAAAGAAAAAAACTACAAGCAAAAATAACATAAAAAACTAACTCAAAACTACTAAGAGTTAGATTCTACAAATCCAGCTCTTAAGTAATCTTTTTTAGTGATAAGTAAAAAATGGATTTCTATGATTTTTGTATTTTCTCAGCTACTTTTTTTACTATGAATTTCTAGTTTTTCACAAACTCAATAGTAGCCATTTGTGAAGCATCTCCACGCCTTGTGCGAGTGCGATTGATACGAGTGTAGCCACCTTTGGTGTCTTTATAGCGTGGGGCAACTTCCGTGCATAGTTTTTTGGTAGCGGATTTATTTTGCAAATACGCATACACAAGTCTATGTGCGTTAAAATCCCCTACCCTCGCAGTAGTTACAAGTTTTTCTATATAAGTTTGCAATTCTTTTGCTTTAAATACGCCTGTTTCAATTTTTTCATTGTCAATAAGCGCAATAGCAAGGTTTTTTAACAATGCCTTTCTATGCGAGCTTGTCCTGCCTAATTTACGATAGCCGTGATTATGCCTCATTAGATTCTCCTTATCTTGTTTTGCCGATTTTTTTGTTAAACGCTGCTTGGACTTCTGGGGGTAGATTTGAGCCAATAGGATAGCCAAGAGAGCTAAGCTTTTCAGCAATCTCATCAAAAGATTTTTTGCCCATATTTTTGATACCTTTTAATGTTGATTCTGGCATCATAGCTAGCTCACCAATGTATTGCACACCGATTTTATCAAGACAATGAAAACAACGCGTGCTAAGGTTTAGCGTGTCGATTTTGATAAGCAAGGTTTTTAAATCAATCGGGTCATCTGGTGGAAACTTTATATCTGGATTTAGCACTGAAACTTCACTACCAAATATATTCATATGAGCCTGTGCGATAGCAATAGAGTTTTTAAACACATCAAGTGGCTCTACTTGTCCATCTGACTCAATCTCAAAAACAACTTTTTCATAGTTTGGATTATCATCTACAAGAACATCTTGGATTTCGTAGATGACTTTATTTACAGGTGTAAAATGTGCATCCAAAGGAATAAGTCCAATTTCACCTGAGAAATCTTTGTCTTTGCGCACCAAGTCATTTGGCTTAAAGCCGATAGAACGCTTCACTACAAGTGAGAAACTAAACTTCGCGTCTTCATTGATGGTAGCAAGATGAGCCTCTTTGTTCACTACATCAATTTCATCAGTAGCCAAATGTACACCTTTCAACTCCATAGGTCCTTTGAAGTTATAATTAACGCGAATAGTATTTTGTAATTCTTTAGATTTGCTAGCAAAGCGAATCTTTTTAAGATGCATAATAAAAGGAGTTACATCTTCAACCACGCCACGCATAGAATCAAACTCGTGAGAAACGCCATCAATATGCAGCATAACAGGTGCATAGCCCGGTGTGCAAGATAGCATAAGCCTGCGTAACGGATGCGCAAATGTAATAGCATAGCCCGGCTCAAAAGGCCATACACTTACACGAATACGATTTGTGCCAATGTCCTCTACTAAAATCTCATTTGGAATGTGAGGAACTGTCTTAAAAATATCCATATTACCACCTACTTTTTTGCATTATTTAGAATACAACTCAACGATAAGTCTCTCTTCAATAGGAATCACAACTTCTTCTCTTTGGGGATAGCGCGTGAAAATCCCAAACTTCTTATCTTTATCAACATCAACCCACGCTACGATTCCGCTTTGAGCACTCAAATCAAGAGCGCGAACAACTTGTGGATTATTTTTTGTTTTTTCTTTTAGCTCAATCTTCTGCCCCGCTTTGACTATGTATGAGGGAATATCAAGCCTCTTACCATCGACTAAAATATGCCCGTGAGTAACAAGCTGACGAGCATTTCTCCTAGTGGTAGCAAAACCCATACGATATACGACATTATCAAGCCTGCGCTCAATAAGTTGGATAAGGTTTTCGCCTGTATTGCCATCTAAGCGATTTGCCTCCACAAAAATAGAGCGAAACTGCTTTTCAGATACTCCATACATTGCTTTTGCTTTTTGTTTTTCGCGTAGTTGCAACCCATAATCCGAAATCTTTCCTCGCCTTTGTCCGTGCTGTCCGGGCGCATAAGGACGCTTATCAAGCGCACTCTTACCTGCTAGTCTCCTCTCTCCTTTTAGAGCCAAAGATACACCAAATCGTCTCTCTAGCTTTTCTACCGGTCCTCTATATCGTGCCATATTACCTCCTTACACTCTTCGTCTTTTAGGCGGTCTGCAACCATTGTGCGGAAGCGGTGTAATATCCTTTAGCCAAAGCACCTTGATACCCTCTGTCGCACCTACACTTTTTATCGCCGTCTCTCGCCCGCTTCCCGGTCCTTGCACCTTGATACCGACTTCTTTCACACCGTGCTCCTTTGCTTTAGCTAGCGCACTTTCTACCGCTTGTTGTGCTGCGTAAGGGGTGGATTTTTTACTCCCCTTGAATCCTAGTCCGCCAGCAGTTGCCCAGCAGATGACATTGCCCATTTCATCAGTAACAGTTACATTTGTGTTGTTAAAGGTCGCAGAAATACATACAATCCCTCGTGCGATATTTTTCTTTACAACCCGCTTTTTATTTGTAGTGGTTTTTGCCATATCTTATCCTTATAGAATACTCAAATACTATGAGCTTTTTGAGCCCACAGTCTTGCGTTTACCCTTTCTAGTGCGAGCATTATTTTTTGTCGTTTGCCCACGCACAGGGAGTCCCTTTCTGTGTCGCAAACCACGATAGCTCCCCAAATCCATTAAGGATTTTATATCCATTTGCACTTTTTTGCGCAAATCCCCCTCAACAACATAACTTTCTTGTATTTTCTTTGCAATCACGGAAACTTCGCTTTCGCTGAGATTATCAACTCGCTTATCAAAAGAAATATTTACAGCGTTTAAAATATCTCTAGAACTCTTCAGTCCTATGCCATAGATATAAGTAAGCGCATACTCAACTCGTTTCTTTTTTGGCAAATCTACACCAGCAATTCTCGCCATTTTTTATCCTTGTCTTTGTTTGTGTTTGGGTGTGGAGCAAATCACTCTTACCACGCCTTTTCGCTTGATAATCTTACACTTATCACACATTTTTTTTACCGATGGTCGCACTTTCATTTATATCACTCCTTTTTATGTCAAAATTTGTGCCTATCATTTTTGAAAACCGAGATTTTACCCAAATTTAGTTTAAAACACGCTTATTTTCACTTATATCGATAAGTGATTCTGCCTTTGTCCAAACTATATGGGGTAAGCTCAATCTTTACTGTATCTCCGGGCAAAATCTTAATATAGTGCATTCGCATTTTGCCCGCAATATGACAAAGCACGATATGCCCATTATCAAGTTGCACGCGGAAAGTCGCATTTGGCAATGCTTCAATCACTTTGCCATCGACTTCTATGACATCATCTTTTGCCAATCTAACCTCCTTAAGCTGTTGTTAGGATTCTAGCTTTGCCACTTTGGATAGCGATAGTATGCTCATAGTGGCTACCATTTAGCCTATCTTTTGCCACCACCGACCACTTATCCTCCAAAATCACTGGCTCGCCGTCTTTTTGTGCTATCATCGGCTCTATACAAAACACCATTCCTTCTTTGATTTTGGGACCTTGCTTTGGATTTGGGGATTCTAGGTAATTTGGGATTTCAGGCTCATCGTGTGGCTTCCTGCCTATACCGTGCCCACAAAACCCTTTCAAAGGCACAAATCCTTTTGAATAGATAGCTTCTTCTAAAAACGAACTTAGCTCTTTAAAATGCAAGCCCACCTTGATAAAATCTATCGCTTCATAAAGCGTATCCTTAGCACAAGCTATGAGTTCTTCATCTTTTTTGCTAATCTTGCCAATCCCCACACTTACCGCACCATCGCCATACCAACCATCACACTCCACACCCAAATCAATGCCCAAAATATCACCCTCTTTTAGTTTGTAGTTTGTAGGGATTCCGTGAATGATGACTTCATTTAACGACAAGCAAGTAGCATTTGGGAATCCATAAAGCCCCTTAAATGCAGGCTTGCCACCACTTTGTAAAATATGATTTTCCACCATAGAATCTAGCTCTTTCAAGCTAACCCCTGCTTTAGCGTTTTTAGAAGCAAAATCTAGCGCACTAGCTACGATAGCAGATGACTTTGCGATAGAATCTATCTCTTTTTTGCCACGAATGATGATAGCCAAACTAGAATCCCACCGCACTAAGCGTTTTGTATTTATTCATATAGATTTGCGCTTCTATTTTGCGCATCGTGTCAATAGCTACTTGCACAACAATCAGCACCGCTGTCCCACCAAAATAAAATGGCACACCAAGTAGCTTTACCAAAATCCAAGGTAGTGTAGAAACAAGCGCAAGATACAAAGAACCCCACAAAGTAAGATTATTTGCCACAGAATTCAAAAACGAAGAAGTCCCCTCTCCCGGTCGCATACCGGGGATATATCCGCCTTGTCGTTTAAGATTATCAGCAATGTCTTTTGCATTAAACACAATAGAAGAATAAAAATATGCAAAAAACACCACAAGCACAAACATTAAAATATTGTAAAAATATTGATTTGGATTTAGAAAATCTGAAATAGCTTGGAGATATTGATTGCTAGAAGCCTGCAAAATCGTAGATGGAAATACCAAAATCGCCGAAGCAAAAATGGGCGGAATCACACCACTAAGATTTAGCTTGATAGGAATGTAATTCATAATGCGCTTATTTTGGTTTTGCATAATGACTTTGCGAGCATACGAAATGGGAATCCTACGCTCTGCCAACTCAATATACACAATACAGCAAATCGTAGCAATGATAATCGCAGCAATAAATATGAGGCTAAGGATATTGATTTCGCCTGTATTTACTAGCTTAAATGTCGCAGCCACCGCGCTTGGTATCCCAGAAACAATACCACCAAAAATGATAAGACTAATGCCATTCCCCACACCTCTTTGGGTAATCTGCTCGCCTATCCACATAAGTAGCATAGTCCCCGTAAGCATACAAAATACAGAGATTACCAAAAATTCACTCATATTGATAAGTATCGCGCCATTGCTACCACCACCGATACTGCGCAAACCAAATGACACGCTAATGGCTTGAACAACGGTAATAAAAATAGTTACATAACGGATAATCTGCATATATTTTTGCATACCGTCGCGCTCTTTTTTCATCTTGCCAAGTGCAGGGAAAGTCGCTGCAAGTAGCTCCATAACAATAGAGGCTGTAATGTAGGGCATAATACCTAGAGAGATTATACTTAATCTCTCTACCGCATTCCCGCTAAACATATTAAACAACCCTAACGCATTGCTTTGGTTGGTATCAAAAAAATCCTTGATAACAACCAAATCAACCCCGGGAATAGTAATATATGCTAACACCCTATATGCAAAAAGAAATGCCAAAGTGATTAAAATCTTGTTAATGATTGTTTTATTCATCGCTTCTTACTCTTTTTTACCTTTCGCTCTTTGCAAACTTATATGAATGATAATCTTAATCGTCTTTTTGGCTAGATTTTGATTTAGTATGTTTAGCATTGCTACCACTTAGCGAGATTCTATCATCTTTTATTTTGCTAGAGAGTGATTGCGCTCCCTTGCCGATAAGTTTGACTAAAATCTGCTTTTTTGGTTCTTTTATTACTTCTTTTGTGTTTTTGCTCACAGTTTCCTTTTTTTGCGTTTTTTTTGAGATTTTAGCAGGTCCTTTAGAATCAGCAATATACAAACCACGAGCAAATGTAGGAAGTTTATGCACAGAATGGATAGATTCTATACTGATTTGTGATAATTCAGCAACTTGTTTGATTTTGTCGACATTTATTGTGTATGGCTTTTGCACTCGACTTGCAAAGCCCACTTTTGGCAATCGTCTTTGTAATGGTTGTTGCCCACCCTCAAACCCCCTCTTTGCTTTATAGCCTGTTCGCGCAGTTTGTCCTTTACCCCCTCTAGTAGAAGTCTTGCCCATTCCACTACCCTGTCCGCGCCCCACTCGCTTAATATCCTTAGTGCTACCGCTAGCAGGTTTAATTAAATGTAGAGAAGCCATTTTTTCTCCTTATGGATTTGATTTTTATGCTTTGATTTTTGAAAGAGCATCAAAAGTCGCCCTGACAACATTGTAAGGATTGCTAGAGCCTAATGACTTAGTAAGAATATCCTTTATCCCAGCCAACTCTATCACAGGTCTAGCAGAACCACCAGCAATAACGCCCGTTCCCTCACTCGCAGGCTTTAGTAAAATTCTACTAGCATTGTATTTGTATTCTATATCGTGAGCAATAGTTGTGCCTTTGACATTGACTTTGATGATATTTTTAAACGCATCATCAATGGCTTTTTTTATCGCATCGGGCACTTCTTTTGCCTTGCCAAGTCCAAAGCCAACAAGCCCATTGCGATTGCCTACCACTACAAGCGCATTAAATCGCAAGCGTCTACCACCTTTTACGACTTTCGTTACACGCCCGATATTTACAACAACCTCGCTAAATTCTTCTCTATTGATTTCCATTTCGTTTCCCTTTTATCATAGCTTATAGAGTGATGCCATTTTCTCGCAAAGATTCTGCAAACTCTTTGACAACGCCGTGAAATAAATATCCATTGCGGTCAAACACTGCGTTGCTAACACCTTTTTTTTGCAAATCTTTGGCAAAAATACCACCAATTTGCTTTGCATTTTCTTTATTGTTGCCAATCTTTAATTTTCTACCATCAACGCTTGCGATAGTCATACCTACCGTATCATCAATAGCTTGGGCATACAGATATTTATTGGAGCGAAAAATAGTGATTCTAGGGCAAGACTTAGTGCCTGAAATTTTACCACGAATACGAGCTTTTCGCTTAAGTCGTAGTGTCTTTTTTAGTTCTAAAATCTTTGGTGTCATTTTGTTATCCTTTTGCCTAATTTTATTCCTACCATTTTTTGCACTATGATTCTACTATTTTTTAGCAGTTTTTCCAGCTTTGCGGATAATAGTCTCATCAATATACTTAATCCCTTTGCCCTTGTATGGCTCTGGCGGACGAAATTCGCGAATTTCTGCAGCTATTTGCCCGATTTGCTGTTTATCGCTACCTTTGATGATAAGTTGATTTTTATCAACACTCATTTCCACACCATCAGGAATAGGATACTTTATAGGGTGAGAAAATCCAAGAGCAAGTTCCAATGTTTTACCAGCTACAGAAGCCTTGTATCCCACACCATTTATCTCTAGCGTCTTGCTAAAACCACTTGTAAGCCCTAGCACAATATTGTTTGCCAAAGCCCTATAAGTACCCCAAAACGCCCTAGATTGCGGAGTAGAATCCACCGCACTAAAAGTCAGCTCTTTGTTTTGTAAATCAATTTTTACTCGCCCATAAGTCTCTAGCTCTTTACTTGCTTTTGCACCTTTAAATACAATCCTACTCCCTTCCACACTTGCTTGAATAGAATCTGGGATAGATATAGGTCGCTTTCCAACTCTTGACATAATCGTTCTCCTTATGCTAACTATACTTTATCAAAATTACCAAATACTACAAAGTGCCTCACCACCAACATTTTGTCGATGAGCCTCATCATTTGAAATCACACCCTTACTCGTGCTAACCACAATCACACCATATCCATTTTTAAATCGCTTTAATTCATTATGTCCTTTGTATACACGGCGTCCGGGCTTGCTTATGCGCTTGATTTCATTTATGACAGACTTACCCCGCTCATCGTAAGCAAGCTGGACAAGGATAGACTGCTTTCCGTCTTTATCATTTATGCTATACCCCTTGACAAACCCCCTTGATTTAAACACCTCAAGTATAGAAACAACAATCTTTGCATAGTATAGTGTTGTGGATTCTAGTCGCCTCATTGATGCGTTGCGAATTCTTGTTATAGAATCTGCAATAATATCATTTACCATTTTTACACTCCTTACCAGCTAGATTTTCGCAATCCGGGAATCAACCCTTCATTGCCCATCTTTCGCAAGCACACCCTGCAAAGCCCAAAATCCCTATATACAGAATGAGGTCTCCCACACACTTTGCATCGCGTATAAGCCCTCACACCAAACTTAGCCTTTCGTTTTGTTTTTGCAATCATTGATTTTTTTGCCATTTTACCGTCCTTTTGAGAAAGGCATACCAAATAGCTCTAGTAGCTTGTATGCCTCTTTGTCATCTTGTGTTGAAGTAATTATGTTGATATTCATACCGTGCGTTACCATAATATCATCATAAACAACTTCAGGAAACATAAGCTGTTCATTTAGTCCGAAGCTATAATTTCCACGCCCATCAAAACCATTTCTTGGCACACCTCTAAAGTCTTTCACGCGTGGCAAAGAAATCACAATGAGTTTTTCTAGAAAGTTATACATTTGATTCCCACGAAGTGTTACTTTTACACCCACAGGCATACCCTCTCTTGTTTTAAAGCTAGAAACGGATTTTTTTGCCTTGGTAATAATTGCTTTTTGTCCAGCTATGATTGAGATGGTATCTGCAATGTTTTGCATAATCTTAGAATCTTTTGAGTAATCCCCTGCACCAACACTGATGACAATTTTTTCCAATTTTGGCAACAGCATAGGATTGGTAATATCTAATTCTTTCTTAAGTTGCTCTTTTATTTCTTGGTTATACTTTGTTTTGAGTGCAAACATTGATTATTCTCCCTCTTTTTTGACATTGGAAATGTGCATAGGCATTTCCTTGTTTATAAAGCCACCTTTTTGATTCTCATCATTTGGCTTAATAGCTTTTTTAGCAAGTTTGCAACCCTCTACAAGCACTTGAGCGCGTTTAGGATATACTGCAAGCACCTTGCCTACCCGCCCCTTATCATCGCCAGCGACAATCTTTACCATATCGCCTTTTTTGATTTTATACTTTATCATTTTTTTGCTCTCCTAATTTTTCTTAAACACTTTTTATAGCACCTCTGGTGCTAGCGACACGATTTTCATAAAATTTGCATATCGCACTTCTCGGCTTACAGGACCAAAGATTCTCGTGCCGATTGGTTCTTTTTTGTTGTCCAAAATCACGGCAGCATTATCATCAAATTTCACTAGCGAACCATTTTGTCTATGAATCTCTTTTTTTGTCCTTACCACGACGGCCTTGACAACTTGGGCTTTTTTTACTTTACCATTTGGGATAGCCTTTTTTACAGAAGCGACAATCACATCGCCCACGCTAGCATACCTTTTGTGGCTTCCACCTAACACCTTGATACACATAATCTCTTTTGCGCCACTATTATCGGCCACATTTAGCCTAGTAAAACTTTGTATCATATTTTTCTCCTGCTCTTTAAAGTCCAGCTACACGCCCACTTGAACTATCTCTTTAAGA
>SAMEA104315434__coassemble_1241_pt1 | contig 10738 bp, 13 predicted proteins | sample SAMEA104315434__metabat2_low_PE_003 | metagenome-assembled genome bin SAMEA104315434 (sample SAMEA104315434) | gut metagenome | biome: Monkey gut; feature: monkey-associated habitat; material: faeces | place: China | collected 2013 | reverse complement strand
GAAAGACATAATGAGAATAGATACTCTCAAAAATAAAGCATAAATGGGAATTTAATGGGCTAGGTATTTTTGATTTTACTTATCGCTATGACAAAGGGAAATAGTAAAAAACAATGATAAAAATGATAAAAAATGATGACAAAAAATAGTTTATCAAAGGGGGGACTTGCTGTGTTTGATTGCAATTTGCTATGCTTTGCCACATTTAGCCACACTTGGTTAGATTTTACTTGGCTGTGTTTGATTGCACTTGCAATGAGGGAGTGGCTAAAAAGTGAAGGGGGAGAGCGATTTGAGCTATTCAAGGTGAGTAGACTCTAAGAAAAACGGGAAATCTTGGTAACCCGTTTTTGGTAAGCCCGTAGTATTTGTAGGTGATAGTTGTGCCGATTGGCGGAGGGGAAGATCTATCTTTGTCGCTAAAGCCACTGCCGATTTTGAAGCGGATTTTGCGCGAATGTGTGGGGAATGTAAGCGGTGTGGATTGCGTAGAATCTGTGGAATCCTTAATATTATTGGGCTGCGCAGAATCCTTATTTTCCGCATTTTTCACGCCTTTTGTGGTGGCAAAATCTAGTGGCAGGCTTTCGCAAGTAAGCGAGCCTAGCGCGTGAGAAAACTTACCCTTGCCTTGATTGTGGGCTACTACTACACATTCTGTGTCGCTGTATGATTTTAGCTTCATCGCGTTTGTCGTGCGAAATCTCTCATAAGGTGCATTATTTTTACGGATAACAAGTCCCTCTCCACCGAGCTTTTCAACCTCTTTTAGCCTAGCTTGCAGGGCTTCTAAGCTAGACACACTCTCTTGGGGGATAATACGCAAGATAGGGTTTTTACTCTCTTTTGGGCTGTCTAAATCCGCGTTATTTTTGCCATCTGTGGTTTTTGCTTGACTTGCTTTGTTTGTTTGGTTTGAACGATTTTCTAGCCAACTCTCTAGCAAGGCTAATCGCTCTAAGAGCGTGTAGGATTTCGCGCTAAAATCTGTGCTTGAATCTGCGCTAGATTTTGCATTTGATTTTTGATTTGCTTGGGGGACATCAAAGATGAAATACCCCACCTTGCTCCACTCCTCACATTTGCACTCCTCGCATTGACTATCGCCTTTGCTTACCACGCTTAGCACTTCCTCAAACTTCCCTCTAGCGATGAAAAGCTCGCCATCAAGGGCGAAATCTGGCAGGTTTTCTACCCAGCATTTTGGTGGGCTAAAGGCTTTGCCACTTCTGCTTTTTAGGTTTGCTCCGTCCCATAGTGCGCGAATGCCATCTAGCTTCTCGCTTACCACATATCCTTGAAGCGAGCCATTTTCTAGTAGCTTTTTATCAAAGTTGCTAAGTGCAAAGACTTGGGAGGATTTGTCAAAATCCTTGCTAAAATCTGCACTAGAATTTACACCAAGATTCTCACTAAAATCCTCGCTAGAGTAGCAAAAGCCAAAAAGCACCAAAAATAGCGCAAATAGCGCAAAGAAGCTAATATTTTTTATACGCATAATGTTTGCCAAAACCTACGAAATATTATTAAATCTGTAAAAATCTAATATCATTTTATTTGTGTTCATATCTCGCTACTTACGCTTATAAAATCTCACTTGGTAAATTCTCACTCATAAAATCTTGCCTATAAAATCTTACGCCCGTTTTATTCGCACGATAAACAGCTTTTGGTTTGCATTTAGCGTGATAGTGCCTTGATGAGATTCTATGATTTGCTTTGAGAGGGCTAGCCCTAAGCCATTTCCCTTTAGCTTGGTGCTGACAAATGGCTCAAAAAGCGCGACTTCATCAAACCCCTCATCAAATGGCTTGCCATTATCTTGTATGCTAAAGATAATCTCCTCGCCATCTAGCTTTGCTTTTAGGGAGATTTTACCTCTTTGTGCTTCCCCCTCCTCAATCGCATCAATGGCGTTAAAAAGAAAGTTTTGCAATGCGATAAATAGCAAATCTTTGTCAAAAAGCGCGACTTTATCGACAAAGTCAAACTCAAAATCTATATCCTTGCTAAAGCTATAATGCGTAAGTGTGTCGCATAATTCATCACGCAAAGAAGAGATTTTGTTGGGCGAGCGATTCGCGCTTATGCCTTTGGAAAAAAGTAGCGTGGCTTTGATGATTCGCTCTACGCGAAAAATGCTTTTTTGAAGCTCGCTAATGAGAGGTTTTTGCTCCTGTGTGGCACGCTTGGCAAGAGTAGAGATAAGCAGTGAGATAGAGCCTATGGGGTTGCGTATCTCGTGTGCTAGATGGGCAGAGATTTGCCCCATAGAAGCAAGCCTATCTTGTCGCTTTTGGCTTGTGATGTCTGTGGCAGTGATTAGGGTGTTCCATTGTGTTTCATCGGTGTCATTGGCTTTGACATAGTTTGTTTGGATAAGGTAGATTTTGTTTTGGTGGGTGACTTCTTCTTGGGTGGATTTTGGCGTGGATTTTTTGCTTTGCAAATTTTTGTGGTATTTTAGTGATTCTAGTTTGTCTAAAATCGCGCTTAAATCTTTTGCCAGCTTGTTTTGATAAAAAAAACTTCCATTTGGATTATATACCCATATCGCTTCGGGGAGTGTCTCGATAAGTCGCTCATAGAGGGCTTTTGCGTCTTTGACTTCTTTTTCGTAGCTATATGAAATGCGGATAAATTCTTCTAGCAATGCCTTGATATTTTGGGGATTGTCTTTTAGGAAGTCATTTGGCAGATTTTCGCCTTGCAAAATCTCATTTGGCAAGATTTCGTTTGGCAAAATCTCGCTTGGTGGATTTTGGTTTGAGATTTTTTTATCCTCGGTAGTTTTGGTATTTTTTGGCATTACTAGACTTTGTTTGCAAGATTTATGGCTTTAGGCTTTGCCTTGCTCTTTTAGCCAATCATACAATGCTTTTGAATACCCAAAACTACCTGATAGCTGCTCGGATAATGATTCTTTATACATACTATGATAAATGTCTGTGCCGGGCTGCTTTGGGAAAAGTGGGTCTTCTAGCTTTAGCGCGTTATCAAGCATAAATTTTAGCAAAATCGCTTCAAACGCATCGGTTTGCTCTTTTAGCGCGGCGTCCTCTTTGCTTTGAGTGTTTTGGCTCTTTTGAGTGGGATTGTCTTTCAGTGCGTTTGCTTGGTGGTGAAGCGTTGATTTTGCTTTGCTATTTAGGCTAGATTCTAGGCTTTGGATTTTTAGTGCTTGGTATTGGTTTAGGGCATTTGTGCTATCGATTTTCATTTGGACACTCCTTTTGCTTTGCTAAAGTTTCTACTTGTATAATTTCTGCCTAAATAACCTCTATGGGGGTGGCGATTGCGCCACTTTGTCGCATAGCTTCTAGGATAGAAATCATATTTTTTGGGCTAGCTCCCATTTTTTGTAGTGCTTTGACTACGGTTGATATAGTCGTGGATTTTTCGCTCGCACTTATCGTGCCAGCCCCCTCATCAAAGCTACTTGTAGCATCTAGTTGCTCTAGATTTTCGCCTTCTAGAGGTTCGTTTGTGATTTTTAGCGTGATATTTCCGCTAGTAACGACAACGGGACGCACAGGAATATCTATGCCCGCTACGATTGTGCCAGATTTTTCATCAATGATGATTTTGTTTGCTTGGGAGTAGTCGATTTGCACTTCTTGGATAAGCGCGACAAACTCCACAGGCGTTATGTCTTGCGGCTTGCTTACCTTTATGGTGCGAGAATCAATCGCTAAAGCTGTTTGCTCGCCAAAGATTTTGTTTAGGGATTCTTGGATTTTCACGGCATTTTGGAAATTGCTAGATTTTAGGCTTAGTGTGATATTATCTTGGCTAAAGAGATTGTAAGGGACTTCGCGCTCTACGACTGCACCTTGCGCGACTTGCGCACTTAATAGGTTGCTTGAAGTCCCTGTGGTTACGCCTCCTTGTGCTACGGCGTAGATATTGCCATCTACCGCGCTAAGTGGTGTCATCACCAAAATCCCAGATTCTAGTGATTTAGCATCGCCTATGGAGGAGATTTTGACATCTAGTTTGTCGCCCTGTCTTGCAAATGGTGGCAAATCTGCCGTTACAAGCACGGCAGCGACATTTTTTGATTTGATAGATTCTGCATCGACTTTGACATTTACGCTCTCAAGCATATTTGCGATAGATTGCATTGTGAAGCGTGAGCTTGTCTTATCCCCTGTGCCATTTAGCCCGATGACAAGTCCATAGCCGATTAGTTGGTTGTTGCGCACGCCTACAACATTGGCTATTTCGCCGATTTTTTCAGCTTTTGCAGGGGTAAGCACACCGATTGCTACGCTACCTAGTAGCACTGCTACGATTACTCTAGCTCCGTAGCCACATATTATATTTTTGAATGTCTTTTTTAGATTTGGGCTAGATTTTGGTTGTTTAGCACTAAAGCTAGCGGTGCTACTCCCCCAGCTAGCATAAAAATCCCAGCTTTTGAAAAAGTCCTTTGTCTGCTTTGCTCGCATAGATTCTCCTTAATTGCGCGTATAAAATGTGCTTTTGTCGATTTGGTATGGCTTTGAGTAAAGCAAAAGAGATTCCATTTTTTATGATTTTGGCTTTTTTTTGGCAATTTATGGATAGAGATTTTGCGTTATTTTGTGCGATTTTGTGTGATGCTTTTTGTGTCGTGCTTTGGCATAGTTTTGGGGGGTGGTATGCGTGGTATTTTTGTGTGGCGTTTTTGTGTTTTGTAACTTTATCTCATTTCTGTTGGCTTTTTGGGAATATAATATGCTTGCTTTTAGTGAGATTTTGCCCCCAAAATCGCCTAAAGAAATCACAACAGCCAAAGGAGAGAAAATGGCAAAGGAGAAAGAAATGGAGAATTCACTTCAAAAAGTGCTTGCACTAGGTGCTTTATCACTAGGGGTAGTGGCTATCACAAACGCAGCTGACCCAGCTACTATCATCAAGCAGAGATGCCAGTCCTGCCACGGACCAAAAATGGAGAAACAAGCACTTGGCAAAAGCAAAATCACAAACACACTCACACCAGAGCAAATCAAAACTTCACTTCTAGGCTACAAAGCAAAGACGCTAAATACATTTGGGCTAGGCGCGACTATGTGGGGACAAGCAGCCTCCCTTAGCGCAGAGGACATAGACGCACTATCTAAGTATATCCCGACACTTAAAGGCAAGTAAGAGATTGCTTTATGCTGTGCATAGCGTATTGATGGGATTTGAGGGACACAAAAAGCGAGTTTTATGCTTGTTTTTAACTTTGAAGAAGCGCTAGAAAGCTTTATCAGCGCACCAAAGTGCCTAAATCAACAACCTTGAGGGTGGTTTAGGCACTTTAGCTATTGATTTTGGCTAGGTTTTATGATTTGACTTGACAAATAACCTACTTAAATAGATTGTAAAATCACTTGCTATTTTTTGTCAAATCCCCACTTCTACAATTACAAACAAATGCTACAATTTGACTTTTATTTAACTTTTTCTCTAAGATTTTACAAGATTTGTCATAAGGCAAAAACTTCGCAAAAATCACTTTATAAAAACTTTTTTAAGGACTTAGATGCAAACACAAAACACCCTTACTCGCAACACCAAAGAAACGCAAATCAACGCAAAGCTAGACATTTATGGCAGTGGAAAATCCAAAATCCACACAAGCATAGGATTTTTTGACCATATGCTAGAGGCGTTTGCCAAGCACGCGCTTTTTGACTTAGAGCTAGAGTGCAAGGGCGATGTGGAGGTGGATTTTCATCATAGTGTGGAGGACTGCGGGATAGTCATCGGCAAACTTTTGGCACAAAATATCTATCCTGTGCAAAATATTGAGCGATTTGGCAATGGTGCGGTGGCAATGGACGAGGCGTGTGCAGAGTGTGATTTAGACATTAGTAATCGAGCATTTTTGGTGTTTGATACGAGTGCCTGCGATTATCGTGGCAAGATTTTGGATTTTGACATTGAGCTAGTGGAGGAGTGGCTTCGTGCCGTGTGTTTTAATGCAAACATAACGGTGCACATTTCCATAAAGCGAGGCAAAAACTTACACCATATCACAGAAGCGGTGTTTAAATCTTTTGCGCTTGCGCTTCGCAGGGCATTGGCAAAAAATCCGCGCGTAGAGATTCCAAGCACAAAGGGTTGTTTGTAGTTATTGTTTAAGGTTGTGAAATGTTTGCGAATCTAAGATTTGCAAATCCTTGCAAATAAAAGATTTTGCGCGAATCAAAATCTAGTTTAAGCACACTTAGCGATTCTAGTGATTTCGCACTAGAAATGACTTCACACCAAAATCTAGCACAGCAATAACCCCACCAAAACAAAGGATATTTATGATTAAGCTACTTCTTATTGATGTCGATGGCACGCTTACAGATGGCAAAATCACTCTTATAGAAAATCCGCAGACAAACTCCATAATGGAATCAAAAAGTTTCAACATAAAAGACGGCTTAGGAATCGTGGCGTGGCTAAAGATGGGCAAAGAAGTCGCCCTCATCTCTGGGAGAGAGTCCCCTAGCACGCGTGCTAGAGCAGAGGAGCTAGGCATTACGCGGGTGTTTTTGGGCGTGGAGGACAAAGCAAGCACAGCACGCAAAATAATGTCTGGACTAGAGGTGCAAAAAAACGAAGTTGCTTGCATAGGCGATGATGTCAATGACTTGGCGATGTTTTCTCAAAGTGGCTTGCGCTTCGCGCCTGCAGATGCAAATATGCAGATAAAAAAGCACGCTGATATAGTGCTAAACTCTCGTGGTGGCGAGGGTGCGGTAAGAGAAATGATAGATTTTATCATCTCGCGTGATGAAAAAGAGCAAGCAGAATTTTTGGCTTTGTATCATAAAATCTAGCTTAAAGAATCTAGTATGAATCGGTTTTTGGCATATATTTATATCAAGTTTGCTAGAGAGCTACAACTACGCAAAAGAGAGGAAATCTACCTAGCAGGGCAATATGAGGAGGGCACTCTTAGCTCAAAAGAGATTGCGCGGTTTTTTACTCTAAAGGCTACTAATATTGTCGTTTCGTATTTTTCGCCCTCTTTTTTGGTGCATTGGTTTTTTTGGGTGTTGCTTGTGGCTATGCTTGTGTTTATCAAAATTTCAGCTAAAGATACGCAAGAGATTCTAAAAAAGCGCGAGCAAATGCCAATCATCGAGCTAGAGGACTACCAAATCTATGACGCGGATAAGGACTACATTAAGTCAAGTTTGCAGGGGCGCAGAGCATTGCGATTTGCCGAATATGAAGTAGGGTATGAGACCATAGTATCAAACAAAAGCGACAAAAAAGCGCAATCTATTTCCTACATATATGGAGAGGAAGTAAGGCGCGTGGATAATGAGTATGCGTTTAACAAAGGTGGAGTGTATGCAAAAGATAGTGGGGAGAGCTTTTGGAGTGAGAGAGGAATCTATGATATGAAAAATGGCGTTTTTCGTGGGGTGGGGAGATTTTGGGCGGTGTCTTTGAGCGGGGATTTGGACGGAGAAAATATCCTCTACAAACAAAAAGAAGGCACAATGAGTGCGCAAAATGTCCAAGCAAAAATCTACCTAGACACAAATAATAAAAAAGCTAAATAATGATGGCTTTAGGCAAAAGCACAATGCAAGATAAGGCAAAAAAAGTAGAAAGGCAAAAGGGTAAGGAAAATAAAAGAGATGAAAATATTTGGCAGTGTTTGTAGTGGTTTTGCGGGTTGCCGTATTTGGCTGGGCTTTTGGTTGCGACTCTTTTTGTTTGTAGGGATTTTTGCGATTTGTGGTGTTGCTTGGAGTGATGAGTTGCTTATTGATGCTAGGCAGGTATTTGCCGATGAGAAGCGAGGTATAACAAGTGCGGAGGGAAGCGTGCATATCACAAAGGAGCGCGATACACTAAATGCTGATAAAGTCAATGTCTATATGAGCAAAGAGCGCAAGCCATTTAAATTTGAAGCGATTGGTAATGTGGATTTTCATATTTTCACAGAAGATGGGCGAGAGCTAAAAGGAAAGAGTGATACGCTTATCTATCTAATCGAGCAAAGCGAATATCAGCTTATCGGCAGAGCAGAAGCACGCGAGATTGGCAAGCCAAACTATCTAAAGGGCGAGAGAATCATATTTAATAATAAAGAGAATTTTGCAAATGTCCAAAGCGAGGGCGATGCCCCTGTGCGCGTTATAATTGATTTGAATGATATACAACAAAAGAAGTGAGATTTTGCAGTAGTTAATTTTGGGCTTTTGCACTCTAAAGAAGTTTGCTTCCCAAAGCCTTAAGCACAAAGAGCGCACAATGGATATAATAGGATAGATTGATGATACGCACGCGTTTTAGTAAATTTCTAACTTCTGCAAGTAGCACAAAAAATGCCCCTCCACCTTTGTATAGCGAGGTGATTTTTTTGGGTCGTAGTAATGTCGGCAAAAGCACACTAATCAATGAAATCCTAGAATCAAATCTTGCCAAAAGCTCTTCAACCCCCGGCAAAACAAAACTTATCAATTTTTTTACTACGCAGTGGGTTAGGGATTGTAATAGGGTGCAGGCAAAATCAAGCACAGAGCAAAAAGGAGAATTTATAAAATCTAGCGCAAAATTAGGTGTGGATTTTGCAAAATCAGGCGTGGAATCGGGAGCAAAATCTAGTGTGGATTTTGCGTGTGAATCTAGCGTAAATTTTAGTGAAAAATCTAGCACAGAATCTAGTGTGGATTCTCCTCAAGTGCTTGAGTTTTGTCTTATAGATTTGCCCGGGATTGGCTATGCCAAAGTATCCAAAACAGAGCTAAAGCAGTGGCAACAAAATCTATGGCGATTTATAAATGAGCGAAAAAGTATCAAACTTTTTTTGCATTTGATTGATTCTAGGCATACGGATTTGGCGATAGATTTTGCCCTAAGAGATAGTATCCTCTCACTGCTAAAGGCAGACCAGAAGTATTTGCAAGTTTTTACTAAAGCAGATAAACTAAGCAAAAATGATTTGGCAAAATTGCACCAAAAAAATAGCCAAAATAACGCTATAATTATGGCTTATAATGACAAAATACCAAAAAAATATGGTAGCAAAGAGGCTTTGAGAGAGGCGATATTTGATGGGGTTTTGGGACTTGCTTAAAATCCAAAATATCAAAAAAAACTAGGGATTTTGCCACGCTAGTATAAAGACCTTGCTTTGCAATCCAAAATCTTATAAAACATTTTACAAGACATTTATAAGACACTTTGCAAAATAACACAAACTTACTAAAACCACCAAAAAGAGTCATCAAAATGCAGCTTCTATCCCAGCCAACTCCTGACAAAAGTTTCAAAAAAATCGCTCTAGCCACACTTACTTGCATAGCATTTTTTCTTTGGACTTTGCTTGGAAGTATATTTTTGTTTTTGCCTCCTATGATTGGGGTGCTTTTTATTCTTTTTATGGAGTTTTATTCCAAAAAAAACACCACTGCAGTGGTTACAATCGTGCTTTGCCTCATCATCTATGAGAGTGAAAAGCAGCTTCCGCTTGGGACTTTGCCTATTGTGTTTGTGGTGGTAAATTATCTCATTGTCGAGCGGTTTAATATCATTTTTGGACATAATGCACTTTTTGTTTTTTGGTATATCATCGCGGTTTATGGCGTGTATTTTTTGGCACTTTATATCATCAAAATGTTTGGCGCGGGCGTAAATTTTTCTCTAAATGCGATTTTTATCTATTATTTCATCATAGAATCATCTCTTATGCTTATCTATGAGCAGCTAAAATGGAGACGCAAAAAATGGTAGAAAAAATCCCAAAATCCAAAATTTTAAAATCTAAGCACAAAAACCTACATTTACACACTTGCATAATCAGCATACACACATTTGCACATAAAGGCAAAAAATGAAAAATATCCCCCTACCTTTTAGAATCACTTTTATTGTTTTTGGTTTAGTGTGGATTTTGCTTATTTTGAAACTATCTATCATATCGATTGTGAGGTATGACCACTATGCTGAAGTGGCTAGGCGCAATATGTTTAAGCAAGAGGTGCTAGTGCCTGCACGAGGACTCATACTTGATAGGCAGGGCGAGCCTTTGGCGGTAAATGATTTGTTTTTTGGTGTGTTTTTGAAACCGCTTTTGAGAGAAGATGAGCTACAAAGCGCAATACAAAAAATCGCAGAAAATCTGCAAGGTGTGGATATTGAGACTTTGGCAGAAACTTATAATAAGCAAAATTCTGCTTATAATCACGAGCCTATAAAAGTCATTGATTATGTGAGCTATGATGAAATGCAGGCTGTGTATGCTCTGCTAAATCAGCAAGAAAATATTTCTATCAAGCCTATTTTTAAGAGATATTATCCAAATAGAGAGCTTGCTTCGCATATCATAGGCTATGTGGGCGCGGCAGATAAAAACGATGTCTTTACAGACCCCATAAGCAAGCACACGGGAATCGTCGGCAAAGAGGGCATAGAGCGACAATACAATACCGTTTTGCAAGGGCAGCTAGGCTCTCGCTCTAGCATTGTAAATGCCTTTAACCAAAAAGTATCCAAAGCCGAAGAGACACTTCCGCAAGTGCAAAATGACATTACGCTTACTATTGATGCGAGGCTGCAAAGGGCTATTGATGAGGAGTATGGGTTTGGCGAGAAAAACGGCTCTGCAATCGTAATGGATGTGCATAGTGGCGAGATTTTGGCTGCGGGGAGCTATCCCGAATATGATTTAAATGATTTTGTAGGTGGCATAAGCTCTATAAAGTGGAATGCACTAAGAGATAATCCACACAAACCGCTTATCAATCGCTTTATA
>SAMEA104315434__coassemble_1212_pt1 | contig 10892 bp, 10 predicted proteins | sample SAMEA104315434__metabat2_low_PE_003 | metagenome-assembled genome bin SAMEA104315434 (sample SAMEA104315434) | gut metagenome | biome: Monkey gut; feature: monkey-associated habitat; material: faeces | place: China | collected 2013 | reverse complement strand
AAACACACCCAAAAAGAAAAATCCAAGTCCTGCAAGCACCTTGCCTATGCCTTTGTATGTCTTAGATGCTTGGAAATTAAATAGTAGTCCACCTACGATTAGGGGCAAGGCAAGTGCAGAAATATTTATTGATGAAGCACCTACAATCAGCCAAGAGCCAGCGGTATTTCCTAGATTTGCCCCAAACATAACGCCAATACCTTGCGTAAGCCCGATGAGTGAAGCACTCACAAAAGAAATCGCAAGCACAGATACAAGGCTAGAGCTTTGCATAATAGTCGTAGCAAGTGTCCCAAAGATAATGCTTTTTATGGAATTTTTGGTGTATTTTGCTAGCACTCTCTCCAAAAACCCACCCGAGAATGCGCGGAATCCCTCGCCCAAAAATAGCATACCAAATAGCAAAATCGCCACCCCCGCACAAAGTTTGCCAACCTGCTCATTTACCGCTAGTGCGTATATCACAAGTATGACAATTACTGCGAAATAATACTGCTTTATTACCCCTTGAAATCGTGCCAACATTTTCTTTACCGCCTTTTTGCGCAAATTTTATGAGTGCGCTAGATTTTGTGAATGCCTTGCATTATATCGCCTTTTATGTAAAATATTTCTAACAAAATACACACTAAAGTGCGGTATATGCAAAAATATTGTAAAAGTTATAAAGAAATTGTAAAGATTATGGATATATACTGCAAAGATAGTCAAATTTTTTTATCGTTTTTTTTTTTTTTTTCTTGTTTTTAGATTTTGTTTTGCTATACTGAAAGGGCATTTGGCTAGGCATAGTCATTTAACTTCAATTCAACTTTCTAGCTCTGCTGATTTGGGCTGGCTGATTTTAAGTTGGCTGGTTTGTAAGCGTAGCTGATTTGAGGGTATGTCGGGTTTGTATCAAGTCAAATGCAAAATCTTATTCCTTAAGGAGTTTGTATGGAGTTCCTAGAGTATCTCTTAGCATTCATCGCGGTTTTATTGATTTGGTTCAAGCCGCAAAAAGAAAGGTTGGCGTTTGGCATCATCGCTGGTGTGATTGCCTTTGATGTAGTGTTGTGGTTGGTAGCAAGTGCTTCTACTTGGATACCAAATCTTACACTTTAGTATAGGAGGTTGTGATGAAAGAATTATTTGACAAACTTCTCACAGAGAAGAATTTCAATATCGTAATGACAACCGCCGTGCTAATCATTTTGGTTGTTCCTGTTGGTATGGCAAACCTCTATCTAGGCTTTGTCAAAGGAGAATCTCCTTGCTTGCTTTGCGGACACGAGCGACTTGGTATGATTATCGTTGGGATTTTGGGGCTGTTTATGGTGCGCTATGGCGTGAAAATCAAGTATATGGTAGCGGTGTTTCTCACAGGCTTTTGGTTCTTGTATGAGGGCTTGCGTCATATCGGTATCAGCGGGCAGGGCGATATAGGACAAGGCTTTGGCGAGGCGATGTTTGGCTTGCATACTTATACTTGGGCTTTTGTGGTGTATTGGGTTGTGATTTTGGCTATGGCTGTGATGATGCTCTTTATCCGCAAAGACAATCTGCTTGGCAAAGAGCTTTTAGATTCTGAAATCAAAATCAAAGAATTTAGCCAATACGGCAAAGCTGTGTTTGTGCTTTCTGCTTTTATTGTATTTACCAATGTCGTGCAGTTTTTCATTACCAATGGACCACCTCCATTTGGCGGTAGAGGCGCACCTGCGGCTACACGATTTACTTGGGATATTGGACTAGCGTCTAAATTCTGGGACCCTGTGCATTGGCACGAAAACTTTAGACCGGGCAAATGGAGCTTACTAGGGTTTAATCAAGGACCTAAGCCGTGGATTGCAGGGGCAAACGAGAATGAGGATGTAAACTATCCAATCGATACCAATCCTAGCAATTCGCCGATTTTGAGCCAAAATCAAACTCCGCTTTCGCTCATAACTACCAAAGAAATAGGCATCGAGCTTAAAAACTATGCAGGTAGCAAGACTTATGCGGGTGGTTTGGCGTATGACAAAGCAAACAATCAATTTGCCCTCATCGGCACAGGTGCTTCTGTGTATTTCACTGATAGCAACTTCGCAGAGAGCAAAGAGTTTGCCACTATCGACCAGCCAAATGGGCAAGACATTCCTATCACTGTTGATGCGACATTTTTCGCACCGGGCAAAGTCGTAGCGACTGCGTATAACAAAGCGATTTGGGGTGTGGAGCGCGTAGATAGCCTAGATGAGACTGACAAATATATTCAGTGGGAATTTTTGCCTCAAGTAGAGGGCAATCTTTTGCCAGCATTTGGTAAGAAAAACGAGGCGTTGTATAAAAATACCAAAGGACAAAGACTTTCTTTGCGCACTACAAGGGCTAAGAAAAACTATGTCTTAAGCCTTGCTAAAGACCCAGATTCAAGGTATTTTTATATGCTAACAGTAGCTGCTAAAAAAGCTCCAAATGTCATCTTGCTAAAATTTGATACCAAAGACAATCAAATCAGCGAGGAGACAATCCTAGAGTTTGGTAAGGGCTTATCACTAAAAGAGGGCGCGAAAGTCAATAACTTCTACATTACAGGTGCGGACATTGTAGATGGCAAAATGCTAGCCATTTCTAAAAACTACAATGCACTACTTGTAATCGACCTCGCCTCTAAAGCTATAACAGATGCTTATACACTGCCAAATATCGGCGATATAAGCGACATAGCTATCAAGGGCGATGAGCTCTATATCCTCACACGCGAGGGAGGAGCAGACAAAGTCGCAGTAGTGAGAAATCCCATAAAATAACTCTAAATCGCTTGAAAATAGCACTTGCAAAGTGGTGTTTGCAGCTTTCGCTACAAGTCTTTGCAGGTGCTTTTTAAGAGATTTATAGCATTAGGGATTTGGCTAGATTCTTTGGTTTAGTGAAATTTTGCTTAATTTTGCTTGGTAGAGAATCTGGCTTTTTGTATTTTTGTAATTTTTGTTTTTGCTCCTTTTTTTGCTTGATTTGGATTTTGTGTTTTATCTTACTAGATTTTGATTCTACTTTGTTGTTCTTTGGTTATTTCTACTGCTTCCTGCGACTTCTACTAAGAATTTTTGCCACAAAGTTTTCTTACCCCAAATCATATAAATTTATGTTAAAATTGCCTTTTTGTTTGCGTGCAATGGCTACCAAAGCTGCGTTATCAAAATCATCGCAAACTTAAAACCCAAAATCTACCAAATCTAAATTTTCACTTCTTAAGGAGAGTGCTATGAGCACGGTTTTTGTCGTTATTGAGATTATTTTGTCTATCATTATTGTAGGAGTAGTCCTCCTCCAAAAGTCCTCAAATCTAGGGCTTGGCGTGTATAGCGGGAGCAATGAATCCCTATTTGGCGCAAAAGGACCTGCAGGATTTTTGGCAAAACTCACGATGTTTTTGGGGCTATTATTAAATACGATATTTCTAGGCTATCAGTTCAACGCCCAGCAAGAAAAGTCCGTCTTTGACTCACAAAAGGAAGCTGCTAGCAAGCCAGCTGCTCCGCTAAACGCCCCTCTAAATGCACCGCTAAATTCTCCGCTAAATGCACCACTTAGCCCCTCGCTAAATTCTCCACTGCAATCTAGCACTCCAAGCCAAAACAATCAAAGCGATAAATAAAATACTTTAAGGAAGTAAGCAATGACACAAGAGATTTTGACTCACGCTCGCGAGTATATGGAAAAATCGCTAGAATCTTTGCGCAGAGATTTTGCCACTTTGCGAAGTGGTAGGGTGTCTGTAAGTATCCTAGATAATATCCGCATAGACTACTATGACACCCCCACCCCGCTAAATCAAGTCGGCTCTGTCATCGCCCAAGATGCCACTACCATAGTGATAACCCCTTGGGAAAAAGGACTACTAAAAGATATAGAAAAAGCTATCCAAGAAGCAAATATCGGGGTAAATCCAAATAGCGATAGCGATAGCGTGAAGCTGTTTTTCCCTCCTATGACACAAGAGCAGCGCAAAGGCATAGCCAAAGAAGCAAAGGCTATGGGAGAGAAAGCAAAAGTCGCTATTCGCAATATTCGTCAAGACAGCAACAACCACATAAAAAAACTAGAAAAAGATAAGCAAATCACAGAAGATGAGAGCAAAAAAGCGCAAGATAGCATACAAAAAATCACCGATGAAATGGCAAAAAAAGTCGATGAAATGGTTTCTCACAAAGAAGAAGAGGTAATGAAAGTCTAGCTTCATAGCTAGCAAAAAGAGCAAAATTTCAAAAAGAGCAAAAATCTAAGGATAAATCTATGTCGCTTAATATCGCTCAAATCTACAAAGACGCAAAAGCCTTGCTAGAGGGGCATTTCCTCCTTAGCAGTGGCAATCACTCCACACACTACTTGCAATCCGCTCGAGTGCTAGAAAACCCGCGTCAAGCCCAAGTGCTAGCACGCGCACTTGCCACGCAGATACAAGAAGCAAATATCATCGTTGATGGCGTATGTTCTCCCGCACTTGGTGGGATTTTGGCTGGCTATGAGTTAGCACGCGCACTTGGCGTGCGATTTATTTTTACTGAACGAGTAGATGGCGAAATGCAGCTTCGCAGAGGGTTTGAAGTAGGGGCAGGCGAGAGGTTTCTTATCTGTGAGGATATTATTACCACAGGGGGTTCGGCACTAGAGTCTGCGCGGTGTATTGAGTTTTTGGGAGGTAAAGTAGTGGCGTATGCAGGGCTAGCAAATCGTGGATATTGCGCTCGTGTAGGCTCAAATCTATCCAAAAAGCCCGAGTGTCGCTTGCCTGATAATATCCCTCTTTTTGCGCTAGAGGATTTTGTATTTGATATGTATGAGCCAAGCTCTTGCCCAATGTGTGCGCAAAATCTAGGCAAAGCTATCAAGCCGGGCTCGCGTGGCAACTAATCAAATCTAGCAAAAATAAGCAAAATCTAAAAATGCCAATCCACCCAAATCGCACAAACAAATCCACAAAAAAAACTATAAGCAAATCCCAAATAGAATCCACAAACTCCACAAATACTCCCAAAATCTCCACTCAAAAAAAGCTAGCCAAAAATCGCCATTCAAGCCCACTAGCTAGACTTACTTCAAAATCTAGCCAAGCAAAAATGCAAAGCGAATCTAGTAGTGAAGCAAAATCTAACACAAATTCTTTTTATTCATTGCGATTGATTGCTTCTCATCTTTTTCTTGCCCGCAGGCTAAAAGCCTTTATCACTGATATATTTATGCTTTATACACCGATACTATACATAGCCACTTATGTCGTGCTAGGTAGTGCGCAGGAGTTTAGGCAAAATCAGCTTGTGATTTTTATCTGCTTTGGGGTTTATGCGTGCATTTATTCGCTCTTTATTGCTATTAGTGGGCAAACTCCCGGTCTAAAATACACCAATCTAAAACTCATCTACATTCCAAAATCTACTTCAAAATCTATCGCAAAATCCAACTTGGATAATCCCAATGATTTCATAAAAGATTCTCAAAAAGTCGGCTTTTTTCGCGCATTTGTGCGGATTGTTTTGTGGGCTTTTGGCGTGGCATTTGTCTTTGGGATTTTTACCCCTCTTTTTTCGCGCAAAAAGGAGTTTTTTTATGACACACTCACAAGCGTGCATATCATAGATTCTGCCAAAATCCAAAACAAATCCCTAGCCACTTAACGATTCTCTAAGTTAGATTATCGTATTATGTGTGCCTTGTTTTGCTAGATTTTGTGGCTAGATTTTGCAAATTTAAGCTGTCCAAAAATACATAAATTATCACTAAGGAGAATACGATGCGTCCAGCCTTTTCACAAATCGGCTTTGTTTTGGCTGCGCTTGGTAGTTCTATCGGGCTAGGACATATTTGGCGATTTCCGTATATGGCAGGGGAGAATGGCGGTGGCGCGTTTGTATTGTTGTTTTTGGTATTAGCTTTGTGTGTGGGAGTTAGCCTACTTATCGCTGAAATGCTTATAGGCAATCGTGGAAAAGGCGATATGCCCGAGTGTTTTGCTACCCTTAGTGAAAATCCAAAAACCTTGTGGCGATATACAGGGATTGCCCTGCTTGGTGGGGTGTTGATTTTGTCGTTTTATTGTGTGATTTTGGGGTGGATTTTGTATTATCTTGTTTTTGTGAGTTTTAGCCTGCCTAGCAGTATGCAAGCCTCGCAAGGAATCTTTTCTGCTCTTATGAGCGAGGGCGTGGAAGCACAGATTTTGTGCTTTTTTGCAACACTTTTTTGCACGGCTTTTATTGTTTCTTTTGGGATAAAAAAGGGTATTGAGCGATTAAATGTCATTTTGATGCCCTTGCTATTTATCATTTTTATTGCTTTGCTTGTTTATGCGAGTTTTCAGCCAAGTTTTTTGCGTGCTGTGCATTTTTTGTTTGATTTTAAGTATGGGGATATTACCCCTAGTGTGCTTATTAGCGCATTGGCGCAGATGTTTTTCTCCCTCTCGCTTGGGGTTGGGACGATTATGACTTATTCGGCGATGAGTGAGGATAAGCAAAATCTCCTAAAAAGTGCGGTTTGGGTAGTTATCCCTGGTCTTATTATTTCTCTTATTGCGGGGCTTATGATATTTACTTTTTACTTTGGTTATGAGGGCGAGCTAGGTCGGGATTCTAGCGAGAGTGTAAATTTGGTATTTATCTCACTACCACTTATTTTTTCAGAGTTTGGCAATGTAGGCGTGGTTTTGAGTGTGGCGTTTTTGAGTGCGTTATTATTCGCTGGTATCACTTCTACTGTGTCATTGCTAGAGCCTAGCGTATTTTTTCTCACAAATCGCTTCAAAGTCCATAGGACAATCGCCACTTTTGGGATTAGTGCGGTGGTGTTTTGCATAGGGCTTGTGGCGTTGTATTCGATGAGTGCGCGTGGAGAGAACCTCATTTTTGGTGGGAAAAGTGTATTTTTGTGGCTAGATTTTGTAAGCTCTAGCGTGATAATGCCTATTAGCGTGCTTTTTGCCACTTTTTTTGTGGGATTTGTGCTAGCCAAAGCTAAGGTAGCTAAAGGAGCTAAAGGAATCAAGGGTGGACAGCTTAGAGAATACACGCGTGATTTTTTGAGCGATAGGGCGTTTGGGCTGTGGCTTTTTGTGTTGCGCTATATCGCCCCTGTGATTATTGTGGGGATTTTGGCTTACAAAGTTATCACAGAATTATAGGAGTGTGAAATGGAGAATTTTGAAGAAAAAATCCAAAAGACAAAAGAGATTTTAAGCAAGCTAAATGCAGAGGATTTGAGCCTAAAAGAAAGCCTAGAGCTATACAAAGTGGGTATGCAAGAGCTAAAGCTAGCCCAAGAAATGCTAGAAAAAGCGCAAATGGAATATGAGGAGATAAAGCAAAATGAGCAAGATAAACAAGAGAATTGATAAAGGCAAAACAAGCAAAATAAGCAAGGCATAAAGTTTAGGTGGCATTTAAGTAGGGATTGTTTTTAAGCAAAAGCATTTTAGCAACGACACACCATAGACACACGCTATACAGCGCGACACAATACAGCACAATATCACACAACAAATAACAGGGGTAAATTATGAAAATTACGATTTTTCAGCAAGACACGCTTGGGCTAAATGATTCTCGCTTCGCACTTTTTTGCTACAAGCTAGAAAAAGACACACTCGTGCTACTGCCCGAATACACGCTAAATCCGTTTTTTATGGAGCTAAAATCTAAGACAAAAAAACAAATCCACTCTCACACAAACTCTCAAATATGTTTCCTATCCTATCTAGCCGAGCGACACAATATTAACTTTGTAGCACCTATCGTGCGACATATAAACAAAAAACTATACAAAGAAATCATCTACATTAGCACCCAAAACGCGCAAAAATTTAACCAAGACATACAAAAAACGCAAAATATACAAAAAGTAATTGACGCGACAAAAAAAACACAAAAACAGCAAAAAAATGAAAGCGTGAGCACAAAATCTAGGATAGATTCTAGCACAAGAGTAGATAAAGCCCCCCATAACGATTCTAGCGCAAAAAGCCCTATCACGCAGGATTCTAGCCTCATACAAAACTCACAAGGTATAAAAAAATTTATATTTGATTTTTGCATTAGCGATACAGACACTCTCACTCACATCGACAAATGCGCGACAATCTACCCATTTTATCGACAGCAGCGACTTATAGAGTATCATCATTGGAATGAAGCGAGGTTTTTTGACAATCACAAGCACAAAATCCTAAAAAAACCCCTTATTTTTACGCATAATGGCTTTAATATCGCAGCATTGTTTGGTTTTGAAGTGCATTTTGATGAGTTTTGGCTAAGTATGAAAAAGGAGGGCGTGGATATAGTGTTGCTGCCTTGTGCTAATACCTTTCAGTCAAATGCTAGGTGGCGTGAGCTATGCAAGGTGCGGGCTTTTGTAAATGGCTGTGTGGTGATTCGGGCTAATCGTGTAGGCACAAGCGTGATAAATGACAATGAATGGGTGTTTTATGGCGATAGCCTAATTGCTATGCCAAATGGCGAAATCATCGACAACTTACGCGACAAAGAAGCAATGCTTTCTCTAGAAATCTACAAAAATAAGATTTTGGAAATGGCTCGCGAATGGGGATTTCGCAAGAATTTTTAGGCAATACTAAATATCTATCAAAACTTCGCTGTATTTGGCAATAAAATCTTTGAGAATTTTACAAAATATAAATCTTGCAAAACCTAAATCTCACAAGCATAAAAGCCTGCAATTAAGACAAAATGGCGCAATATTGCCAGAGGTTTTGTCATTTTTGCAAAGCAATTAAAATCAAATCTTACTCCACAGTTACGGATTTTGCTAGATTTCGTGGCATATCTACATCATTTCCTAGTCGAATTGCCACCTCAATAGATAGTAGCTGAAGTGCTACCATCATAGAGAAAAACTCCTCCATATAGCTATCCAAACGCTGGATTTGTATGCAGTCATCAGCAAGGGCAAAATCATCTTGACAAATTGCACAAATCGTAGCATCTCTTGCGCTTAGCTCCTCGACATTTGAGCAGATTTTGTCATAGAGTAGGTGTTTTGGCATTAGTGCGATAGTGAAAAGATTGGCATCTACTAGCGCGATAGGTCCGTGCTTCATCTCGCCACTTGCGTAGCCCTCTGCGTGCAAGTAGCTGATTTCTTTTAGCTTTAGCGCACCCTCTAAGGCAAGCGGATAAAAAATATCTCTCCCGATAAAGAAAAATCCGTGTCCGTGCAAATATCGCTTCGATAGTCGCTTGATTTTTTCGTGCAAAGAGGGTGTTACTTTTGTGGCTTGCACGGCTTTTAGCATTGTGTTTGCTTCTTTTTTTGCTTCGTTAGAATTTATCACACCCTTTTTTTTGCCTAGATATACGCTTAGTATCCACAGCACCATTACTTGTGTGGCAAATGCTTTTGTGCTTGCTACGCCTTTTTCTATGCCTGCGCGTGTTAGGATACTAGCTTTGCTCTCACGCACGATTGAGCTATTATCTACATTGCAGATAGATAGCGTCTCTAGTCCGCTACTTTTGGCTAGCTTTAGGGCTTCAAGCGTGTCTGCTGTCTCGCCACTTTGGGAGATTACCACAAAAAGTTCATCTGTGCTCAAAATCGGCTCTGCATAGCGAAACTCGCTTGCAAGCACGACATTTGTGCGGATTTTTGCTTTGCGCTCTAGGAGATATTTGCCTACAAGTGCGGCGTGGTAGCTAGTCCCACACGCGCAGATTGTGATTTGAGAAAATCTTAGCGTGGATTTTGTGCTACTATCTTTGCTTTGCAAGTCAAGTGATTGTAACTCTTCTAAGCAGACATATCCATCTACTTCGCCTCCTACACGCCCCATCATTGTTTCTAGCAGGACTTTTTCTTGCTCATAGATTTCTTTTTCCATAAAGTAGCGAAACCCCTCTTTTTGCGCATAAGATTTGCTCACACTTAGCGGTTTTTTGGGACTAAGCGAGTCAAAATCTAGCGAGCTACCATAGCAACCATCATCTATATACACCACTTCATCGACAAGTCCTATAAGTGGTGCGTCCGAAGAGGCGAAGTATGTCTCACCATTTTTTTTATCTTGTGCGATGATGAGCGGAGCGGCATTTTTGGCATAAAAAATTTCATTTGGGGCGACTTTTGTGATTAGCAAAATCGCATACGCGCCCTTTAACCTGCTAGCTGTTTTTGCAAAAGCCTCTTTTGGATTTTTACTAGATTTTAGATTTTCTTCAAATAGATGAACGATGACTTCAGTATCTGTCTGGCTTAAAAAGCTATGATTTTGTGATTCTAGCTCTTGCTTGATTTCTTTGTAGTTTTCGATTATACCATTATGCACCACATAGCTAAACTCGCCCGTGTGTGGGTGGGCATTGATTTCAGTGGGCTTGCCGTGTGTCGCCCATCTAGTGTGTGCGATACCTAGTCCAAAGCCTTTGGAGCTAAAATCTTTTGTTTTAGATTCTAGGTTTGCTAGCTTGCCTACGGCTTTAAATGCGTGTAGATTTAGGCTTTTGTTATGTTGTGTGTTTTTTGGTGTTTGTTGGTTGTTCTCTAGCACGGCAAATCCTGCAGAATCATACCCACGATATTCTAGCTCTTTTAGCCCATTTAGTAGAATCTGCCTTTTTTCCCCGCTTCCTACATAGCCTATTATTCCGCACATTTTGGTGTCCTTTGCTTGCGTTTAAGTGTTTGTGTTTCTATGCTTTTTGGCGTATGTTAAACTATACGCTTTTTATGCCCTAGTGTGCAATTTTACACTATTTTTGCCAAAATAAGCACACTCCGCCATAGTGTCTTTGCATTGCAAAAAGAGTAAAAGGCTAGATTATTTGCAATGCACAGAATCTATGTATTTGCCATCAAAGCAGGCTTGGCAGTATGTGGTTTTATTTTTTGTGCCTAGATTGTTGTTTGCTTCCTTTTTACCA
>SAMEA104315434__coassemble_1206_pt1 | contig 10932 bp, 10 predicted proteins | sample SAMEA104315434__metabat2_low_PE_003 | metagenome-assembled genome bin SAMEA104315434 (sample SAMEA104315434) | gut metagenome | biome: Monkey gut; feature: monkey-associated habitat; material: faeces | place: China | collected 2013 | reverse complement strand
CGTGGGGTTGGTAACGACTACTTGGGCTTTTGGAATCGCACTCATCATTTTGTTCATCGCGTTTTTGCGCATAAGCTGGCGGATTCTGCCTTTTATTTCTGGATTTCCCTCGTGCTGGATAAACTCATCTTTGACTTCTTGCTTGCTCATTTTTAGAGATTTTATGTATTGTCTGCGCTTAAGCGCATAATCAGCTGCTGCCATTAGTGCAAACACCCCAATCATTGAGCCTATCAAAATCAAACATTTGTTGCGCCACCACAAAATTTGCTCTATTGCACCAAGATGAGCTACACCTTCGATTTCGTGCAAAAATAATAACAATATAATGCCACCAACGCCCAAAGCCACAAGCACTTTTAGCGTGATAAGCGCACCATTTGCAAGATTGTGCAAAGAAAAAATACGCTTAAAACCATTTATGGGATTTATCTTGCTAAATTTGGGATAAATCGCCTTGATACTTAGCAAAAATCCAAATTGCGCGACATTGCCTAAAATACTTGCCACAAGTAGCACCAAAAATATAGGCAATAGCATAATGCCCGTAACACTCACTAGATTCCAAAAAATATTTACAACATCAGCTTTTGTCAAATCTGTGCCATTTCCTGTCTGTGGGAAATGCAGAGCATAAGTGTAAATTCCTTTGATTTTGTCAAGCCAAAAAGGAAATAGCAAAAACAGCACACCAAGCCCCACAAGCATAACCACCACTCCACTGACTTCTGGGCTTTTGGCGACATTGCCCTCTTGCTTTGCGCGGGATAGCTTGTGCTGGGAGGGGGCTTCGGTTTTTTCTTGCTCATCTGCCATTTTGTGCCTTTAGATTTTTGGTTGTGAGGGGATTTTGTGTTTTTGTATTTTGTGCTTAAATGCGTTTTTTGCAAAAAAGGATTATAGCACAAAGGGTAAAATCTAGCCAAAAGATAAAAATCTATGAAAGTCTAAGGTTTAGCATCACGGTATGCCACGCCAAAGTATTGCCTAGAAAGTATTTTTTCTCATTTATGCTAGTATCATCACAGATAAATTCCACCACTTGCAGATTTTCTCCAAAATCTAGCACTTCTTTTGTGATTTGATTTTTTGGGATATTTTCTTTGTGTCTTATGTTTATGATGATAATGCGCGGTTTACTCTCTCTCTCTCTCTCTCGTTTGGATTCTATCTCAAAAAGTTTGCCAATCTTTTTACCAAAATCAGCTAGCTCTTCTATGCTATTTGTCCTGCCACAGACAAATGCTACACAATCACAAGCTAAAATCTTAGATTTTAGTTTATCAAAACGGCGTTGCATAGTTTTTCTAAAAGTTGGCAGATATTGATTTAGTGGGATAGATTTGGGAAATGCGTGGATACTTACCATACCTGCGTTGCTGGTAGAGACTACCCATCGCTCTTTAGCACTTTTTTGGCTTTCCTCATAGCATTTTTCAAAAAAATCACTAAACCCCACTTCAAAGCAACGATAAGCCTCATCTAAATCATAGCACATCATCCAATCAAGAGGCGAAGATAGCTTGCGTAGCCCGTAGTTGCGCAAGTGAAGTGCTGGCTTGCACGCTTCGCCTAGAGAGATAAATATATCTGCGCAAATCGTGTCTTTTTGGAATCTACAAAAAGCGCGATGAGCAAGCACAAAAGGCAAGCTACGCACTTTAGCTCGCAATGGCTTGCTAGGAAAAAATATGGCAAAAAGCCGACTTAAGCGCAAAGCGCACTCTAAATACAGCGGATATGAACGCATATTTTTCCTTAAGATTTTTATCGGGGTTTTTTATGATTTTGCTAGATTTTTGATTTTTGTTGATTTTAGCGATAAAAAGGCGATGAAAGGCGACAATAAAGCAATGATTTTGTGAATTTTATGCAAATTTTAAGCGTGGGAAAAACGCAAAAAGTGATAAAAACTAACACAAAAAGACTTAAAAATAAAAACTTGCATAAAATTTTGAAGCAATTTTTTTTAGTAGCTTTGCAATTCATTATAGAGACTATCGCGCTCCACAGGGACAAATCCCGCATCTTTTATCTGTGCTATCATCATTTCTTTGCTTATGCCTTTTTTGGATTTTGCTCCCGCTGCGGATTGTATGCTTTCGTTTTCTATCGTGCCATCCATATCATCTGCGCCAAATTCTTGGGCTACAAGGGCGAGATTTGCCCCAAGTGTCGCCCAATACGCCTTGATATGTGGGATATTGCGCAAAATGATTCTAGCGATAGATAAAGTCTTTAGGATTTCTTGTCCGCTAAGGGGTTGGGGCAAATTTAGATAGTTGTTTTCGCGCTGATAGAGCAGGGGGATAAATGCGTTAAATCCGCCTTTTTTGGATTCCACGATTTGTGTGTCGCATTGGGTATCTCTAAGTCTTAAAATATGGTCTATGCGGTGGATTCGCTCCTCGATATGTCCAAAAAGCATTGTGGCGTTGCTCATTTTGCCAAGTGAGTGCCAATATGAGTGGATTTGAAGCCAGCGCGTGCTAGATACTTTGCCGCTACATAGCTTTTTGCGGATTTTTTCATCAAAGATTTCAGCCCCACCTCCGGGCATAGAATCCACACCAGATTTCGCCATATCTTCTAGCACTACTTTATAGTCTTTGCCAAATCTACGACTAAGGAAATCCACCTCCGCAGCAGTCATTGCTTTTAGGTGGATTTTTGGTGCGGCTTTTTTGACTTCGCTAAAACACTGCATATACCATTCATAAGCATAATGTGGGCTGTGAGCAGAGACAATATGCACTTCTTTTGCCCCACGAGATTGTGAAGCGACCGTTTGGGCGACTACTTCTTCAATCGTCATTTGATATGGATTTGGATTTCGTCTGCTTGCAGAAAACGCACAAAACTTACACACATCGGCACAGATATTTGTGGGATTTATATGGCGATTCATATTAAAAAACACTTTGTTTGCGTATTTTTGCTTACGGATAGAGTTTGCTGCCTCGCCAAGCGTGAAAATATCGCACTCATATAGTCGCACTAGCTCATTAGCAGAGCATTCTTTCCCTGCTAGGACTTGCTCTAAGATAGTGAGTGGATTTGCTGAAGTGGTTGAAATATTTGCAGTGTTTGTGGTATTTGTCGCGCTCATTTGCTCTCCTTATTTTTTTTGCCTTAAATCTTTGCCTTATTTTTTGCTTTAGTTGTTTTGCTTTTTGTCTTGTGGTTGATTTGTTTGTATTTTTATAAGTCGTGTTTAGTTTTTGTGCTTACCACACTTGCATTTGGGCTTTTGTGCTTTGGTAGAAATTTCCTGCTCTCCCCTCAATCTCATACTCAAGCCCAAATCCATATTTTACCGTGGCGATTCCACTTCGCTTCACAGAGACATTTTCATAAGAATCCTGCGAGATGGGCAAGCTACCCACACTCACGCTTGAGTGAGGTGGAATCTTGCGTGAGAAACTTTGCTCAGAGATTAGATTTCCATTCATATATAGCGCACCATAAGTGATAGTGATAAAAGATTCTGTGAGGTTTTGCACCATTATATTTACACTTCCAGAGCCTACGCGAAATGGCGTGGTGCTAAGTAAAATATGCTTATTTTGTGCCTGCATACTTGGCACGCTTACATTTGATAGCACATACCTTGCAGGCGTATCCCCAGCACTATTTGTGATAGTTATATCAGCACCATAGCTCAAAAGAAGTGAAATCATCTGTGAGTTGCGAGAAGCTACGGCGTAGTGCAAAGCGGTATTGCCACGAATAGAATCCCTAATATTTGGGTTTGCGCCTGCTTTTAGTAGGATTTGAGTGAAGTTTAGATTGTTGAACTGCACGACTTTGTGCAATGCTGTTTCCCCGTGAGAGATAGCATTTACTTTTGCACCCCGCTTTAGTAGGAGGTATAAAATATCGGTGTTGTTTTTGCGCGAAGCATCATAAAGTGGTGTGCTTCCTCGAAGTCTGCTATTTACATTTGCTCCCAAATCCACTCCCTTGCGGACATCGGCGTAGTTGTTTGAAAAGAGCAAATAATCATATCGATTTGCACTAAGAGTGCTAAAAATCCCCCCACATAGCACAAAGGCAAAAAACAATCTAAAAAAATTATTTTCCATCTAGATTCTCCTTAAAATTATGTGTCTATACACAAACACTATAATCTATCATATCGGGATTCTCTCTAAAAATTTACAAAATTCAAAAACTAACCAAAGTGTTTGTGGCTAAGGGATTTTATCTTTTGGAAAGTCGCTTTGAAATCCACGCCAAAAGTCCTGCACTCGCTAATGGTAGTGAAAAAATTGGTATCGCCACTATATCTAGGGATAAGGTGTATGTGTAAGTGCTCGGGGATTCCAGCTCCCGCGCTTTTGTGGATATTTAGCCCCATATTTACGCCTTGTGCGCCATACTCCTCTAGAAGTGCGACACCTTTTTGGGATAGTGTTTGGAGGTGTAGCCACTCTTGTGTGCCTATCTGTGTGGGCGAGGCTTGGTGCTCGTGGGGGATAATGAGAAAATGCGCAGGCGTGTATGGATAGCGATTCATCACACAAAAGCACAGCTCATCACGAAAGAAAACGAAATTTGCCTCATCATCGCTTGGGTTTAGGCTGATAGCACAAAATGGACAGCCTTTTTCCTCGTTTTCAAAATACTTCGCTCGCCAAGGTGCATAGATTTGCTGCATTTAGAGAATCCTTTATTTTGGTTGTGTTGGAATCATTGGCGCAAAATCTTAAGATTTTGTTAAATCCTGCTAGCAATATCTAGCAAGAAGCCAACAAGATTTTTAAGATTCCAAAGTTTTTCAAAGTTTTTTAATGTTTAAAAAGTCCCAAAGTCAAAAACAAGGATTTTACCTTATTTTTTTATATGAATCACTACGACTTAGGCAGCAAACATAAAAAACTAAGCACAAGAATCTTGTGCAATAAAAAGCGCAAAAAGTCAAAATCAACGCTAATTAAGAGAGTAAATAGCGTTGTTGCTAGCAGATGAAGAACGGCTAAGCGTAAAATCTAAACAGATGATTTGGTAGCTAAAAACTTAATGATAGGCTTAAAAACCATTCATTGCCGTGAGAAATGACATATTTTTGCCGAAAAAGTGTTTCGCTTTTGGGGTCGTTTTCGCGCACACTGCCAGCATTGCAAGTATTGCCACTCATCGCGCAATTTAGCCCATTATACCCATACCACCGCTCTGCTGCGATATTATAAAAATTGTGCTTGTAGCCAAAATTTACCCGAAAAAACCGCGTGATATATGCTGATACTCCATAGCGCAAAAACGCCCCACTGCCAGAAGCGAAAAACGCATCATCAAGGTTACTAGCTTTTCCCTTTGCTGCTAGCTCGTTTTTCCACGACTTATCACTATTATCGCCTTGAGAAAATCGCCCAAATTCCACTCCTCCGCCTAAAAATCCGCCGATTTTTAGATATGCTAGGCGATTTTTCCACCACGATGATTTAGCACTCACTGCTTTGCGAAGCCAATAATCAAATGGTGCATTTACTATGATGTCCCCACCAAAGCCAAAAGTCATAAATGTGCCATTATTTGCAAGAGTGCCTTGCAAGTCTTTGCTAGGCTGTGGCGTTTGTGCAAATGTGAATTTGTCGTTTGTCGGGGTGGTTGGATTTGGGTTTATGGTGTCAATCTATTTGGAACATTATTTGTGCTTACATCTCGACTACTAGAGATTAGCTCGCCTAGTCCGCCGTTTTTGGCACTCATTTCGCCAAATAATCGAATGCCGAGAATGTCAAATCTATCAAAATAGTGTTCTACGCCTATTTCTAAGGCATAGCCTTTGCCTAGTGTGCCTTGATAGCTAGCACTTGTGGTGTCGCCACGACATAGCTGGGCTGGGCAGGTGGCGACTTCTTTGCTCATAGAGTTGGTGTTTTGGGTGGTAGTGGAGCTAGAGCTTACAATCCCATTGCTTATATACAAGCGGAGCAAATCCCCGATAAGTCGCGGTGGCTTTTGCTCGATAGGTATTTTTTCGTCTGATTCTTCATAGTCTTGGGAGTAGTATTGGATTCTGTCTATGGAGTCTTGGGCTAGGGCGTCTTTTTGGGCTTCTTGTTTTGCTTCTTTTTGGGTGTCTTTGGAATCTTGCGCGTTTTTTTGCGTGCTTTTTAGATTTTTTCGAGTAGGGCGGGTATTTTTGCCTTTTGTGGCTTTTTCATCTTTTATTAGTTTTGGGTATCGTGTGGTTTTTGCTTCACTATTTGGTGCGGCTTGTAGCTGCGTGCTTGCAAGCCCAAACGCAATCACAAAAGCAATACATAGATTTTTTATTTTACGCATTTTACACACTTTATACGCTTTTTTTGTTTAGCTCTACAAAGGCTTGAAAATCAGCCTTTATGCGCGAATCTCCAAAAAACTCTTCTATCGCTTCGCGCATAGATTTTGGCTCGCTTATGTTGTTTGCCACATTTCTAAAAGCACTAGCTCCCTCTTCGCCTTTGGCATAGGCGTGCAGATTTTTGCGAAACATTATCGCCCCCCTCTCGCCATAAAAATCAATCATCGCATCAAAATGCTCTAGCACAATCTCGCGTTTGATGACATTTGGTAGCTCATCGCTACGCTTGCTCTGTTTTATCTGCCAAAAAATCCACGGGGATTTTAGCGCGGCTCGCCCTATCATCACGCCATTTGCACCCGTGAAATCTAGCACTTCCTGCGCTTTTTGGGGAGAATCTATCTCGCCATTTGCGATTAGAGGGTGGCGCAAAACCTGTTTCATATTTTCTAGGGCTTGGTAGTCTATTCGCTCCTTTTTGTAAGCATCGGCTTTTGTGCGGGCGTGGACTACGACAAAATCTACATTTGCGTCATTTAGCGCGTTTGCGATTTCTAGGGGAATCTTTTTATCAAATCCTAGCCGAACTTTCACGCTTGTGTAGCGAGCATTGGTGCGCTCTCTAATGAGATTTAGGCATTTTACAAGCAAGTCTAGATTTTTTAGTAGTCCGCTTCCATTGCCGTGATTTGCGACTTTGGGAGCTGGGCAGCCACAGTTAAAATCTAGTATGTCTATATGGTTTTTGTTTATCTCATTTTGCTTGTTTAGCACTTCTATGGCTTTGCTTAGCACTTCGGGCTTTGAGCCTGCGATTTGGACAGAAAAGGGCGTTTCATTTGGAGATTTGGCTAGCATTTTTAGTGTCTTTGCACTACTAAAGGCTAAGGCGTGGGAGCTTATCATCTCACTAACGGTAATATCTACACCAAATCGCTTGACCACCTTGCGAAATGGCAAATCTGTATATCCTGCAAGTGGAGCTAAAAATAATAGATTTTCAAAAATTATGTCTTTTTGCTCTTGTGGTGTTTTTATCTTGGGCATATTTTGTCCTTAAAATCTAAAAAGCTTTGATTTTGCTAAAAGCCTTAAAAGTCATCGTTGTGTAAGCAAAATTTATACGAAATCTAAAATCCGCATAAAATCCTAGCATAAAAGCGAGAATCTAGCACAAATCTAGTGTAAATATGAAAAAGGCTTAACAATTTTATGACATAATCGCACACTTGCTTTATGTGCTTTTGGGCAAAGAGGTAGCAAAATCAGCACTTAGAAATCTAAAGCTACCAAATCCCCAAAATTGCGCAAAAATAAAGGCAAAATCTCAACTGACAAAATCACAATTTGAAAGGATAAACCAAATGAAAAATCTAGCAAAAATCGCTACAAAAGGCGTAGCAAATCTAGCAAAAAATATGACAAAGGGCTTAATCGCTACATTTATGGCTGCGCTTGGCATAGTAGGGCTAGGCGTGAGTTTAAGTGGCTGTGGCGATGAGGCACGCACACTAGAATCCATAAAAGCAAAAAATGAGCTTATCATCGGCGTATTTGGCGATAAGCCACCATTTGGCTACATAAATGAGCAAGGGCAAAATGTGGGCTTTGATGTGTATGTGGCTAAGCGACTTGGCAGAGAGCTACTAGGTGGCGATGAGGGTGTGAAGTTTGTGCTTGTAGAGGCGGCAAATCGAGCGGAGTTTTTGCGCTCAAACAAAGTCGATATAATGATGGCAAACTATACCAAAACGCCAGAGCGAGCGCAACAAGTGGATTTTGCTACTCCGTATATGAAAGTCGCGCTTGGTGTGGTAAGCCAAGATGGCAAAATCATAGATGTATCACAGCTAGCAGGCAAAGTCCTAATCGTAAATAAAGGCACGACAGCAGATTTTTATTTCACAAAAAATCACCCTGAAATCAAGCTACTAAAATTTGAGCAAAATACCGAAACATTTGCCGCGCTAAAAGACGGCAGGGGCGATGCGCTTGCGCACGATAATGCGCTACTTTTTGCTTGGGCAAAAGAAAATCCTAGCTATGCAGTGGGGATAAAAAAGCTAGGCGAAGATGATGTAATCGCCCCTGCGGTAAAAAAGGATAACAAAGAGCTACTAGAGTGGATAAACAATCAAATGGAGATTTTGGCAAAAGAGGGATTTTTTACCGAAGCGTATAATCAAACGCTTGCTCCTGTATTTGGCGATGATATAAAGCCAAGTGATGTTGTGTTTGAGTAAGTGTTGATATATTTTCGTTGCTGGAGGCAATGTAGCAAAATTGCCTCGCAGTGAAAAAATAGCAAGGCTATGAGAGATTTTAATTGAGATTTTTAGTCGGGTTTATCAAAACATTTCCCCTATTAAAAAATCTAAACTAAGTTATTTATGCAAGGATTTTGTAAATGAAAAAACTCCACCAAGACACACTTCTAATCCACGGTGGTGAGTGCATAGACGCTACCACAGGTGCGGTAAATTTCCCTATATATCAAACTTCTACTTACGCACAAGAATCACTAGGCAAGCACAAAGGCTATGAGTATTCGCGCACGGGCAATCCCACTAGAAGCGCACTAGAGCGACTTATCGCCGAGCTAGAAAGTGGGGTAGCTGGCTTTGGCTTTGCTTCTGGTATGGCGGCTAGTAGCTGTGTGTTTAGCCTTTTTTCTCGTGGGGATAAAATCCTAATCTCAAGCAATGTTTATGGTGGGACTTTCCGCGTGCTAGATAAGGTATTTGCGCGTTTTGGTATAGAGTATGAAATCATTGATATGCGCGATGAAAACGCACTAGAATCTAGCCTACAAAGAGACAAAAACCACATAAAAGCACTATTTTTAGAAACCCCTGCAAATCCTCTAATGACCGTTACCTCCATAGAGCGCGTGGCAAAAATCGCCAAAAAATATGGAGTTCTTTTAATCGTGGATAATACCTTTATGACACCGTATTTACAAAAGCCACTAGAGCTTGGAGCGGATATTGTGGTGCATTCTGCGACTAAGTATCTAGGCGGGCATAGCGATATAGTCGCGGGCTGTGTGGTGGTGGGGGATAAAGAGCTAGGGGAGAGAATCGCATTTTTGCAAAACTCTATCGGTGCGGTGCTTGCGCCATTTGATAGCTTTTTACTGATTCGAGGGATAAAGACTTTGGGTATTAGAATGCAGCGACATTGTGAAAACGCACTAAAAATCGCACAATATTTGGAGACAAATCCCGCCATAGAGAGAGTGTATTATCCCCTGCTAGAATCAAGCGGGGATAAAGCTACCCAAGAATCCCAAGCGCGAGGTGGTGGGGGAATGATAAGTTTTGAACTAAAAGGTGGCTATGATTTTAAGATATTTTTAGAATCCTGCGCTCTTATCCCACTAGCAGAATCGCTAGGTGGTGTGGAATCACTTTTGTGCCACCCTGCAAGTATGACGCACGCTTCTATACCAAAAGAGATTAGAGAGAGTGTCGGCATAAAAGAAAATCTAGTGCGCTTATCAGTAGGCATAGAAAATGTCGATGATTTAATCGCAGATATACAAAACGCGCTAAACAAAAGCAAAATCTAAAATCACACAAAAATCTATGCAAAAAGCATAGATAAATCAAAAATAAGGATACAAAATGCTTATACACTCGATAACTCAAGCTGTGAGAGATACGCCACTTTTGGAGCTAGCGCATATAAAAGTGCCAAATGGAAATAAAATCTATGGAAAATGCGAGTATGCAAACCCTGCAGGTGGGCTAAAAGACCGCACGGGAATCTATATGATAGAGCAAGCCCAAAAAAGTGGAATCCTAAAAGAAAATAGCGTGATAGTCGAAGCCACAGCAGGAAATACAGGGCTAGGGCTAGCTCTAGCTACGCTACACACGCCCTATCGGTTGATTTTGGTTATCCCAGAGCATTTTTCCAAACAAAAGCAATCACTTATCCGCGCACTTGGTGCAGAGGTGATAAACACACCACAAGAGCAGGGCATACAAGGTGCGCTTGATAAGGCAGATGAGCTACTCTCACAGATTCCAAACGCACTTTCTCTAGGGCAGTTTGAAAACGGAGATAATCCAAAGGCACATTATTTTCACACGGCGCGTGAAATCTACTCCGAGCTAAATGGGAAAATCGACTACTTTATAGCAGGAGCTGGTAGTGGAGGGAGCTTTAGCGGAATCGCAAAATACCTAAAAGAGCAAAATCCTAACATAAAAACGATGCTTTGCGACCCGCTAGGCTCGCATATCGGTGGATTTGGCAAAGAAGATGAGGGTGTTTGCTCTCATATTGAGGGGATTGGCAATAAAACCACGCCAAAAACAATGGATAGCACTCTAGTTGATAAAGTGCTAAAAATAGGCGATGCAGAAGCGATAGAGGGAGTGAAAATGCTCTCACTAAAAGAGGGTGTGCTAGCAGGAATCTCATCGGGTGCGTGCCTTATGGCTGCGCTAAAGCTCGCAAATGAAGTTTATGATTCTCATATTGTTACGATTTTTGCCGATAGACTAGAGAGATACATTGATGAGAGGGGTATTTTTTAGGGCGGGTTTTAGATTTCCCATTTTTACTTATTGATTTTGCTAGAAAATAAGGCTTGTTTGTTTCGTTTTTTTTTTTTGGTGCAATTTTTTGGC
>SAMEA104315434__coassemble_1181_pt1 | contig 11103 bp, 5 predicted proteins | sample SAMEA104315434__metabat2_low_PE_003 | metagenome-assembled genome bin SAMEA104315434 (sample SAMEA104315434) | gut metagenome | biome: Monkey gut; feature: monkey-associated habitat; material: faeces | place: China | collected 2013 | reverse complement strand
AAAATCAAACGCACCACAACATACACAAAATCCGCAAAACTTGTCAAATCCACAATCAAGCCAAAATACAGGACAAGAAAACCAAAATCCGCAAAATCATTAGGGCATTTTAAGTAAGCCAAAACAACAAAAAGGAACAAGCTAATGTATAAATTCGCTATCAATCGCCCCATTAGCACCATAATGTTTAGCTTGGGAATTATGTTTTTTGGATTTTTGGGGCTAAAAAAAATTCCTGTCGCGCTTTGACCAAATATTGATTTTCCCATAGTGCTTATATCCACAGTATATCCCGGGGCCTCTGCTACCACGATTGAAAGCAAGGTAACTGACAAAGTAGAAGAGCAAGTGCTAGGGATTGATGGCATAAAAAATGTAACCTCCATAAGCGTGCGAAACACAAGCCTTGTCATCGTCCAATTTCAGCTAGAAAAGCCCATAAGCGAAGCAGTAAATGATGTCATAAACAAAGTCTCTTCGGTGTATTTCACAGATGCGGATATACGAAAGCCCTCCATTGACAAAATCGATACCAACGGACAAGCAATCATCTCGCTATTTGTAAGCTCTGCTACGCACTCCGCACCAGAGATTATGAAGCATACAGACACTATCATAAAGCCCCAGCTCCAAAAAATCGCAGGTGTGGGTGGCGTGCAGCTAAATGGATATAGGGAGCGACATATCCGCGTATATCCAGACCCTACTTTAATGGCAAAATATGACATAACCTACTCGCAAATCTCTCAAAAACTAGGTGGCGAAAATGTCGAAATAGACGGGGGTAAAATCATAAACGCCACACAGCAATTTTCTATCACCACCGATGGCAATAGCCCAAGTGTCGAAAAAGTCGGCAATATCCGTTTAAATGATAATGTCTTGCTTAGTGATATAGCTGTCATAGAAGACGGGCTAGAGGAGTATAATACCTATGCTGCGTTTAATGGCGAGGGTGGCGTGATAATGGAAGTGCAAAAAATCGCAGGCTCAAATGACATAGCCATAGCTGATGGTGTAAAAAAGGCATTGCCCATCATAGAGTCTGTAAGTGAGGGGTATAATATCCGCCCGTTTTTGGATACCACAGAGTTTATCAAAGAATCTATCCACGACATTGAGTTTGACTTGATTTTGGGGGGGATTTTGGCTGTGCTTGTGGTGTTTGTGTTTTTGCGAAATGTAACTATCACGCTTGTGTCTGCTATCTCTTTGCCTATCTCGGTGCTAGGGACATTTGCACTCGTGCAAGCTATGGGATTTTCGCTAAATATGCTTACAATGATGGCTATCACGCTTTCTATCGGCATCATCATAGATGACGCCATAGTAGTCATCGAAAACATCTACAAAAAGCTAGAGGAGGGAAAGCAAAAAAGAGAAGCCGCCTATGAGGGCGTGCGCGAAATCGCTTTTGCAATCTTTGCTATTTCGGCTATGCTTTTATCTGTGTTTGTGCCTGTGGGAAATATGTCTGGAATCATTGGTAAATTTTTCCAAAGCTTTGGGATTACAGTCGCACTTGCGATTGGGATTTCTTATGTAGTAGTGATGACGGTGATTCCTATGGTTAGCTCACTTATTGCTAGTCCTAAGCAAAGTGCTTTTTATACCAACACAGAGCCGTATTTTGTGAGACTTCAAGAAATGTATGCAGGCACGCTAAAATCCGTGCTAAATCAAAAATTTCTCGTATCTTTAGCTGTGCTTGGTATTTTTATCGCCTCGCTTTTTTTGGCAGGCAAGCTAGGAATGGAATTTATGCTAAAAGAGGACAGAAGTCAAGTGTATTTTTGGGTGCAAACCCAGCCCGGAATCAGTATCTATGAGATGAGGGCAAAAACCGAAGCCCTCCAAAAAGAAATCAACAAAGACACTCAAAATGTCGAATACACCACGATACAAGTCGCTTATGGCAAAACCCAAAACACACACAAATCTAAAATATATGTCAAACTTCACGATAGAGATAAACGCAGTATAGACCAATTTGTATGGATGCGTGAAATGGGCAAAAGGCTATATGCACTCAAAGAATCTAGTGGGCTTACTATCACGCCTGCAGAAGTGCCACTTATGGGTGGTGGGGACAACTCCGCATTGCAAGTGGCGATATACGCACCCGAGCAGCGATTAGTCGATGAGAGTGCTAGCAAGCTAAAGCAGCTTTTGCTACACGATGAAAGGCTAAAAGGAAAGCTAGTTGATTACCACGAGAATCAATCTGATTGGCAGCCTGAATATCGCTTGAAAGTATTGAGGGCAAACGCAAATGAATATGGGGTAAGTGCCAAAGACATAGGGAATGCTATAAGCGCGGCTTTTTCGGGCGAAACCCAAGTAGCTTACTACAAAGAAAACGGCAAAGAATACAAAATCACTTTGCGCGTGCCAGATGAGCGCAGAGCAAGCGTAAATGACATAAAGCGCATACAGATTCCAAACAAAAACGGCGATATGATGTTTTTGGAGGGGTTGGTAGAAATAGAGGAGGGAAAAACCCCAACTACTATCAATCGCTACAATCGCCAACGAAGCATAATGCTCTATGCCAATACCGCTACAAAGCCAAATGGCAAAAAATATCCACTAAGTGAAGTGCTAGAAACAATCGAAAAAACAAAGGGCGAGTGGCTATCTCAAGGTGCGACTTATAGCCTAAGTGGAGAGGCAGAAAATCTAGCCGAGACAGGTGCTGCATTTGGTATAGCCGTTGCTACGGCGTTTGTGCTGATTTATTTGATTTTGGCTGCACTTTATGAGTCGATTTTAGAGCCTATCATTATTATGGTAACGATGCCTCTTAGCTTTTCAGGTGCGTTTTTTGCGCTAGGGATTGTGGGGCAACCACTAAGTATGTTTTCATTGCTTGGGCTTATACTGCTGATAGGAATGGTCGGTAAAAACGCCACACTACTAATCGATGTGGCAAACGAAAAACGCGAGGAGGGACACGGCATAAAAGATGCGATTCTCATAGCAGGGGAGCTACGACTTCGCCCGATACTTATGACGACTATCGCTATGGTATTTGGTATGCTACCTCTTGCGCTTGCCACAGGGGAGGGAAGCTCGATGAAATCTGCTATTGGCATTTGTATGATAGGTGGGCTTATCATTTCTATGCTTTTAAGCCTTTTAATCGTGCCTGTTTTTTATATGATTTTAGCCCCCATAGATGATAAAATCAAGCGATTTTACCGCGTAGCAAAATCACAAAGGCTTGCTTGATTTTGTGCTATTTGGTGTGGCGAGATTTTGGTGGGCTTTTGCGTGATTTTCAAATATTGTATTTTTAGATTTTAGATAGATTTTGGATAAAAAATGATAGCTAATAGGTTTTTGTGTTTTGCTTTTTGTGTGGGGGTTGTCTGCGGTGGCTTTGCCCAAATGCTACTAGCAAAGCCTACAAACCAAACAAAGCCTACCCAAACAAAATCTACTAAAACTGCTAGTCCTGCCTCCAAACCTGCACAAAAACCAAACTCCACCACAAAATCCACCCCCAAAAATACCCAAAAATCCAAATCAACAAATAAAGATTCCTCACTAAAATTTACACTCACCCAACTAGAAATAGAGGAAAACAAGCTAGGCAAACCTCGCAAAAATCCTCACTCGCTATTCATAGGAGCTGGGCTAGGCTATGGAGTAGAGATGCAAATACCAAAAGACACAGCTAATGCCAAAGACACAATATCTATGCTAAATATTGGCTTTCGCTCGGGCTATGAATATATGCCAATAGCTTATATCGGCTTGCGCGTGTATTTGGAGTATTTTTTGGGTGTGCGTCCTAGCGGCCTAGAGAGCGAGACTAGCTCTACATTTTTGGCAAATCTAAACGCACAAGGTAGAATCTACGCTTTTAAGCAGGGGTTTGAGTTTGGCTGGTTAGGTGGCTTAAGCGTGGGCTATGGAGTGCAGGATAAACAAATCTCATCTAGCGAGCAGATACAACAAGGTAGAGGAGTTTTTCTAGGAAATGTCGGGGTTTTTGGTATTATCGACAAACATCATCGAGTAGAGATTTTAGCCAAACTCCCTATCAAAACCTTTGCGCAAGAAAGTCAAACACACGGCTATAAGGATTATAGCTTTTTGCTTATGTATGACTATCTTTTTTGATTTTTTATTGTAAAGCATTGGCAAAATATTGTGAGTAAAAAATATTGTAAAAAAAGATTGCGTAAATTTTGCAAAAATGCGAGGAATAGAGAAGCAAGACAAGTAAGAAAAAATGGTGGCTCTGATTGGACTTGAACCAACGACCCCTACCATGTCAAGGTAGTGCTCTACCACTGAGCTACAGAACCAAAAACCACACAAAGAGTAAGCAAAAAAAACTAACAAACACGCGTATTTATAAACAAGCCCGCATTATAAGGTATTTTTGTTTAATGTTTGCTTTATTGCCCTGCCTTTATAGTGCTTGCACTGATACTTGCCTAAAAATCCAAAATCTAAAAACGGCTAAAACGCTAAGCTATCTATACAAAATATCACTGCAAAATCGCTTGTAAAATCGCTAAAGCCACTGCGGATTTGTAGTCCAGCTTACAGATAGCCAGATTTTGTAGCTTGGGATTGCAAGTGCGTGCTGTATCTCCTCACGGATAGAATCCAAATCCGCCACCTTGCCTTCATAATCCCCTTTTACCAATATGTTTATCTCCACCATAAAAAACCTGCCAGATTTTGCCGTGTGTGTATCATAGTCACTAAATCCGTATTTTTGACTTATTTCCTCCATTATGTGCGTGATTTTTTCATCGATTTCTTTTGGGGCTACCATTATCAAATCTTTGAAATTTGCTATGGCGATTTTTGCAGGGCTTATGCAAAGTAGCAAGGATAGCACGCACAAAAGCGCGGGGTCTACATATCGTGCCAATGCTTTCGCACTAGGGCTAATCGTGCCAGAATCAAGCGCGTCTGCACCACTTGTCCCGCTTAATATTACATAAATGACACCAAACGCCACAATCGCACCTAGATATAGCACACAATCGATTTTCCACTCAATATTATCCACCTTGATTAAATCAGATTCTAGGGCTTTGCAAGCGCGGTGAGTGTATACAAAAAGTGCTAGACAAAACAAAAACGCACACACACTATATATGCAAGCCCCACCCAAATACACATCATACCCACCACTTAGCAGGCTACTAAGCGCGTTTATAAACGCATACACACACACAAAAACAAGCACCAACGCCTTAAAAAGATTTACCATAGGCTCAAAGCGCACATAGCCGTATTGAAACACATCATCATCTTCTTTGTAGATATAGCGCGAAGTTATCACACTAAGCGCACCAAGTCCCACACTGATAAGCGAGACAAACCCGTCAAACGCGATTGAAAGTGAGCGCACAGCCACCCCAAAGCCAATCCCAAATATCGCTAAAATCAGTGAGCTAAACATAGAGATTTTTAGCACCATTTGTTCTTTTTGGGCTTCTTTTTTGGGAGAGGAAACACTAGCAGGTTTTGTGCTAGAATCGCTTTTTTTGCCTTTGCGCACAGAAGTGATATAGTTGCGCTTAAGTGAGAGAGTTTTGCTAAAAGGCAAGGAAGTTTTTAGGATAGAATCTTTTGGCTTTTGTGCGCTATCTTGCGTGCTAGAATCCCACATTTTAGATTCTTTTGCGCTAGATTCTTTTGCATTAGGATTATTTAAATCCACTATCTTAGAATCCGCACTTATAGCACTTATATCATCGCTGTTTTGTGGCGTTAGATTTTGCATTTGTGTCCCCTATCTGCCCTAAATCACTTTTGGCGATTTAGCATTTTTGTTTTTGGGAGAGTTCTTTTTTGGCGTTTGAGAGCATAAGTTTTATGCGATTTTCTTGATTGACTTTTGTCGCGCTTGGGTCGTAGTCTATGGATATTATGTTGCTTTGTGGATTTCGCTCTTTGATGAGCTTTAGCATACCGCGTCCTACTATGTGGTTTGGCAAGCAGCCAAAGGGCTGTGTGCAGATGACATTATTTACTCCTTGCTCTAGTAGCTCTAGCATTTCAGCAGTGAGTAGCCAGCCCTCTCCCATATTCATTCCGTGTGAGACATAGCCATTTGCTAGGGTTTTGGTATGCCAAAACGGCGTAGGTGCGCGAAAAACCCCGTGTTTTTTTATTGCTTTTATCATATCTTTTTGTCGCTTCAAAAAATACCAATACACCGCTTGATAGATGAGCTTTTTGTAGAATTTATCGCCATAGAGTTTGTTATCGACAAGTCTATCATTTATGCAATAAAGCCCAAAATCTAAAAATCCCGGGATTACCACTTCGCAGTCCTCTTCTAGCAAGAAGTCTTCTAAATTATTATTTCCTATGGGGGAAAATTTGATATAGATTTCACCCACTATGCCGACTTTGACTTTTTGGGTAGAGTCGCGCTTGATATTAGCAAAATCTTGCAAAATCGCTTTCATATCGCGTTTTAGAGATTTGTAGCTTGTAAGTCCGCTTGGTGTTTTTGCTGTGGCTTTGCTAGAGGCTTCACTAGATATTTCTCTCGCACAATCGCTTGCGTTATGGCTTGTTAGCTGTTCTATCCATTTGCTTACTATGTTGTCTGTGTCGCCTTTGTTTAGCTCATAAGGCTTACACTGATTTGCTAGACACATTAGCAAATCCCCATAAATCATCGCATTTGTAAAATGCTTTAGCATTTCTCTACTTACGCGAAATCCTTGCCCACTCTCTAGCCCGCTAAAGTTTAGCGAAATCACAGGAATCCTCTCAAATCCCGCTTTTATGAGGGCTTTGCGCAGGAGGTGGATATAGTTGCTAGCCCGACAGCCACCACCTGTTTGAGTGATTAGCAAAGCGACTTTGTCTAAGTCGTATTTGCCACTTTTTAGCGCGTCTATCATTTGCCCGATGACTAGCAGGGCAGGGTAGCAAGTGTCATTATGCACATTGCGCAATCCCTCATCAACCACACCCTTGCCCTCATTGTGTAATAGCTCGGCTTTATATCCGTGCAAGTGCAAAATATTTACCAAGAAGCGAAAGTGAATCGGCAACATCATCGGCACTAAAATCGTATGCGTTTGCTTCATCTCTTTTGTAAATATGGCTTTATTATTATCTCGTCCTTGTGGTTTTTGCAGTGGCTTTTTTGGGTTTTTGGGATTAGTAGCACTATTTGATAGTCTCCACTCCTTTATAGCAGGCAATCTTGGCGGGAGATTTTGGCTAAAATCTTGGAATGCTTTTAGTGCGTTTTTGGGGTTTGGTATAGAGCCTAGAGTATCAAAAGAATCCAAAAGATTTTGGTGCAAAAACGGGCTTTGTCCTTGATATAGATTTGTCGCTTGCTTCATTGTGTTTTTCCTTATTTAACAGATTTTAGATTTAACAGATTTTAGGCATTTTCTTTTGTGGCTTGTGTGGCTAGATTTTGGCGGGTAGCTAGCACAGAGGGGAAAGCCATATTTGCGCGTTTGCGAAAGATGATTGATTGCTCGCTATTTGCGCTATTAGCATTATCGATTTTGGTAGCAAAGACTGTGCTATTAGTTTGTGTCTTTAGCACGCTAGAATCCACAAAGCTAGATTTTGCCTCTAGCTGTTTGCTAGAGTCTTTATTATATTGCTTGTGATTTTGGTTAGCTAGCTCCATAGCTGCTATTAGCGAGCGGATACGAATCTTTACCGCACCTAGATTGCTTATTTCATCGATTTTTAGCTGGGTGTAAAATCTGCCTTTTGATTCTAGGATTTCGCGCACTTCATCGGTAGTGATAGAGTCTATCCCACAGCCAAAGCTCACAAGCTGCACTAGCTCAATATTCTCATTTTCGCAAACAAACTGCGCGGCATTATACAGCCGTGAGTGATAGCTCCATTGGTTTAAAATCTGCAAATCTTTTGCGTGTGCGAGATGAGCTATGGTGTCCTCGCTTAGCACGACTAGCCCGAGTGAATTTATAAGCTTATCTATGCCGTGATTTATCTCTGGGTCTATGTGGTATGGGCGTCCGCAAAGCACGATAGCTTTTAGATTTTGCTCTTTTATGATTTGTAAAATCTCTTCACCCTTAGCGCGAATATCCAAAAGCCACTCCTCACGGAAGCGATAGGCACTATCAAGCGCGGCTTTTAGCTCTTTTTGGCTAAAGTCTTTTAGCCCTAGCATTTTGCTTGTTGTTTTTATGGTGGATTTTAGTGTGTTTTTTAGCGCGGATTTTAGGGATTTTTTGTCGCTTTTTGATTTTGCAAAATCCCTAAACATTTCGCCAAAAAATCGGCTAGATTTTCGGTAGAAATTGTCTTTTTTGTGTAAGCCAAAGTAGGGATAATAAAAGCGCACTTCTTTTAGTTTATCGACATTGTTTGCAAGTAGCTCTGGATAGTAAGCGACAACGGGGCAATTATAGCTTTTGGTGCTAGAGTCTTGGTGGTTTTGGCTATTTTGAAATCCTTTGCTCATACAGGGATAAAAAATCGCTTCCACCCCTTGCTCTAGCAAATCCTCAATATGCCCGTGCATAAGTTTGGCAGGGTAGCACACTGTATCGCTAGGGATAGAATACTGCCCTTTTTGGTATGTGTCTTTTGAGCTAAATTTTGATACTACTACTTCAAAGCCTAGTTCGCTAAAAAGTTTGTGCCAAAAGGGTAGATTTTCATACATATTTAGCCCTAGTGGGATACCGATTTTACCTTTGTATTTTGGACTTTGGTTTGGGTTTTCATATAGCTTGTAGCTTATCAAACTTTTTAGTCTATTTAGCTTGTATTCATACATATTTGGGAGGGTGCTTTGTTTTTTTATGCCTAGTGGCTTATCACAGCGATTGCCCGAGATAAATTTCCGCGCTCCTTTTGAATCGTTAAATTTATTTATCGTTAGGTGGCAGTTGTTTCCACAGATTTTGCAGTTTGTCGCACTTGCGCTATGTGAGAAATGCTCCAAATCGTGTTCATCTAAAATGCTAGATTTGTCTAGTCCCAAACTTTTGGCATAAAGAGCTGCGCCAAATGCACCCATAAGTCCGCTTATCTCTGGGCGAATGACATTTCTAGCGATTTCTATCTCAAAGCTCCTTAGCACAGCGTCATTTAGAAATGTCCCTCCCTGCACGACTATTTGCTGTCCCAAATCATCAGCATCACGCGCACGAATCACTTTGTAAATCGCATTTTTTACCACACTCATAGATAGCCCAGCACTTATATCCTCTATGCTTGCACCCTCTTTTTGTGCTTCTTTGACAGAGCTATTCATAAACACCGTGCAGCGCGAGCCAAGCTCTACGGGGTGCTTTGACTCTAGTCCCAAAGAGGCAAACTCACTCACACTATGTCCCATAGAGCGAGCAAAAGTCTCTATGAAGCTCCCACACCCACTTGAGCAAGCCTCATTTAGCATTATGCTATCTATCGTGCCATTGCGGATATAAAAGCACTTCATATCTTGCCCGCCAATGTCGATGATAAAATCCACCTTTGGGTTAAAAAACTGTGCGGCTTTTAGGTGTGCCATTGTCTCTACTATGCCCGCATCTAGCCCAAAGCCAGATTTTATTAGCTCTTCCCCATAGCCTGTAACGGCACTTCCTTTGATAAAAATCTGCGCACCATAATGCTTGTAGATATGCGTTAGTTGAGCGTGAATCACGCTTGCAGGATTGCCCTCATTGGAGTTGTAGTATTGATAAAGTATGTTGTTTGCAGAATCTAGCAGTATGATTTTGGTAGTGGTGCTACCGCAATCCACTCCAAGATATGCTTCTATGGGCTTTCCTCCATTTGCTTCAAAGGCTTCATCAATACCAACGATTTTTAGGCTAGCTTTTTTGTGCCTAGCATTAAAATCATCTAGCTCTTTTTGGTTGGCAAAAAGTGGCTTTAGATATTTGTTGCGAGAAGCGGTGTTTTTGGATTGCTCCAATCTCTCTAGCAGGCTATCACAGCTAAATGTTTTACTTGATTCGTCTGCGCACCTTGCCACACCGATAGCCACCGCATAAGGAGCAAAATCAGGGAAAATCGCGCAAAAAGGTTTAATAGATTTTGTGGGATTTTGAGTATTTTGGGTGTGGCTAGGATTTTTGTTTTTTGCCCTCTCATAGCTTTCACTTTTTTCATAGTCCTCTTGCAAAGTCTTAGCAAATCTTTCTTGCAAACCTTTGTAAAAAAACAGCGGTCCACCCAAAAACAGCACTTTGCCCGTGATTTTGCGACCTTGTGCTAGTCCGCTTATGGTTTGATTTACCACAGCTTGAAATATGCTAGCAGCAATGTCTGATTTATTTACGCCTTGATTTAGCAGGGGCTGGACATCGGTTTTGGCAAACACTCCACAGCGACTTGCCACAGGATAGATTTTGCTATGATTTAGAGAAATTTCATCAAATTCTTGCGCACTAATTGCTAGCAGGGTTACCATTTGGTCGATAAATGCTCCCGTGCCACCTGCACAAGAGCCATTCATTCGCTCCTCACTTCCCCCGCTTAAAAATAAGATTTTGGCATCCTCCCCACCTAGCTCAATAACCGCATCTGTATCTGGCTCCAAAAACTTCACAGCCTCCGCAGTGGCAAACACTTCTTGGACAAAATCTATGCCAACTGCTTTTGCTATGCCAAATCCTGCCGAACCACTTAGGGCTACTTTTAGCTCACGCGTGCCGACTATCTCACGCAAATCAGTAATGATTTCTATGGCTTTTTCTCTCACTTTTGAGTAGTGTCGCTCATATCGCTTATAAATGATTTTCCCCTCGTCCAAAAGCGCGATTTTTGCCGTAGTAGAGCCTACATCTATGCCAAGAAGTAGTGGTGTGGGCTGTGTGGTAGAGGGCGACTTAGTGGCAAGCGTGTCAGAAAGTGTGGTAGTAGAAAGTGGGGTGGTAAGTGTGGGATTTGCAGAATGTGTTTTTGCAGATTCTTGTTTTTTGCTTACTTGCTTTATCTGTTTGCTCTTTTGCATTGTTTGGGACATTTTTGTTTTACCTCTTTTGGGTTTTGTTGGGTTTTTATTAGGTTGTGTTTAGGCATTTGATTTTGGCGTTTGGTGGTTGTTTAGTCCATATTTGCGACTTTTGAAAGCTAACTTTTGATAATGCTGAAATCGAC
>SAMEA104315434__coassemble_1166_pt1 | contig 11194 bp, 7 predicted proteins | sample SAMEA104315434__metabat2_low_PE_003 | metagenome-assembled genome bin SAMEA104315434 (sample SAMEA104315434) | gut metagenome | biome: Monkey gut; feature: monkey-associated habitat; material: faeces | place: China | collected 2013 | reverse complement strand
TTTTATAATATAATATCATTTTTAGGACTATTGCGATAAATAGGCTAAAATTTAAGCAAAAATTTTTGAAATTTTGTTATAATGTCACAATTTTTTTAAAATTTTTACAAAGGATTTGCAATGCAAAGTTTATATCATAAGCAGTTTTTTTCGCCCTGCCCTGTGGAAACTACGCTAAATCTCATCGGCAACAAATGGAAAATGCTAATTGTGCGGGATTTGCTAAAAGAAAAAATGCGATTCGGAGAGCTAAAAAAGTCCCTAAGCGCGACTAAAAATCAAAGCATTAGCCAAAATGTCCTTACGCAAAATCTGCGTGAGCTAGAAAGCGCGGGGATTATCAAGCGCAAGATTTACGCACAAGTCCCGCCCAAAGTGGAGTATTCGCTAACGGAGCTAGGGCAGAATCTACGCGCCGTTTTGGCGAGTTTGGAGCATTTTGGCAGGGAATATCAAGGGCATTTGTGAGTAAGATTCGATTGATTTTTGCTACAATTTCGCATAAATTTTTAATATAAGGGGAGTGAAAATGGCGTGTGTTTTACAAATCGGAGCAGGTGGCGTAGGTGGCGTGGTGGCGCACAAAATGGCGATGAATCGCAAGGAATTTGGCGGTATTTTTTCAAAAATTATCCTTGCTTCGCGCACTTTGTCTAAATGTAAGGCGATTGCGGATTCTATCCGCGCTAAGGGCTTTGGGAAAATTGAAATCGATGAAGTAAATGCCGATAGCGTGGAATCTGTGGTGGCTTTGATAGAGAAATACCGCCCAAAGCTCGTGGTAAATGTGGCTTTGCCCTACCAAGATTTGAGCGTTATGGAGGCGTGCCTACGCACAAAGACGCACTACCTTGATACTGCAAATTATGAGCACCCCGATAATGCGCACTTTGAGTATAAGGAGCAGTGGGCTTATGACACGCGCTACAAGGAAGCTGGTATTTTCGCGCTTTTGGGAAGTGGCTTTGACCCCGGGGTAACTAATGTATTTTGTGCCTATGCGCAAAAGCACTATTTTGATGAGATTCACACTATCGATATTTTGGACTGCAACGCAGGCGACCACGGCTATGCGTTTGCGACAAATTTTAACCCTGAAATCAATTTGCGCGAAGTGAGTAGTAAGGCTAGATACTGGACAAAAGAGGGCAATGAATCGGTGAGTTTGGATTCAAATCTAGCCCTAAACCCAGATTTACGCGAGGATACAATCTATCGCAAATTTGAGCGAGAGGAAAAGCACTTCGCGCTTGAATCAAACACGCAAGATTTGCAAAATCAAAGCTACTTCAATGGGCAGTGGCGCGATGTCGCACCTTTGGCGTTAATGAAAGAGTGGGATTATTTGGGCGTGGGCGTGAAAAATAGCTATTTGCTTTACCACGAGGAGTTGGAATCGCTTATTCGCAATATCAAGGGTTTGCGCAAAATCCGCTTTTTTATGACATTTGGGGAGAGCTATCTTACGCATATGAAGTGCTTGGAGAATGTGGGGCTGCTGCGAATCGATGAGGTGGCGCACAAAGGGAGTAAAATGGATGGCAAAATCGTGCCAATCGAAGTGCTAAAAACGCTACTGCCAGACCCCGCAAGTCTCGCCCCGCGCACCAAAGGACAGACGCATATCGGCTGCTACATAAAGGGGCTAAAAGAGGGCAAAGAGCGCGTAATCTACATTTATAACATTTGCACGCACGAGGAGTGCTACGCGGAGGTGGGCGCGCAAGGGGTGAGCTATACGACAGGTGTGCCTGCGATGATAGGGGCGAAGTTGATATGTGAGGGCAAGTGGGGAACGAATTGTGAAAAAACCGCAAATAATGCAAACAACGCTGATATGCCAAAAGGTGGGGAATGGCAGGGGATAGATTCTAATCAAGGCTCTGGCGTGTGGAATATGGAGCAAAACGACCCTGACTACTTTATGGCGGAATTAAACAAACAAGGGTTGCCTTATGTGGTGGTTGAGTTTGATACAAATGGGGGCCACAAAGTCCTAGAAGATGGACGCAAAAAGTAGAAATTTTAGGGGGAAACACTATAAGTAGCTATGCTAACTAGCTTTTATCATCTAAAAAGCGTGGTGGAATCAGCTCCTTTGCAAAATTTGCCATTAGATTAGTAAATAATGCTGATTCCAAAATCAATAAAAATTAAAACATTTATCCGTAATGCAGTAGAGAATCTTATCAAGCACACTAATCAAATACACCAAGCACGCAGAGCAAAAAATCACAATATTTTACTAAGAAATATTCTCGCACTTATCGCAAGCCAGCGAAATATCAGCCTAAAATACCAACTTAGTAGCGCGCAAAAAATCTGTAAAACAAAATCCCCACATTGTGTGAAAATAATCAAGATCAATCGCTGATAAAAGCCAAACTATCCTCTATCTAGCGTGTCTATTTCGCTTTGGATTTTGCGTAGTTTGTCTAGGACTTCTTGCAAACTAGATTCTAGCTTTGAGGCTACCTCTTTTGGTGCATTTGCCAAAAATCTATCATTTTTAAGGTTTGATTCTAGCTTATCGCGCTCTTTTGTTAGCTTTTGTTTTTGAGAATCTAGCCTAGCCAAAATGGGCGATAAATCGATATTATCAAGTGGCAAGTAGCACTTCACGCCCTCTCCTATATCTACTACGAAGTTTTTGGTATCTGTGCTATCAAAAATCTTTATAGATTCTACTCGTGCGAGTTTTTGGATAGAATCTAGGGTTTTTTGGGTGATTTTTTTGTCATCAAAACTCTGTATATATGCTTGTTGCACAGGCTTATTTGCCAAATCTATGCTTGCTTTTAGTCTGCGCAAAGAAATCGTAGCATTTTTTATCATCTCAAATTCTCCCTCCACCTCCAAATCCCTCTCAAAATCGCTAGGAAATTCCTCTACCATAATGCTTTGGGCATCTTTTAGCTCCTGCCCCCTTAGCTTGTGGTATAGCTCCTCGCTGATGAAAGGCATATAAGGATGCAATAGCTTTAGTGCGTCTGCTAGCACCGCTCCGAGCTCACTTATCGCTTCTTTTTGCACTTTGGCTAGCTCTATACACCAATCGCAAAACTCACCCCACAAAAAGCGATAAAGTACACTTGCTCCGTCATTGAAACGATAAGATTCTAGTGCGGCTATAAGCTCGCTATTTGCAGCGTTTAGACGCGATTTAGCGTATCTGCCAAGTGAGGTGTGATATTTGCCAACATTGCTAAATCCACCAAATCCACAATCTTGCTGCCTAGCATACAAAAGCAAAAATTGCGTGGCATTAAAAAGCTTGTTTGCAAAGTTTTTGCTTATCTCTAGTTGAGCGGTGGATAGCCGTATATCGCGTCCTTGTGCGCATAGATAGGCAAGGCTAAATCGCAGTGAATCAGCACCATATTTTTCTATCATTTCTAGCGGGTCGATGACATTTCCACGAGATTTGCTCATTTTTTGTCCATTTTCATCACGCACAAGGGCGTGCAAATAAATATCCCTAAATGGTAGCTTTCCTAGCAAAGACTCGCCACTAAATAGCATTCTAGCTACCCAAAAAAACAATATATCAAATCCTGTGATAAGCAGGGAATTTGGGTAGAAATTTGTCAAATCATCTGGGTTGTATAGATTGTCGCTCGTGCTTGCTTCGTGCAAGGGTGCAAAATCTGTGTGATTAGCTTCTAAAGATAGATTGTTTTTCCACCCTAGTGTGCTAAATGCCCACAAACCTGAACTAAACCAAGTATCTAACACATCGCTTTGCTGCTTTAGCTCGCTTCCGCATTTTGGGCAGCTAGATTCTACTTCGTTTTTGGAGGCAAAGCGATGAGCGCATTTGGGGTTTTGACAATCCCAAATAGGAATCCTATGCCCCCACCACAGCTGGCGTGAGATACACCACGGTCGTAGCTCACGCATCCACGCGTTGAAATTATTTAGCCACACACTTGGATAAAACTTCGCTTCGCCCTCATTTACGCGCTTTATCGCGCCACTAGCAACTTCTTTTGAGACAAACCACTGCTTTGAGATATATGGCTCGATTAGATTCCCACAGCGATAGCATTTGCCGACTTGATTTTGGTAGTCTTGGGTTTTTACCAATGCGCCGCAAGAGTTTAGTGCTGCGACTATGTCTTCTCGTGCTTCTAGTCGCTCTCTACCCTCAAATCCTTTTGCATTTGCATTAAAGATTCCTTTCTCATCAAATATGACAAGGTTTTCTAAATTGTGTCGTTTGCCTACTTCATAGTCGTTTATGTCGTGTGCGGGTGTTACCTTTACCACACCCGTGCCAAACTCCATATCCACCGCACTATCAGCGATGATAGGGATTTCTTTCTCTAGCAGTGGAAGCACGACAGATTTGCCCACCAAATGAGCATAGCGAGAATCATTTGGGTTTATCATTACAGCGACATCGCCAAAAAAAGTTTCAGGGCGCGTAGTAGCTACTACAAGGGCATCTTTTGGGAAATTCTGTTCATTTGCATCTCCTTGCGCGCTTGCAAAATCCGCGCTATGAGCCCTAAAAGAAGAGTTGCTATCTTGCGAACTATCAGCTAGCTTGTAAGCGATATAATATAGCTTTGTCTCCTGCCCCTCATACTCCACCTCTATGTCGCTTAGTGCCCCATCGTGCGTACACCAATTCACCATATAATCCCCCTGATAGATTAGCCCTTGCTCATACCACTTGAGAAATGCTTCCCTCACGGCTTGCTGCAAGCCTTTATCCATAGTAAATCGCGCTCTAGAAAGTGCGGGAGAAATCCCTAAAGCTTCCATTTGCTCTGTGATTTTGCCTCCAGACTCTTCTTTCCACTCCCACACTTTTTTGATAAATGCTTCTCTGCCTAGCTCCTCTTTTTTTATCCCTTTTGCTAGGAGCTGCTTCTCTACGATATTTTGCGTGGCGATTCCTGCGTGGTCTAGCCCGGGCTGATATAGCGTGATGAAGCCTTGCATTCGCTTATAGCGAACGATAATGTCTTGCAAACTAAGGGTAAGTGCGTGCCCTATGTGAAGCACGCCCGTTACATTTGGAGGTGGCATCATTATGCAAAAATGCGTGTCTTTTGGCTCTAATTTGTTCTCATTTGCTCCATTGCCATTTCTGCCAATATTTTTTTCTTGTTTTAGTCTTTCTTGTCGTTTTTTAGCAAGGGCTACATTGCCATCTATCTCAAAATATCCTCTATTTTTGCAGATTTCATAGATAGTAGATTCTATCGCTTTTGGATTGTAGGCTGATTTTTCTTGTGTGTCTTGATTTTGTGTTTTTTTGCTCATCATTGCTCCTAAATTATGATTCTAGCGCGTATTTTTTGAAAAGTTCGCCCCTTTCTTTGTATGAGCGAAATTGGTCAAGGCTTGCTGCTGCGGGAGAGAGTAGTCCGACAAAAGAAGCGATAAAATCTGCCATAGAATCTTGTTTGGCTTTTTGTTTTGAGTTTTTTTGTGTATCTTTCTGTGCAGATTTTGGCTGTGTGGATTTTGCTTCACTTGCAAAATCATCGCTAAATTCTATAAAATCTTTCTCTCGCTCGCTTTTTATGTGCTTCATAGCGTTTTTTAGATTTTGGCAAGCAAAGGCTGGTATGTCATATTTTTGCGCTAGGGATAAAATCTTTTTTTCATTGCTACCTATGGCAAAAATCTTTACAAAGCTGTTTTTTTTGCAAAATCCATCTGCGATAAGTGCAAAAATAGGCTCAATATCTGCCCCCTTGTCATCGCCACCTAGCAAAGCATAGATACGCCTGCCTTTATAGCGTGCAAAAGCCTTTAGTGTTGCATCGGTATTTGTGCCTTTGGAGTCATCTACCCAAAGCCATTGTAGATTGGATTTTACTCCATTTTGTTTGTAAGGCTCATAAAATTCCTCAATTCTGTGCGCTCCTATGTGGAAAGATTTTAGCCTTTCTAAAAAATACGTAGGGCTAAAATCCTCACTAAAGTCTAATAAGCCCATTTTTTGTGCCAGCACCGCCCCGCTAAGTGCCACAAGCGCGTCTAGCAAAAACGGCTCGCCAAAAGGAATGCTATCTAGCTCTATGCCCAAAAACTTCGCCAAATCGCTAGAATCCTCATAAAAAATTGCGCACTCATTGTTGGGCTTTGGGTGATTTTTGTGGATATATTCTTGCACGATTTTGTGAGATTTTAGCTCTTGTGGTAGCAGGGCGCAAGTGTCTTTGCCCATACGCGCTAAAACGCGGAGTTTGTCCTCTATATAGCCCTCATATCCGCTATGCCAGCTTATGTGGTCTTGACTAAGTGGAAGTAGCAAGTAAATCTGCGGGGTAGCAATGTGAGCATAGTGCATAGCAAAAGAGCTAGATTCTAGCACCCAAAAAGGCTCTTTTTTTGAATCTTTTTTGGTAGTGTTGGTGGTTTTTTCTTTTGGGTTATTTTGATAAAGCTCTTTTTGTAGTGGATTTTTTTTGGTAGATTCAAGTGATTGTGCGTGCTTTAGCGCGAGTGTGGTAAGCGGCGTGCCGATATTTCCACCACAGAGTGCACCAAAAGATTCTAGCAGATGAGTTAGTATTTGCGTAGTGGTTGTTTTGCCATTTGTCCCGCTTATCCATATACTTTTTAGCTCAAAATCATTTGCGCTCATTAGTTCATAGGCATAGTCATACTCGCCGATAGGATTTCGCGCTTTTGAGAAGTGGCTATGAGTAGGCAAAATCCCGGGGCTTATAAACTCTAGGCTAGATTTACTCTCATCAAACGCACTAGGTGGTAGCAAAGCATTGCCACACTCATCACTAGAAGCCACTTCAAATTTATCATCATAAATCGCGCAAGTCTTGCCAAGTGAGTTTATAAACTCTACAAATGGCTTGCTTGTAACACCATAGCCAAATACGCTAATGTGGCTAGGGAGCAAGTTAGATGGGACTTTTATAGAGATTTTGCTGCTTTGTGGCATTAGCGCACCTTTATGCTTAGAAGTGCGATTAGGTTTACAAGTATGGCTATCACCCAAAATCGCACGATGATTTTGTTTTCTGCCCAGCCTTTTTTCTCGAAGTGGTGGTGGATAGGCGCCATAAGGAAAATCCGCTTTTTGCGCGTCTTGTAGCTACCGATTTGGAGCATCACAGATAGTGTCTCTACCACGAAAACAAAGCCGATTAGAATGAGTAAAATTTCGTTGTTTGACACGACTGCCATATATGCCATAAAGCCCCCGATAGATAGGCTTCCGCTATCACCCATAAATACTTGTGCGGGGTGGCAGTTATACCACAAAAATCCTAGCAAAGAACCGATTAGGGCGACACCTACCACCATTAGCTCGCCTGCATTTACCTTTGGCAAAAATAGATACTTACTAAGCTCGATATTGCCCGATAAATACACAAACACACATAGCGTAAATATCGCACAAATACTAGGCACGGTAGCAAGTCCATCTAGCCCGTCTGTTACATTTACGGCATTGGTGCTAGCCAAAAACACAAGCACCCAAAACGCTATCATTAGCGTGGGATAGTTGCTAAGTGCAAAAAGAGGATTTTTGACAAAGGGGAAATAAAAATCCGAGCTTAGATGCGCACAATAATACAAAATCAAGCACACACCAAAAGACACCACAAACAAAAACAGCATTTTCGCCCTAGCACTCATTCCTGCGTTGCTTTTGTGTGCGATTTTGATATAGTCATCTCTCCCACCGATAAGCCCAAAAGCCACAAGCACAATAATGCCAAGCGTGGCAAAAATGTTGCTTAACTGCACGCACAGAAGCGAGGCTATCACTGTGCTAAAGATAAATACTGCACCTCCCATAGTGGGGGTGTTTGATTTGGATTTGTGGGCGGGGACATAGCGTGAGATAGGCTGGCAGGATTTTCGCTTCTTTGCCCAAGAGATGAAGTAGGGCATCAAAAACACACATAGCAAAAATCCTGCAAAAAAACTTATCCCTGCGCGAAAGGTAAGGTAGCGAAAAATATTGACATCAAAATAAGAATACAAGTAGTAAAGCACGACAATCTCCTTATATGGTGCGTTTTTAAGTTGTAATGTAAATGTGTATAGATTAGATGATTGCTAATAAAGAGATGTTAGATTTTGCGTGGATTTGGGATAAAGTAAAAACGCTATTATAATTTAGTTTTGGGCAAGTGTGTCGCAAAAACGCTTAAAAAGCCCAAAAATACGCATAAATTTGCAAAATCTTGTAAAAACTTCAAGCTATTTACGCGCAAAACACTGCATTTACTACATTTTATGGATTTGTATCGCTGATTTTAAGGTAACGGCGCAGGATTTCGCACGCTGCTAGAGAATCTAGCCTGCCGTCTTTGGTTGATTTTTTGCGAGCGGATTTGGTAGTGTGGGATAGATTTTCTAGGGCGATGATAGAGCTAAAATCCTCATTTACATACACCACCTCACAGCACATACTAGCACAATCTAGCAGTCCGATAAAGTGCTTTATGCGCACAGAAGTGGGGCTTGTGCTAGAATCTAGGCTAGAATCTACAAAATCTATGCTAGATTTTGTCTTGCTAGAATCTTTGGTGGTTTGTGATTTTTGCTGTGATTTTTTTTGTGGATTTTGGGAGTTTGTATCCTGTGTGTGCTGATATAGTGGGAGTCCTACGATTAGCTTATTTACCCCGCGCATTTGTAGCACTTCGCGCAAATCTCTAGCTGCTTGGTTGCGATTTTTGCGGATTATGGGCTCTAGTGGCAAGACTATGCCGTTTGTGAGTGTGGCTAGCCCTATGCGCTTTAGCCCCACATCACAAGCGATAATCACGCTAGATTTTGGCTGTGCATTCATTGCACCACCACGCGTCCATTTGTGCGGGTGATTTTCCCCTCTAGCTCAAGAGCTAAAATCTCCTCTCCATAGCGCAAATACGCCTCTTCAAAGCTAGGACTCCCCTTGCAAAAATCTAAAATCTCTGTATAGTCTCCACTAATAGAATCTAAAATAGGTTCTATTAGCCCTATTTTTTGCAAAAATGCCTCTATGCTAAAAATCGCCTCTGCTTTTGCCCCTAGTAATAAATCCTGCGTCCCTAGCGACTCGCCTATACGATGAGAGAGGACAAAAAGAGGCTTTTTGGATTTTAGGGCTAGGTTAGCGGAGTAGAGAGAGCCACTTGTTTTGTCGGCTTGAGGGATTATCACTATGTCGCTTAAGGCGATGACTAGGCGATTTCGGTGGAGAAAGTCATATTTTTGTGGGGTTTTGTTGTTTTCGTATTCGCTTAGGATTAGCCCATTTGTAGCGATTTGAAAGATTATCTTTGAGTTGCTTGCAGGATAAATAGTATCAAGGCTAGATGGAGAAATCATAATCGTGCGAGGAAGCGCGGCACTATGAGCGATAATATCCACACCCAAAGCCCCACCACTTACCACCACACCACCTGCTTGGCTGATAGATTTTGCTAGATTTGTGGTTTGGATTTGAGTGTATTGGTTTGGCTTCCTAGTGCCGATGATAGCGACTTTTGGCGAAATATCTAGTAGGCTTGTATCGCCCGTGAAAAAAAGCCTTTTGGGTGGGGATTTTAGCCCAAGAAGTTCCTTTGGAATCCTATCTAGCTCACAGCTAGAAAAATGACTTTGCATAAAGCGACTAAAATCCCTCTATTGAGATACTTTGAGAGTGAAAAGAATGTGCGCTTTTGGAGCTTTGGCATTTGCCATTTTGCCATTTGCCACCCGCGTCTTTGCACATCTGGACACTTAGGAAATTATCTGTGTTTTTTTGGTTTCTTTGATATTCCCTCACACTTTGCCCCATATCGTTTGAGCCACCACAGCCTGATACAAACGCTTCTAGCTCATCGCCTGAACACACCGAGTAGGGAGCGGATTTGGGTGGTGTGGGTGGAGTATATCGCCTTTGGGGGGCTTGCGGCTTTGGTGCAGGGCTTTGGGCTAGGTGCTGTGGATATGCCTTTGTGGGTTGTGAGTTTGACCGTGCGCTTGTGGGTGGGGTTGGTTTGCTTGTGCTTAGGACACCTGCTTGGGATTTTATGGAGTTATCTGAATTGGTGTATTTTGCCATTTGGGCTACTTCTGAGTTTGTCGCAGAGGTCTTGCTAAATCCCGCTTGTTTTGCCACACTTGAGCTAGAATCTTTTGGTGCGACTTGAGGGTGGGATTTTTCTCTTTTACTTTCTGCAAACATACTATCATCGATTTTGGCATAGCGTGAGTTTGGCACTCCCTCAAAGAGCTTTGGGTTTATCTTGGATTTTGTTTTGTCATCTAGGGCGATTTGTAGGCGTGGGCGATTGGATTTGGCAAGTGGCAAGTCTTTTATATAGACTAGATTTACTTCGTTTTGGAGGGTGGATTTTGCCTCCCTTAGTGCGCGAAATGTCGCAGAATGTGGGTGGCAAATCGCAATAGCATAGCCTTTTTGTTTGGCTGTTTCTATGGCTTGGTGGATTTGGTAGTTGATATATGGCACGGATTGTTCATTGTCCAAAAACACATCTCTACTTAGCAGTTCTCTCCTGCTCTCATCATAGATTCTAGGTGCTTGTGTGTTTGCACTCGTGCGCGAATCCACAAAATCAATCCCATACAAATCAAGCACATAAAGTAGCCTCTGCATATCTCTAAAGCTAGAGCTAAACTTGCTACCTGTGTGGTTGTTGATATATTCTAGCTTAGGAAAGTCTTTTTTGATTTTAGCGATAATCTCTTGGATTTTGGATATGTCCATATTTACGCGCATCCACTCAAATTTCGGGCTTTGGACACTCATTGATTCTAGTGGTAAGTGCACCATATAAAATTCGCTTTTTGCCGCAAGTTTGGCTGTTTGGGGTGAGTAGTAGCTCACAGGGAAAAATGAAGGCGTGATTTTTAGCCCCAGCTTTTGTAAGTCTTCAAATTGTCTAGGGTATGCTATGTCGTCCATTATTATAGCGAGGTAGGGTTTTTTGTGGCTAGTTATGACATTTTTTGCGCTACTTACGCTAGAGGTTACGATATTTTGGGCTTTTTCAAAGATATTTTGCCAACCACTAGATTCTGCACTTTGTGCTTCATTTTTTGAATCATCTTGTTTTTTGGCTTCTTTTTGTGCTTGGATTTTTTCTCGCTTGACTACGGTGTCGTTTTCATAGAATTTATACGCATATAGCCCGATACCTGCCAAAAACAAGCCAACAAGAATCGTGCTTATGCTTTTGCTAAATCGCCTCATTTTCAAACCTCC
>SAMEA104315434__coassemble_1150_pt1 | contig 11337 bp, 10 predicted proteins | sample SAMEA104315434__metabat2_low_PE_003 | metagenome-assembled genome bin SAMEA104315434 (sample SAMEA104315434) | gut metagenome | biome: Monkey gut; feature: monkey-associated habitat; material: faeces | place: China | collected 2013 | reverse complement strand
TTATAGCGTCCTCTACGCACCTTTGCGCCTCATTGTTTGGAATCTGATAAGTCCCAAAGCCCAGAATTGGCATTTTTACGCCGTTATTAAGTTTGATTGTTTGCATATTTGCTCCTTTGGTTGAATTTTTTGTTTCTTTTGCCATTAGCGGTGAAATCCCAGATATTGCGCCCACCGCACCTACTGCCACTCCTGCTAGCGCGAGCTTGCTAGAGTTTTTGACAAACTCACGCCGTTTTTGATTGTCTAAATGTTGCATTTACACTCCTTTATGTTTGGTTTTGCACGCTTCTAGATTCTAGAATCTAGAGGGCATAAATGGAATTATAAAACCTGATAGCAACTATCAGTCAAGGAAATTTTGCAATTTTTTATAGATTCCCCGCAAAAAGCATAAATCTAACTCAACGATTTCATATCAATCACAAAGCGGAAATTCGCCTTGCCCTGCGCGACTTTTTGATACGCGCTATCAAGCTTTGTGATTGGGATTAGCTCAATGTCAGGGTAGATATTGTTTTTCACGCTAAAATCAAGCATTTCTTGCGTTTCTTTTATGCCACCGATAAGCGAGCTATACACTTTCCTGCGAAAGCTCCAAATCATCGTGTTTGCGTCCAAACTTGGATTATCTTTATGCGATGGTAAGCCTACGATTGCCATTTCGCCACCGAGCTTTAGCATTTTTCGATACGCGTTAATGTCGTAATGATAGGGAATCGTAGAGATGATAAAGTCAAACTCATTTGTGATTTGGCTAAACTCTTTGCTATTTACATTGACAAATCGCTTCGCACCTAGCCCTAGCACTGCTTCGCGCTTATCGACTATATCAAATCCTGTAACCTCCGCACCTAACGCCACCATATATTTCACAGCCAAATGCCCTAGTCCGCCCACACCTGCTACGGCGACTTTTTGCCCTTTTTTGACTTTGCTAAACATTATGGGCGAATAGGTTGTGATTCCAGCGCAAAGCAGAGGTGCGACTTTTTCTATTTGTGCGGATTTTGGCACTTTTATGGCAAATTTTTCACTCACTACATAGTTGTTTGAGTAGCCACCGTAAGTGTTTTCATTGCCGTGAAAGACATCTTTGCTATTATAAGTAAAGACGGTTTTGGCATTTAGGCAAAACTGCTCGTTGCTTGCCTTACACGCTTCGCACTCCCCGCAACTATTCACCATACAGCCAATCCCCGCATAATCGCCGATTTTGAATTTGCGCACTTTCTCTCCCACTGCGATTACGCGCCCTGCGATTTCGTGCCCGGGTATCATAGGGTAGATTGGCGTAGCGTGGTCTCCCGCAACCGCGTGTAAATCGCTGTGGCAAATCCCCGCATAAAGGATTTCTATGAGAATGTCATTTGCACCTAGCGGGTGGCGCGTGAAGCTATAAGGCTTAAACTTAAAATCCTTACTAAAAGCTGCGTAGCCTTTGCTTTGGATTCGCGCTCCGCTTTTTGCTTGAGCCACCGCCTCACTTGAACCTACGATTTGGCTCGTTGCGTTTGTGGCGTTTGCTTGCACGCTGCTAAAAATCGCGCCACCAAAAAGGGCTACGCCCGCGCTTAGTTTGGCAGAGTTTTTGACAAACTCGCGCCTTGTGAAATCGCTAAGATTTTCTTGTGTCTTGTTTTGTGTCTTGTTTTGCATATTTGCTCCTTTTATATGATTTCGCGCTTTTACATTCTAGAATCTAGAAGCACGAAATGGAATTATAAAACCTGATAGCAACTCTAAGTCAAGGGGTAAAATGCAAAAATTTGCAAAAAATGAGGAAAATCTCAATCTTTTCCTCGCTATTTTCCCCCACTTTTTGCTATTTTTTCAGCGTCAGCTCATCAAGTGCGGCAAGCGCGTTTAAAGAGCGCGGATAGCCGATATAAGGCACAAGCGCGGTAATCACTTCGATGAGAAACGCCCTGCTATGCCCGATATTTAGGTTGCCTTGAATGTGTGCTTTGACTTGCGCGTCCGCCCCACCAAGAGAGGCTAAAATCACAAAGGTAAGCAACTCCCTAAAGTTTAGCTCTAGCCCACCGCGCGTGTAATAATCCCCAAAGCAATTCGCGCTTAAAAATTTGCGGATATGCTTTTCATCTTCTGGCGCGGCTGCGTTGCCTTTATCAATAGCAGAGCCAAAAAACTTCCTTTGCACTTCTAGCCCTTTTTCAGCTCGATTTTCTCTCGTAGTCGTGCCTTGTGGCTTTAGGGGGAGTTTTATGCCTTGTGCTTTAAAGACTTCGTTAGTCAAAAGCAAAAAATCCATACTCTTGCCAATGCCGATATATGGCGTGGTTTGGTAGATAATCTCTTTGATTTCAGTAGGATTTACGCCGTTTTTTAGCGCGGCGGTAAGCATAGTGCGAAACTCTGCCTTGCCCTGCACCGCTATAAGCGCGGCTAAAATGAGCTTTAGCCGTGTTTGCAAATCAATGCTTTTGCTCTCTGCGAAAACTTCATCAAAGGCGAAATTCGCGTAATTTTCTATAAACTCGGGGTCGGTTTTTGCGACTCCCCCGCTTGCATTTCCAAAAAGTTTGCCGTGATTTTGCTTTGCGCTTGTGGTTAGATTCATCGTTGCTCCTTTAGTTGATTTTGTGTTTGCGCTTAGTGGCAATGCGGTTGCTAACGCCGTTATCCCAGCGAATTTGGCAGAATCAGCCAAAAACTCCCGCCGTGTTTTATCATTCATTTTTGCTCCTTTATAATGGATTTTGTCATCTAGATTCTAGAATCTAGAATAAAAATGCAATTATAAAACCTGATAGCAACTCTAAGTCAAGGGGTAAAATGCAAAATTTTTGCAAAAATTTCTGCGTGAAATTTTATGTGCGTTTGTGTGCGTGAAAATATTTGCATTAAACTTTAAGCCAAATATGCTAACATCACTTGGAATGTTTTGCCAAAAAGCATAAAAAATCTAAAGGCAATCTAAAAGCCACAAATAAATGGAAATGATAGAAATGACAACAGCATTAGCTAAGCGCGAAAATCATACCGACTTTGAACCACATAGAGACTCATCTTTGGTAAGCGCACCGTGTCTAAAAACCCAAGACCTTACCTTTGCAAATTGCGATTACAAAGAGATTGTCGCGGATATACAAAAGCAAGGTTTGCAAGTGGATTGTATCCTAACCGACCCACCGTATAATATTTCGCGCAAAAATAATTTTACTACAATGGGTAGAGCGGGGATAGATTTATTTGCCTAAAAACAATGTTTTAGACGGAGTCCAATCTTTAGCAAAACCATCTGCTTTTTGTAGCCACCTTTTGATTCTATCTTTGGAAGCAACGCTTTCTCCCCAATACTCTACAAAAAGTGCATCCTCCATACGAAATGCGGCTTCTATCATTTCGTTTTCTATAAGTTTTAATGCTCTTTGAATATATATTCCACCATTATCATCGTTGCTTGGATTTGCAACGCTACCTGCAGAAAATAAATCTCTAGCTTGATGACATAAGACACCGTGATATGTTAAAAGATATAAAACCATATCATCATATTTATTTTTAGAACGACCTGATTTTACTATTGAGGGACACAGTAAAGCCGCTTCAGCTCTTAGCTTAGTTTTTTCTTCTAAACTAAGATTGGTATATAATCTAGCTTGTAATGGTGTAGTGTGGGTATCTGTTTCTTTATCATCTATCCACCACAAACGCCCATCTGGGTGAATTTTTCTAGCATAAGTTCTTATGTAACGCATTTTTTCGCGCATAGGCAATGAACGAAAATTATCATAAGAAATCCCCATTTGCTTAAATAATGATTCTTTTTGTTTTGCTATATCAGGTTGCAATTCAATCTCAAATCTTGGAACATGAGAGGTTCTCACATGAATAACGCTGTTTTCGTATTCAGCCCATCGCACTTGTGGTGTTCCACCCATTTTACCAAATACGATATAAATATGTTTTACTTCATTTATACGGTGAGTTTCCAATACACTATTTGCAACACTTCGCCAAGTATCATTAAGAGTAAATTTTACTTCGACACCATATTGCCCCATAGCAATATCCGGAAACGCTTGTGGATGCGGGTTAAAATCAATACTAAACTTATTGCAAGTTTTTGTGAGATTGTGCAATACTTCCCTAACCCTATTTTCAAATTGCGATGATGTTTTAAATATGCTTTTTTGAGATTCTGCTGTAAGTTCAACACAGCACTTATTCAAAATTGATTCAAAATCATTTTTTGTCATATATTATCTACTTAAATTATAGATTTGATAGAGTTGGCGATATGCCACGCCAAGACAGGCGGAACAGCATTGCCTATTTGTCGTTCCGTCTCCCTTAATCCACAAGGAAACATAAAACTATCAGGGAATGATTGTATTCTTGCTGCTTCGCGCATTGACATTCGTCTGGGCAAAGAATAATGAAATTGTATATTCCCATGACATTCTGCCCTAATAGTGTATCCTGCTCTATCAGCCAATAATTTCCTATTTCCTTGCTCTGCGCTGGCTTTTGCTTCACTCCAAATATGTGAAAACTCCTTGTCATAAGGATGCAATTCTAAATCTTGCAAAGCAGTTTTGGCATTTATTGGAATCTTGCATACTTGTTTTGGTGGAATAAATTCAGTTAAATCACTTCTAGTTCCGACAAATATAACTCTTTGTCTAGTTTGAGGAACTCCATAATACTCAGCATTATAAAGTTGATAGTTAAGATTGTAGCCCAATGACTGAAAATCATCTAAAATTTTATCAAGAGAATCTTTATGTTGCCTCAATAACAAACTACCAACATTTTCTACCACAAATACTTTCGGTTTAATGCGTTCTATCGCTTTAACAATGCTGGTATATAAGCCACTTCTTGTTCCTTTTACTCCAATCATTTTACCATTTATAGATATATCTTGACAAGGAAAGCCACCAATAATAATATCCGCATACATTGGCATACTGTCAAATTTGTTGTTTATATCCCCCTCAATAATATGGTTTCCTAAATTTTTTCTGTATGTTTTGCAAGCCGCACTGCTAATCTCATTTGCCCAAATAACCCTAAAGCCTGTCTGCTTATAGTATTTCTTTAGAAAATAAAATCCCCCTATAAAACCTAAATCCATTCCACCACAGCCAGAAAACATAGAAACAATCGTTGCTTGTTTTATAGGTTTTTGTGTTTTTCTGATTTTTGTATTATGAATGTCTGACATAAAGGCTAAACTATTTAGATTATCAAAGTTTTGTATTGATTTTGAAGCTGACATATCCACCTCGCATAGTCTTTCATAAAATTATACAAAACTATTGTATATATTTTAAGAAGTTTTTTACCAAAATTCTGCGCCAAAGAATTTGATAGCAAACTCGCTCCCATTAGCATTTCTAGCTTTATTACGCTTGTGGAAAAAAGCGCGACATTTAGCGAGTTTAGCGCGAATTTTGATAGGCTTTTTGTGAATAAACTTTTGAGTGATAAAACAGATGAGTATGTCGATAGTGTGAATTTTGTGAGATAGTGGGGTAAAATGCAAATTTTTGTGAGAAATTTAATCTAGTCCCAATCACTTACGCCCAATTTTCTATCCTAAGCCCAGCGATTTGGCTAAATTCACGCTCATTATTTGTAACCAAAATCAACTCATTTGCCAAAGCAGTGGCAGAAATCAGCATATCCATATTGCCGATAATCTGCCCTTTTTGCTCCAAATCTGCCCGTATTTGCGCATAAATCTGTGCTTCTTTCAAACCAAAATCATAAATCACAAGCGACTCTAGCATTTGATTTAGCATTTTTGCGTTGTGCGCTTTAAATTTGGACTTCTCAATGCCAAAAAACAGCTCGCTTGCAACAATAGAGCAAGTCGCCAAATCCCCAAGCTGCATTGTGGCGATTTTTTCAAAGACTTTTTGGGGATTGTGATTTATCACATAAATGAGGATATTTGTATCAAGTAAATATTTTGCCAAAGTCCCTACCTTGCGGTTTGTCATCATCTGGAATTGCTATTTTTCCGCGAAATTGTGCAGCCGCCTTAAAAAAACTCTGCCACGAATCGCCTTGCGATGCTGGTTTTAACAAAATATTATCGCCTAATTTTTGTATCTCAAACGCCTTGATATGCTCCACATTCACGCCCTTAGGAATGCGAATCGCCATAGAATTGCCACTCTTAAAAACCTTTGCTAACATTTTGTGCCTTTGTATATTTTTAATGTGAGAGTATATACAAAATATGATTTCATAAAACTTAAAATGTTGTAATTTGTGCTTTAGATTCGCGTAAAAAATTGTGATTTCCACGCAGATTTGTGCAAAAAAAGTGCTATTTTTGCTCTGCGATGAAATCGTGCTTATAAAAATTGAGTGTTTGGACGCGGTGGCGCGGAATATGGTGCGTATTTTTCGCTTAGATTCCGCTTTGATGGCGCAAGGGAGCATTATATTTTGGATATTGAAAATTTGGAGCTAATGGCACAAATCATTAAATCCGCTCTGCTATTTTTTAATATTTGCTCTCTTTAGGGCTAAACCCAAAAATTACTATGTTTTTAGCACTCTTTAGCACTTCTATTTTTTCTAAATCTTGCATTTCTCTCTAAGTTTTTGACTACAAAACATTACAACCCAACAAATCAAAATTTTCTTGTCCCTTTTATTTCCTATATATTTTTTGATTCTTCAAATAAAATTGTGCCGTCCAAAAAGACAAAATTCAAAACAAAGGAGAAAAATAGTGGACAAATTGGACAAGATTGTCATAAATTGGCATATCACAGAAAAATGCAACTACTCTTGCAAACATTGTTTTGTCAAATATGCAAAATGTAGTAGCAATATTGTGTCGGATTCTATGCAAAATAGTCAAAAACTCTTGCGCAGAATCTATGAATCTTTTAAGGGTGAATATAGCAAGATTCGTCTAAACATTGCAGGTGGAGAGCCACTGCTTGTGCCAAATCTTAGCTTTATCATCAGTGAGGCAAAAAATATAGGCTTTGAAGTGTCGCTTATTAGCAATGCCTCATATCTCGGGCTTATTCATTTGCAAAAACTTTTAGACAGTCAAAAATGGATAGAGCGAAATGCCAGATACTTGTCTATGTTTGGGATAAGCATAGATAGCTTAAGAGAATATAGCAATGTCAAAATAGGGAGATATTGCTTGGATAAGAAAACCCCAAAGACATTGCAAGAATGGCAGATTTTAAAAATCGCAAAGGATTTGAGGCAGTGCAATGAAAATCTCAAAATCAAAATAAACACGGTGGTTACAAGCTATAACTACGAAGAATATTTTGGGGATTTTATCAGCACGCTAAAGCCACAGAAATGGAAAGTCTTACAAGCCTTAAGTATAGGCACACAAAAGGTATTTTGCACGGATTTGCAGTATAAGGCATTCTTAGATAGGCATAAGAAGTTTGCAGACTTTATCACAGCAGAATCAAAAAGTCAAATGACAAATTCCTACATTATGCTTGATTGTTTTGGGAGATTCTACCAAAATGAATATGCTGTTTATTCATACAGCCCTTGTGTGTTAGAAATGAGTAACGATGAGATTTTGCACTACGCTCATTTTGATAGGGCAAAATTTCAAAGCAGATACAAAACCATAGCTTAAGGAAGTCAAAAATGAGTGAAAATCTAAAGAAAAAAGTAGCGGTGTATTTTGACTGCGAAAATGTGTCAGCTGATTTTGCAGATTTTGTGTTTAATCGCTTGGATATGGATAATAAAAAGCCCATCATCAAACAAGCATTTAGAGATTGGAGTAAGGCAAACTGCTGGAATCAGGAGTTGTTGGAAAAATACAGCATTAAACCTATCCAAGTTTCTGCAAACAATTTTTGCAAAAATGGAGCTGATATAGCCATAACCGTAACCGCAATGAATGAAATCAACAAAAATGTCGTCCAAAGCATAGTGCTCGTATCAAGCGATAGTGATTTTACGCATTTGGTGCAAGAGATACGAGCAAATGGACTAGAAGCTATCGGCTTTGGCGAGTCTAAAGCACCAGAGCGACTACGAAATGCGTATGATATTTTTGTGGAGCTCCCTATGAAAACAATCAAAAAAGAGGAGGTATCAAGTGAAAATATGGCTGATAAACACAATGCTTCTCGCACCAAAATCATCAATGATTTAGGGCGGCTTGAGTTGCTTACCAAAGCAATCAACGCGCAATGTGATGAGGAAGGGTGGTGCAATATGGCTAAGGTAGGAAACTACTTAAAAGACAAATACTATCTTAGTTTAGAGGATTTCGGCGAGAGTTGGAGAGAGGTTTTGGGGCGATACCCAAGCACTTTTGAACTCAAGCAAGCAGGCAATCAGCATAGCACACTTTTTGTAAAACTCAAATAATCACTATTTTGCAAGGGGTTGTAGTAACCCCTTGCGGAGGTTTTATTCTCGCAATAGCATCATTAACTCCAAATTATGATTCTTTTGTGCGTAGTGATATGCAGTTCTTCCATCATCTAGAGTTAGTGTTTTATCTGCACCTTTTGCTAGAAGTTTTTTGACTAAAATTGGCTCATCAATTTTAGCAGCATAAATAAGTGGCGTGAAATTATAGAGATTTTCTTGGATAGTATTTACATTGCAATACTCTATGAGTAAGTCAAAGATTTCATAATATTTGGGTAGATTTTGTTTGTGGTAAAATTTAAGTGCTTCTTGAGTCTCTAGTAAGCAATCATAGTTTTGCCTCATTACCTCTTTTTGTTTTTCAAAATCTCGTATATATTCATCATCAAAAGTTGCATTACTTCTATGGCTCATTAGGGTTTTTATTTGATTCTCTGTTATATCATTCATTGCATCGTCAAAACCTATCATCTTTCCCTTTGCAAATGCAATCTGCCAGATACACCAATAAAGTGGCGACATATCATCTCCGCTGCAAGTTTTAGATTCTAAATCCACACCATTTTCTATCAACAATTCCACTAACTCAACCAAGCCTCTCTCAATACAGCGCGACAAAATCGTTTCTTTCTTTTTGATACATCTTGCATTGAGCGTGTCTATTGAGCATTTTGGGATAAGCAATTTTGCCAATTCAATGTGCTGTGGAGTAAGAGAAAATGGCAGAATACCGTCTATACAATGATGCAATACACTTGCATTGTCGCTTTTCTCTAAGATATTTATATCTGCGCCTTTTGCTAGAAGTTTTTTTACAGATTCTATATCCCCAAGTGAGCAACAGTACATAAGTTGTGTAATTGGATTTGGGTATTGGGTAAGGATTTTGTTAGGATTTTCAAAGTCTATGGAAATATTTTGTAATTGTTCTTTACTTGTTATATACATATTTGGGGTGATACTTATAAACTCACTATTTTGATGTTTTTGAATTTTCTTTTGTAGTTTTAATCTCTTTTTATCTGCTAAAATCCCAGCCCCTTTAGTATTTTTACTATCATTAGTTTGATTTTGGGGGTAGAGATAGCAAAAATATCTATCAAATTTCTTTTGCTCATCAAGCAAAAAATGTTTAGCAAAGTGGTTTTCATTTGGTAAATCTGTAATGAGATTTAAAAAATACGCTTCTTTGTAAAATTTCGTAAAATCACTTTTGGTGTTATTCAAATCCACACTATCTTTATCTGCAAGCAAAGCTGAAATCATTAGCCCTTCTTTTATTGTGGCTCTAAAATTCCGACCCATAACATTTTTGCCATATTTTAGGGCTTTAAGATAAAATTCATTTGCTTTATCTAGCTCTAACTTTTGTGCATAAAATCTTGCTTGCATAAAACAAATATATGGGTCTTGACTAATGTCGTATTGTCTTTGTATCTGTTGTAATATTTTTCCAAAATTTACTTCATCATCTATTTGTTTTTCTCGTGTTGGCAAAGTCAAAGGAAATAAATCTCTTGTAAGTTGTGCATATTCCAAGAAATCTTTATTTAGTTGGCACTCTAGCTGCTCTTTGGTTAGTATTTTTACCTCAAAAGGATTTAAAAAGGATTCTATCCTCATTTCAAAATATTTTTGGTAATTGTTTGTATCAAAATCATTAGGATTTTGTGGAACAAAATATCTCACAGGAATGAAAAAATCAAGATTTTCAAAAAGTCCTTTTTCATTCATTTGTGTCATAAGAGTGATAAAGTCTTGGATACTTCCAAAATATTCCTTTTCTTGTTGATTTAGTTCTTTGCTATACTTGCCCTCCATTTCAATGTGTTTATGTAAGAAAAAATCAAAGAATGGATTTGAAAAATAGTAATCTAAATAGTTGCATAAAACTGCAAAAGTAGATTCTGGTAGTTTTTTGCCTATCTCATTTATTATTGCTTCAAAAAATCTGTAATCTTTTGTTGTAAATTGTTGCCACTTTAATAAGGTAACCAATCTAAAATGCTCCACAAGCAAGTTAGCCAAATCTACGCCAAAATATTTACACGCCCTATCATAAGCGAATTGAATAATCCTTGCAAGTTTTAGGTAAATCTCAATGCGCCTACACGACAAATCTTTGCAATGCTTACCAACTTTAGCTATATGCTTGATATTTTCTAATTTAGGAGGATTCTTTCCATTTAGCCAATTATTGATATTTTTATTGATTCCGTCATAATTTGTTTCTTTTAGGTTATCAAATATTTCTTTGATAAGTGCTCTTAATTCTTTTTGAGGGTTATTTTGTGCTAAATCATATTCAATCAATTCAAACACTTTCATAATCGAAGTTTTAGAATCACTAGGCAAGATTCTATCAATAAGAAAAGGCTTAGTTTTGAAATCTCTCTCGCTACTTGTAGTGCTATCAGAAACCGCGTGTGCCACAAACGGCACAAAAAATATGCTTATGGTAATAAAATCAAGTTGCTTTTGTCCTGCACCTAAAGTCTCAAAGTAGCTTTTATATTGACTATAATACCCTAAAAGTTCCTTAGTAAGTGCGTTAAAGAATGATAGATTTTCTAAATCCTTTTTACTCTCTTGTCCATCATCTATACTAAAAATTTCTCTAACAATAGCCCTGCAAACCTTATCTAAAACCTCTGCATATTTATCACTTGTGATATTATCTTCATTTCTTAGTCTCTCCCAATCTTTTTTATCTACGCCCCTGATATTTTCGATACTAAATCCCAAGCCATCACGCACCAAATCAACAATAAATCCATTACTTCTATGCTTTGCAAATATTATTTCTTGTCCCAAACACAACTCCTAAGGGCTTGTAAAAGTCCCCCCCCCCTCATCATACTGCATATCTTATTTTATCCTCCCTTTATATCGCTTCACTTGCGTTTTGTAGCAAGGTTGTATTGCACACTTTGTGATAATAGCACAAAAATTTTAAAAGCAACACAACCGCAA
>SAMEA104315434__coassemble_1139_pt1 | contig 11439 bp, 8 predicted proteins | sample SAMEA104315434__metabat2_low_PE_003 | metagenome-assembled genome bin SAMEA104315434 (sample SAMEA104315434) | gut metagenome | biome: Monkey gut; feature: monkey-associated habitat; material: faeces | place: China | collected 2013 | reverse complement strand
GGGCAATATCCACCGGGCTCTGTTATCAAAATGGGCATCGCAATGTCGATTTTGGAGTATGGAAATGTCGATGAAAATACCAAAATCGCTACGCCATATTCTATAACGATTGGGAATCATCATTTTCGCGATTGGAAAGCTGGCGGACACGGAAGTGCAGATACTTTTAAAGCCATAAGAGAATCTGTGGATGTGTATTTTTATAAACTATCTCAAGTCGTAGGCATAGAGCGAATAGGACAAGTGCTTGCACAAATGGGATTTGGACAAAAAAGTGGGCTAGATTTCCCGGGCGAATCTAGCGGGATTTTGCCAACTCCGTATTGGAAAGCGCAGAGACACGGTGCAGCGTGGTATGCTGGGGATACGGTGCAGACTTCTATCGGGCAGGGATATTTTCTTACTACGCCTATGCAGATTGTGAGATACACCGCGCTTATCGCTTCTGGCAAGCTTCCTACACCGCATTTTATCAAGCAGCAAAACTCCAATCAACAAAGTGTGGCAAATATCACTTTTGAGTCAAAAGATGTGCTAAATGATTTTCAAAAGTCAAAACTATGGGTGCTACAAAAAGGAATGGTAGAAGCCTGCAATGTCCCCGGTGGCACGGGCTATATGCGCTTGCTAGCGGCAAAAGCAAAAATAGGCTGCAAAACAGGCACTGCCCAAGTAACGGCTATCGCCCAAGATGTAAAGACACGAATAAAAGAGAGTGAGATGGATTATTTTAGACGCTCTCACGGCTGGATGACGGGATTTGTCCCTGCAGAAAATCCAAAATACGCAGTAACGATTCTAGTAGAGCACGGACAAAGCGGAGGAAATGCCGGTCCTATAATGGTTCGTATCGTAAATGAATTGCTAAAGCTAGGCTATATTAGTCGCTAGATTTTGGTGCAAAAATTTGGCATAAGATTTTGATATAAGTTTTTGCATATTTTATCCATTTATAAACTTTAAATATGTAGAATCTCTCTAGTAAATTTTTAAGTCAATTTAAGCCACAAAGCTAGAGAGAGATGAAAACAAAGATAGCAAGGCAAAATCATAAAATCAAATAGCCAAAATGCACAACACACATCTAGGCAAAACACATTTAGGAGAGTATAAATGAAAACAGCCACTTTAGTCGCTTCGACTGCGATTTATAAAGCCATTAGCACAGCAAAAGAGGTTGCTACCAAAAACAAAATGTCTTATGCTAAATTTTGCACTAGATTTTGTTTGGCATTGGGTGTTTTTTGCTTATTTACAAGTTTGTTTTTTAGCCAAGCCTTAGCGCAAAGTTTGGCAGACAAAGCGACAAAAATTTCTACAAATGCTTATGCTAGCACTTCATCAAAATCCCCACAAAAACGCTTTTTGTGGGAAGATTTGCCCGATTTTTTAGCACAGGATTCTACGCAAAATTCTACTAAAGATTTAGGGCATTTCGCACAAAGCCCCTCATCAAAGACTTATAAAAAATGTGCTGCTTGCCACGGAAATGACGGCAAAAAGTCCGCACCCGGTGCGCGTGGGGATATAACTATCGCAGGGCTTCCACGATACAAAATCATCGGCGACTTGCAAGCCTACAAACGCCAAGTAGGCAACAAAGGCGGGACAAAAGCTATTATGCAGGAGCAGGCAAAAAGTCTAAGCCAAAATGATATACAAGCCTTAGCAGAATACATTTCAAAACTACCTAAATAATTGATTCTACCAATCAAATCCTGCTAATTAAGCCAAAAGAGCAAAAATGGCACAGATTCGCCTAGATTCTAAGGCTTTTTCTCATAATATAAACGCAATAGCACAAGCCCTAAAAAACAACATAGATTTTATTTCAAACCCTACAAAGCAACTACCTAAATCTACTCTCAAATCTACCGCAGAATCTACACTAGAATCCCTAGCAAAATCATCACACAAATCTATCCCCGAATCTACCACAAAATCTATCTTGCCACAAATCGCCCTTGTGATGAAAGACAATGCCTATGGGCACGGACTGCTACAAATCGCACAGCTTGCAAAGGAGAATGACATAGATTGTGTGTTTGTCAAAAATTATGATGAAGCGTTGGCTTTGCAGGGGATTTTTTCACATATTACCATTCTTTATGGCGAAGCCCCGCTTGATTGTCCTAGCAATATTTATCGCTCTATTGCTTCGCTAGAGTCTTTAAAAAAGCTAGAGAAAGATTTGCAAGATTTTCCTAAAAAAAATTGCAAAAATTTGCCACTAGGGATTGAGCTAAAATGTAATATAGGAATGAATCGCAATGGAATCCAAAAAAGCGATTTGGATAAAGCATTTGAGATTTTGACGCGGCTTATAAGTGGAAGAGAAATCAGGCTTATTGGTGTTTTTGCGCATAATGGTTATGGCGATAATGGAGGAGGAGAAGCACTAGATTTTGCAAAATCTCAAGCAAATTTTTATGAGATAAAAAGGCAAGTGAGGGATTTTTGTAATACTTTGCAAGTCCCTCTGCCTAGATTTCATTCTCTTAGCACCACAGGGGCTTTGCGAACACAAAAATCTAGCCTAGAAAAATGCGAGCTAGAATTGTGCGATACAATCGTGCGAATTGGTATTGGTGCGTATGGCTATCACACCGCTGAAATTCCGCTTGAGATTTATCTAAAACCCGTGCTAAGTCTTTGGGCGTCCAAAATCGCTACGCAAAATCTTCACAAAGGCGATAAAATCGGCTATGGTGGGGTAAGTGTAGTGGGTAAAGATAGTGCGTTTAGCACCTATGATGTGGGCTATGGAGATGGGTTGTTTCGGCTTGGCAAAGATATGCCAAAACTGCATTGTGCTAGTGGGGAAGAGATATTGCCTGTGATGAGTATGGATTGCTTTAGCTGTGAGAGTGAGAGGGAGGAAATCTGCGTATTTAGCGATGTGAGCGAGTTTGCGCGAGTGTTTGGGACGATACCTTATGTGATTTTGACACATTTATCGCCATTTATCCCGCGTGTGGTTACCCGCTAAAAAAATGCCAAAAATCTCTAGCTATCCAAACTTAAGTGCTGATTTTCACTTCGCCCACTCGCCTAGAGATTTTGTAGTGAGTGAAATACCGCTTTATGAGTTTAGCGGAAGTGGAGAGCACCAAATCTTGCAAATTCGCAAAAAAGGCTTAAGCACCTTTGAGCTAGTCAAAATTTTGAGCTCACATATCGCCTGCCCAGCCAAAAGTATAGGCTACGCAGGACTAAAAGACAAAAACGCCACCACCACCCAATACCTCTCAATCCCAAAAATCTACTTCAAGCAAAAAGATATACAATCTTGTTTTGAAGCAATATCTAAGCAACACGACATAAAGCTACTTTCTACTACACTGCATAATAACAAAATAAAGACAGGACACCTAAAGGGCAATCGCTTTTTTGTCCGTCTAAAAAAAGTAACGCCTATAAATGCCAAAAAGATAGAATCTAGTCTAAAGATAATGCAAAATTTTGGTTTTGCAAATTTTTTTGGATTTCAGCGATTTGGGCTTAGTGGGGAGAATTACAAACTTGGATTTGGTTTGGCAAATTCGGATTTGGCAAGGGGAAGTTTGGCAAGAAATAGTTTTGAAAATGGGGATTTGAAAGGGGAGGATTTGAATGATTTTGCGCTTAAGTCTTGCAAACAAAAAATCCAAGCAAAAATACCAAAAAACAAAAAAATGCGGGATTTTTTGCGCTCAAGTTTGCAAAGCTATCTTTTCAATGAGTGGCTTTGTGTGCGATTACTTCTGGGGCGATTTGGGGAGTTTGGGTTTGGCGAATTTATAGAAGCTATCAGGGAATCAAAAAAGCAAAAACACATAGAGCAAAAATCCAAAGAGCAATCTAGTGGGCTAGATTTTTTAGACACATTGCAAAATAGGGCTTTTGAAAATCTTTTTAGTTTATCTAGGCAAAATCTGCGTGAAATCTATGAAAATCTACAAAATCAAAAAATGCCTTTTGGGCTACTAAATGGCGATATTTGCTGCCACTATCCCTATGGCAGATTTTTTGTGCTAGAGGGGGTGGATTATAAGCAGATAGATAGATTTAAAGCAGGTGAGTTTGCCCCCACAGGTGCGCTAAATGGAGAAAATCTAAAGCAAGCCACAGGCATAGCTTCCTTGCTAGAATCGCCGTTTTTGGAGGTGGATTGTCGTAGTGGTGGAAGCAGGCGATATGCGTGGGTGTGGGCTAGCGAGTGTGAGTCTAGCTACAAGGAGAGCAAGGCGCAAATGGAGCTACACTTTAGCTTGCCAAGTGGGGCGTATGCCACTACAATGCTTGAACAAATCGCAGGCAAAGAACTATAAACGACATATTTTTGCAATAATTTGTGTGATATATTTTGCGCTAAAATCGACTTTGCAATGCTAAAAAGTCTTGCCAAAAAGCGATAAAATTTTTATCAAAACTTTTGTCAAAATGCTTAAAAAAACCCTCACAAATCTAGCATAAACCTAAAATCTATCACTTCCAAAATCGCCTAATGCACGACAATATATAAAAAATATACAAAATATACACAAAAAATAAAAAGAAAATACACTCTTTTTGTCTCTTTTTTGTCGTAAATGTCAATTTTTAGTGCATTCTTGCCTGCTTAGGTTCTCAAGTTAATCATCTTTTTAATAAAAAATGGTAAAATTTTTTTTAATCTTTGGTAAGCCAATTTTACATAAAGAAAAATTAAAAATAAAGGAGAAACGATGCTAGAGATTAGATGGCATTCTCGTGCGGGGCAGGGCGCGGTAACGGGTGCAAAAGGGCTAGCAGATGTCTTTGCTAGCACGGGCAAAGAAGTCCAAGCCTTTGCGCTGTATGGCTCTGCTAAGCGCGGTGCGGCGATGAGTGCGTATGATAGAATCGATGATACGCCTATCCTCAATCACGAGAAATATATGGAGCCAGACTATGTGCTTGTGATTGACCCCGGGATTGTCTTTATCACCGATATTTGCGCCAATGACAAGCCTGACACCAAGTATATCATCACCACGCACTTAAGCAAAGATGAGCTCGTGGCAAAAAAGCCCGAGCTAGCGGGCAAAGAGCTCTATGTGCTTGATTGCATAAAAATCGCGCTAAACACTATCGGCAAGCCTATCCCAAACACTCCAATGCTAGGGGCGTTTATCAAAATCTCTCAAAGCCTAGAGTTGGAGTATTTCAAAAAGGCTTTTACAAAAGTGCTTGGCAAAAAGCTCCCGCAAAATATCATTGATGCGAATATGCAGGCTATCGAGCGTGCGTATAACGAAGTGAGGTAGGCAAGCGCAAAAAACACGACATTTTTAACGCTTTTTAAGAAAGTGCGAAAAAGCGCAAGAAGTGCTAGAAAGTGCAAAAAAGCGTAAATAAAAAAGCCTTAAGGAAGCATAAAAAAGCACAAAAAAAAGTGCAAGCAAGAAAGTTTAAGAGAAATCCAAAAAAAACGGATTTTAGCCAAAAATAAAAATGCTTTAGCACTCTAGATTCTAGAATGTAAAGCCAAAAATCAACAACAAAGGAGGCGACAATGAAAGATTGGAGCGAACTTGAAATCGGCTCGGTGCTTTTTCCATTTGCAGAGGACGGCAGAGAAGCCCTAAGAGAGCACAACAACGAGCGAAGCTACACCAAAGAAAGCTCTTATGGCACGAGCGTAGCGCATTGGCGCGTGGATAAGCCCGTGCATAATGTAGATATTTGCATAAACTGGGTGTATTGCCCCGATGCTGCCATACTTGTGCGTGAGGAAAAAATGCGTGGTGTGGATTATCAGCACTGCAAAGGCTGTGGCGTGTGCGTGAGTGTATGCCCCACAAACCCAAAATCCCTGCTAATGTTTGATAACAATCAAAGCAACGAAGTCGCGCTAGGAAACTGGCCCCAAAAAGAGCCCAAAAAGCCTGCTAGCGAGTAAATCTAGCGACTAGAATACAATAATAAGGAGAGAATATGCCAAAAGTAATGGAACTAGACAAAGTAGTCGTGTGGGATGGCAATATGGCAGCCTGCCAAGCTATGCGCCAAGCCCAAATCGATGTAGTCGCAGCTTATCCTATCACGCCCTCCACGCCTATTGTGCAAAACTATGGGACTTTTACAAGCAATGGCTACATTGATGGGGAGTTTTTGCTTGTCGAATCAGAGCACGCCGCGATGAGTGCGTGCGTGGGAGCTGCTGCGGCGGGCGGTAGAGTAGCGACTGCGACTAGCTCGCAAGGGTTTGCGCTTATGGTGGAGGTGCTTTATCAAGCCTCTGGTATGCGCCTGCCTATCGTGCTAAATCTCGTAAATCGCGCACTTGCCTCACCTCTAAACATTCACGGCGACCATAGCGATATGTATCTAGGGCGTGATGCGGGCTGGATAAACCTCTGCGCCTATAATCCTCAAGATGCTTATGACTTAAACCTAATGGCGTTCAAAATCGCCGAAGATATGAGCGTGCGCCTGCCCGTGATAGTCAATCAAGACGGATTCCTCTGCTCTCACACCGCCCAAAATGTCCGCCCGCTAAGCGATGAGGAGGCGTATAAATTTATCGGCGAGTATAAAGCTAAAAATCCGCTTTTTGATTTTGCCCACCCCGTTACTTACGGAGCGCAGGCAGAGGAGGAGTGGCACTATGAGCACAAAGCACAGCTTCACAACGCCCTAATGAAATCTAGTGAAGTGATAGGGCGCGTGTTTTCAGAATTTAAAGCCCTCACAGGCAGGGAGCACAATATCGTAGAAACCTATGATATGCAGGACGCGCAAGTGGCAATCCTAGCACTTGGCACGACTGTGGAGTCCGCGCGTGTAGCGGCAAGCAACGCTCGCAAAAATGGCATAAAAGCAGGCGTGGTAAGCCTAAAAGTCTTTCGTCCATTCCCTTTCATCGAAGTGGGCGAGGCTCTCAAGCACTGCAAAGCGGTGGCAATCCTTGATAAAAGCCTGCCTGCTGGGGCTATGGGTGCGCTCTATAATGAAGTAAGCGCGGCATTGTATCAAGCAAGCGCAAAAAGCGGTGCTAGCCCATTGCTTAGCAACTATATCTATGGGCTGGGCGAGCGCGATATGACGCAAAAGGATTTGGGCGAGATTTTCGCTGAAATTGATAGGGACGCAAAGGAGGGGAGGATTACGCACGCGGTGCAGCAGTTTGTGGGGTTGCGGGGGCCAAAGATGAGTTTCTTTTGATAAAAATTCGCCTTTGGGTAATCAATTCGCACAATCCCTCCGCCTTGCTTCACTGCGGTGTATGTCTAATACACCTCATTCACAAAGCGGAGCGATTGCGCAAAGCACCACCGCAAATGCTAGAATTTAGATTTTGCGGGCGTGGGATTCTAGAATTTAAATTCTGAAAAAAAACATTAAAGATAGGAGAACAAATGGTAAAAGAAGTCAAAAATCTCAAACAATTCTCAAAATCCGCCGAGAAATTTGAAGGTGCGCATATCCTTTGTCCGGGTTGCGCACACGGAATCATTATCCGCGAAGTGCTAAACGCAGTCGATGGTCCCCTAGTGATAGGCAACTCCACAGGCTGCCTAGAAGTCTCCACCGCCGTGTATCCGCACACGAGCTGGGATGTGCCGTGGATTCACATAGGGTTTGAAAACGGAAGCACCGCCGCAGCGGGCGCGGAGACGATGTATCGCGCACTTGCCAAAAAGGGCAAATATCAGGGCGAGAAGCCAAAGTTTGTAGCATTTGGTGGCGATGGAAGCACCTATGACATTGGCTTTCAGTTTATCAGCGGGTGCTTTGAGCGCGGGCACGATATGACTTATATCTGCCTTGATAACGAAGTGTATGCAAACACAGGCGGGCAACGCTCAAGCTCCACGCCCATAGGCTCTAGCACGACTACCACACCCGCAGGAAGCGTGAGCTATGGCAAAAAAGAGCGCAAAAAAGACATTCTCTTTGTTATGGCAGCGCACGGAAGCCCCTATGTCGCCCAAGTCGCGCCAAACAAATGGAAAGATATGAACAAAAAAATCAAGCAAGCAATCGACACAGAGGGACCGACATTTATCAACGCGATGAGTGCTTGCACGACAGAGTGGAAATTTGAATCACACAAAACCATTGATACTTCGGATTTGGCGGTGGATAGCCTTGTGTTCCCGCTTTTTGAAATCATTGGCGGGCGTGAAGTGCATATCACTTATCGCCCCAAAAATGTAATCCCCGTGCGAGACTATCTAGGAGCGCAAGGGCGGTTTAAGCATCTCTTTAAGCCAGAAAATGCTCATATCATCGAGCTTTTTCAAAAAGAAGTCGATGAGCGGTGGGAGCACCTCCAACGGCTTGAGGAAGCAAACAATATCGTGCTAGGGGTAAATGGGTAGAGTCTGCTTGTAATCTTTTTGCGACTTTGCTTTTGATTTTAAAGCGATAGAGATTTTCTAGCGGTTTGGCGTTGTTGCGTTGCCAGATTGTCGCCATTGTCGCAAAGATTACAAAAGATAGTCGCGGAAATTATGTGGCGTTTCCATTAGCTTTGACACCAAAATACGCAAAAACGCTTCTAAGGTGCTTTTGCTCTAATTTACGCATAGTGCTTTCCATAAAGGCATAATGTGGATTGCCGTTGGAATCTATGGGCAGTTTAATTATTTGTCTTTTTATGCGTGTTTGTGAAAATTTATATCCATAGAGGTATTTTTTAGTCTGCATATTTTCATCAATAATACAAGCCTTATCTATACATTGTTTTATAAACAAGCCGACATACCTATTCATTCTTTGACTATTTTTCATAATTACTTTTTCTACATGGTCAGTGGCAATAAAATCTTTTTCTTGGTATCCTATGTATGCTGTGGTTGCGCTATCTATGGTTAAAACCCCACCATTTTCAGTAGGTTCATTTGCATAAACATTGTCAAGTCCATTATTTGTTGTAGCACAAGTTATTCTAGGTGTAGTCCCATTTGGCTGTAACTTGCTTGGGTGTGTTGTAGTAGTCCCAAAGACTTTGAATATATCACTTATTTTAAATTCTTTCCATTTGATAGCATTTGTATCAAAGGTGCATTGTGTTGATTGTGTGAGTTTAGATTTGATAGTTTTAAGTTGATTTTTTATATGTCTTTGTTCGATTTGGCGCATAAACTTTTCCATAAAATCGTAATTTGGCTGTCCTTGTGAATCTGTGGGTAAGAGTATTTTACTTCGCCTCAATCTTGTTAAAGTTGCTCCCGTGCCACCCCAACTAAAAATTTTCATTAAATTTTTAATTTGCACAATAAAAAATAAAGCGTTATATTTATTTAATTTGTCATTAGAGATAATTTGTATGTTTTGTCCCGTGTAAAATTCGTTTTCTTGCCAAAAAGCCGTTTGTGTATCAAGTCCAACACTAATACAACCCTTAAAATTTAATCTATACAATTCTTGGTTGCCTATAAAATCATCTATACCATTTTGTTTATCCGTCCGTGTAATATAAGGAAAAATACCTTGTGTGCCATTGAGTTTATTTTTATCTATACCATCTATGGTTGAATTTATTTTAAAAATTTCGCCTAATACAAACTCCCTCCACTCCACAGAATCTAAATTTTTATTCATTATTTTCCTCCGTTTTCACTCCAAAGAGATAGCCTCTGCCGTGTGTTATCATATTAAATTCAAAGGTGAGATAATCTGCCATAGTCTTTTCAAAGTCCTCTTGGGTGGGAATCTCATCATTAAAATAATAAAAGCTGTGTAGCCATTCATCATCTGCTTGTATGGTGGTTTTTACGCAAAATTTCGTTTCCGATTCCATTTTATCAAACCACACATTAAGCAAATGTGCTTTTTTGTCTTTAGCATTTATGGTTTGAACTAGCCCTTTGTGCTTTTGGACTTCAAAGCCATCATTTTCAAAGTTTATAAATTTGCAAATTTTATCCTTTGGGTGCGGATTGTTGGCACTAAATACAGCTATGCAGGGATTTGTGCCTACGCGATAGAATGTGTTTGTATTTAGCGTGATGACACCTTCTAGTGTGTGGTGTTTTAGGATATTTTCTTTTATAACTTTTTCGGCTGTGTTTTTGCCTGTGAGTGCGCTTTGTGGGATAATGACAACGCAACGCGCATTTTTAGCTAGGCTATCTAGTAAATGCTCGACAAAAGCGATTTCATAAAGGTCTGGGTTTGCCTTGCTACCTTGTGAGTAAGGGGGATTCATCATTCCTACACTTGCACAAATATCCTTTTGTAAGTCGTGTGGGTTTTGCTTTAGGAAGTCTTTGTTTTCAAGGTTACTTTTGCCATCGCCTCGCAAAATCATATTTGTCGTAGCGATAGAAAACATATCAGGTTTTTCCTCGATTCCAAAGAGTTGGGATTCTTTAATGTGTTTGCGTTTGGTCTCATCATCTGGCACTTTGCCTAGCATATCGTGCATAGCAGCGATGAGAAATCCAGCCGTGCCACAGCAAGGGTCAAAGACTACATCATCAGGGCGTAAATCTGCCAAATCACAAAATAACTCACAAATATGCTTAGGCGTAAGCACTATGCCAAGCGTCTGCCCATCTCCGCCCGAGTAGCTCATAAACTCGCTATAAAATCTCCCCAAAATATCCTCTGCGGAATGTGTGTATTTGACACTTTGATAGATATTTTTATAAAGAAACTCTGCGTAGTGTTTAAGCGGGGTTTTGCCAAGAGTGGCATTGGGTGTATTGATTTTTGGCGTGTCTTTGATGATAGAAAATTGTGCTAAAAGTTTGTCTTTTTTGACTTCGGGGCGGACATTTGCTCGTTTGAGATTATCACTTATTGCTTTGTAGATTTTTTCGCCATCGGTGGTGTTTGTATCGCCATTTAGATTTTCAATGCCAAAATTTTTGTGCTTGATTTCTTCGAGTGCAAGGAGGATACCAGCAACGACAATGGGCTTTTCTGTGTCGCGTAGATTTCCATAATTGCGCAAATCCTCGTGCAACACACTTGCATCTTTTAAAATCTGCTCGGTGCTTTTCTCTAAAGAGGTTTTTTCTTGTAAAATCTCTTTGGTGTAGTATTCATCAATATTTGCTTGGCTAAAGACAATAAAGTCCTCAATGTCTTTAAGTGGGCTTACTCTGCCTCGCTCACTTACAAAGTAGGGGCTAATCTTGTGGTGCTTCTCATCGCCACTTACGCCAATAGCGATGATTTTGGTATAGCTTGTGTGTTTGGCTAAATGCTTGGCGTAGTGAATCGCTCCATTTACCGCATAATCCATAACGCTTTTAGGATTTTGCAAATCTATGGTGTTATGAGAATCTAGTTTGATATGAAAGGATAAGTCTGCTTTGTCCTCGATAATGAGTAAAAAATCTTTGATAACGGCGGTAAATTCTGGAAAGCCCACATTTCCCGTGCCCTTTTTGCTCGCACTTTTTAGAGCTTCGCTTATTTCTCTAACATCTGAGCCTTGTGGGGTGGCGTTTATCCCTGCGTTTTGGAGGAGTGAATGCA
>SAMEA104315434__coassemble_1114_pt1 | contig 11602 bp, 9 predicted proteins | sample SAMEA104315434__metabat2_low_PE_003 | metagenome-assembled genome bin SAMEA104315434 (sample SAMEA104315434) | gut metagenome | biome: Monkey gut; feature: monkey-associated habitat; material: faeces | place: China | collected 2013 | reverse complement strand
ACCACTGCTTGATAAAGGTTCGCCCGAAATCATACTAGGCTTTGATGGCGACAAAGCAGGGATAAATGCTGCCTTTAAGGCTTCTAAACTACTTGCCCCACTTAGCAAAAAGGGCGGAGTGGTGATTTTCCCAGATGGCGCAGACCCTGCTGATATGGTGGCACAAGGCAGGATAAGCGAGCTAGAGCAGATTTTTGGCTCGCCTACACCTTTTATAGAGTTTTGCTTTAGGCATATCATAGAAGCGCACGACATAGAAAAAAACCCACTTCAAAAAGAGGACGCTCTCAAAGAATCTAGCGAATTTTTGCACTCACTTAGCCCGCTAATGCAAGAAGAATATGTGGGATTTTTAGCAAATCTTTTGCATATCCCACAGAGGCTTATCACTACTAAGTATGATAAAGGTGCGCTAATCAATCTCCAAAACACAAAATCCAAAATCTACAAAAACACCGCCGAGCTAGAATCTAGCGGGGATAGGCTAGAGCGGCTTATACTGCGCTATATGCTAGAAAATGAGAGTTTGTTAAATCGTGCGCTAGATTTTATTGATGTGCGGATTTTTGTGGATTATAAAGAGGCTTTTGAAGCATTGTGCGCGGATAATAAAAATCACCCACTGCTTCTAGGAATCGCGCTAGACCCTTTGCCCTTGCGTAATGATGATGAGGGGAAAGGATTTGAAGAGGAGCTAAAATATTTCATCAAGCGATATTTAGAGCGAGAGCTAAAGCTAGCCACAGATATATCACTTATCACACGGCTAAGGAGCAAAATCGCCAAGCTAAATAAAGGCGAGCTACAAACGATATGAAAATCTAATAAAGCAAATTCCCACAAAACTAGAATCTGCAAGAATAGAATCTATCAATGTTTAGGGCAAAAAATAAAGGAGGATTTTAGGCAATGAAAGCATTGGCACTTTTTAGCGGTGGCTGTGATAGCCTCATCTCTATGAAACTACTTACTATGCAGGGCATAGAAGTCATCGCACTTCATTTCAACATAGGTTTTGGTAGCAACAAAGACAAGCTAGAATACTTGCGCAATGCAAGTGCGCAAGTAGGGGCTAGACTAGAAGTAGTGGATATAAGAAAGCAGTTTTTTGATGAAGTGCTTTTCACTCCCAAATACGGCTATGGCAAGTATTTCAACCCCTGCATAGACTGCCACGCAAATATGTTTGCCAATGCGTTTTATCTGCTAGAATCTTTTGGGGCGAGCTTTGTGGTAAGCGGAGAGGTGCTAGGACAGCGACCAAAATCACAGCGCAAACAAGCACTAGACCAAGTGCGAAGCCTAGTGCGCGAAGTGGGCAAAAAAGATATAGAGAGGAAAAATAGCGAGGGAGTGGGAGATAGATTTGGCGAAAGGCTTGGTAAGGAATTTGGCAGGGGATTTAGTGGGAGATTTGATAAGATTTTGGATACAAAAGGCGATGGGATAAGCAAACCAAAATCACTAGATGAGCTACTTTTGCGCCCGATGAGCGCAAAGCTACTGCCTCCTAGCTTTCCAGAGAGGGCAGGCTGGGTAGATAGAGAGAAGCTACTAGATATAAGCGGGCGAGGACGCACTAGACAGCTAGAAATGGTAAAAAAATGGGGGTGGAAATACTATGAAAATCCGGGCGGAGGCTGTTTGCTAACTGACATAAGCGTGGCAAAAAAGCTAAAAGACTTAAGCGCACATAGAAAAATGCTACTCCAAGATAGCACCATAGTCAAAGTCGGGCGGTATATGGTTTTGCCAAATGGTGCTCGTGCTATCATCGGGCGCAATGAGAGCGAAAACACAAAGCTAGATGAGCCAAATCCTGCTATGGAAAAAATAATCTTGCTAGAATCCATAGGACCTCTAGGGCTAGTAGAAAAAGATGCAAGCAAAGATGACAAAATCCTAGCCGCTCGCATAACTCTAGGCTATGCCAAAAATGATAAAAACGCGCAAAATAAAGAAAAAAATAACAATGAAATATCGCCACCACAAAATCAAACCCAAATCACGCAAAAAGTCAAAATAGGCGAAGAAATTTATGAAATCCTGCCATACCCAAAAGAAAAAGCTAGAGAATTTTTGCTACTAAAATAAAATGTTTCATTCTAGTTGGATTTAGGATTTTGTGCCTACCGCAAAATCTTAAAGCATAAAAATCTTAAATAAAATCCCCAAAAATCCACACTTTTATAAAAAATGCTTTAGAAACGAAAAAGTGTGGATTTACACATAGCTTGGGGCGTCATTGGCAAAATACACCAAATCCCCCTCGCCTACCATTCCTTTTAGCACATTTTCTAGCTGTGTCTTTTCTCGTAGCTGGACTTTGCGCGTGTGGTGGAGATATGAGGCGATAAGTCTAGAGTTTTGCTCGCCTGTTATTATTGCTAAGTCAAATGTAGAATCTATCGCCTTTGCTAGCGTGATATTTGACTCCTCATCGCTTTCTATAAGCCCGGGTGTAACGATGACTTTGCGCCCTTTGTATTGCGAGCAAAGATAGATTCCCTCCAAGATTCCATTTAGATTCCCATTAAACCCATCATCAATGATTGTTTTGCCATTTGAAATAGATAGATTGAGTCTATGCTCGATGGGCGTTAGGTTTTTTACAAGTTTTTTTAGAGAATCAGTATTGATAGAAAACTCCCTTGCTAGCAAAATCGCCGCAGCGATATTATCGACATTAAACCTCCCCAAAATATTGGTTTTGAAGTTTACCCACTCTCCATTGATTTCTAGCTCAAACTTTGTATTTTCCAAAGTAGCCTCAATATTTCGCACCTTTGGTGGATATGTTTGCACGATACGCTTTAGCCTCGCATCTAGCTTTGGTAGCTCGTTTTTTTGATAAATAAACACTTTGCGCAATCGCTCGGATTCTAGCAATTCATACTTGGTTTTCGCCACTTGCTCTATGGTTTTAAAATACTCAATATGTGCCTTGCCGATTTCGCCTATGATTCCGTATTGGGGATTTAGAAAGGTAGCGATTTGAGAAATGTCGCCCTTTTGTCTAGCACCTGCTTCAGCGATATATACATCTGTGCCAAAGGCTAGATTTTGGTTTATATCCATAACGATACCCTTAAAGGTATTTACACTTCGAGGTGTGCAGTAGGTGTTGTATTGGGATTGCAAAATCTGAAAAAGAAAGTTTTTGATACTTGTCTTGCCAAAGCTCGCCGTTATCATTACGATTTTAATCCCGCTCATCATCGAGAGTTTTTCTTTTGCTAGAGCGACAAAATTGCGCATAAGCACCGCCTCATACACCTCACAAATCACAAATGAAAACACAAGCGGCATAAGCCACAAGAAATATAACTCGTCATTATAGATATAAAAAAGAACTTCATTTAGCCCTGCAAAAGCCGCAGTAATGATAAACGAACGCCACACCCTGCGAGTAAAAACTACACGCTTATCAAGCCTACTAGCCCAATAAATAAGCATAGGCAAATACACCACATACAAATAAATATAAAAAATCAGCTTCTGCCCGAAATGAAAACACACGATAAATGCAGCGATAGGCAAGACAAAATACTTCAAATGCCAGCTAAATCTGTGATGCTTAGTAAGCACTCGCCAAGGGTTGTAGTTATACCACTGAAGCAAAGAAATAGAATAATAAAAAATAGCAAGGATAAACAACACTCTAGAGATAAAATCCAAAATATCAAACAACATTTATGCTCCTAATTTCTGTGTGATTTCATTGTGTAATTTTGCCAATTTTTTGTTTAGTTTGTGTATAGGTTTTATCTTTGTGGCGTAAAATCAATCATTTTTATGCCCTTTTATTTTGTGTCTTTTTGCGCTCTTTTATGTCCCAAGCACTTCTAGTCCCACACCTCATCGCAAAATCACAAAATCTTGCAGAGTGGATTTTGCTTGTTTCTCTGCCTGTTTGGATTCTGGCTCTTTTTGTGGTTGCGCGTGAATATTTGCACTATTTGCCAAATCATCTTTTGTAGAATCCAAAAACTCCAAAATCTTTCGCTCTTGTTGTTCCCACTTTGTGCTATCCACTTCGCTAATGACTAGGTTTTCTACCTCGCCTCTAGCAGGTCCTATCCATAGCTCGCCCACAAACTCTAGCAATCTCTCTTCATCGCCTAGTGCGTAGTTTTCTACCTCTCCATTTTCTAGGTTTTGAGTGCTACCGATTATGCCTAGTTTATCCGCGCTCGCTTTGGCAAATTTGCGATAGCCCACGCCCTGCACCCTGCCCTGTGCGATGATATGTAAGATTTTCATTTGTGCCTCATTTTGAGATTGCGCTATTGCAGATTCTCTCATCATTTTGTGTCTATTATACATTGTTTGGATAATTCTTGCTTGACTCTGGGCTTGATTTTGGGTGTTTGGATTTTGTGCTAGGAAAAAATAATGCCCTCCTTTGCAAACACAAAACTTGCTATTTTTCATAAGAGAGTGGATTTTGCGCCCGCTTGAAAGTGGCGTAGCAGTGTCCTCATCGCCCCAAAAAATACTCGTAGGCTTCTCACACTTGCGAAATATCTCGCTAAAGTCCTCATTTACGATATTTTTAAAGATTTCATACATTATGGGGCTTAGATTTTGCGCATCTTTTGAGCGCAAAAATGACAGGCGAATATGAGCGATTTTTGCTAGTTTGGCAAGGGCGATTTTTGTGCGAACTTTTAGTGGCTTTGGCGTAATGATTCCAGCCGAGCTAAGCAATATAATCTCACGCGCTTCTTCAAGTAAAACCGCGACTTTGCCACCATAGCTATGCCCCACAACGATATGAGGGACAATATCTAGCGAGTGCGCAAACAAAGACACAATCTTGGCATAATCGTGAGTGCTTAGTAGCACTTCATTTGGGCTTTTGCCAAAGCCGGGCAAATCTATATAGAAATGATTGCATTCCAAAAACACATTTTCAAAGGCTTTTTTCATTAGCTCTTTGTTGCTTCCCCAGCCGTGCAAAAAAATGATATTTTTGGATTCTTTAGATTCTTGTGTAAAATCTTGTGTGGAAGTTGCAGAATGTGTGTTGGGATTTGTATTTGATTGCGTGTTTGGTTTTTCATTTGTATGGATTTTGGCAGGGATTTTTTCATAGCTTATGCCAAACTTTACTCCATTATACACCACTTCGCGCAATGCCATTTCTGCCCTTTTTGCGTTTTGCTTAACTGCTTTTAGATTTTGATTATTTGCCTTTAGTCTTGCGGATATGCTCGACATAGGCGTAAGTTATCGGGATATTTTTGTTTCTAGGTAGGTGGATAGATTCTAGTGCTTTTTCTAGATTGTCAAAGAGATAGTTTGCTAGACTTCCGGGGATTGGGTTTATCTCATTTAGATAGATTTCATCATCTATCACAAAAAAATCACACCGAATCAATGCCCCCTCAAATACTTTTCCATAAATGATTTTAAATGCCTCTTGCAAGCGGGATTCTAAGCTAGAATCTATTTGGGCTTTGGGGGCATTATCCGTGCGAGAAAAATCCAAATATTTATCGTTAAAATCTAGCAAATCTTTTTTGATTGGCTCTTCGACTTGCGAAAAAATAAAGGTGTTTCTCACGCCATCTTTTATGCCCAAAAATCCTGCTAGATTATACTCTCTCACGCCTTTATAAAACGGCTCGACAATCACACTATCATCAAGCTCAAATGCAGAATCTAGCGCGTATTCTACCTCACTTTGTTTGTTTACTATGGTTATGCCTATGGAGCTACCAAGTCTTGCGGGCTTTATGATGAAAGGATATGGAAATGCAATAGGCTTGCTCCCATCCAAAATATAGGGCAAATCATCTCTATGATAGCGACAAAAAGGCAGTGTTTTTACACGCGATTTATCTAGTGAATCGACATAGATTTTGGTTAGTATTTTATTAAAGCTAATAACACTTGCTTCAATTCTAGGACCGATAAAAGGGATTTTGTAAAAATCAAATATACTTGCTAGCGTGCCATCTTCGCCGTCTGCTCCGTGTATGAGGTTTAGTGCGATTCCCAAATCGCTTATTGGTTTTTGCGCTCCTAAAAATCCTTTTTCATAAAATCCACCAAGCCCAAGAGAAAGTTTTTTGCACGATTTATACTCGCCAGAGGCAAATGTCTTTGCCTGCATTTTTTCAGGTGCAATGTCATAAAAACTATGGCTAGAATCCAAAAAAATAAAATGCTTGATTTTATCGCCCAACACTTTTTTTAGACTAATAGCACTCACAATGCTAATCTCGTGCTCAAAACTCACTCCTCCAAAAATAATACTCCAGCTTTTAAGGACACTAAAGCTCATATAAACTCCTTATTTGTGATTTTCGCGCTATCTTTGCGAATCGCACACGGCACAAACCTAAAGCAAAATCCCCGCGTAAAAGCACCAAATCCGCAAAACACATAATTAAAAAATATATGAGTATATCTAATATTGTTTGCATTTCTCTTAACCACACCAAAAAATACGAAGCGCAAAATCTAGCACAAAACTTAAACCATAAACACACAATAAAATACGCAAAAAACACCAAAAACGCCGATTTCAATTTGTAAATTTTGCTTATAAGCCAATATTTTGCAAGCGTTTCTTGCAAAAATCTTAAGATTTTAAGAATCTATGCTGATTTTTAAGTCTTGTGCATTTTGGTTAGTTTTTCTTTTTGATTCCTTGCTTGGAATTTGCTTGGTGGCTATTTGGCATTATTTTTGCTTCATTTTTACCACAAAAAGTAGCGAAAAAGTCGCAAAATATGCCTAGATTTTGCAAAGATTTGCAAGATAGATTAGAGATTTTAAGGATATTATGATGCGCATCACATTTGGCACGAAATACAATCAAATGATGGGAGACCAAGGGCATTTGCAGCGCAAGCTAAATGACAAAAATGCCCAAATCGCTTCAGGACTAAAAATCCAATACGGCTACCAAGATGCAAGCGTGTATAACCAAAATCTAAAATTTGAAAAAGAAGTAAATAACCTAGCTCAAGGCGTGGATTTAGCCGAGCACGCCCGCACCGCCACGCTAAACACAGACAAAACCCTCTCAGACCTTTCAGAGACAATGGTGCAGTTTAAAACCAAACTTATTCACGCAGCAAATGACATTCACAACACCACTTCTAGAGAGGCTTTGGCAAATGATTTGGAGAGCTTGCGCGACCACTTTTTGCGACTTGCAAACACTTCTATCGGTGGAAAATTTATCTTTGGGGGAAGCAGGACAGATAGACCGCCCTTTGATGTCAAAGGAAACTACTATGGCAATGATGAAAAGCTAAGTGTGCTAGTGAGTGCGGACAATCTAGTGCCATTTAATATCACAGGAAGCGAGCTTTTTTATGGGAGGGATTCTGACAAGCACAAAATCATCACTACAAACATAAAAATGCTAAATCAATCCAAGCTAAACCCCGCGATGATGGATAGCTCCAATCGCAAAAACATAAGCGAAGAAGTCTATATCACGGCAAATGACACACTGCGTGATTTAATCGGCGATAACGATACAGATACAAGCAACGATAGCCCAGAGTATTTTTATATGCGCGGTGTGCGCTCTGATGGCTCGGTGTTTAAGGCAAAATTTGCCCTTGATAAAGCCTACTCAAATGAGGAGAGGGCGACAAAAGTGCAGGATTTACTTGATAGAATCGGCAAAGAATTTGGCAATAGTGCGATAAATAAGGTTGTCGAAGTCAGCCTAAATCAATGGGGGCAAATCGAAATCAAAGACTTAGAAGCAGGAAAATCTAGCATAGATTTTCATCTCATTTCTAGCGATGTAGATGTGGATAATGTCGATGAACTAGCAAATATGGGAGCAAGGGTAACAAACTATATCCAAAGTGATTTTATCACAGAGAGGACACACTCTAGCATTAGTGGCGTAACAAGCAATGCAGATTTTAGATTTACCACGCTTCCTACTGCATTTATTACCAAAGACAACAAAGCCGCAGAGGCAACCACCAAGCTAGAAGATGTTTTCCCACCAAATGTATCTACCTTACTCATAGAGGGCACTCGCCCAAACAATACCGATGGCACGATAAATAATGATGAGGAAAACCCACTAGAGCCTTTGAGATTTGACATAGCGGGGGCAAACGCAGCGGATTTAGCCCGAGCGATAAAAAAACACTTCGGAGGGGATATAGATGTGGGAATCTCTAAGGGGAGATTGTATGTCGTGGATAATAATGTGCGAAATAAATCTAGTGATTTTAAAGACCCTCCTTTTGATGGGGAGCACGGATTTTCTATCTCGCTTACTACGCTTGATGAAAAGGGCGCGGAAGTAAGCGGAATCGCTAGCGATTATGGAAGCGAATATGATAGGACATTTTTCAAAGTAGAGGGCTCAAAGCTCACTTCTAGTGTATCTCAAGTGCTAGCAAATGTCGGAGGGTATGCCACTGCTGATACAAGGCTATCTCAAGTAACGGGTGCAAGCATAGAGGGACAAAGCTATGTAATGAAGCTAAATGACATAAATGGCGTAATGGTAGAAGCTCGCATCGTATTTGACCCAGCAGGCGCATATATGCTTTTGCCACACCACACGGGTGGGCGAGATTATACGATTCCACTATTTGACCCTGCAGATGAGCCTGTGTCTATAACAAAAGCAGATGACATTACTTATAGGCAGCTTATGGATGCGATGAGTATCGCGCTTATCTACTCAAATATAGATGAGCCCTCACTGCGAGCTATCGAGCCACCAAGAGGTGGCGTAGTCCAAGACACAAAAGACGCTTACACCGAGCTACTAGAGAGAGCAAAAAATATGGTAGAGCTAAAAATGTCGCCCGATGGTAAAATCCAAATCCAAGACAAACTCCGCTCTATCACGCGAATGAATATGTCTTTTTATGATTCTAGTAGCAGTGATTTTTCAGAAGACAAACTCTATCGTGATGTGGATTCTATCCGCTTAAATGCAAACAACGCGCTTATTATTGATTCTCCTGAAGTAAATTATTTCCAAGAGATAAATGAAATCATAGACGCCGTGCGCAAGGGAATCTACCGCGCAGGAGCAAAAGACACTTACAATAGAGACTTGCGCAACAAAGGCATACAAAACGCTATCGCTTCATTTGACCACCTAAGCGACCATATCGAAAAACTAATCGCGCTAAATGGCTCGCGTGGCAGGACATTTGACAATGTAATCCACCGCCACGAAGTGTTAAAAACACAAATAGAGGGGCTAAAGGGACAAAATATCGGCACAGACATTGCCGAAACTTATAATAAATTTAGCAACCTAACCACAAACCTAAGTGCAGTGATGAACTCCACAAGTCGCATAAACCAAATGTCGCTGGTAAACTACCTATAAGCGCGTAAAAATGCGAAATCCCACCGATACAAAAAACAGCAATGAAAAAATACATTAAAGATTCTAGTGCAGATTTAGCTAGAAATATCAACATAGCATTGCTTTTTAGTGGCAATGGTAGCAACCTTGAAAATATTGTTAGATACTTTCGCCAAGATAGTGTGAAAAGAGAGCTAGAAAGCCTAAAAATCAACGCAAATTTTGCACTTGCTATCTGCAACAAAAAAGAAGCCTTTGGTATCACTCGCTGTCAAAATCTAGGACTAGAATGTGAGATTTTATCTCACAAGGATTTTGCTACTCGCTTGGAGTTTGATAATGCACTACTAGATATTTTATGCAAAAGAGAAATAGACTTAGTGATTTTGGCAGGATTTATGCGGATTTTGGGAGAAGAGATAGTATCTCAAATCCGCGCTATAAATATCCACCCATCGTTTTTGCCACTCCACAAAGGCGCAAATGCCATAAAAGATAGCTACTTCTCAAGCGAGGATTTTGGCGGCGTTAGCGTGCATTGGGTAAGTAAAGAGCTAGATTCAGGGGAAATAATCCTGCAAGAGAGATTGCCTAAAATCAAGGGTGAGAGTATGGAGGAGTTTGAAAAAAGAATCCACGCGCTAGAATACGCTATCTACCCAAAAGCCATAATATCCGCGCTAAAAGCCATAAGTGATTTGTCATTGTGAGAAAATCCGCAAGGATTTTTGTGGTAATCTATGTCTTTGTCCGTCATTGCGAGAATCGCAAAGAGATTCGTGGCAATCTATAAGTCAAACGCAATTCCCACGCCACAATCGTCATTGCGAGCAAGTCGCAAGACTTGCGTGGCAATCAATAATTAGCTTTAATGAGAGTAACACCACAAATTCCCACCTTCCTTGTGAATGTGGAAATCTCAAGATTCCCCCTCCCTTGCGGAGGGGGCTAGGGGGGGGGTAGATACCACCTCCGCTTCTCAAGCAGGGCTAGCAACTGCTAACGACAAAAACGCAACTACCAATAATGCAAATGCAAACTTCGCAAGTATCTCAAAAGCAGATTCTGCCCTAAGTGCAAAATCTCTCAAAGATACCCACCCCCAAACCCCCTCCGCAAGGGAGGGGGCTTTAAAAGAGCCAAACACGCCTACTCTAAGGGAGGGGGCTTTTGAAGTCGCACCCCACGCGCGCAATGCAAACTCCGCAGTTTGTCATACTACAATCCCTTCTCATACTTAAAGGGCATAGCCCGAAGTTTCTCAAGCAAATTCCCGCACAACACCCAAAATCCACCTACATTGTCTTACACTACTTCTTAAACACCTCACTATGCGAGCCTACATTGATAGCTTGCAAGATAAGCGTATCATCATCTTTTTTGTATATCAGTAGCAAATCTGGCTTGATATGGCACTCCCTGAAATGCCTATAATGCCCCTTTAGCTGGTGGTCTTTGTATCTAGGTGCTAGCACCTCGCCCCTCGCAAGCATATCAATCACTTCTCCCACCATACCCACAGCCACGCTATCAAGTTTTTTGAGAGATTTTTTATACGACTTCGTGTAGATTATCGTATATTTAGCCATTTTTTAGTATATCCTCGTGCATTTCTTTGGCACTTTTATAGGCTTTTAGCTTGCCTGCTTTGTAGTCCCTCATCGCCTCTTTGGCTTCTTTTTCCCACTTTTGTGCGATTTCTTTGTCAGCTTTATAGTGCTTTATTTTGCCCGCCTTGTAGTCTTTGATAAATTGTTCGTCTTCTTTTATCCACTCCGCTGCGATTTCACTTTTGCTTTTTTTAGCCTCCACTTTTGCGTTAAAGCACTTAGAAAACGCCTTAAATGTCGCTAAAAATCTAGGTTCTACATTTTTGATGATTAAAGTCATTGTTTGCTCCTTAAGTTGTAGATTCTGCGCTTATTTGCGAGGTTTGCACCGCATTGCAATCAGCCTTTGCAATCGACATTTTACAAATTATCGTTGTTGGCAAATCATCGCTTTACAAAATCGCCATTATAGCAAAAAACCTCTCATCACAATCCCGCAAGCCAAATTTCCACCCACTTTCCCTACCAAAATTCATCTTTTCCCCTCACTTTTTCATCGTTTTTCCTCACTTTCCCCCCATTTTTTTATCGTTTTTTTTTTTTTTTTTTTTTTGGAGTTTGGCAAATCGCACAAATACACTTGATTTCCCTATATTTGCCCTCATTTTGTGCTACGATTTGTAAAATTTCGCTAAAAATTTACACCACTTAAGGAATATTTAAGAAATAT
>SAMEA104315434__coassemble_1109_pt1 | contig 11650 bp, 10 predicted proteins | sample SAMEA104315434__metabat2_low_PE_003 | metagenome-assembled genome bin SAMEA104315434 (sample SAMEA104315434) | gut metagenome | biome: Monkey gut; feature: monkey-associated habitat; material: faeces | place: China | collected 2013 | reverse complement strand
TCCTTGCTAGAATCTATCATCGTGCAAGATTCTAATATCAGTGCAAGTTATGGTGGGTTTAGCGGTGGGGTGGTGGAGGCAAATGTGCGCAAACCACGCAAAGAAATGAGCGGAATCAAAGGCTGGCACTCAAATGTAAGCTATCAATTCACACAAGGCAATGCACGCGGAATCTCCCTCACACACTATCATATCGACCCTGCCATAGAATCAAACTTCTTAAATTCTACAAGTGAATACTATCACCCATACTTCACTAAGCACTTAGTTCGCGCTTCACTAGAGGGCTATGCCACCAAAGATTTAGGAATCATCGCTAGTTTTTCTACCACGCAGAGCTTTATCCCCACTTTTGTGGCAAATCCTCTTACCAACACAAACGGGCAAAATGCTGGGGACAAAAAAGACCAAAAACGCCAATCCTACAACTACTACATAAAAGCCTACTACAACCCAACCCAAAATCTAACCATAGAGGCTAATCTAGGCTATATGCCACAATATAATAGCTATTTTTGGAGTGGTGGAGCGTATAATGCGGACTATGTAGCACAAAGCGGGGGCACTCAAGCTGGGATAAAGGCAATGTATCAAACACCTATCGGACTATCTACCACCACGATAGGCTACTCATACATAGATAGTGAGCGAAGTGCTGATTCTAGATATACTTATTATGCACTTTGGTTTGTAAGCGATACGGTGGATTGGGCGCGTAGTGATGCAAATTCTGCGTCTATCTACACTGCGGCAAACTATGGCAATATGCGACAAAATTCACATATCCCAACGCTAAAGAGCGATTTTTTGTTTAATCCCATTGTCGCGTGGCGCACCAAGCACAATTTTTCACTTGGCGCAGAAGTGTCTTATCAAAAAGCCACAAGGCAGAGGCTATCGCCATATATACAATTTGCAAACGACAATAATATCCCTGTGCCATCAGCCACTCTTTGCCCCACCACACCTGATAATCTAGGGCTTATCGCGTGTATGAATGGTAAGCCGACTTTCAACCCCAACACTACTATCTACCGAAATAACCAAACATATCAAGACTACGCCCAAAACTCAAGAAACGAGCAAGTAAAATCCCAACACACAGGAGCAAACTCTTGGGCAAATGGCTATGATAGCGCGGTGGCACAATACTTCAATGTCATCACTCAATATTATGGAGCAAACAAAATCACGCTTGATAATGTTGCTTATGGTGCGTTTGTAGAAGATGATATGTCGTTAGATTTGGGCAAATTTGGGGATATGAATGCGCGTCTTGGATTGCGATTTGATGGCGATAGCTATATGGATAAACACACTATTGCTCCTAGATTTTCACTTAGCTATGCTACGCCTACAAGCAAGCAGTGGCGCACCACACTTACCTTTGGGGCAAATCGCTACTACGGACGCAATCTTTTTTCGTATAGATTCTTAGATTTTTCTGCGGCTAGGCATTCGTATAAAAGGGATTGTGTGAGTTGTGATTGGGAGGAAATAGAGCTAAATACCGCACTAAATCCTGCTTGGAGCTCAAGCGTGAGATTTAGTAGCCTTAGGATTCCATATAGTGATGAGCTAATGGGAGGGATTTCTAACAATCTAGGAAAGTTTAGCGTGGGCTTAAAATACATCTTTCGCAATGGCAAAGATGAGATAATGCGCGTAAGCGCAAACGCACTAAATCTACCCGCACAAGAGGGCTACTCTACTAGCTACAATGTATGGAGCAATGAGGGAAAAAGCCAAAGTCATATCATCTCACTAATAGCGCAAAATCATAGCACTATTGAAACCTCTGGAGTGAAGCACCACTATTTGTTTGCACTAGATTGGACTCATAGCAAAAGGACTTACAACATCTTTGCAAATAGTGCTGATGATGAATACCTAATGGATTCCCTAATCATCTATGATAACGCACCTATGAAATATAGAGATAGACCTGTGGATAATTTTGTGCGTCCTTTTAGCTTGCGACTAAGCACTACACATAGCTTCAATATAGGGAAGTTTAGGTGGCTATGGAACAATCTTTTTCGCTATCGCTCGCCATATAGCCGAATGGTAACACTAACCACAAGTGCAAACAACGCGGTGTTTAAACAATGGCAAGCACTCTATCCAAACATAGAGGGTGTGTATGTCAAAAAGAACTTTAGGGGAGCATTTAGCTGGGATATGCGACTAGGGTTTGAAGTGGATATGTGGCACAAAAATATTTTTTATGTGAATGTAGACATATATAATGTCCTAAACGCTCGCAATGAAACAACTATAAGCCAATCAAGCGGAAACACAGGTTATGATATAGCAGGCTCTAGCTACACTTACGCAGTCTATGAAGTGGGACGACAATTCTGGCTACAAGTGGGGTATAAGTTTTAGCTAATACCTCTCCATAGCAATGACACCACTGCGTAAAATCTCTTTTGGCTTAAACTTGCTTAGGGCTTTTATGAGGCTTGTTATGCGGTGTGGTTTTTCAGTGGCTACGATGATTATGTATTTTTCATTGGCATTGGCGATTTTGCCATTATAAGCCCGAGCCAGTGCTTCAATCCCTGCCAAATCCTCATCAATCCCCACCTTGATAAGTGCTGTTTCTTTCTCTAGCAAATCATCATCATCGCTTACCTTTAGCACGGGGATAAGTTTGTGAAGCTGCTTGATAATCTGCTCTAGCACGCGAGAATCTCCCTCTGTGGCGATAGTGATACGCGATAAATCACTATTTGGGATAGGTGCTACGGTTAGGGATTCGATATTATATCCTCTCCCTGCAAAAAGCCCCGAAACACGCGCTAGGACGCTATGCTCATTGACTACGGTTACACTTATGATTTTTCTTGCCTGCATTTTGAAAGCCTTTAGGTGTTTTGTGTGATTTATGCTAAATGTGTGCCAAAAATTATAAGGCATTATTGTATCGCAAAATCTAACTAGAAATCTCATAAAAATTTAAACAAAATATATTACAATTTTGCGTTTTGTGTTTGCTTTGTAAAAATAATGCAAAGCCCAACACAGAAGCTAAGATTTTGTATGCCAAGATTTTGACACTTTAAGATTTTGCACCAAAATCTAGCTTTTGTAAAATCTAGCTTTTGTAAGGAAAAAAATGTTTGAAACTCTAAGCACCTCTTTTAAAACCATTGCTTCCAAAATCCGCTTTAATGATGATGAAAAATCACTAAATCGCGCACTAGATGAGCTAAAAAAAGCCCTGCTAAAAAACGATGTCCACCACAAAGTAACCAAAGCCTTGCTAGAATCTATCGCACTAAAAACCAAGCAAAAAGGCATAGGCAAGCAAGGTTTTTTGGACGCTATGAGCGAAAGCCTGACACAGATTCTAACCACAAGCGGAAACTATGGCTTTGTGTATGCACCTCGTCCACCTACAGTGGTGCTTATGTGTGGATTGCAAGGTAGTGGCAAAACCACTACCAGCGCAAAGCTAGCAAACTATCTAAAAACTCGCAATAAAAAGGTGCTACTTGTGGCGTGCGATTTGGCTAGATTGGCTGCTGTATCCCAGCTAAAGATTTTGGGAGAGCAAATCGAAGTGGAGGTTTTCACACCCCAAAATCTATTAAGCGAGAGTGAATCTAGCACAAATCCCAATCTCACGCCCCAAATAGTCGCAAAAGAAGCCAAAAAAAGGGCATTGCAAGGGGGATTTGATGTGATGATAGTCGATAGCGCGGGACGATTATCAATCGATGAAAATCTAATGGGCGAGCTAGAAGCGATAAAAAAATCTATCGAGCCAAATGAAATCTTTTATGTAGCGGATTCTCTAAGCGGACAAGACGGCTTGCGTAGCGCAGAAGCGTTTCATCAAAAGGTAGGCTTAAGTGGTGTGATTTTGAGTAAATTTGATAGCGATTCAAAAGGTGGAATCGCTCTAAATATCGCTTATCAGCTGCAAATCCCACTGCGCTTCATCGGCAATGGAGAGAAAATCCCAGACTTAGACATAGCGATGCCAGATAGAATCGTATCTAGGCTTATGGGTGCGGGAGATATAGTATCTCTAGCAGAAAAAACCGCCACAGTGATTGACGAAAAAGAAGCAAAAGACATTACCAAAAAGCTAAAAAAGGGGCAATTTGGGTTTGAGGATTTTCTAGCACAAATCGAAAATGTCAAAAAGCTAGGCTCAATGAGCTCTCTAGTCTCTATGATACCCGGTCTATCCCAAGTAGCAGGTGGGCTAAAAAATATTGATTTAGACAACTCCAAAGAGATAAAAAACATCCGCGCAATGGTGGATTCTATGACAAAAAAAGAGAGAGCAGATGTAAGCCTACTAAATGGCTCAAGGCGCAAGAGAATCGCACAAGGAGCGGGACTAGAAGTCGCAGATATAAACCGCATTGTAAAGCAGTTTGACAATGCGGCAAAAATGGCAAAGCGATTTAGTGGCAAGGGTGGAATGCAAGAGCTAATGGGACTTATGGGGCAAATGAAACAAAGGCACTAAAATCTAAAAAGCACAAAATCTAGCAAAGCATAAAAATCTAGGATAAGAAAAAAATAATAAAAAGACTAAGGCAACAAAGAATCTATATAGCTCATATCTGTGATTTTTCTAAATGCACTTGTTGTGCCCTTTGGCGTGTTTTGTGAATTATCAAAGATTTCTATTTTTTCACAAAGTGGCGTGATTTTTTTTAGATTTTGTAGTGATTTTGCATATCTTCTCTCTATTAGGTGTGGCTTGATATTGTGCCCACCTTTTTTTACTCGCATTGCTACGCGTTTCTTTGCAAGATTGACAGAATTTAGAGCTACATAATAAAGATAGACTTCATATCCAGCTTTTTTAGCGTATCAAATAATGCGATTATGCTTTTTTCACAAAGTGTGGTTTCTTGGTTAAAGTTTTGTTTTGGGCTATGTAGCTTGTGCGGATTTTTAGGGCGATTTTTGGAGCACGAAATTGGTCTTTTTGCTCACGCCAATCCCCAAAAGAGCTTACAATTTCATCAATATTTATTCGCAGTCCAAAGTGCTTCCCTTGCTCTAGCTTGTCATAATAAAGGGTGGTTTTGCCAGCACCATTTACACCTGCAAAAATATAGGCTTTTGGCTTGTTTTTATCATTTGGATTTTGACTTGATTTGCTTGTAGTTTTGCTCATTTTGATTGCCTTTCACATATACCAACTATGATGTTTTGGTTTGCACTTGGTATTATAGCACAAACGCCATTTTGCACAATATTATGCACAAAAACACAAAAAATATGCTTTAAAAAGCTAGTAAATATAGATTTTGATATAATGCAAAAATCTAGGCAAAATACCACAAACAAAGGACGCTAAATGCAAGTAACCCCACTAAAACCAATCACAAATGACGACTTAGAAAAGCTAGGACTTTCTTGGCATACAGATGCTGATAGCACGCCATATATAGAGCCTGAAATGGTAGAGATAAGCGAGGAGGAAAGCGAGGCTTTTTATGAAGCGGGAAATGAGCTGTATGATATGTTTTGCGAAGCGGCACAATATGTCATAGATGAAAAGCTATACTTTGAGCTAGATATACCAAACTCACTAATCCCTAAGATAGAGCAAAGCTGGGAGGAAGAGGTGCATTGGCATTTGTATGGGAGGTTTGATTTTAGTGGTGGGCTAGATGACAAGCCTATAAAGTTGTTAGAATTTAACGCTGATACACCAACGCTACTATATGAAAGCTCTGTGATAGCGTGGGCTATGCTAAAGGCAAATGGATATGATGAAAACGCGCAGTTTAACAATATTTATGAAGCATTGGGCGAGAATTTTAAGCGCATAATCACGCTAGGGGAGGACACGGCTAGATTTAGCGAAATCTATGAGGGGTGGAAGATTCTCTTTGCAAGTGTGAAAGGAAATGCCGAAGAAGAAAAAACAACAAGATTTTTGCAAGAAATCGCACAAAGTGTGGGTTTTGCAAGCGAATTTGGCTACATAGACGAAGTGAAGTTTAGTGAGAGTGAGGGAGTGTTTTTTAATGATGAGAACTACGAATTTTTATTTAAACTTTTGCCTTGGGAATCTATCGCCATAGATGAGCCAGAGCTAGCCCTGCTTATGCGCGGGATAATGCAAAATAAAGCGGGCATTTTTCTAAATCCTGCCTATACTTTGCTTTTCCAAAGCAAAAGAATGCTAAAGATTTTGTGGGATTTGTTTCCAAACCACCCATTACTATTGCCTGCTAGCTTTGAGCCACTTTCAAATGGCAGTGCAAATAGTGGTGCAAAGCTAGCCCAAGTCAAAAAGGCAAGCTTCGGAAGAGAGGGTGGGGGAGTGGAGATTTTTGATGAGAGTGGAGCGACTTTGGCACAAAATATCGGCGAATATGCCAACTTCAAGCCCGTGTATCAGGAGTTTTGCGAGCTAAATGAGCATAATGGATTTTACTACCAGCCAAATGTGTTTTTTGCCTATGAGTCTTGCGGACTAGGATTTCGCAAAAGTGCCAAAAAAGGCAAAGAGGGGCTAATTTTGGATAACTATTCCAAATTTGTAAGCCATAGAATAGTTTAGGATTGCTTAAGAATATTTGTTTGGTTTAGATAATTATTTTGTGCGGGATTTTGCTTGGAATCTTGGCTTAAATATTTTTGCCAAATCACACTTAAAGTTGTCTAGTAGAGTAAAATGCTAAAGTTGATAGTGGATAAAGTTGAAATATTATGCAGAATCAAAAAGTGGGATTCCAAAAAGAGAATCTAATTTTTTCCTAGATTCCGCGCTATTTTAAAATCCCAAATGAGTAAAATAAGCAAAACGCTATCAAATCTAAATCCCCCTCCAAACAAACACTAATGCAACTCAGCCCATATTTTGCGCTTCCAAAGATACGCAAGCACTGCCATAATGCCAAAGAATAGCATTATCTTCCAGCCTAGCGATTCTCTTTGCTCTTTCTTCGTGTCGCCCACTTCATTTAGGTAGTTTATGACTTTTTCTTCAGATTCTTTTGTAAGCCCTAATCGTGGCATAGAAGTGCCGGGCAGAAGTTTTTGTGGGTCATTCATAAACTTATACAAATAGTCCTCGCCACGCGCACGAATCATCATAGACAAATCAGGCGCACGCGCTCCTAAGTATCTCTCCAAATCATCAGTGCTAGAGTTTGAGCTCATATAGAAGTAGATATATGAGCGAGCACCCAAGTAGCGGTTCAAATCGCCGATGACGCTAGGCGAAGTGAGCTTGTCATAATTCACGCTATGACAGCGCAAGCAAGCCTGCTCAAACACTTCTTTATCGCCGATTTCTTTTGGTGCGATAGAGGAAAGATATGCTACGATATTTCCTATCGCCTCATCTCCTAGCCAATCGTAGCCCGACATAGGATAGACTAAGTCTTCTTTGTGCCATAGCTTAGAAGCAAGGATAGGGTTTTTGATAAAGTGCGCCAAAAAGTTGTGGTCTAGCACAGCTGCCACGGTAGATAAATCTGGCGGGATAACGCCATAAGCTTGAGAGACTTCCTCATCACTTTGCTCTGTGCTACGAGCAGCCAAATCAGGCTGGGACTTCACAGTGTGGCAGGAGTTGCAGTTTTCTACAAAGATTTGCTTGCCTTCTTCTGCATTGCCATTTTTTAAGTCCATCTTGCTCCAAAATCCATCAAGATTTGCTAGATTTTCTTGCGCTTTATCTAGCTCTTTTTGTGCTCGCTCTATGTTTAGCTGATTGCCACTTTTTTGTGCAGATTTTAGGTTGGCATCTGCTTTTTTGACTAGTTGCTTTAAGTCAAAGACATCATTTTTTCCGCTTGCGACAAAGTCAAATTCTGCAGGAGCGACTTTTGGGTGCATAACGCTATGTGCCAAAGGCTCTACACCCCAATAAATCACACCAATCACAATCACTACAATGACTAAAATCTTTAATTCTCTCATAGCCCACCTCCTTGCGCAGCTTTACGCTCTTTGATAGTGATATAAGGTAGCGCGACAAAGATAAGGAACAAAAATCCAATAGAAGCCACACAACCTATGTAGGTGTTTATCCCCTCTGGTGGGAGTTTGCCATAGACGGTTAGCACGATTAAATCTATGATAAGTAGCCAAAACCATACAAAGTAAGCCTTGCGTTTGTGAGCTGGCTTTACCACAGGACTTCTATCAAGCCAAGGAAGTAGCAAAAATACCACTTGTGCCACACCAAATGCTGCAAGTCCTATGTCGCTAGCTTTTATCGGTCCCACATTAAAGAAAAATCCACGCAACACTTCATAGCTCCACAAGAAATACCACTCAGGATAAATATGTGTAGGAGTTTTTAGAGAATCTGCTGGGTCAAAATTCACAGGGTCCATAGCAAAATCAAAGTGATAGCACACAAGGTAAAAAAACAGCACCATAAACGCACATACCACAAAAATGTCTTTAGACATAAACACAGGCCAAAAAGGAATGACTTTGGATTCTGCTTTTTTGCCCTCTTCGTATTTTTTTGCTTCTTCCTCGAAGTTTATCTCCTCGCCATCTTGGTTATTTACATGGGGGAATCGTAGTGAGTAGAAGTGAAACGCAATAAGTAGCATTATCACCACAGGCAATAGCACTACGTGAAGCATAAAAAACCTTGTCAAAGTCGCATCGGCTACGACATAGTTTCCTCGTATCCACTCGACTAAATCATCGCCGATAAATGGAATCCCACCAAAAAGGTTGGTAATAACAGTGGCAGCCCAATAGCTCATCTGCCCCCAAGGCAACATATATCCACTGAACGCTTCCGCAGAAAATACCACAAACAGCAACATACCGCCTATCCACACCATTTCTCGCCCTTGCTTATACGAGCCATAATAAATCGCCACAAACATATGAATGTAAATAATCACAAACACCATACTTGCAGCCACTGCGTGGATATGTCGCCACAGCCAGCCAAACTCCACTTCTTTCATAATAGTGAAATTCACGCTATTAAACGCATAGTCTGTATCAGGCTTGTAATACATAAGCAAAAATAGCCCACTTACTACAAGTAGCGTAAATAGTGTCAGCAAAAGCACGCCCATAGCCCAAAGGAAATTGATATTTTTAGGAATCCAATATTCTGTCATCATCACCTTGAGGAATTTATTTACACCAAGCCGTTTATCAAGCCAATCCATAAGTCCTTCTGATTTGTTAAAAGTCGCCATTTTCTCTCCTTTATGCTTTTAGCATAGCTTCATACTCGGGTCCAGAAACGCCAAGTGTAAGCACTGTGCCCTCTACTTTAAATGGCGGAACATCAAATGGTCTAGGTGGTGGAGTGCCCTCGACATTTATGCCATCTAGTGTGAATCTCCCGCCGTGGCAGGGACAAAGGAAGCTTTTTTCATCGCTTTTGTAGAATGGTATACAGCCCAAATGTGTGCAAATCTGCAAGCCAAGCGTATACACAGCATCGCCTATTTTGAAGTTGCGCTTCGCATCAAAGCCATCTTGCGCGTCTTTTCTAATGATAAACACAGGCTTACCACGCCACTCAACGCGAGAAAAATCCCCCTCTTTTAGTTCTGCTACATCTACGGTGGTTACACCAGCAGAAACAACGCTTGGGAGAGGGTCCCAAGTCTTTTTCACAGCGATTAGTGAAGCCACAGCACCCACAGCAGTAACGCCACCTAGTGCCATACCCAAGAAATCGCGTCTTTTTACTTCAGCCATTGCGTTCTCCTTTTGCAAAATAAAAGGTTGATTGTAACGATAAACATTTAAAAGTCTTATTAAATAACCACAAAATTATAAAAAAACTAATATAAATTCATAATTTTGTCCTTTTTGAGAATAAAAAATCGCCACAAAAAATACAAAAGTATCATTAAATAGGTTTTTGTGCGACATTTGAGGGATTGTGCTTCGTTAAGAAACATTTGCCTAGCATCCTTAAATAATGTAGGGTTATGTCGTGTCTTGTTTTTGGTTCATTTCACGCCACTTATTTTAAGATTTTTTCAAAACCCTATCAATTTTGCTAAAAACTTATCTAAAAAATAAGAGAATGTATCTTTTTAGATATTTTTTTGCGCTACAATAGCGATTTTACCTTAAAAATTTACTATCCAAATTAAGGAGAGCAAATGCTATACAAAAACCAAAAACACACAAAGCAAGAATACCAACAATATAAGCCCAATAAGCCTGCTTCTTTGGTATTGTCTTTGGAGTTTCTACTAGGAATACCTGCTACATTGTGCAAAGCTATATTTGTAGGGCTTTTTGGAATGGCTGTAATATTTGGCGCGACAGGTTGCGCACTATTCCAAAAAGACAAAACCATAAGCGAAGATATCGCAGATGATGAAAACCAAAGTGGGGACACAGAAGAAGATGATGCAGAGCTAGATATATCAAAACTTGAGATTAAAAGCTCTGCAATTATGCCATTTCCTAGTGGCAAGCGATTGGCAGATTCTCGTCAAATCGTCACAGATGCAAGTGATGATGGGTATGACAACTGCCCCAACCCCAAATACTTCCCCAAGAATCTAATCGCCCTAAAAAAACTCATAAGAGATGAAAGCATAAATCTAGGCGAGATTGATACGAGCAAAATCACAGATATGAAGCGTTTGTTTTTTGACACAGAAGAAGACGAAAACGACCCAGATACCGAATACCTTATCCCGCTTAGGTATGAGTTTAAGGGGATTGAGTGCTGGGATGTCAGCAATGTCAAGGATATGAGCCTAATGTTTAAGGGTTTGGAGACTTTTAATGAGCCACTGAATAATTGGGATGTCAGTAGTGTAGAGGTTATGATAGCTATGTTTGCAGGAGCAGAAGCCTTTAACCAACCGCTTGATAAATGGAATGTCAGCAGAGTTCGCTCAATGAAAGGAATGTTTTATGGCACAAAGGCGTTTAATCAGCCACTTGATATGTGGAATATCCGCAATGTCAAAAATATGAATAAAATGTTTGAGAAAACTCCTGCCTATAAGCAAAATTTGGACGCTTGGGGGGATAAGCTACGCCCCGATGCGATAATGAAAGATATGTTTAAAGATTCTGCTCTAGAGAAAAATCCACCAAAATGGCTCAAAAAATAGTGCTTATTTAAGGTATTTAGCATAGAAATATTTTGACTAGAATGTCATTTTCTAGTCAAAGCCAAGTGTAGCGATATTTTGTTGGCTAGATTTTGTGGCATTTTTTAAGTGTTTTTTACAAGTTTTTTTTGATTGTGTTGTGGAAGTGATTTTCACAAATACCACAACTAGCCAAAACAACATTTATCTAGCTTTATTTGGCAAGTCTAGTATTGCTTTATCAATTTTATTAGCCTTTTTTTGCCTTGCTTACGCTAGTTTTTCAAAAACTAAATTCTGCTTTTTTATTCTAATTCGTTTTTGCTTTATCCTACTTTGCTTGGTTTGTTTAAAAGCTTGCTACGCAGATTTACCCCAAATCGCTTGACTTATAATTTTCATTCACTCGCGCTCATCGCTTCACTTTGTGCGTGTGTGATAAGCGGGTCGATTATAGAATCTAGATTGCCAGAAAGCATAATTTCTTCCAAGCTATACAGCGTGAGATTGATTCTATGGTCAGTTAGACGATTTTGCGGGTAGTTATAAGTGCGGATTCGCTCACTCCTATCGCCACTACCGACTTGCTCCTTGCGGTTTGCACC
>SAMEA104315434__coassemble_1098_pt1 | contig 11740 bp, 9 predicted proteins | sample SAMEA104315434__metabat2_low_PE_003 | metagenome-assembled genome bin SAMEA104315434 (sample SAMEA104315434) | gut metagenome | biome: Monkey gut; feature: monkey-associated habitat; material: faeces | place: China | collected 2013 | reverse complement strand
AGGGTTCAAATTCCATTATGGCAGGCGTAGTTTCTATTATCCCCAAAATCGCGGCCTTTAGCGTGGCTATCACACTACTTGGTGCGTTTTTAAAAGTGGGGATTATTTGGCTAGAATCTGCTATGTATGTTTTGGTGGTTTTGACTATCACGCTACCAAATATCGCTGCACTTATCCAAAACGATGTCAAGCGAATGCTTGCCTTTAGCTCGATTTCTCATAGTGGATTTGTGCTAGCTTGCGTGATGATAGGCACACAAATAAGCCTAAGTGCTTTGTATTTGTATTGGTTTATGTTTATTATCACAAATGTAGGGACATTTGGACTACTTTGGCTAAAAGAGCTAAAATCTCCACTAAAATCATCTCTAAATTTGCAAGATTCTAGCAAGGAGTTTGATTTTAGCGAAGAATCCAAAGGCGTTTGTAGTGAGCCTAGCGAAAAATCAAACTGCAAATGTGTCAAAATCGCTAGCAAAATACAATCTCTAGTAAAAACTTCAGCAAAAACGCCTTATGATATTCCTTTTAGCGCGTTTAATGGACTTGTGCACATTTCCCCGCTAAAAGCATTTTTGGGCGCGATTTTTATGCTTTCTTTGGCAGGGATTCCACCTTTTGGTGTTTTTTGGGGCAAACTTTTGGCAATTATGAGTGCGTATAGTGGAGGATTTGTAGGGCTTGCGCTTATAATGATGATAAATAGTGCGATTGCTGGATTTTATTATTTGCGCTTGGTTGTGGCGATGTTTTTGCTAGACTCAAAAGCTACTAGCACAATCGCTACAAAATCTCAAGTAGCAAATAGCCAAGTATCAAACGATGAAGCGGGCAACTTCGCGCATTGTTCCACACTTGGTAAAATCATTGTTGGGATAATGGGGATTTTATGTGTTGGCTCAATTTTTATGGCTCAATTTTTGCTTGATTTCATAGGAAAATATGTTATCGGGGCTTATTAAATTGCGCGTAAAATGGCTATGTTTATGTTTGTTGTTATTCCAAAGTGCGGGTTCGTTAGAGATTTCTACGACCTTTGGCAAGCAGGACAATGAGGGGTTTTCTGTCCTCACGCTAAGAAACCAAACCCCCTTTGCGTGCCAAGAAATCCTTGATGCGGCAGGGACTGATATTTCCATAGAATGCAAAATTGATAGCGTGCCTGATAGAGGATTTTCAGGACTTGAAAATGACTTTTTCAAAGTTACTTACAAAATGATAGAGAAGCAGTTTTATCTCTATATCTACCCAAAATACCGTCAAAAACTTTTTTCTATCCCCAAAAACCCCAAGCAAGGCTTTGTAATTGATAAATATCCTGCAATGGTTGCAGATGTGTGGCAAATCGTGGGTTTCAAAGAGCAAATACCGTTTTTAAGCCCACAAGTCGAGCAAAGAAATGGGCTAGATTTCCCCGTGCGCATCGAGGGAGAAGCGATGCCTATGATGCCCGAGCTAAATTCTGATAATCGCCCGCTAGTTGCTACAAAAAACCGCGATTTTGAGGCGTATTCCGATGTGATTAAACTTATGGAGCGCAAAGCATATATAACTGCTATCAATGACATAAACTACGCGCTAAAAGAAAATCCAGATTCTGTGTTTCGTAGAGATTTGACTTATTTGCGAATCATTGCGATGATAAATTTGGATTTAGAGGAGCAAGAGCCTATCATCAATGCAGCGCAGGATTGGCTAAGGGCATTTTCTGCTGACCCTGATGTTCCAGAGATTCTCTACATACTTGCAAACTCATACAACAAAGAAAATATCCCCTCCGAAGCAGAGCACTATTATAAGCGCATTAGCGATGAATATCCGCAGTCGCGCTTTTCTCCTCTTGCCAAAATGCAGCTAGCAATTATGCAGCGCACAAGCTCTTCGCCCATATATGTTCGTATGAATTTTCAAGGTGCTTACACAGAGGCAAAAGATTTGCCAAGTGCTAGTGAGGTGGCACTGCAATGGGCACTTTTTGAGCTAGAGCAAAGCCCACAAAACCCAACCTCACTTGATAGGGGAAGAGACTTGATAAGCAAAGTTTTGCAAGTTTATCCAGCGTTTTTCCTTGATGAGAAATCCCCCACACTAGACATAATAGAGGATTTGCTAGATAATAAGCTATATGATTTGGCTGCAAAACTTACGCTATATTTGCACGATAACTCTGAAGATGCTCAAAAAGAACAATACGGCTTTGATTTGGGCGAATACTATGAGCTAGCAGGGGATTTTGATAATGCCCACAAAGCAAATCAAGCGTTTTTGCAAGACTATCCAAAATCTGCGTTTGCCAAAGAAGTCCAAGAAAGAGATGATGCGATATTATTTAGCGTCAAAGGCGATGATGATGACAAGCTAAAGCACTACGCTTACTTAATGGAAAAATATCCAAATGGCGAGGAAGCGACCAAAGCACGCGATTTGAGTGCGGAGATTTTGCTAAAAAGAAGCGAGTTTCACAAAGTGCTTGAGCTGTATGGAAACGGTTCTAGCCCGCACAAGCAAAAAGCTCTAATGGAAATCATAAAACTTGCTTTAGAGAAAAAAGACTGCAAAGAAGCAAACACTTACTTGATTCGTGCTAGCGTGTTTGATTTGTCCCCAGCGCAAAAAATGCAGAGCTTTGATTGTCTAGTTTCTAGTGGGCTTATGAGTGTGGCAAAGTCTATCTCTAGTGGAATGGTAGAATCTAGCTCTGTGCCAAAAGAGCGGCTAGAGTGGCTACGCAGAATCACCAAAAATCTCTACACGCTAGGCGAGTTTAAGCCCGCTGTAATGGCTGCAAGAGATGGCTTTAGCCTAGCGCAAAGCCTAAAGACGCATTATGACATTGCATTTAGCCTTTTTGACGCGCTTGTGGCACTAGACTCGCGTGATGAAGCAAAAAAAGTCGCGCCATTTTTGCGAGAGCATTTTGGCAAGCAAGAAAAAATCCTACCCGTGTATGCCAAACTCCTAGAATACGCGCTTGAGAGCAAAGACCAAACCCAAATCCAAGTCTATGCAAATAATATCATTGAGCTACAAAACGCGCTAAAAATCGAGGAATACACGCCTTATGCGGAGTTTGCGCTTGCCACTTCACTAAAAGAAACAAGCAAAGCCACCCAAGCCCTAAACCTACTTCAAAAGCTGGAATCCAAACGGCTAGATAATCCCGACAAACAAAGGCTTTTTTACCAAATCGCAAGCATTTACAACACACAAGGCAAGGATTCTAAAGCACTAGAATACTTCAACAAATGCGCAAGTGTAAATCTCGCTACCCAATGGCAAAGCCTCTGCAAAGAAGCCATTAGCTTTATAAACTCCCAAAAGAAAAGTGCGCAAGATTCTAGCTTCGGGCTAGCCCAAAGCGAAAATCCATAAGCAAAATGTAAGCAAAATCATTGAAATAATGCTTTAGATTTTGCTTACATTTGTTTAAGATTGTGTTTTAAAGTCGATTCTATGAGTTGCAAGGCAAAATCTTTGTTTAGATTTTCTAAGAAGTTTTTGTCTTAATCCAAACAAAAAGGATACAAAATGAAAACTCTAAAAACAATGACTGCAAGCGCACTTCTTGCTTCTTGTGTCGCTACCTCTATGGTGGGCGTAGCAAGTGCTAGAAGTTCAGGCGTAGAATTATTTGGGCATTTGGGTGTGGCGTATAACCACGCACTTGGCGACAACAGAAAAGGAACTGATGGCAAAGATGTCGGCTTTATGGGCGCGACAGGACATTTTGGCGCGGATTTTGGCTCTGAAGAGTTTGGCGCAGGACTTGGTGTCTGGGCTGGCTCGCAAGTATTTAGCCTATCTAAAGATGCTGGGAAAAGCAAATACGGAAGCGAGTATTATGATGTTTCTGATTTGTATTTCCGCTATACAGGGGCGTTTGACTTATATGTCGGGCGATTTAGCTCTAGCTTCCTAAAAAGCGATTGGATTGACTTATACACTCAAGGTGTAGGGCTAAGCATAGGCTTTGGCAAAGATTCCAATTTCTGGGCTTCTTGGGCAAATGACTCTGCCACTTTTGGTGTATTGCCAAATAGAATCGGCTCTGAGCTTATGGCTTATTCTCGCTTCCCATCAAGCTTTGATAACTTCAACATTGGCAAAAAAGACTTTGTAGGTGCGGGTGCAAATATCGGGCTAGGGATTTTCCATATAGACCCATTTGCGCACTACTACATAAACAACTACTACAACAACCAAGACACTATCCAAGCAGGTGCGAGACTAGCTATAATCGCAGGCGATAAGTCCACCATAGAGTCCACAACTTCTGTGCGTGGAATGTATCAATACAATAAGCAAAACTCCTATCTAGTATGGGCTGAAGAAGAGCTATTTTTTGCTAAATACTTCAAGCTAGGTGGCGGATACTATATGGTAGGCAAAGATGCTAGCATATATTCAACTTCTGACCATACAAGATTTTATGGACGCTACACTACACCAAGCACAGCAAGCTACTTCGCTGCTGGTGCTAGCTCTTGGTATGGTTTCGCTGGCGTAGAGCACGAAAGAGTAAAATTTGATGTGCTTTATGCAGGCGGAGACTACAAAGAATTCTCTGCTGTGGTAAGCGTGCGCGTGCTTGATTTGAAGCTAGGCATTATGCGTGATGGATTTGGGATTGATGTGGGTGCAGGCTATGTAAGCAACGGCTTTGATTCCACATACCAAAGACACAACGCAATCGCATTTGCAAAACTTGTGTTCTAATTTTTGCATAGCGATAAAATCCAAAAATTAGCCACACAACGCAACCCTGCATAGCTTGCTATGCAGGGTTTTATTATTTTTCTGCATTACTTTTGTGTTTTTTCTACATAGAATTTTCCCCTACGAAATTTTCCCAACAAATGTTTTTACAAAATTTCCTATTCTGCAAACTTTTCCACTCCCGCTCCACGCCCAAAAAACTTCTCTCATATAAAATTCACTTAAGATTTTTCTTTTTGCTTAGGTTTTTTAAATTGTGGGTAAAATAAGTAAAAAAGCAAAAGGATAAAAATTGTGCTTTCAAATCATTGCTATCACTGATAGAAAACTCTGCAAAAGCCAAGGCGCAAACACAAAAAACACCTCAAAAAACCTTGTAAAAAACATTGATAAATTTTTAGCTAGACTAGAATTGCTCGCAAAAAGTGGGGTAGATAGCGTAATCCTGCGCGAAAAAGACTTATGCGAAAGTGAGTATCTAGCTTTAGCAAAAGAAGCAATAGGGATTTTTGAGAACGCAAACAAAGCAAATAAAACAAACAGCACAAACACAAATAAGGCAAACGCAAATAACTCTAGCAATGAGTGCAAACTTATATTGCATAATTTTATAGAGGTGGCTTACACGCTAGAATATCCATTTTTCCACGCGCCTTTTAGCGTGCTAGAGGATTTGGCAAGCAATAAGATTTCGTGCCAAAAAATAAGCGAAAATCGTGCGTTTGGCGCGTCTATACATAGCTTGGAGGAGCTAGAAGTGGCATTAGATTTTGGGGTGGATTATGCCATAGCAGGAAATGTGTTTGAAAGTCCTTGCAAAGATGGGGTGCAGGGCAGGGGAGTGGAGTTTTTGCGCAAAATATCAGGTAGGCTAGAGTGCTATAAAAATGATTTGACAAAAGATTTTGCCAAAAATCTGCCAATCTATGCAGTGGGCGGGATTTGCAAAGAAAATCTTGCAATGCTATGCAAAGACATAAAAAACGCCTTGCCAAATAGCCACACACAAGCTAGCAATAACGCAAATAACAAAAATTCAAAAACAAGCACTCAAAAAGCAGAAATAATGGAAGCAAAAATAGCGAGGGCAAAAATAGCAGGCGTATGTATGCGCTCCTCCCTTATGGAGTGTGAGAATCCAAAAGCATATATTGCACAATGCAAGGAGATTATCACAAAAGAGATTTATAAGGATTTTTGAGCGATTTTGGCGCAGGTTTTCAAAGTTTTAGTATAAAAGCATATCAAAGTCATTTTACAAATGATTTGATAGGATAAAATCTTTAGGGAAATTTGGATATAATGATTTCCTAAAAAACTACTAAAAATGCAAAAAGGATAAAAATGCAAAAGGGACACAAATGTGGGAAGAGCTAAGCAATGGGCTAGAAGTGCTAGAGGGCGACCCTGTGAAAAAGTGGTGTGAGATAATGCTAAATGCCTCGCCCACACTTGCGACAAAAGAGCTAGAAAAACTGCTTGAAATGCTTGCCACTTATGAGCTAGCCTATGAGGAGAGCGGTGGGGATTTGCGTAAATTTGTCCATAGCAACAAAGAACCCATAGAAGCAAAAAAGCGTGATATAGCACTGCACTCAAGTGCCAAAATCCTAAGCGAAAACGAATAACTTAAAAAAGCAAAATAAAGGGGATTAAATCTGTGAAAAAACTTTTTTGCACGATATGCTTTGCTTTGGTGTTTTTTGAGATGCTTCATAGTGCACAGCCTGTGTGGGACTATGAGGAAAATCTCGTGCTAAAAAAAGATGAAATCTACAAAAAAAGTTTCCAAATCGCAGGACTTCAAAAAGAGCTAAAATTTTATTGGACATTGTATAAAAACTACGGACTTGTGGTAAATCTAAACTATGACAAATTCCCCTATCAGTTTATCCTCTATACGGACTATGCACGCAAAAGTTTCAAGCTCCCTATATCTAGGGCAGGGGATATACGCGATATAGAAGTGTTTTTGAGCTTTATCAAATATGACTATGAAAGCAAAGAAGCAAGCCTGTGGCTAGGCGTGCTATATCCCCAAAAGATAAAAAGTGGCAGTTAGGAGCGGGCAAAATATGGGGCAAGATATGAAACAAGATAGTGTAAAGATTTTGGAGTGTGTGCGTAGGCGGTGTGATGAGTGGATAGCTAGCCTAGAAAGCTCCAATATTGATAAAATCTACTCTAGCATAAAATCTGGCAAAATGCTACGAAGCAAACTGATTTTGGCTATTTTGGAATCATCAAATGTAGATTTTGCTAAGGACTTTAGAGGGGATTCCAAAGCAGTTTTCAAAGAGAATTTCAAAGCAAATTCTAAAGCGGATTCTACCAAAGGCTTATCTAAAGATTCTAGTATCTTAGAGCGTGCTATTAGCCTTTGTGCTATCATCGAGCTGATACAATGCGCTTCGTTACTGCACGATGATGTCATAGATGAAGCACACACGCGCAGGGGTGTGCCAAGTGTAAATGCTTCATTTGGCGATAAAAACGCCATTATGCTAGGCGATGTTCTGTATTCGCGAGCTTATTTCTATCTAGCTGATTTTCCGCAAGCGATTGCCAAAAGTGTCTCAAACGCCGTATGTGCTCTCTCTAGAGGGGAAATTGATGATGTGCTTTACTCGCGTGATTTTCAGCCAAGCCTAGAAGTGTATTATAAGATTTTGGAGGATAAAACAGCCTCCCTTATCGCTTCTAGCGCAGAATCTAGTGCGATTTTGGCAGGGCTTGATTCTGCCAAATACTATGAATATGGCAAAAATCTAGGGCTAGCTTTTCAAATCGTTGATGATGTGCTAGATATTACCCAAGATGAAGCGACTTTAGGCAAGCCAAATATGAATGATTTGCGTGAGGGGAAAAGCACTTTGCCATACATTTTGCTATACTGCGAGCTAGATTCTCACAAAAAAGAGGAGTTTTTAGCCCATTTTTATGCCCGAGATAGTGTGGCGATAGAGTGGTTTAGAAATGCTTTTTGTGAGCAAAATATCATACAAAAATGCCAAAATATCGCAAAAGACTTCATCACAAAAGCACTAAATGCGATACAAGATGAGCGCAATGCCACACTAGAGCAAATCGCAACTTCAATGATAGAGAGGAGTTTTTAATGCAAGTGCAATACCTAGCCTTAAGTTTTTCGCACAAAAACACGCCAATAGAGTTGCGAGAAAAACTAGCTTTCCCTGCCAATGATTTTACAAGCGATTTCACTCAAACTAGCACAAATAAACCACTTCAAAAAATCTCCTACAAAAAAGGCTCAATACAAGATTTTCTTTTATCTCTAAAAGCAAAAGTCCAAAGCCTAAAAGAAATCCTCCTCCTTAGCACTTGCAATCGCGTAGAATTCTACATAATCACACACAGCCCGCAAGAGTGTATCACTGCCGTGCTTGATAGCTTTGCCACTTCTAGGAAAATCCCACTAAAAGAGCTAGAAAAACATTGCAAAATCGCCCAAAATGCAGAAGCCCTACACCACCTTTTTAGCGTGGTTAGTGGGCTAGATAGTGTAGTCATAGGAGAGACACAAATCGTAGGACAGATAAAAAGCGCGTATAAGCTATGCTATGATTTGGGCGTGTGTGGGCAGGAAATCACTCGCTTAGCACACTTTGCTTTTCGCTGTGGTGGGAGGGTGAGAAGCCAAACCCAAATCGGCAAAACCTCACTATCTGTGGCTTCTGTGGCAGTAAAGAGAGCATTGGGATTTATAAGAGAAAATGACAAAGACACAACACCCAAAAAGCTAAAAAACCCACAAATAAGCGCACTTATCATCGGTGCAGGGGAAATGGGCAGGCTTGTAGTTAGGCATTTGCTTGATTGTCCTATATCTATTGCCTTTACCAATCGCACGCAAGAGAATGCAAGTAATTTTGTGTGCGAATTGCAAGAAGAGGGCAAAGACATTAGTAATATCACGGTTTTGGACTATACAAGTATAGAATCCACGCTAGATGATTTTACGCTTGTGTTTTGTGCTACGGGGGCTAGCAAAGCTATCATAAAAGAGGCAAAATCTAGGGATTTTAAACGAGCGTGGTTTGATTTGTCTGTGCCTAGAAATATCGAAGTGGCAAGTGTGCCAAAAGGCTTGCATATCTTTTGTGTAGATGATTTGAAGCGCACCATAGATGAAAATCTAGTCGGCAAAAAAATCCAAGCTCACCTATGCTATCATTGGTAACGCGGTGGGCGAGTATTTTTCGTGGGTGCAGAGCTTTGATGTGTTGCCACTTATAAAGACTATGCGAGAAAATGCCAAAGAAGCAAGCCTGCAAGAATTGCAAAGAGCTATCAAAAAAGGCTACCTCCCAAAAGAATTACAAGAAGAAGTAAAAATCATACTACACAACGCGTTTAATGTGTTTTTGCACAATCCCACGCTAATGCTAAAAGAGCTGGCAAATAGCGAGGAGGGCGATAGTATCATTGAGGCGACAAAGAGAGTGTTTGAGGAATTGCCACAGGACAAAAAGCAAGCAAGAGAAAGCACAAAAGCAAAAAATCAAACTAGAAAAGAGGTAGAATCAAGGGCAAAAAGGTTTTTTAAAGTAGATTCTACACAAGAATCAAAAGAACAAAATACAAACCAAAGCAAAAGAGCGGATTTTGTCAATCGCTACAAATGCGAATATGACACAACTTCTATGCCCTAATCCGTTGTGTCATATATTTTCATAAAAGCGCAAAAAAACTTACCAAGATTTTTAAGACGACAAAAACAAAAGGACAAAAATGCTTTTTTCAAAGACGCTACTACCCACTTCCAAAGAATCCCCAAAAGATGCAATTCTAAAAAGTCATCAATATCTCGTGCGAGCAGGCTATATCCACCAGCTAGGGAGCGGAATCTACAATTTCCTCCCGCTAGGCAATATCGTGCTAAAAAAGATAGAATCTATCGTGCGAAAAAGGCTACAACAAGCAGGAGCGCAAGAAGTGTTGCTAAGTTTTGTAACTCCCAAAGAGCTATGGGATAGAAGTGGACGAAGCGAGCAATACGGCAAAGAGCTATTGCGATTTAGCGATAGGAAAAACGCTCCATTTCTGCTCGCTCCCACACACGAGGAGAGTATCACAGAGCTAGCTAGGACATACATAAAGTCTTACAAATCCTTACCGCTAAATCTCTATCAAATCCAGCTGAAATTTCGCGATGAGCTGCGACCTCGCTTTGGGCTACTTCGCACACGAGAATTCATAATGAAAGATGGGTATAGCTTTCATTCAAACGAGGCGGATTTGGATAGGGAGTTTACCCTTATGCACAAGACATATAGCGAGATTTTTAGCGATTTGGGACTAGATTTTCGCTGTGTGGAGGCAGATAGTGGCGCGATAGGTGGGAGCGGAAGCAAGGAGTTTATGGTATTAGCAGATAGTGGGGAGGACACACTTGTGGTGTGTAAATCCTGCCAATACGCAGCAAACCTAGAAGTAGCAAAAAGGGCAAAAAGACTGCCACCACATAATGAAAAGGGCGAGGAAATCCTACCACCAAAAGCAGATTTTGCTAAATTTTCTACTCCAAATGTAAAAAGCATTAGCGATTTATGCGCGTTTTTTCATATTGAGCCTTTTTGGAGTATCAAAGCAGTTGTAAAAAAATACATCAAAAAATCAAGCCAAGCAAATCAAAAAAATGACATAGCAATAAAAGATAGTGCAAAATCTAGCAAAAATCCTAGAGAGGATTTTGCTGTGTTTTTCTTGCGTGGCGATGATGAGCTAGAAGAGACAAAGGCACTAAACGCGCTAAATGCAAATGGCTTTGAAGCACTAGAGCTACTTGAAGCAAGTGAGGGCGAGCTAGAAAATCTGGGGCTTATCGCAGGTAGCATTGGTGCGTATAGCTTGAGGGCGATTATTGGAGAAAAAGCGATTATTTTTGATGAGGATTTGCGTGGGGCAAGCGAGATGATATGTGGTGCAAATGAGCGTGAAAAGCACTTTGTGGGCGTGGATTTGGATTTGTTTGAAAATCTTTGCTTTGCGGATTTGGCGGTGGTAAGGCAGGGGGATATTTGCGCTTGCTGTGGGGCAGAGCTAGCGCACAAAAAGGGCATTGAAATCGGACATATTTTCAAACTTGGGACAAAGTATTCTGTTCCATTGCAAGCGAAATTTTTAGATGAAAATGGCAAAGAAAAACCTTTCATAATGGGCTGCTATGGCATAGGAATCAGTAGAATCCTAAGTGCGATATTGGAGCAAAAAGCCGATGATAAGGGCTGTGTGTGGAGTGCTAGCACCGCGCCTTTTAAGGTTGTCATCATCATTGCAAATGCCAAAGACAAAGCTCAATATGACTTTGGATACGCGCTATATGAGAGCCTAAAGCAAGTGGGTGTAGAAGTTGCGCTAGATGATAGGGATTTGCGATTTGGCGCGAAAATGGCAGATTTTGAGCTTATGGGTGTGGCAAATTTTGCTGCGCTTATTGGCAAAGGATTGGAATCAAATTGCGTAGAAATCATCAAGCGAGATGGTTTGCAAAAAAGTGAGATAGATTCTGCCAAAGCATTAGAGCAGATTCTAAAAATGATAAAATAAAGATTTTTGCTAGAAAATCTAATAAAGCAGAATCTAAAAACTATAAAATCCCTGCTAGCTTTGCTAAAAAGTGCCTTAAAAATAACTAAAAGGAAGTGTAAATGCCGACACTAGCACTATTTTTTCTCATAGGTTACATTGCTTTTGAGCTACTTAGCTTTAGCATTTGGGTTAGCTATTTTGGGTTTTTTAGTCTTTTTTGTGAGATTGTTTTTAGTGGGATTGCTGGGCTTTGGCTTTGGAATTCTCGCGCTTGCTCCCTTAGCTCCTCGCTAAATGAGATTATACATTTTGTGTATGAGGGGCGGATTTTGGATTTGCTAAAAAGCAATATGCTGTTTTTTTTTGGAGCGATTTTGCTTATAGCACCGGGGTTGCTAAGCGATAGCGTGGGGATTATCTGCATTGTGGCTAGTCGTTTATCAAGTCCAAAGCCTAGCGACTTTGTGCGCGA
>SAMEA104315434__coassemble_1051_pt1 | contig 12244 bp, 7 predicted proteins | sample SAMEA104315434__metabat2_low_PE_003 | metagenome-assembled genome bin SAMEA104315434 (sample SAMEA104315434) | gut metagenome | biome: Monkey gut; feature: monkey-associated habitat; material: faeces | place: China | collected 2013 | reverse complement strand
AATGAAATTCGCATAATAGAAACACAAAAGCTAGATGACCCTGATAAAAAATAGTGTGGATTTTGTGAATGAATGGAATCGCTTAGATTTCAAGTCGCCAAGATAGATTGGCACAAAAATTCGCTACGGTCATTTGCTACTCCTTTTGGTTAGATAAAGTTTGCTAAAACACGCGTGATTTTGCGTAAGGTTTAGTCATTTCCTAAGCAAAAATTTCTTATAATGCGCTTTTGTGATGACAATGTGGCAACACTGATAGCAATCACAAAACACATAGAGAATATTACGAGGTAGTGAGAGGTAGTGAATTGTCCGCTTTTATAAAAACCATAGATACTCACACGCTAAAAGAAAATCTGCAGGATTTTTGTATCATAGATATTCGTGGGCGACAGGCATTTTTAAGCGCACATTTATGCAATTCGCATAATTTCCAAAGCAAAGATGAGATTATAGATTTTTTGCACTCACAAGCACAAACCACAAAGCAAAAGCCTATTTTGTTTGTGTGCTTTAGTAGCGTAAAAGCTAGGGCTATGTGTGAGAGCGTAGCGAAAGATAAGGCATTTTTAGAGCACTATGGCTTTGATAGAGTGTATTATTTGGATTGTGGGATTATGGAGGCGTTTGAGAGTGGATTAGAAGTGTGTGAGGGGAGTGATTTTGGCGACAAAAAAGAATCAAATCCGCTAATCTCTCAAACTATCCAAAATATAAAGCAAAAATATTTATCTAGTAAAAAAGCGTGGGTGGTTACTTTTAGCGGGGGCAAAGATTCGACTTGTGTGTTGCAGCTCGTGTATGAGATGCTTTGTGCTTTGCCACCACATTTGCGCCGTCCTACCTTTGCTATCGCGTCAAACACGCTTGTGGAAGCACCGCATATTGATAGATTTTTGCATAGTGTGATTGATTCTATCAATTCTCACGCAAAAGCGCATAATATCCCATTTGAAGTGATTTTAGTCGCTCCAAGTCTTAAAGATGATTTTTGGGTAAATCTCATTGGCAAGGGCTATCCAAGCCCTACGCGCACATTTCGCTGGTGCACAGAGAGGCTAAAAATCAACCCCGCAAAAGCAGAGGTGGCAAAAATCACGCGCAAATATGGCTCGTGCATATTGCTACTAGGCTCACGCAAAAGCGAATCAAGCAATCGCAAAAAATCCATACAAAAGCGAATCTTAAATGAGGAGGGCTACTCTCAACACCACGATTTCCCCGACACGCTGACATTCTCGCCCATTGCGGAGTGGGATACAGACACAGTGTGGGGTTATCTGCTCTCGCACAAGCCTTTGTGGGACAAAGACCATAGCGAACTTTTCGCGCTATATTCTAAAGCAAGTGGCGATGAATGTCAGTTTATCACGGATTTAGCTCAAAGCAGCTGTGGTGGCTCACGGTTTGGTTGCTGGGTATGCACGGTGGTAAATGAAGACAAATCAATGCAAGGCTTTATAGGAGCGGGTGAGGCGAATCTAAAGCCACTTAGTGACTTTCGCAACTACATAAAAGAATTGCGCGAAGATTCAAACGCAAGGGCGGATTATAAACGAGATGGACGCGCGGTGTATAAGGTGGGTGGGCTTGGACCATTTTTAAGCAAAATTCGTGTTATAATACTCACTAAACTTTTGGAGCACGAAAAAGAGTTTAGACAAAGCGGTGGTGGGTTGCTTATCGCTGATGAGCAGATTTTGGCGATTCAAGCGCAATGGGACAAAGATTTTGATTTGGATAAAACGGCGATAAAAATAGCTCAAAAATTTGGGCGATTAAAGGAGCAAAAAATGGAAAAACATACCGTGTTGCATAGAGAGATTTTAGATGAAGTGCAAGAAGCAATGAGCCAAAAGCACGGGCAGAGCGTGCTAGATTCTAGAAGTATAGAAAGTCTCATAACACAATCAATGAGTATATGCAATAACGCTGGCTCTCGTGGCATACATAGCGCACCCACACAAATCAAAGCCCAAATCCAAAAACTTATCAGTGATAAAACTGCCAAAGAGCAAACAGAGCAAGAGGAGGCGTAGCAATGTTTATTAGTAAAATAACGATATGCAATCTTTTTGCTTACTATGGCGAAGTAATCGTAGAATTTAAAAAGCAAGAGGGTAAAAATATTTATTGTATCTATGGTAATAATGGCTTTGGTAAGACGAGCTTTATCAGGTGTGCAAAGCTACTATTTCTAGGCACAGGTGGGGAGAGCGAAAATATCCCAGATACCATAAAGCGATTTGCACCAAAAGCAAATGACTTAAAACAATTTGTAAAGGGCAATGCAAATTGGAGTGGAATCCTTAATAAAAACGCATTGCAAAATGCGGGGGGGGGGGGGTAGAAAATAAAGAATTTTTCGTGCGCTTTGAGGGCAGTATAGATGATAGTAATATTAGCATACAAAGAACTTATGAAATAGTGCAATCAAGCATTAAAGAGAGTTTGTTTTTAGAGATTGATAAGCAGAGATTCTATGATGATGATGCACAGCATAGGCTAAATAATATTTTGCCTGAAAATTTTGTGGAATTTTTCTTTTTTGACGGCGAGGAGATTGAGAAAATCGGCGATAATTTGCGCACGAAATTACGCGAAAAGATTGTAGATATTTTGCAGATTAAGCCACTTGAGATTATCATAAAGCAAGCACAATCATTGCGAGATGACCTCCTAAAAGAGCAAACACAAACAAGCGAGCAAAAAGGTGCAATAGAGGTCAAAAAATCACAACAAGACACAAAAGAAAAAGAAATAAACGCAAAAAGTGAAGCCATAAGCAATACCCAAAGGCTTTTAGATGATAAAAGAGAGCGCGTGAGAGCTTTGCAACGCAAACGCGATAAACTCATCGCTGATAGTAGCACAGAGCTAAATGAACTAACTCGAGAAAAAGATGATATAGAACAAAACCTACACCAACAAAAGCAAAGCCTTAGTGAGAGTATGAAATCCATAGTTTTTGCAAGTAATGCTAGCTTGGTGCAAAAGCTCAAAGATGAGCTAGAAAAAGTAGAGCATAGCACCCAAAAAAGTGATATAGAGGCACTAAGGCGACTTCTCCCAGATATGCAGTCCCTAAGTAGTCAAAAGATAGACACACTGCACTATGAGCAAAGCACAAAGGCTGAATTGCAAGAATTTTTTAGCACACTTTTGCAAGAAATGCCACGCAATCTAGAATTTAAACTTGCTAAAGAATACTCTAAAATCCCTTTACAGCTTATAGGAGAGATTAAAGAAAGTATCATAAGGACAGAATCTAGCACGGCATTGCGAGATATTAAAACGATAAAAAAACTAAAAAGAGAGCTTGTAGAAGTAAAGGAGCGCATTAGCGAGCTAACTACTGATGAGTATGTGAGAAAGGAAAAAGAAGAGATAGATGAGGAGCTAGCAAAATGTGAGGAGGAAATCAAAAACTATCAAACAAAGCTAGAAAATCACAAATACGAACTAACCGAGCTAAAGAAGGATCTAGAAAATCTCACAAAAGAGCTTAATAACTTGGAGCAAAGCATTGATATTGAGCGCATAAGGAATAAACTACACTTACTTGATGTGCTAAAAGAGAGTATTGAAGCATATAGAGAAAAACTCGTTTCAGCATTGCGGATAGAGCTACACGATATGATTTTGGATAAATACAAGCGCACTATTACAGATGATAATATCACGGAGCTAGAGATTGATGAAAATTTCGAGATAAAGCTCAAAGACAAATATGGCGAGCCAATCACGGTAGAATCTCAAAGTGCTGGGCAAAAACAGGTTTTGGCTATTTGTATTTTTGGTGCTTTAAGCGAGCTATCAAAATCTCAAATACCATTTATTTTGGATACGCCTCTAAGCAGGATTGATTCAAAAAATCGTGCAAATATCATCAAGCATTATTATTCTAAAGCGGGCAATCAAGTGATTATATTGCCACTAGACACAGAAATGGGCGCGAAAGAATATGAGTTTGTCAAGCCAAATTTGGCAGGGATATACAAGATAGAAAATGATGATGACAGAAGCCACGCTCGCATAAAAGAAGTGCAAGATATAAAAGAGATTTTATAAAGTGATTTTGGTAAAAGGAGTGCAAAATGGCAGATTTTCATACCACTAGCAATGAGGAGCTTTGTATTGATAGGCTACGCAGAGATGGATTTGGATATAAGCAGCCAGATTTTAGCGATAGCGATTTTCCTAAATATCTTGTGCTACGAGTAGCTTTGGCAAAAGCATTGCAATCTAGTAAAATCGCTCTAGATTCTCCACAATGGGATAGCAAAAGACTAAGCGGGGACAAAGGCAAAGAATATCATTTAGAGCAACTAACAGGAAAGGGCAAGCAAAAGCAAGAGGACTTTGATATGCTTATTCGCTCACTACTTTATATCCAGCATAAAGATGAGCTAGAGAGGGATAATATTGATATTTTTGGGAGTGATAAAGAATACACAGAGATTTTATCCAAATACATAAAGCGAGGGCTGTATGAAATATATCATTCTTGGAAAAACAATGATTGCATATATCAGTGGTGTTTGGATAATTTGGCATTGCAAGCTATGCAAACTCACATAAAAAAAGAGAGTGAAAATGCGCCAAGTGCTGATAATGCTTATTTTGAACGATTACAAAAATACTTTAGGCAATTTGCTATAAATATACAGCTTGTCAATGAGGAGGATTCATATCGTCATCATATTTGCAAAATCGAGCTTATGGATTCGGATAAAATTCAACATTTTGAAAGCAAATCAAAATACCTTGATAAAGAGCTAGGGCAAACGGTGCTTGTAGAAGCGGTAGAGAGAATGTCAAGAACATACAATATCCAAATAGCAAAGTCACAAGAACAATGGCAAAATTTAGGTTTAGCAGAATTTGAAAAAGGATTAGCCGAGCTAAAAAGGCACGATTTTAAGCTAGGGATTTATGCGGGGAATGATATTGATAAAAGAATGCTTTGCTTTGACTTAGCACAAGCCCCGCATTGTTTTGTAGCTGGGACTACGGGCAGTGGCAAGACAAGATTTATCCAAACAATGATTGTGTGTTTATTGCAAAATCCAAATGTTGAAATTTCTGTGATTGACCCAAAGCAAGGTATTGATTTTAGAATCTTTGAGCCTAAAATTAGATTTATTACAGATTTGGAGGAAGTGCGTGATTACCTTGATGAAAAGATAGCAGAAATGGAATCCCGCTTTGCTCAAATGAGCGAGGCTCAAAGTGATGATATAGTCAAACTAGGCTTGCGCTATGAAGTCATTATCATCGATGAGCTAAAAGACCTAATCGACCAAGAAAAGAAAAAAGAGCTAAGCACGCCATTAGGGAGATTGGCACAAAAAGCAAGACAAGCTGGGATTTATCTCATACTAGGCACACAAAGACCAGATTCTGCTAGCTTTAGTGGTATTTTACGAAGCAATATCCCAAGTCGCATAGCCCTAAAGGTGCAAAAATCCACAGAATCTAAGATTATCCTTGATGAAGTAGGGGCAGAAAAACTGCTAGGCAAAGGCGATATGCTAGTAAAAATGGCTAATATGTCAAAGCCAAAACATATCTTTAGCACTCTTTTGCAACCTGATGATATAAAAAGCCTAATTTAGCAAGCTTGGCACACAAAATCTAAAATACATAGAGATATTAAGGCGATGAAATTGTCCTCTTTTGCAAAAACCATAGACATTTACACGCTAAAAGAAAAATCTACAAATCTAAAATATTACATCACAATAGCTACTGATATGCCTTGCTTCTGTGTGCTATCTCAAGGCATAGGATAATCAGCTTATCAGTATCTATATGACAAATCAAGCGATAATCCCCTACGCGGTAACGCCACAGCCCAGAGAGGTTACCCACCAAAGCATTACCTCTATCACGCGGATTGTCTAATGCTTGTAATTCTTGTGTGTAGTCTTTTATACGCTTTTGAATCGCACTATCTAGCTTTTTGAATTGCTTTTGTGCTTTTATTGAGTATGCAAAGCGCATTAAATCCCCAATTTTTTATAAAGTTCATCAGCGGATATACTTTGCTTTCCACTTTCCAAATATTCTTTATAGGCTTGTTCGCCCCTTTGCGCGTCTTCCAAATCCTCTAAGCACTGCAAAATCATTTCTTTTAGCAAGTTTTCTTGCGAGATATTGCGCTCTTTTGCGATAAGTGATAGCATTTCCTCTGCCTTGCTCGGCAAGTCCAAAACCACGCTCATTTGCTACTCCTTTTGGTTAGATTTGGCGTATTGTAGCATAAATTTGTTTTTGTTGGATTTGGGCTTTTGTGGTGGTGTGGGTTTGGTGTGTGTTGGGTTTTGTGGGGATTGTTTTAGATTTGAAAGGGTTAGATTTGGGGCTACTAGATTTGCACTTGGGCGTTTATGAGTAGGGGCAAAAGAAAATCACGCAAATTTTTGAGTTTTTGGTTTTGTATTATATTATTTGAAATGATTTCTTTAAAATTTAAAATTGTATTAAACTTTTCTATAATACTTTCGTTAAAAGGTATTTTAAAATCACTTAATTCTTCATAGCCTATAATTGGCATTTTTGTTCCTTTGCTAACAGATACCGCATAATCAAAAAAACTCTTATGCGTCAAAGTTAGTAAAATAAAATTGAAAAAATTTGGATTTATTGGCTTGACAGAATGTATAGTCCCCGTAACTAGTCCATCAAAAGGGGCAAAACCTGCCTTTTTTAGATATGGTCTAATAGAACCAAATAATATATCAAACTTTTGCATTTCAAATAAATTTGTATTGAAAGCATCTCCTATATTGTTTAAATTTAAACAAAATGTGTTTTGTGGCATTACTGACAAATCAATTAAAGATTTTTTATTGTCTTTTTCTGCCTTTTTGGTATTTTTTATAATAATATCAGCAAGTTTCTTTACTTCAAAATCTTTTGGGATTGGGCGGTTTAGGGTGGGGTCAAAGCGCATTGCTCCTCCGCTTGATTTGTAGGGCTGTCCTTGCTTATTTGGGAAATCAAATTGGACAAAGTAATATTCATAAATCGCTTTTGCTACGCGCTCTAAAAGCTCATTGATTTGATTATTTATTGCGATTTTGTCGTCAATGGATTTTAGAAAATTAGAAACTTTAATTTGTTTTTCTTTTGACGGCAAATATATGTCATAGTTTTTTATAATGTTAGTATTTAAATTTTTTCTTATGCCAGATGATAGATTGCGAAAATTTTGATATTGAGTTTTTAAAAAATAATACAAATAAAATGGCTCAACAATATCATTATCAACTACTATGTTACAACACGCTTGATTTGTAGTTAGTTCGCAATCGGTAATTGAAACATTTCCACGAGTCCTGCCCTCTCCATACATTGCAATAGAAATTGTATTTTTAGGATACAGCTTTAATGCTGTTTCTTTTACTGCTTGTTGTGAAATATGCTCGTTTGTATTTTTGATTCTATATTGTCCGATTTGCTCTGTTTTTAGCCAAGGGATATTTCCGTTTTCCCAATATGTTAATTTATTTCTAGATGGAGTTGCGCCACTACTAACCTCTTTTGCTATTTCGCCTAACTTATATTTTTTCATTTACCAAACCTTAAGCGTTCTAATTGTGTGAGAATCTCGCTCTGCAAATCCTGCGCTTGTTTGAAATGCTCTTGCAAAGCTGCTTTATAGCTTTGAATCTGGGCTTTAAATTCGGATTCGCTTATATCTATATGCTCCATTTTCACTTCAAAATATTGCCCAGCGGAAAATGAGTAGCCTTTGGCTTTGATAGCCTCAAAATCCACTAGCACGGAAAAGTCCTCTATGGCTTGCTCTCTCAAAAATGTCTCTATGATTTTAGATTCATCATCTTTAGATAAAAGCGTTTTTTGGTTTTTGCCCTCTTTTGTTTTTGTGCCTAGCTTTGAAGCGTCCATTAGTAGTGCTTGGTCGTTAGCGTTTGATTTGTCGATAAAAAGCACGGAGACATTTGTCCCTGTGGTCGCAAAGATATTTGGTGGCATAGAGACTACGCCTTTTAGGGATTTGTCATCTATGAGCTTTTGGCGGATAGTTTTTTCTATGGCACTTTGGGCGGTTAGAAATCCTGTGGGGACGACAATAGCGGCTTTGCCATTTGGAGCTAGAGAGTAGATGATATGCTGTAAAAAGCATAGATAAATCGCCATTTTATCTTTGTCTTTTTTAGGCACATTTGGCACACTAGCAAAAAATCGCTCATTTGCATTTGGGAGGGCTTTTAGCTGGGCTTGGAAGTCGGAGAAGTCAAGCTTAAAGGGTGGATTTGATACTATGAAGTCAAATTTTGTGTCATTGCCGTTTTTGTCCTTGTGGCTTGGGTTTGTCAAGGTGTTGCCTTGAGTGATATTTGCTATGGAATGCGTTAGGTTGTTTAGGATAAGGTTTAGCCGAAGCATAGTGGAGGACTTTTGGTTAATGTCTTGGGCGTAGATGGAGCATTTATCCTCGCCTATTGCGTGAGCTAGGCTCATAAGCAGTGAGCCACTCCCTGCGCTTGGGTCATAGCACTTGACACTTTTTGGCGATGAAGTGCCTACCAAAATGCGCGACATAATATGCGCTACGGTATGGGGTGTGAAATACTCGGCATATTTGCCTCCGCCGTCTTTGTTGTAGTCTTTGATAAGATATTCAAAAATCGTGGCGAAAAAATCAAACTTTTGGCTAAAAATACCCTCAAAGCTACAATCTATAAGCGGACTTATAATCGCACGAGCAAACTCATCGCGCTTAGAAGTATCTACGATATAGTTGCTTATAGATTCAAAGAGTTGGACTTTTTGCCCGCCACCTGTTTTGATAGCAAAAATATCTTTGTTTAGCTCGGCTATGGATAAAAGCGTGCTATCAAGAGTGGTGGCAAAATCTGGGGCGTTTTGAAGTGAATAGAGGTGCGATAAATAATGCTCTCTTTGCAAAAGCGCGGATTTATCCCCTATCTTATCAAGCAGGGTTTGGTAGTCTTTGTCGCTGTAAGTGGCAACTAATTGCTCCCACTGCGCACCTGCGCTTGATAGCTTTGAATCTATGCGCTTTGCTTCGTAGGCGAATTTGTCATTTAGGAATTTATACAAAAATATGCTAACGATGATTTTGTATTCGTTGCCGTCATTGCCTAGCCCGTAGCTCGCGCAAGTGGCTTTTAGCTTGTCAATAATGCTTATGATTTGGGTTTGGATTTGATTTTTCATTTATGCTGCCTCCATTTTGTGTTCGCTAAGATATTCTTTTGCAATAAGTGTGGCGATATAGCTTGTGTCTAGGGATTTTGCGTTTGCTTGGGCTAGGGATTGTGCGAATGGCTCAAAGTGTGTGCTAACAAGGCTTTTTATCTTTTGCTCAAAGTATGATTCATTATCCAAAATCGCGTCATTGTCCGCTATTGTCTTATCTAATTTGTCTTTTATCGTTTGGAGTGCCTCGCAAATTTGCATTTCTAGCTTTTTGGAATCTGCTTGGATTTTTATTTGCTCTTTTATTTTTTCTTTTAGGCGTTTGTGGATACGCCCAAATTTGTAGTCGCCGTTGTATTTGTGGGCGATAAGGTCGTTTTGGCGGTTTAGCTCGGTGATTTGGGCAAAGAGAGTATCAAAAATGGCTTTGTTTGCTTCTATATCTGCAAGGCTAGGGATTTTATCTAGATTCATTTTGCTAAAAATTTCCATTAGGGCTTGTTTTAGGCTGATAAAGTGCGGGTCTTTTTTGTCAAAGTTATCTATAAAGGCTTGGCGTGTCCTAGTCGTAGAGTTTTTTAGCGAATCGGCTATGTGTAGCTCGGATTCGCCTACTTTGATAAAGCGAAATAAAATATCTTCCATAGCGAGATTGAGTAAGACTGAAATGTCGCTTTTGCTTTGCAGGGCTTCTTTGAAATTTATCTCATCGATTTTGCGCTGGGTGATTTTTAGCAATTCGTTATAAAGGGTAAAATCTGTGGAGCTAAATTTGGCTTGTAATTCTCTATCGCCTTGAATGCGAATGGCGTTTGATAGTTCCTTTGCTAAAATCAATGCTTTTTTTATCTCGTAAAGAATCTTTTTGTCATTTATCGCGCTAATCTGTCTATCAAAAATCTCTTTATTGCTTGTGTCATAGTCAAATAGGGCTAACTTTATGGACTCTAAATCCGCTTCAATCTGTGCTTCACTTTTAAATATTTGGCTAAATTTTTCAAAGTCATCGCCTAGCTCACTTTTTAGCTCATCAAAATAGGCTTGATTTGCTTTGTCAAATTCCCTCTGTATGTCGGCAAAATCCACGACATAGCCATAGCGGAAGTTGTGATAAGGGCGATTTACACGAGCTAGGGTTTGCAAGAGATTATGCTCTTTTATCTTCCTATCAATATAGAGCTTTTTAAGCCGTGGGGCGTCAAAGCCTGTGAGAAGCATATTATAGACAAACAAAATATCGATTTTGCCGTTTTTGAAATCCTCTATATTGCTTGTGCGCGTGGCTTTGTCATCTATATCGTGCAGTATAAGCGCGGCGGAATTTAGGGCGTTTGTGTCATCTGGGCTTTTGTCTTTGTAGTTTTGCTTAAACACTTCAAAGAACATTTTTGCTTGGTCTGCGCTAGAGCATACTATCATCGCACCTATGGTGGAATCGCCACTCGAGATTCTAGAGTCGCGCAAATCATCGGCGATATAGGCTAGCATAGGGGTAACGAACTTTTTGTGCGCATAGATTTGCTCTTTGGCTAAATCTTTGTCGCTTATTTGTATATTTTTTAGGGCTTGCTTTAGCTCCTCTTTGTAGCGGGTCTGTATATCCTCGCGGATAAGTCGTAGCGTGTAGCCATCGGCAATAGAGGAGTTGTAATAATACTGATGAATATAATCTCCCCAAATCGCTTTTGAGGATTTTTTGTTTTTGCCACCAAGTAGGGGCGTGCCTGTGAGGGAGATAAAAATCGCTTCTTTATCTAGGCTAAGTAGGTTTGCAAGATATGAGCCGTTTTCTTTGTAGCTTCGGTGTGCTTCATCGATGAAATAAATGCGCTGGATTTTCACACCATAATCATTTGGCACTATGGGTGAATCTGGCGGGAGCTGCTGGATATTGATAACGGTGATTTCGGGTGCGCCTTTTGTGTTTGCGATAGCGGATTTGCTTTGTAGCTCACGGCTTAGCTCATCTTTGCTATCCACACTACGCACGCATAAGCCTCTCGCGCTAAATTCTTTACTCGCTTGGGTCTTTAAATCTAGTCTATCAACGATAAAATAAAACTTCGTAAGAATGCCTTTGGCTGAAAAATAATCTTGCAAAAATTTGACATTATAAAAGGCAAAGGCTGTCTTGCCCGAACCTTGCGTATGCCAAATAATGCCCTTTTTTACGCCATTATCTAGGGATTTTGCAAGGGCGAGCTGCGCGAAAAACTGCTGATAGCGCATAATGTGCTTTTGGGTATGAATAATGCCTTGCTTATCGCGCTTCTCTATGTATGCTATGGAGTATCTAAGCAGGTGGGCTAATCGAGATTTGCTAAAAAGTGAGATAAGGAGGCGATTTGTCGGGGTGGTGGGGCTTGTGTTGGTGATAAATTCGCTAGAGTGTTTGATAGCAATGGAATTGTTGTCTTGCAAGATGAAGTTTTGGGTGGATTCATCTAGGAGAGGGAGATTTGCGCTATCTATATTTGGCTCTCTAAAACGATTTAAAAAAAGGCTTTGTGTGGCGGTGGTGGCATAAAATGCTCCGCTAATGGGTGCGGTGCTTTCATCATCGTATTGCTGGTTGTTTGAAAAAACTAAAATCTGCAAGGCGTTAAAGAATTTTTTAAATTTCTTATTGGCAAGTCGTTTTTGCATCCGCTCTTGCTCGGCTAAAACGCCCTCTTTGTTGTGGGGGATTTTTACCTCGATAAAGCAAAGTGGCAAGCCGTTGATAAGAAGTGTAATATCTGGGCGGAACTCCTCGCTATCTAGTGCATTTTCGCCCTCTTTGTAGGTAAGCTCGGTAAGGGCGTGAAATGAATTGCACTCAAAGTTTGTAAAATCTATGAGCTTTATGCCATTTTGGCTCGTTAGACGGTCATAAAAAGCGCGTCCTAAATCATCATAATCAAGCATTAAAAGAATATCGCGCAAAAGGGCTTGAATCTCGCTTGGCGTGGCGTTTGGGTTTAGCGTGGAAATGCTTTGATAAAAAAGGGGCGCGAAAATGTAGCTTTGGGGGGTTGCTAAGTTTAGCGTGGCATTGCCAAAGCTATCT
>SAMEA104315434__coassemble_1023_pt1 | contig 12495 bp, 9 predicted proteins | sample SAMEA104315434__metabat2_low_PE_003 | metagenome-assembled genome bin SAMEA104315434 (sample SAMEA104315434) | gut metagenome | biome: Monkey gut; feature: monkey-associated habitat; material: faeces | place: China | collected 2013 | reverse complement strand
TCCCCCTCCTGTGCCGCTACCACTTATGGCACTGCTTTCATTAGGTTTGTTTATGACTTGTCCATTTGCTAGGGTTATATTTACTCCGCTTGTGCCGTCTTGATTTTTTAGGACAAAATCAGCTTCTTGCAGATATATACCAAGCGGAGATTTTATGCCCGCATTTTTGCTTACTACTTCTATGGTTAGTGCAGTTCCTTGCGTAGCCCTAATCACAGTAAGTCTAAGGGGTGAGCCATCATTTGCCTTTCCACCCTCTCTGCCAACGATGAGCTTACCTATGGTGTTGTTTCCTCGCGCCAAAGATAGCACGATTCCACAATCCGCATTTTGCTCTTGCGCTATTGTTAGAGATTCTGCATTTAGCGTAGAATCTAGTTGTAGCAAGCCCGTGCCAGATATGACACAATGTCCTGTATATTTGCCACCAGAGCAAGTCATAGTAGGCACACCACACGCTGCCTTTGCTATCTCGCCACCTAGCAAAATCCCCACAACCATAAAACCAATATGTGTAAAATGCGTGCAAAAAGAGATATTATTAAAGATTTTCATTGCTTTATCTATTGTAAGTGATTTTACGCGATTTGCTTTTTGGCTTTGTCGCTATTTTGTGTTTTCGCAAAGGCTAGATTATATCAAAAAATGCAAAAATAAGTGAATAATTCAACTTGCAAAATCTCTTAAGCTTTCATTGCGCAGCAAAAACAATAAGTGTCAAAAACTGCGCTAACTTATCTTTCTAAAGAAGCCAAAGATTCTAAACCTCACTTCGCTTTTCTCAAAGAAGTCTTAAAAACAAACTTTGCTCTATTTTTCTAAAAACTTTGATTTTTAGCCCCCGTTTTTTTTTTTTTTGCATTTTACACAAAAATCTAGCCTATTTTTATAAGCGGATACTGCCATTGCCCTGCACGACATACTTGGTGGTGGTTAAATCTTTTGCACCCATAGGTCCTCGTGCGTGGAGTTTTTGGGTGCTTATGCCGATTTCTGCACCTAGCCCAAACTCCCCTCCGTCATTGAAGCGACTTGAAGCATTGACAAACACCGCGCTTGCATCGACATTTGCCACAAAGTATTGGCTAGTTTGTAGGCTTTGGGTAATGATGATTTCGCTATGCTTTGAGCCGTATTTGGCGATATGTGCTAGGGCTTCTTCTATGGATTCCACTACCTTGATAGCTAGGATAAGCTCTCCAAACTCCTTGCCAAAATCATCTTGCTTGGCAGGCTTTACAAAATCCTTAAACTCATAACCCAAAGAATCCAAAATCTCTAATCCCTTTTGACACACTCTCATTTCTACGCCACTTTTGCCTAGCCTCTCCACAAGGCTTGGCAAAATCCTACTAGCGACTTGTATATGCACTAGAGCGCACTCTATCGCATTGCAAGCACTAGGGCGCGTGATTTTGGCATTTTGGCAAATATCTAGGGCATATTTTTCGCCCACTTCATCGATGTCTTTGTCTATGTATGCGTGGCATACACCCGCTTCGTGAAATATCACAGGGACTTTTGAATGCTCCAACACAAACTCTATAAGCCCTCTCCCACCGCGCGGAATCAGCAAGTCTATAAATTCCCTAGAGTGCATTACTTCTATCATAATGCTTTGCATAAGATTTTGGCTAGAATCTTGCTCTAAATTTCTTGCTAAATCTTGCGCGGTATTTTGTGTAGAATCTAGGCTAGATTTTAGTATGTCTTGGGCTGATTTGGGGGTTAGTATCAGTATGCACTCTTTGTTTATACCACACACACTCAACGCTTCTTTTAGTATATCTCCCAAAATCTCATTTGAATGGCTCGCTTCTTTGCCACCTTTTAGTAGTGCGCCATTGCCAGACTTGATACAAAGTGCGGCTGCGTCTATGGTTACATTTGGGCGAGATTCATATATGATTGCCACCACTCCTAGCGGGACAGCTACTTTTGTGATATTTATCCCACTAGGGCGCACACCCCCGCCCAAAACCTCGCCTATGACTTCGCTTTGTGCTTCTATCTCAAGCACAGAAGCTATCATAGAATCTATCTGCTTATCATCAAGCCTAAGTCGCTCAATAAGCGCGGGAGATAGCTCATTTTTTTGTGCTTGTGCTATATCTAGGGCATTTGCTTTTTTTATCTGCTCTCTTTTGGATTCTAGGAGGCTAGCTATGGTTTTTAGTGTGGCATTTCTAGCTTTTGCTCCAGCACGCTCTAAATCATAGCTAGAATCTTTTAGATTTGCTAGTGCTGCGCGTATAGCACTAGCATTTTGTGGATTTTGCATTAGCATTCCTTAAAAATTATTGGAAAGTTATTGATTTTTGGCACATTTTTGTGTGCTGTATTTTACATTGTTTTTAAAATACCAAATCCACTTTTTGGCTAAAATCCATAATACTCTTGCGCGTTTTTAAAAATCGCTTTTGCTTTTTGTTTTTCCTGCATAGAAGCTAGGGCGTCCTCCTCATAGCTTTGCAAGTATAGCTCCCACACTTTTTTGGAATCATCTTTAGAGCCACTTTGCATATCCCACGCCCGATAAATCCAAATTCTAGCGCGGACAAAATCCCGCTCCAAAAGTGCATTTTGTGCTAGAGAAAGCGCGTGAGAAAAAGTAAAACTACCATAAAAAATATTTTTGCTTTCATCAAGTTTTGGCATTATAGGTGGGGTAGTGGGTGTAGGCTTGGAGGGAGGGTTTGTAGGATTTTTTTGGATTTTTTGCTTACTTTTGTCATCTGCCTGATTTTTTATCACTTCTAGATAGTCTTTTGGGACTAGGGCAAAGCTAGATTTTTCTAGACTAGATTTTAGATGAGATTGTATAAATGAAGCAAAAAATGTGCTAGGTTTTGACGGGCTAAGTAGCGTTTCTATGCCGTATTTTACCCCAAATCCAAACGCACTAAAAAGTGCCAAAATCCCACATAGCACATAAAAAAACAAAGCCACAAAATGTGTTTTGTAAAATATATGCTTTAGATTTTGTATTGCACGGGCAGATTTGACAAAGATTTTGCGCCTATATCTGTGGCAATGTCTTTTTAAGACTTGGCTTATTTTTTGGATAAATGGTAGGTTGGCTAAATGCCTATAAATTGGCAGCAAGATTGCACTAAAAATAGCTACACAAATGGACTTTAGCCATAAAAATATAGGGGCAAAAAGTGTGGAAAATATTTTGATAGATTTTTGTTTGTATGGTTGAATTTTTTTGCATAATGGCAGTGATATTTGGCGCAAATTTTGACATAGTTTTTGGAATTTTTGAAGCCATATTTTAGGTAGGCTTTTTTGTGATAGATTTTCCTTAAGTGGATTTTTTTTGAGTAGGTTTTCTTTTAGCGTGGTTTCTTTTGGCAAATTTTCCTGCCCATCTTTATACGATTTTTGATTGCTATTTTTGGTAGTTTTTAAGCCACCAAAAAGTCGCTTCAAAAACTGCCAAAAATAAAACACTTTTTGAAAAACATTAAGATTATTTTTTTGCAGGATTAGCCATTTTTTGATTGTGTCAATAACACTTTGTAAACACTGCCTACACCGCTTAATCTTTTGCCTAACTCTTTGTGCTATCCTCAAAGTGATACTCCATATCCTCATTTCCTATGATTTTTGGCGTGATGACTATGACCATTTCTCTTTTTTGTTTGATAGTTTTTTTATAAGAAAAAAGATATTTTATCAAAGGTATTGAGCCAAGCAAAGGGACTTTTTTGGTAACGACATTATAGCTTTCACTTATTAACCCACCTAAAATCACTTTTTGCCCATCATTGATTCGCACGATAGATGATAGCTGATTTGTAGAGAGATTGGGCGGGGAGGCTAGCGCGGTTGGCTGATTTTCGATAGAGGGGTCTTTTGCTGCGGTTATGGAGGGGTTGATTTTTAGTATGACTTGATTTTCTTGGATTGAGGGCGTTACATCAAGCAAAACACCGCTAAATACGCTTGGGTATTGATAGCCTGTGTTTTGTATGGTGCTAGAGTTTGTGGAGGTTTGATAAATGAGGCTTTGAGAATAGCGCAATACATTTCCTACTGAAATGATGGCTGGTTGATTATTTAGCGTGATGATTTTGGGATTTGAGATAGATTTGGTTGTGCCATATTGCTTTAGGAACTGCACTATATCGCCAAGCTGTAAGTTGTTTGAGAATACATACACACCATAGTTTATATTTCCATTTTGCGCGTTAAAAATCTCTGGGGAAGTGCTTTGGGTATTTATCCCTAGCTCATAGAGTCTGCCCCAATTTACCCCTATGGTGTTGGTATCATTATGCTCTATGGTAAAGATTTGCACATCAATTTGGACTTGCTGGGATAGGCGAGATTGGAGGCTTGCTAGGTAGTCTTTTGCCCTCTCTAGTTGGGCATTGGTAGCATTTATAGTGATGAGCCCTGCACCTTTGTTTATGATGATTCTAGGGTGTTTGGGATTGTAGCTATCTTGTTCTTGATAGACTAGGGCGATTAGCTCATTTTCTAGCTCGCCCCAAAAGTTTAGCTCATCAATGGAGTAGATTTTTGTCCCGCTTTTGCCAAATAGTGGGCTTTGTGTGCCTTGTGAGAGGGCTTTGCTTTGGACATCTTCGCCTAGTGGGCTAGGAGAGTTTATGGGCGTTTGGTAGTGCTGATATGAGTAGGAGCTACCATAAGGGCTTAGAGAATTCATTTGGGATTCTTGCCCATAGACGACATCGGTGTTTGAGCTTGCTACACGGGCGGTGGATATGTAGTTTATGTGAAATGTGCGGGTATTTAGGTGATTAAACCTGACTAATTGCCCATCTAGCTCATAGTGCAAATCACTTGCTTTAGCGATAGTAGAGACAATCTCGCCAAATCGCTTTTGCTTGAAATTTAGCGCGACTTTTGTAGAATCTAGTGCCTTTTTTGCACCATTTTCATAAGAAAGGCTCAAAGCGCATTCAAAAGCTAGCTCTTCAAGGAGGATTCTAGGAGATAGATTTGGGTTGCTTTGCAGAGTGAAAGATTTTTGGTTGCATTCTTTTGACAAAGCGTTTGTGAGGAAAAAAGGTAGGATAAAAATAGCGCAAAATCTAAAATGAGCGATTTTTTTGTGGCGTTTTTGCAGAATCATTGAGTTCCTTTTGTGTTTGATGATATAGCTTTACTCTTAAGCGAACTTTCTTTATTTTGTGAAAATGCTTGAGATGAGAGTTGATTTTGTCGTGGATTTTGGTGTGGTTGTTGATTGTCTTTTGTCTTTAGTCGCAGGGTTTTTTGACTTGATTTTTTATCAATGAGCGTGATAGAGTTTTGAGTGATAGCATAGATATGATACGCACCGATTTTGTCGCCTACCTTATACCATTTATCGTGGATAAGGACTTTGGAGTTTAGTATAGCTTGGATATGTAGCTCTAGCTCTTGCTCGCCAAACACGCTTAAAATGCGATATTCTCTTTGTAACTTTGGCTCAAACAACGCTCCAAAATCACTTGCAAAATTATTCGCTGAAATGCTTGCCATAGAATTTGTAGATGATTGCCCAAAATCTTTTGCAAAATCATTTGATTTTATCGCGCTAAGTGGCATAAATAACAACACTGCAAAAAATACAAACACCATACAAAATCTAGCTTTATAAAACTTGATTTTGCATAGCTTCATCTCACAAAACTCACAAAATCTACAAGACAACACCTTATAAAATCTCATTTTCTTTCCTTGCAAAATCTTTTGTGAAATCTTTGAGGGTGTCTTTAGCAAAATCCTGCTCTAAAATACTATGAAATATCTCTCCGAAATTTATCGCTTCAAACCTCATTTCCAAGCCACTTGCAAAGGGTGCGTTTATAGACATATTTTGGATAAAAATAAAAGGGTTTTTCTCCAAAATCTCTAAAATATCTTCTAGCACCTCACTATCCCCCACCACGCTAAAAAGCAGATTTTGGCTAGGCTTTTGCGGTGTCTCCAAAAAGTCTTGTGGCAGACTGCTTACATTTTGATTTTTTATTTGTGTATTGCTTTGGCTATCAAATGAGGGGCTAAAAGGCTTTAATAAATAGCCCAATGCCTCATTTGTAAGCAAGTTTTCTTGCAGAGATTTTAGGATTTGCTCTTTGTGGTTAGGATTTGCAAGAGGGGATTTTGCACTCAAATTAGATTGTAGATTTTGCATTTTTGCTAGCTCGCTTTGCAGTTGCTCCTGCTGTGTGAGGGCAAAGCTCGCTTCCTCATACACACTATCCACCGCAGGCAAAATCCACCCAAATACCACAAACACACACAACAAAATAGGCAAGCAAAAAGCTAAAATTCTCTCTTTTTTGTGCCTGTGTAAAAAATACCTATCCAACGCTACAAATATATGTGTGAGTTTGTCAAAATGCACAAAAATACGCTTGCCTAAGTGCCTAAAAACGCTAATAACCATTACAAAACAACTTTTGAAGCAAGCATCGCAGAAATATTGGCAGTGAAAATATCATCTTTTGCATAGCTTGTAGAATCTATAAGGGCAAAGTGCTTGGATAATTCTTGTAAAAATACCTCTATATGTCCCTCCTCATTGGCATATATGTTTAAATCTAGATTTTGGATTTCATCATTTTCTTGCAAAGATAGCGCACCTATCCATACAGAGCTTTTGCTTGCTATGCTTGAAACCTTAGAGATAATCTCTAGTCTTGGCGTATATGGTGTATGAAGCGTGGCAAGCAAATGCAGTGCAGAATCTAGGCTTTCAAGGGTGCGCGAAGTCATAGCGTTTTTTGTCCTCTCTTGCTTAGCTAAAGCAAGCGCGTTTTCATTTTGCTCTTTTAGGCTATCAGCCTTGCTTTGGGTGTATTTGGCATAGCCAAGTTTGCAAAAAGGTAGCACAAGCACAATAGCACAGCAAGCAAGAACCTTTAAGCTACTCCAAAAACTTTGCGTTTGGAAAAGATGCTTTTTACTTTTGTTATAAAGTGGCTTTGGCTTATGCAATTTAGCCTTGCCTTGCAAACTATGCTCTATCATATCCATATCGCCAGCCATATCACTAAGTCCTGCGCTTTGCAATACAAAATCAAAGCATAGTTTCTCCACACTACTATCAAGCCTACTAAAACTCGCTAGTGATAAAATTGATGAAAGTGGTGTAAGCTGTGTAAGTGAGGAGGAAGCCAAAGCCTCTAAATCCTGCGCACAAAAAATCTGCCTAGAATCATCTATGGGCATTTTCTGTGTGAATTTTGTATTTGGAAGCATTGCCTCACTTTGTGTTATTTCATTGTCTTGCTTTTTTTGATTTTGCCTGCTTTGTGCTTGATTGTATTGCTCTATGTGATTTTGGATAAATCCACCTAGATATGCAACTTCAGGGTTTTGCTTGCCATAAGCAGCCCTCAAAAAATGCAAAGCCTCCTCTAGCTTCTCTCCACTATCACAATAGCAATCATAAAGCAAATCCCCATTTTCATAAAACATAAGCCAATTATGTAGCAAAAACACACCACTAGGCATCGCCTCTATCCCAAAAGGTAAAAGCAAAAGTGGCACGATAATATCACAATGTGCTTGCTCCTTTTGTAGTGCAAATACCTTAAATACCCCAGATTTTAGTCGCATAAATGACAATACATAATCCACATTTTTTTCTAAAATCCCGCCTTTTAGGCAATGATGATAAAGTCCAATCTCAATTTGAGACCGTGATAAATTCATAAAATCAGGCACAGAAGCGATAGAAGAAATAAATGTAGTTTTTAGATTTTGGGCGTGATTAGATTTCGTAGGACTAGCATAACTAGCTCTAGAAAAATCCGCAAAATTTTTTGCAAAACCCTCTGTGGTATTTGTGGCAAAGTCGCCTCCAAAAGAACCACCAAAATCCTCATAAGCCTTCTTTAGCTCTTTTTCTTGCACGCTACACAAGATGAGGTTTTCATATCCCACGCAAGAAATTCGTGTAAGTGAGGCTTTGGATTTTATAGGAGTCAAGGCATAATTTAGAAGCACCTCGCCATCAAAATAGGCAAGTCGTTTTATTGAAATATGAGGCATTTATATCCCTAAATCATTGTAATTTTATAGATTTTTATAGATTTGATTAGAATCAAAAAAACGCGAATAATACAAAAATATTTCTGCTTTGTCAAGCTAGCGGCACGATTTGTTGTGGCTTTATATAATGGACTTAGTCCAAATGTGCTAAAATCCAAATGTATAAAATGCGGGACTGCAAAATCAATCTTAAGGTAGATAAATGACAAACAAAATAGCAAAGAAAAACATTGCATTTTTTGACTTCGATGGGACGATAAGTAGCGGCGATAGTCTATGGCTTTTTATCACGCACATTGTAGGCAAAAAAAGACTTATACTAGGTGTGGCTAGACATATTCACATTTTGCTTGGATACACACTCGGGCTTATCTCAAACACAGATGCAAAGCAGGCTTTAAGCGCGAAGTTTTTATCTGGCATTAGCACAAATGATTTTGCAAAGCACTGCATAGATTTTCTCCCCACACTAGAATCCATCTGCAAAGCCTCTGCCCTCTCTGCCATAGCTTGGCACAAACAGCGCGGAGATATAGTCGTGGTGGTGAGTGCTAGCTTTGAGGAGTATCTCTCTCCATTGTGTGAGAAGCTAGGAGTAGGGCTTATCGCTACTAAGCTAGAGGTGCTAGGAAATAGCTTAAGTGGGAGATTTGGCAGCCCCAACTGCTATGGAGCGCAAAAAGTAGAGCGAATAAAGCAGCAGTATGATTTAAGCGAGTATGGCGAAATCTATGTCTATGGCGATAGCAAAGGCGACAAAGAAATGCTAGCCCTAGCAAGCGATGAAGAGCATAGATTTTATCGGTATTTTAAGTAGTGTTTTTTACTTTTTATCGCTTATAAGCAAGCAAAGCCACTTTTGATTTTGCAAACTTATAAAAAATCATAAAAAACTATGCAAACCCCCAAAACCCCCCAAAATCTAAAAGCCTAAAACTGCCAAACGCCCACCAAAGAGCCTTTTATGTTTAGCTCATAATAGTTTAGTGCGTAGTTTAGGCTTAGCCTTGCTTGTAGGGCAAAGGCGCGGTTATTTAGTAGATTTAGCCCTATATCGCTTAAAAATCCATTTGAGATTCCATCTTTGTCATATATGATAGAGTTATCCCCCAGCACGCCGATGCCATTTCCAGAGCAGTTAAAATCACTCAAAAGCCCGATATTTACCCACCAATCAATCCTCCTAAAATCCCCTATAAATTTCACACCCAATATACCATTTAGTCCGTAGTCAAACCTATCCTCACTAAATTTGCTATGTGGCAAAAATATATACTGCTCTACTCGCAGATACGGATAGATAAGCAGATTTTCTACACTAGCCCTAAATGAGCCTAGCTTTAGCACATAGCCTATGTCGGCATTAAGCAGCAAAGAGCTTTCATCAAATGCGTTGTTTGCTTGAGAGGCTATACCGCTACCTATCCCACCCTCTATGCCAAGCAAAATCCCCCCTTTTTCACTATTTGCAAACCCTATATCAAACGCGCTAAAAAGCCCGATGTGCAAGGCTTCTTGTGCTATGTTTTGCGTGGTTTGCTTGGTAGAGTGAGTGGGGGATAGCTGTGAGTGTGAGAAATGTAGCTGATAGATTCCGCGATATTTGGGTGCAGAGCGGGTGTATTGCAGTGCTAGCCCAACTGTGCTGATACTAAAAGAATCCGCCTGCATAAAGCTGTGCGTGTAGCCTAGCCCAAGTGAGCGAGGATATGGCTCTAAATCCGTGCCAAACGCCCTAGATTGAGTGTTATCTTGTAGTTGGGCTGCTAGTGTCTGTGTGCCTTGTAATGATTGTGTAGTTTGCACTGCTTGCGTAGCTTGTGTGCTTTGCGTGGTTAGTTTGTCGCTAGAGTTGTTTGCATTATCTGCGTTATTGCCTGCATTTAGGTAGGACAAAAGCACAAAAAAGACAAAAAATATCCCAAGCAAATATCGCATTTATAATCCTTAGTTCTCAAAAGTGCGGATTATATCAAACTTTGTCTTAGTTTTGTGCGTATTTGCGCGGAATTGTTGCTTTTAGGCTATAATCACGCGAGTTTGCGGATAGAATCTGCTTAGTCGCGCTTTAAGTTTTCGCTAAGGAGAAATGGTGGTAAATCATCTAGGTTTTTCAAAACTTACCAAAATCTTTCTAGCGCACAAAGCAGTGTGCAAGCTAGCGTGTAAAATAGCGTGCATAGCAGTGCTTGCAGTGGGGATTTTTGCCTCCTTATCCCCACTTTTTGCTACACAAGAAACCACCCAAAATCTCTATTCAAATACCAAAAAAGCCAATCCAAAAGAGCACACAAAATCCAAATCACTTCCAAAAAGCATCGACACACAAGAGCTACAATCCCAGCTAAACTCCATAGAGGATTCTCTAGCAAAAAACGATAGCATTTGGCTAAAGCGATATGCTGATTATGCAAACTATATGAGAATTTCTAGAGAGATAGATTCTCTAGGGCAAGAGTTATCCTACCTCCTGCGCACAAACCAAGACCAAGACAGCATAAACCAAAAAAAGCACACCATAGAGACTTTGCAGCGACAGCTTGAGCTACTAAAAGACAAAAGCGACCCATTTGCCGACCTCATAAAAATCCCAGAAATCCCCCAAAATCCAACCATTACCAACCCATTTGCCATAATCAGCGCAATCTCATTTGTAAAATCACTAAATGCTTCCAAATCCCAGCTAGATTCTAGCAAAAAATCCCTAGACGCACTTATCGCACTCATCACTAAAAAGCACGATTTGCTAACACAGCTAAGTAAAAAAGAAAAAACAAAATCTATAAACAACGCGATTTATGACACACAAATTCAGCTATTAGAATTTCAAAGTGCCCAAAATGTCCTAAAAACAAGCATAGAAGTCTATGGCAAAAAATACGATGAAGTCCACAGCGAAATCTATGGCGCGATAAAAAAGCAAGTGCTAAAGCTAGGCTATATCGCTTTGGCGATATTTATCAGCATTTGTATCGCACTTGTGCTAAAAATCATTGTGCGCCGCTATATCGCGCATAATGAGAGAGCATACACTGCAAGCAAAATCATCAACTTTTTTAATTTCGCCGTTATCATTTTTATCCTGCTTTTTGGGTATTTGGAGAATGTAACCTATCTTGTAGCTGTGCTTGGGTTTGCTTCAGCGGGGCTAGCTATCGCTATGAAAGACTTGTTTATGAGCTTGCTTGGGTGGTTTGTCATCGTGCTAAGTGGGAGCGTGCATGTGGGCGATAGGATACGAATCCAAAAAGACGGTAGCACTTATGTGGGCGATGTGCTTGATATTTCTATGCTTCGTATCACAATCTATGAAGATGTAACGCTAACCTCATACAGAGAAAATCGCCGCGCAGGCAGAATCGTATTTATCCCAAACAACTATGTATTTACAAATATGATAGCAAACTACACACACAGCGGTATGCAAACGGTGTGGGACGGGATAGATTTTTGTGTAACTTTTGATTCAAATCTACCAAAAGCTACCCGCATAGCGAGCGATATTGTGGTAAAATATTCGCGTGGATACACGCAGGTAAGCAAAAAGCGCGTAAATCAAATGCGCGATAGATACTCCCTGCGCAATGCAAATCTTGATGTGCGCGTGTATAGTTTCATCGAGCCAAATGGTGTGAAAATCTCGGTGTGGTATCAGACAAATTCCTACGCTACGCTTGCCTTACGCTCGACTATCTCTTTAGAGATTGTCCACGCACTTCTAGCAGAGCCAGATATTTTCATCGCTTATGAAACTACCAAATTTGTCCAAACAGGCAATGACGGCTTTGGGGATAAAGCAGTAGGCAATGTGGTGGATAAATACTCAAGCAAAGATTTGCCAAAAGATTCCTAAAAATACTTTCCAAAAGAATTTGCGACACGAGTTCTACTTCAATGAGTAGTTTTGTAGTTTAGTTTAGATAAGGAGTTTTGATATGTATGAGTTTGGGCTTATTACGACATTTAGCAAGTCAAACATAGATATGGACTATCAGGAGTTCAAAACCGCGCTTATAGAGAAGTATCCAAATGCTGATTATTGCGACATACTTGAGAAAATAACTATTGAGTATGAAAGCAAAAAAATTACTTTCTCAAGGGGTTCTAAGGGGAAATTTAACTACGACCAAAAAATGTGCAAAAGCGGTGCTGCTAAAAAAGATAAAAATATCGGCGATACAAAAGCAAAAACAAGTGATAAGTATAATGACTTGTCAATGGATAAATCCACCAAGCAGAATCTAAGCGGGGATAACAAAGCCGTAACAAGTGATAAATTCAACGATTTGTCTATGGATAAGGGCACAAAGCAAAATCTTAGTGGCGATAACAAAGCTGTAACTAGCGATAAATACAAAGACTTCAAAATGGATAAATCCACCAAGCAAAATCTAGGTGGCGACACAAAAGCAAAAACAAGCGATAAGTATAATGACTTGTCAATGGATAAATCCACCAAGCAGAATCTAAGCGGGG
>SAMEA104315434__coassemble_1011_pt1 | contig 12588 bp, 4 predicted proteins | sample SAMEA104315434__metabat2_low_PE_003 | metagenome-assembled genome bin SAMEA104315434 (sample SAMEA104315434) | gut metagenome | biome: Monkey gut; feature: monkey-associated habitat; material: faeces | place: China | collected 2013 | reverse complement strand
CAAACAAAATCGCCGTTATCAAAGCTGTGCGTGAAATCACAGGACTCGGACTAAAAGAGGCAAAAGACGCTACTGAGCAAACTCCTCACACCATAAAAGAAGGTGTCAATAAAGATGACGCTGAAGCCTTTAAGAAAAAGCTTGAAGAAGCAGGTGCAAAAGTAGAAGTCAAATAGCTTTTGCTAAACTTACAAAAGTAGGTTGCTTAAAAGTTTGTATGCCTAGAATCTAGCACATTCTAGGCTTTGTCATTACACCCTAAGAGATTGTAGAATTAGCAACAGAGTTGGCGTAAGCGGGTTGTTTTGGTGCTACAAATGTAGTTTATGGGATTTTAAGCAGAGATTGCAAAGTCTTAGTGGCAATCTTACACAAACAACATAGCGGGATAGCACCAAAGAGTTTGAATCACTTTAAAGTTATTTAGGTAGATTCTATAAAGGGATTTAAAACCCAAGAACATCTCTAAATATAAATTCTAAAATCTCATTTTTTATGATATGTAAGATTTGTAAATTCTACGACAAAGCATATTTTGCATATCAAGCACTACAATCTCTTAGGGTGTAGCTCAATACTTCTTTAAGGATTATCAAATGTCAAAAACACAAGCCAAAAATAGACTTCGCATTGATTTTGCTAAACAGCAAGGCTTAGAAGTGCCAAATCTTTTGCTTTTGCAGCGCGATAGCTATGATTCGTTTTTGTATCCTCGCGATGGCAAAGAAAGCGGCATAGAGAAAGTATTTAAATCCATTTTCCCTATCCAAGATGTCCAAAATCGTATCACACTTGAATACAAAAGTTGCGAGTATGGTAAGCCTAAATATACCATTAGAGAGGCTATGGAGCGAGGGATTACCTATGCTATACCACTAAAACTCAAAGTCGAACTTATCCAATGGGAAAAAGACGAAAAAGGCGATAAACTCGCACCAAAGGACAGAAAAGAGCAAAGCATTTTTGTGCGTGAGATTCCATTGATGACAGACCGCACTAGCTTTATCATAAACGGCGTAGAGCGCGTAGTGGTAAATCAGCTACACAGAAGTCCCGGTGTGATTTTTAAGCAAGATGATTCTACTTCAACCGTAAATAAGCCCATATATATGGGGCAGATTATCCCTGATAGAGGCTCTTGGCTTTATTTTGAATACGATGCCAAAGACACAATGTTTGTCCGCATAAACAAGCGGCGCAAGGTCCCTGCGACTATCTTTTTGCGTGCACTTGGGTATAGCAAAATGGATATTTTGAAAATCTTTTACCCAAGCCTAAATATCAAAATTCAAAAAGATACATTTCTTATTAAGTTTAATCCTGCGGATTTTGAGGGCAGGGTAGAATTTGACATAAAAGACATAAATGGCGAAGTCATAGTGCCATCAGGTAAGCGACTAAGCTCCAAAAAGGCAAAAGAGTTACAAGAAAAAGGGCTTGATTATATACAATACCCCACCAAAACTCTGCTAAATCGCTATCTTTTTGAGCCTATCATAGACAAAAAAACAGGCGAAGTTATCCTTGATACGCTAACTCAAATCGATGAAGCAAAGCTCAAAAAAATAACCGAGCTAAAACTAAAAGATTTTGTCATCGTAAATGACCTTGCAAATGGCGTAGATAGCTCGATTATAAACGCATTTATCGCAGAGACAGATTCTCTAAAGCTACTTAAGCAAAGTGAGAAAATCAGCGATGAGAATGAGCTAGCCGCTATTAGAATCTACAAGGTAATGCGACCGGGCGAGCCTGTTACCAAAGAAGTAGCAAAGCAGTTTGTGAAGCGATTGTTTTTTGACGCGGAGGCGTATGATTTGACACGCGTAGGGCGAATGAAAATGAATCATAAGCTAGGACTAAATGTGCCAAACTATGTAACAGTGCTTACACACGAGGACATCATAGAATCCGCTCGCTATCTTATGGGTGTCAAAAATTGCCAAGAAGATGGCAGGCAAGGCAAGTTTAGGATTGATGATAGAGACAATCTAGGCAATCGCAGAATCCGCGCCATAGGTGAGCTACTAGCAAATGAGATGCACTCTGGGCTTGTCAAAATGCAAAAAGCAATAAAAGATAAGCTAACCACAATGAGTGGGAATTTTGATAGCATAATGCCTCAAGACTTAATAAATGCAAAAACCATTACAAGCACGATTATGGAGTTTTTCACAGGCGGGCAGCTATCTCAATTTATGGACCAAACAAACCCGCTTAGCGAAATCACACACAAACGCCGATTATCAGCACTTGGCGAGGGTGGGCTCGTAAAAGAGCGTGTGGGTTTTGAAGCACGCGATGTGCATCCTACACACTATGGCAGAATCTGCCCTATTGAAACCCCAGAAGGGCAAAATATCGGGCTTATCAACACCCTTTCAACTTTTACTCGTGTAAATGATTTGGGCTTCATCGAAGCACCATATCGCAAAGTCATAAACGGCAAAGTTACCGATGAAGTAGTCTATCTCACAGCTACACAAGAAGACGGCAAAGTCATCGCCCCTGCAAGCACCAAACTTGACGCATACAACAATATAGTAGATTCTCTTATTGAGACTCGTTGTGGTGGCGAAATCACTTTGCGCAAATCCGAAGAAGTAGAGCTAATCGACTTAAGTCCGCGAATGCTTGTGGGTGTGGCAGCTTCATTGATTCCATTCCTAGAGCACGATGATGCAAACCGAGCACTTATGGGCTCAAATATGCAGCGACAAGCTGTCCCACTACTAAAGCCCGATGCCCCTATTGTCGGCACAGGTATTGAGCAAGTCATCGCACGAGATTCTTGGGAAGCTGTGAAAGCAAGGCGAGGTGGAGTTGTTGAGCGAGTGGATTCTCGCAATATTTACATTTTGGGCGAGGAGGGCGATAGCGTATATATTGATGATTATTCATTGCAAAAAAACTTACGCACCAATCAAAACACTTGCTTTGTCCAACGCCCGATAGTCAAAAAAGGCGATAGAGTAGAAGCAGGGCAAATCATCGCTGATGGCGCGAGTATGGATAGAGGCGAGCTAGCCTTAGGCAAAAATATTCGTGTGGCATTTATGCCTTGGAATGGATACAACTTTGAGGATGCTATCGTAGTAAGTGAGCGACTTATCAAAGAGGATGCTTTCACTTCTAACCATATCTATGAAAAAGAAATTGAAGCGAGAGAGCTAAAGCACGGCACAGAGGAGATTACAGCAGACATTCCGGGCGTGCGCGAAGAAGAAGTAGCCCATCTTGATGAAAGCGGAATCGTGCGAATCGGCACTTATGTAACCGCAGGTATGATTCTAGTTGGCAAAGTATCTCCCAAAGGCGAAGTCAAGCCAAGCCCTGAAGAGAGACTACTTCGTGCGATATTTGGCGAAAAAGCTGGACATGTGGTAAATAAATCACTTTATTGTCCGCCCTCTTTAGAAGGCACGATTGTTGATGTCAAAATATTCACCAAAAAAGGCTATGAACGCGATGCGCGAGCTAAGAGTGCCTATGAGCAAGAAAAATCTGCACTTGATATTGAGCATCACGATAGGCTTACTATGCTAAATAAAGAGGAACTTTTGCGTGTAGGACTTATGCTAAGCAAAGAGGAGCTAAGCGCAGATACTGAAGTCAATGACAAAAAATACAAAAAGGGGCAAAAAATTCCCAAAAACGAGATAGCAAATATCAATCGCTTTGCCCTAGCTACGCTTATCAAAAGCTATCCAAAAGCCGTGCAAACAAAATATGACAAAATCAAATCAAGTTTCTTAGAGCAAAAAAAGACGCTCGGCGAGGAGCACGAAGAAAAGCTATCTATCCTAGAAAAAGATGACATTTTGCCAAGTGGTGTCGTAAAGCAAGTCAAAATCTACATAGCCACCAAGCGCAAGTTAAAAGTGGGCGATAAAATGGCGGGACGGCACGGAAACAAAGGCATTGTAAGCACGATAGTGCCAATGGTAGATATGCCTTATACTGCTGATGGCGAGCCTGTGGATATTGTGCTAAACCCACTAGGCGTGCCAAGTCGTATGAATATCGGGCAGATTTTGGAAACTCATTTGGGGCTTGTTGGTAAGCGATTGGGTAATCAACTTGAGGAGATTTTGGAAAATCAAAAAAACAATTTCAAAGACGAGCTAAGAGCAAAAATGCTAAAAATCGCAGAATCTAGCAATGAAAAAGATGAAAAAATCATTGATTTTATCAAAAAATGTGATGATAGCACATTGCTAGAATGCGCCAAAGATTGGGCTAGGGGAGTGAAGTTTGCCACTCCTGTGTTTGAGGATTCTACGATGAAAAAACTTGACACACTCTTTGAGCTAGCAAAAATCGATATGGACGGCAAAGTAGAGCTATATGATGGCAAGACAGGAGAGAAAATCCGCGAAAAAGTCAATGTAGGCTATATGTATATGCTAAAGCTCCATCACCTTGTCGATGAGAAAGTGCACGCACGAAGCACAGGACCTTACAGCCTTGTTACACAGCAGCCTGTGGGTGGTAAAGCCCTTTTTGGTGGACAAAGATTTGGAGAAATGGAAGTGTGGGCACTAGAAGCCTATGGTGCAGCACATACGCTAAAGGAAATGCTTACCCTAAAATCCGATGACATAAACGGACGCGAAAATGCCTATCGTTCTATCACTAGAAGCGAGCCTGTGGGAGAGTCTGAAATCCCAGAGACATTCTATGTCCTTACAAAAGAATTGCAATCGCTAGCTCTTGATGTCAATGTCTATGATGAGCGCAATATCGATGAAAATGGCGAGCTAAAACCACTAGAAATCAAAGAGGACAATCGACCAAAAGATTTTAGTTCATTCCAGCTTGTGCTTGCTAGCCCAGAGAAAATCCGCTCTTGGAGTCGTGGCGAAGTCAAAAAACCAGAAACCATAAACTATCGCACGCTCAAGCCAGAACGAGATGGGCTATTTTGCACCAAGATTTTTGGACCTGTGAGGGATTATGAATGTCTATGTGGCAAATACAAAAAACCTCGCTACAAAGGAATGGTGTGTGAAAAGTGTGGCGTAGAAGTAACTAGCTCAAAAGTTCGCCGTTCTAGAATGGGGCATATTGAGCTTGTAACGCCTGTGGCACATATTTGGTATGTAAGCTCGTTGCCTAGTCGTATCGGCACGCTTTTGGGTGTAAAGATGAAAGACTTAGAGCGTGTGCTTTACTATGAAGCATACATCGTAAAAGAGCCAAGTGAGGCGTTTTATGACAATGAATCTACAAAGCCTGTTTTAAAATATGATGTGCTAAATGAGGAGCAATTCCAAAACATTAGTCAGCGTTTTGCAGACAAAGGATTTGTCGCACAAATGGGTGGAGAAGCAGTAAAAGAGCTACTTGAGCAACTAGATTTGGCAGCTTTGCTAAAATCTTTGCGTGATGAAATCAAATCCACAAACTCCGAAGCCAAAAAGAAAATCATTATCAAGCGATTAAAAGTGGTAGAAAGCTTTATGAATTCAGGTAATCGTCCAGAATGGATGATGCTAACTGTGCTTCCTGTGTTGCCACCTGATTTGCGTCCATTAGTCGCGCTAGATGGCGGGAAATTTGCTGTAAGTGATGTAAATGACCTCTATCGCCGCGTGATTAACCGCAATCAGCGACTAAAAAGACTACTTGAGCTAGACGCACCTGAAATCATCGTTCGCAACGAAAAGCGAATGCTCCAAGAAGCAGTTGACGCGCTGTTTGATAATGGCAGAAACGCCAATGCCGTAAAAGGCGCAAACAAACGCCCACTAAAATCCCTAAGCGAAATCATCAAGGGCAAACAAGGGCGATTCCGTCAAAATCTACTTGGTAAGCGCGTAGATTTCAGCGGACGAAGCGTCATTGTCGTGGGACCAAATCTGCGAATGGACCAATGCGGACTGCCAAAAAATATGGCTTTAGAGCTGTTTAAGCCACATTTGCTAGCTAGACTTGAGGAAAAAGGCTATGCTAGCACACTAAAACAAGCAAAGAAAATGATAGAGCAAAAAGTAAATGAAGTGTGGGAATGCCTCCAAGAAATCGTAGAGGGCTACCCAGTGCTACTAAACCGCGCTCCTACACTGCATAAGCAATCTATCCAAGCATTCCACCCCAAGCTTATTGACGGAAAGGCAATCCAGCTTCACCCTCTTGTTTGTTCTGCGTTTAACGCAGACTTTGATGGCGACCAAATGGCTGTGCATGTCCCACTTAGCCAAGAAGCTATTACCGAATGCAAAGTGCTAATGCTAAGTTCTATGAATATCTTGCTTCCTGCGAGCGGAAAGGCTGTGGCTGTGCCTAGCCAAGATATGGTTTTAGGACTATATTATCTAAGCCTAGAAAAAAAGGGTGTCAAAGGCGAGCATAAGCTATTTAGCGATATTGACCAGATTATGGTAGCTATTGATGCAGGCGAGCTAGATATAAATGCCAAAATCCAAACCGTTATTGAGCGACAGCCCGTTACTACCACCACAGGTAGAATGATTTTGCGCTCAATTTTGCCAGATTTTGTCCCTACAAATCTATGGAATCGTGTGCTAAAGAAAAAAGACATTAGTGTCCTTATCGACTATGTCTATAAAGAAGCAGGCATAGGCACGACAGCGACTTTCCTAGACAATCTCAAAAATCTAGGATTTACCTATGCGACAAAGGCGGGTATTTCTATCTCTGCTGCAGATATTATTATCCCTGACAATAAAGAATCTATCATATCCGTAGCGAGACAAAAAGTGCGAAAACTTCAAGATGAGTTTGAGCACGGAATCCTAACAGAAGCAGAGCGATACAACAAGACGATTGACATTTGGACAGAGGCAAGCAAAGAGCTTGGCGAAAAAATGAATACAATCATTGCCAAAGACAAAGACGGATTCAACTCTATCTATATGATGGCAGATTCTGGTGCGCGCGGTAGCACGGCACAGATTCGGCAGTTATCTGCTATGCGTGGGCTTATGGCAAAGCCTGATGGCACGATTATTGAGACACCTATTGTTTCAAACTTCAAAGAGGGCTTGAATGTGCTTGAGTATTTTAACTCCACGCACGGCGCAAGAAAAGGGCTAGCCGATACCGCACTAAAGACAGCAAACGCAGGTTACCTAACGCGCAAGCTAATTGATGTCAGCCAAAATGTCAAAATTTCAATGGAGGATTGTGGCACGCACGAGGGTATAGAGATTGGCGATATTATTGATGGTTCTGAACTGCTAGAATCGCTAGAAGAGCGAGTATTTGGACGAGTGCTTGCCGCTGATGTGATAGACCCTATCACAAATGAAGTGCTATTTAGTGCTGAAACACTTATTGATGAGCGAGCAGCTCGCAGAATCATTGAAGCAAATGTAAAATCTGTAACGATACGAAATTCTGTTACCTGCAAAGCTCCTAAAGGTGTATGTGCTAAGTGCTATGGACTAAATCTAGGCGAGGGCAAAATGGTGCGACCGGGCGAAGCTGTGGGTGTCATCGCTGCACAATCAATCGGCGAGCCTGGCACACAGCTAACCCTGCGCACATTCCACGTAGGTGGGACAGCTAGCCGAACTCAAGAGGAAAAAGAAATCCGCGCAGAAAAAGAGGGCTTCATTCGGTATTACAACCTCAAAACCTACAAAAACAAAGAGGGCAAAAATATCGTAGTAAATCGCAGAAATGCTGCTGTGCTAGTGGTAGAGCCAAAAGTCAAAGCCCCATTTGATGGCACGCTAAATATCGAGTCAACGCACGATGAAATCGTCTTAACCGTCAAAAACGGCAAGCAAGAAGCGCGATACACGGTGCGCAAACGCGATGTAGCCAAGCAAAATGAGCTTGCAGGTGTCAGCGGACGACTTGAGGGCAAGCTCTATATCGCACATAGCAGTGGCTACAAGGTAGCCAAAGGTGGCTCTATCATAGACATCGTAAAAGACGGCTGGAATGTCCCAAATCGTATCCCTTATGCAAGTGAAATCATTGCTAAAGACAACGCGCCAATTTCACAGCGGATACTATCCAAAGAAAAAGGTATCGTAAAATACTATTTCTTAGAGGGCGACCATTTGGAGCGCAGACACGAAATAAAAGCAGGTGATGTCATCAAAGAAAAAGGTATCTTTGCAGTTATTGCTGATGAAAATGACAGAGAAGCTACAAGGCACTATATCGCACGAGATTCTAAAATCGTGTTAAGCGATAATAGTCCTGTGAAGCCTGATTCTCTAATCGCAGAGCCTACCCAAAAAGTCGATAACCTAATCGCCACTTGGGATTCTTATAACACCCTTGTGATTAGTGATATTGATGGGGAAGTAAGCTTTGAAGACATTGTCCCAAGCGTAACGGTTACTGAGCAAGAGGACAAGACAGACGGCAAGAAAAAGCTAAAAATCAATGACTATATCCCTGCTGGATTTAAGCCCTCTATCATCATCTCAAATGACAAAGAAGTCAAACGCTATGTGCTAGAGCCAAACACTTCTATTTCAGCAGAGGTAGTAGAGGGTGGCAAAGTCGCTCGTGCTGATGTGCTAGCAAAGACACCAAAAGCCACAGTAAAATCGCGCGACATTACAGGTGGTTTGCCTCGTGTGTCTGAGCTATTTGAAGCTAGACGACCAAAAGATGCAGCTGTGCTAGCTGAAATCGATGGCACTATCACCATAGGCAAGCCTGTAAGAAACAAAGAGCGAGTAATCATCACAGCTCAAGACGGCAGAGTGAGCGAGTATCTCATCGACAAAAATAAGCGGATTTTGGCTTATGCGAATGAATTTGTCCACGCAGGGGAGGCACTCACAGAGGGAGTTACCTCAAGCCACGATATTTTGCGCATCGGTGGCGAGAAAGAGCTATTGCGATTTATCGTAAATGAAGTGCAGCAAGTTTATCGAGGGCAGGGCGTAAATATTGCTGATAAGCATATCGAAGTGATTGTATCTCAAATGCTAAGGCAAGTGCGCGTGATAGATTCTGGCGATACGCGCTTCATTGAGAATGACTTGGTAAGCAAGCGACATTTCAAAGAGGAAAATGAGCGAATCATCGCACTAGGAGGAGAGCCTGCTATCGCAGAGCTGGTCTTGCTTGGTATCACTCGTGCGGCTATTAGCAGTGATTCTATCATCTCTGCTGCTTCTTTCCAAGAAACGACAAAAGTGCTTACAGAGGCGAGCATCGCAGCAAAAACTGACTTCTTGGAGGATTTGAAAGAAAATGTCGTGCTAGGTAGAATGATACCTGTGGGAACGGGACTATACAAGGATAAGAGATTTATCCTCAAAGCTAAGGAGCAAGATTCTAAAAAACCACAAGAAAGTTAAAACCAACTTGTGGTTTTTGGAATAAAGCTAGAAAAAACTAAGAGAAAACAAAGATTAAATGTTGTAAAATCTTGGGTTTAATCTTGGTAGCAAATTTAAACGAAAGGACAAACATTGCCAACCATTAACCAACTAATTCGCAAAGAGCGAAAGAAAGTAATCAAAAAGACAAAGTCACCAGCATTGGTAGAGTGCCCACAGCGCAGAGGGGTATGCACGCGTGTATATACGACCACGCCCAAAAAGCCAAACTCCGCTTTGCGTAAAGTTGCAAAAGTGCGCTTGACAAGTAAATTTGAAGTCATTAGCTATATTCCGGGAGAAGGACACAATCTCCAAGAACACTCTATCGTGCTAGTGCGTGGCGGACGGGTAAAGGACTTGCCCGGCGTGAAATATCATATTGTGCGTGGTGCACTTGATACCGCAGGCGTGGCAAAGCGAAGCGTATCTCGCTCCAAATATGGTGCGAAAAAAGCAAAAGCAGGTGGGGCTGATAAAAAATAGCTTATGCCAACCAAGCATAATCACTCCAAAAACATAAAATCACTTTAAATCACTTTTGTAAGGAGAATTTAGATGAGACGAAGAAAAGCACCTAGTAGAGAGATTCTAGGCGACCCCATTTATGACAACAAAGTCGTTACTAAGTTTGTCAATAAAATGATGTATGATGGCAAAAAAAGTGTAGCAGAGAAAATCATCTACGCTGCGTTTGCAAAGATAGAGGAAAAAAGTGGCGAAAAAGGCATCGAAATCTTTGAAAAAGCCCTAGAGAGAGTAAAACCACTTGTAGAGGTGCGCTCTAGACGCGTAGGTGGCGCGACTTATCAAGTCCCCGTAGAAGTGCGACCTGTGCGACAGCAGTCGCTTTGTATTCGTTGGATTTTGGAAGCCACTCGCAAAAGAAACGAACGCACAATGGTGGATAGGCTAGCAAATGAGCTAATGGACGCAGCAAGCGATAAGGGTGCAGCATTTAAGAAAAAAGAAGATGTGCATAAAATGGCAGAAGCAAACAAAGCATTTGCTCACTATCGCTGGTAGCCACAAGGCTTACGGGACACAAAAAGGAATAACAAATGGCGAGAAAAACCCCACTAAACAAAATCCGCAATATCGGTATTGCAGCCCACATTGACGCTGGGAAAACAACTACAAGCGAGAGAATTTTATTTTATACAGGTGTTAGCCACAAAATCGGCGAAGTCCACGACGGTGCCGCCACAATGGACTGGATGGAGCAAGAAAAAGAGCGGGGGATTACTATCACTTCTGCGGCAACTACTTGTTTTTGGAAAGACTACCAAGTAAACCTTATTGACACTCCCGGACACGTAGATTTCACTATTGAAGTTGAGCGTTCTATGCGCGTGCTTGATGGGGCAGTGGCTGTGTTTTGCTCGGTAGGTGGCGTGCAGCCACAAAGCGAAACTGTGTGGCGACAGGCAAATAAATACGGCGTCCCACGACTTGTATTTGTAAACAAAATGGATAGAATCGGCGCGAATTTTTATAGCGTAGAATCCCAAATCAAAGAGCGTCTAAAGGCAAATCCTGTGCCTATCAATATCCCAATCGGTGCAGAGGAAAATTTTAGAGGTGTTGTAGATTTAATCTCTATGAAAGCAATCGTGTGGAATGACGAAACAATGGGTGCAAAATACGACATTGAGGAGATTCCAGCTGATTTGCAAGAAAAAGCAAACTCCTACCGAGAAAAACTCATTGAAGCCGCTGCCGAGCAAGATGAAGCACTTATGGAAAAATATCTAGGTGGCGAGGAGCTAAGCATAGATGAGATAAAGCTAGGAATCAAGCTAGGTTGCCACTCTATGAGCCTTATACCTATGCTTTGTGGCTCTAGTTTTAAAAACAAAGGCGTGCAAACTTTGCTTGATGCGGTGGTGGATTTTCTCCCCGCCCCCACAGAGGTAACCAATATAAAAGGCATAGACCCACAAAACGATGATGCCGAGATTTTTGTAGAATCTAGCGATGATGGCGAGTTTGCGGGGCTTGCTTTTAAGATTATGACCGACCCGTTTGTGGGGCAGCTCACTTTTGTGCGCGTATATCGAGGCAAACTAGAATCAGGTAGCTATGTGCTAAACTCCACTAAGGGCAAAAAAGAGCGCGTGGGGCGATTGCTAAAAATGCACTCCAATAAGCGTGAGGACATAAAAGAAGTCTATGCAGGTGAAATCTGTGCTTTTGTCGGGCTAAAAGACACTCTTACAGGCGATACGCTATGTGATGAGAAGCGACCTGTGATTTTGGAGCGAATGGAATTCCCAGAGCCTGTGATTCATATCGCCGTAGAGCCAAAAACAAAAGCCGACCAAGAAAAAATGGCAGTCGCACTAGGCAAGCTAGCTGAAGAAGACCCAAGCTTCCGTGTCAGCACTCAAGAAGAAACAGGGCAAACTCTAATCGGTGGTATGGGTGAGCTACACCTAGAAATCATCGTAGATAGGCTAAAGCGAGAGTTTAGAGTAGAAGCTGAAGTAGGACAGCCACAAGTGGCATATAGAGAGACGATTCGCACGGAGGTTACCCAAGAGTGCAAATACGCCAAGCAATCAGGAGGGCGCGGACAATATGGACATGTCCATATCAAGCTAGAGCCAAAAGAAGCAGGCACAGGATATGAGTTTGTCAATGAAATCAGCGGTGGCGTAATCCCCAAAGAGTATATCCCGGCCGTTGATAAAGGCATACAAGAAGCGATGCAAAGTGGCGTGCTAGCGGGCTATCCTGTGGTGGATTGCAAAGTAACGCTTTATGACGGAAGCTATCACGAGGTGGATTCTAGTGAAATGGCGTTTAAAATCGCAGGCTCTATGGCATTCAAAGACGCGTGTCGCAAAGCAAACGCAGTCTTGCTGGAGCCACTGATGAAAGTCGAAGTGGAAGTCCCAGAGGAATATATGGGCGATGTCATAGGCGACCTAAACCGAAGAAGAGGGCAAATCAACTCAATGGACGACAGAATGGGCTTAAAAATAGTAAATGCTTTTGTGCCATTGGCTGAAATGTTTGGCTACTCCACAGATTTGCGCTCGGCTACACAGGGGCGCGGGACTTATAGTATGGAGTTTGATCACTATGGCGAAGTGCCAAACAACACCGCAAAAGAAATCATCGAAAAACGCAAAGGTTAGCAAAAGCAATAGCAAAATGCCAAAACTACTAGAATCAAAAAAATCTAAAATTCACAAATGAAGCACATAAGCGCGGAAGTGAAGCGAATCAAAGGTGGAGAAAATGGGCTGAATGAGGTTTGGACTGA
>SAMEA104315434__coassemble_982_pt1 | contig 12825 bp, 8 predicted proteins | sample SAMEA104315434__metabat2_low_PE_003 | metagenome-assembled genome bin SAMEA104315434 (sample SAMEA104315434) | gut metagenome | biome: Monkey gut; feature: monkey-associated habitat; material: faeces | place: China | collected 2013 | reverse complement strand
TAAAATTTACACAATCATCTACATAAAAATTGTTTGACAAGGTGTGTGTATTTGGCTTGATTCTAGCAGTCATTTATGAGCCTTTTATTAAAATTGCTCCATTTTAGCATAGCTTTATGCCATTAGCAAGTTATAGCCTAAAATATAATTACGATAAATTTTGCAATATTTGCTTGCAAAATTTGTAAAAAACAAGCGTTTTATAGCCCAAAACACCTAATACCGAAGTGTCTTTTTTAGCAAGGATTCTATATCCACTTCCACTCCCAAAATCTGCTGATAAATCACATAGTTTGCAAGCACGCGCATACCATAAAATCGCGTTTCCTCCACAGGTAGCAGCTCTAGTGAAATCCACGGCTCATATTTGCGAGACTTGATAAAAAGACGCTTTTTGCTAAGTGTCTTTCGCAAAAATCCCGGCCCGCCATTGTAAGCATAGGCACTAAAAAGCGGGTGAGAAAATTCCCTATTTAGCTCATCTAAATACATTCTCCCAAACTCATAAGCAATCACAGGGTCAAACATAGATTCTAGCGTAATATCCGTTTTTTTTAGCTTGCGAGCAAATGGCTCGACATTAAAAGGCATTATTTGCATCATTCCTAGCGCGTAGGAACGCGACACAAGTGCTGGCAAAAATGTGCTTTCTTGCTTAGCTACGGCTAGTGCCATAGCTTTCTGGGAGTTATCACGCCATTTTAGATTCTCTGTGTAGGGCATTATGAAGTAGTTTATGGAGTATTTGTTGATTCTGTTATTTACAAATGCTAGATGAGGGATAGTTAGCTCGTAACTAAAATCCTTTGCAATGGCTTTTAGCTTTGAGCTTTCCTTTGGCATATTATCACGCAAAATCTGCCACGCAAATGGGTCTTTTATATCAAGTTTTGGATTTGTGGTGGATAGATTTTCAAAGTGTGAGATGATTTGATAGTTTGGCGTGGTTTTTAGCTTTTGATTGGCATAAATAGAGAAAATATCAGCATATTTGCTTGCTTGCAAATCATTTAAAAACGCTACATTATCACTTAGCAGATACTGCCAAAATATCGCCCTATCGCGGAAAAATGGGTCTGCGGCATTTGTGCGCGAGAGCGCAAAATACTTCATTGCTTTATCTTTTGTGCCTATGCGGACTTCATTTATGCCGAGCAAAAACAGCGTATTTGCGTCTTTTATCCCACTCAAATCCGCCTTAGAAATGCTTTTTTTAAACTCCAAAAATCCGCCATCCAAAATCACATTTTGCAAAATTCTATTGAAGCTATATCGATTGGCATTTGCTAGGATTTTTAGTGATTCTGGTTTGGTAGGTGTGCCAAAAATCTGCGCTTTTTGATTGTAGCTTAGCGAGTTATAGACTTCAGAAAAGATTTGCGCACTAGCACTTAGCATCGATTCTTTTATGTCTTTGCTTCTTAGGATTTGGATTTTTTGGACTATGTTTGGGTGGGTGGCTTTTAGCTTAGAGACAAAAAAATCCACTTGGGCTTGGCTCATAGCTGGCACTGCACCTAGTCGCAGGGCGTAGGCGATACATTGGGCGTCTTTGTTTTTTAGATTTTCATAAGCTAGCTTAGAGCAGGCTATGTTTTTTGGCATTTGCGCGTGAAAGCCCTTTTTTTCTAAGGCAGCTTTTAGTTTTGGGATTTCGTTATATACGAGTTTGTAGGCTTCCAAAGAATCTTTTAGGCTTGTGTCTTTGTGGGTTATAAACTCCCAAATATAAAAATCCCTTGCCACGCCTTTTGGCTTGGTTTGTAGCTCTTTTAGGCTTAGTAGCGGAGCACAGCTAGCCACTTGGCAAAATCCAAAAACCACCACACCAAAAACCACCCAAAAAATCCGCATAATAATTCCTAAATATATCAATAATCTAATTCTACTATCACAGCACGCCAAGCGTATGGACTATGACTTTGTCAAGCACTTGCAAGCCTATGATAACAGCGATAGGCGAAATATCAATACCATTTATGACTAAAAAGGGCATTTTTTCCCGTGCCCACATAAGCAGTGGCGCACTTAGTCGGTTTAGCACCTGCACGATAGGATTATACGGGTCTGGACGCACCCAAGAGAGTAGCACAGCGATGATAATCACCCACATATACGCGCTAATCATCAAATGCAATCCTGTGCCAATCGCACCTAGCAACACACTCATTTTCTCTCCTTTTTATTTTTATGTTATTTCTTGCGCAAAATATATGGCAGTATCTCACGCAAATGCGGATACATAGCACTTATATCTGGTCCGTGGCTTGCCCCTGTAAGCAAAATCCTAAGAGGCTTAAAAAACTCCTTGCCTTTTAGCTCGCTTTGCTTCATTGCGATAGATTTAAACTCCTCATAGCTACTTGGTGGATTTTTTGCCACTTGGCTCAAAACCTCAAACAGCTTCTCACACTGCTTGCTAAAATCACACCCCTCATAGCTAGTCCTAATGTCTTTTGGTTCTAAAAGCGCGTTTATTTTTGTCCTTAGTTCATTTAGTGTGCTTGCTTCCTCTAAGTAGATTTTGCCAAGCGCACCTATTTGGCTAGCATATTGCTTGCTAGATTCTAGCAAAATTGCGATTTTATCCTCGCTTAAGCGCGATAAATGCGCGTGATTGATAAATCTAAGCCTTGCTATGTCAAACCGCACGGGGGATTTTGCTACTTTGGCTATGTCAAACCACTCTATTGCCTCCTCTAGCGTAAATATCTCACAAGGCGTGTGATTGCCCATAGCGATTAGGTAGTTGCTAATCGCACTTGGCAAAAACCCCTCATCAAGTAGCCACGCCACACTTGAAGCAGAGTCCCTTTTGCTCATTTTTTTGCCACTATCATTTAGGATAATAGGCAGATGTGCAAAAGCTATGTCTTTGTCATAGCCTAGTGCTTTGTGGATAAGAATCTGCTTTGGGGTGTTGCTTGTGTGGTCTTCCCCGCGCACCACATAGCTAATGTCATAGAGCATATCATCGCACGCACACGCGAAATTATAAGTTGGCACGCCATCTTCGCGCAATATCACAAAGCTATCTAGCTCATTTGGCAAAAACTCTAGCTTCCCTTTTATGTTGTCTATGTAAGTGATAGGTTTTTGCGCCCCGCGAAGTCTCACCACAGGAGTTTTGCTTTCACTTTTTTCACACTCTGCCCACGCATCATCATAGCGAAATGCCCTCTTAGAATCAATAGCTTCTTGCTTTTTGGATTCTAAAAACTCCTTTGAGCAATAGCAATAAAAAGCCTTATCCTGCTTTAGTAGCAAGTCTGCAAACTGCTGATGACGAGGGAAATTTTCACTCTGATACACAAGGCTATCCCATTGCAGTCCAAAAAGTGTTAGCAAGGAGCAGATTTCTTTGTCTTTGCCCTCTATATTTCTTGCAAAATCCGTATCCTCAATGCGAAGCAAAAACCGCTCATTGCGCTGTTTTGCCAAGATATAGTTAAAAATCGCAGCCCTAAGATTGCCGATGTGCATATCGCCTGTGGGGGAGGGCGCAAACCGAAGCATATTTTTTCCTTACCAAGTAGAGTTGTGTATTAGAGTTGTGTAAATAAAATTGTGTGAAATTCTAGCATAAAATCTTTATTGATATGTCGAAAATGTCGCACTAGATTGTGTATTTGGCTAGGTTTTTGCTAGTGTAGTTGTGGTAGTATTTGCTCTAGTTTTTATATCGCTAGGATTTTATCTTTGCTTCACACAAAAATCCTACAATACAAAGGCAATGACAAAGCAATGCCAAAATTTATTCCCCCCAAAGTCATTGCAAGTAGTTTTATTTGCCAAAAAAAATCCATAACCAAAATTCACATTAAGGAGTAATGCCTTGAGTGCCCAAGAGATTTACGCAAGACTAAATCCACCCAAAAAATCACCCAAATTTTTTACTTCCCTTGCACTGCTTGTGGGAGTGCTGGTTGCCTTGCTTGTTTTTGTGCTGTTTTTCTCGCCCAAGCAGTCATACTCATACACCACCGCACACCCTACCAATCTCACCATAACCCAAGTCGTATCCGCCACAGGCACTCTCTCTCCTACCGACACAGTCGAGGTAGGCTCTCAAATCTCTGGGCGCATAGAAGCTGTGTATGTCGATATAAACGATGAGGTTACACAAGGGCAAGTGCTAGCAAAAATCGACCCCGAAAAGCTAAATCAAACTCTAGCCAAATACAAAGCAAACCTAGCTTCTGCCCGCTCCCAATACGAGCTATCCAAAAACACGCTAGCAAAAAATGAGTGGAACTATAATCGCCTAAAAGAGTTATATGAGCGCACAGGAGGCAAATCCCCCTCGCAATTAGAGCTAAAAACCGCTCAAATCGAATACGAAACCGCCAAAAGCACTTTGCGTGTAAATGCCTCAAATATCGCAAACATAGAATCTGATGTGAGAAGCTCTGAAATTGATTTGCGAAATGCGATTATCATTAGCCCCATAAATGGAATCGTGCTAGAGCGAAGTGTAGATGCAGGGCAGACTGTGGCGGCAAACTTCCAAGCCCCCACGCTTTTTAAGCTGGCAAAAAGCATAGAGATGATGAGCCTTGTGGTAAATGTAGCAGAATCTGACATAGGCAAAGTCAAAAAAGGACAAGAAGTTAGATTTTTTGTCGATGCGTATCCAGATGTAGAGTTTAGTGCACTTGTCGATAGAGTGAGCTACGCTTCGGTAGAGGATAGCACCAATAATATCGTAAGCTATGAGACAAAAATCTTGGTAGATAACAAATCTTTGCTACTGCGACCGGGTATGAGTGCTAGCGCAAATATCCGCGTAGAAACCCAAAAAGACGCCCAAAGTATCCCTGTGGGAGCACTATACTTTGAGCCACCGCGTGAGAGGGAGCAAGCAAAAAAAGCATTTTCTTTTGGTGGAAATATGCCTCGCCCACCACGAAGCAATATCACAAAGTCAAAAAAAATGGGCAAAACAATCTATATCCTAAAAGATGGCAAGCCACAGCCAATAGAAGTCGAAGTAGGCATAAATGACGGCACAAATGTCCATATCATAAGCCCGATTTTGCCAAAGGATACTCAAGTGATTCTATCCTCTCAAGCCAAGTCAAAAAAATAATAAAATCTTACGAGCAAAATCATAAGGCAAAAAATGAGTTTCATCTCTTTGCAAGACATTCACAAAACCTATGATGCGGGCTATCAAGCATTGCGCGGAGTGGATTTGGAAATAAAAAAGGGAGATTTTGTAGCGATGATGGGACCATCTGGCTCTGGCAAATCCACTATGGCAAATATTTTGGGCTGCTTAGATTCCCCTACAAGTGGCAAATATTTTTTTAACGGCGTAGAAGTAAGTGCGCTAAACCGCACGCAAAGGGCTTATTTGCGTAGATTTTATATAGGATTTATCTTTCAAGGGTTCAACCTCCTATCGCGAACTTCCGCGCTAGAAAATGTCGAGCTTCCCTTGCTATATCGAGGTGTAGATAAAGCAGAGCGAGAGAGAATCGCTATGGACGCACTCCAAAAAGTCGGGCTTGATTCTTGGGCACACCACTCTAGCAACGAGCTAAGCGGGGGGCAGCAACAGCGCGTAGCTATCGCACGAGCTATCGCTAGCTCGCCATCATTTCTCATCGCAGATGAGCCCACAGGAAACCTCGACTCAAAGCGAAGTGTGGAGATAATGCAGCTTTTGTGTGAGCTAAACAAAGATTTTGGGATAACTATCCTTATGGTTACACACGAAAGCGAAATGGCTTCTTATGCTACGCGAGAGATTCACTTCCTAGATGGCAAAATCCTAGATGACAAAGAAATCGCTAGATGACAAGCAAGAAGATTGCAACAAAGCACATAATATCACGCCAAAATAGGCAAGGCATTGATTGCATCAAGCGCATTGACAAAAATCCTAAAATCTACCATCACAGATTTTAGCACAGATTTTAGCCCGAATCGCTACCCAAAAAATAACACACATATAACACACAAGGCGAAATTATGATACTAAATGCTTTTTTGCTAGCTTTTAAGCAAATCCGCCGTAACCTTTTGCGTGCATTTCTTACGATGCTTGGTGTCATCATCGGTGTGGGCAGTGTCATAGTGATGATAGCTATCGGCAATGGTGTCAAAGAAAATATCCAAAAGCAAATCCAAAGTCTAGGGAGCAATATCATAATGGTGCGACCTGCTAGAGGGTTTATGAGCGGTGGTGTGGCTATGAAGCGAAACTTTAGCCTTGAAGAAGTAGGCAGGGTAAAAAAGCAATTTACCCAAGCACGCGCAGTCGCACCAAGTGTTTGGAAAGAATCTTTGGTGCGCTATGGAGGGAGAAATGCCCAAATCCAAGTCATAGGCGTAGATAGTGAGTATTTTTCTGCGACACAATGGAAAATCTCAAGCGGAAGAGGCATAGATGAGAGAGAATACACGCAAGGAGCACGAATATGCCTAATGGGCACAAGCACGATAAAAGAGCTATTTAGCGGGGAAAATCCTTTGGGTAAACGAGTGCGCGTAAAAGATAGCGTGTGCGAAATCATAGGAATCCTAGAATCAAAAGGGCAGGGCGGAATGGGAAATGACCAAGATAATGTCATCATAATGCCACTAAAAGCATTCTCTAGCTTTGTATTTGGCTCAAGTAGCCTGTTTTTTGTCCAAAGCATAACTATCTCGCTAAAAGACGACATAGATAGCACTCAAGCCACGCAAAGACTGCGTGAGATAATGCTCCAAATCCGCCCCCCACAAGAGGGACAAAGAGAGATGTTTGAAATCTGGGATACCAAAGAAATGGCACGCACACAAGAAGAAACCACAAAGACTATGACACTTTTTTTAAGCTGTATAGCGGGCGTAAGCCTACTTGTAGGTGGCATAGGGATTATGAATATTATGCTAGTATCCGTTACAGAGCGCACGCGCGAAATCGGCACTAGGCTTGCTATCGGTGCGCTAGAGAGCGAAGTGCTTATGCAGTTTCTTGTCGAATCAGTAGTGATTTCGATGATGGGTGGGTTTATAGGGATTGTGCTTGGATTTTTTGTGGCACTTTTTATGAGTTTTTATCTAAATATTCCTTTTGTGTTTGATTCTCTTGTGGCGTTGGGGGCGTTTGGCGTATCTGCTGCTGTGGGAATCGCCTTTGGCTACCTCCCTGCCAAAAAAGCCTCTATGCAAGACCCGATAAAAGCCCTAAGATATGAGTGATGAGATAGGGCTAAGATTTTAGTAGCATTTTGTGATTTTACTTAGGATTTGCTAGATTTGCTAAGAGATAGCCACAAACTAAGGACAAACTTAGCAAAATTTTTGTAGAATACCCCCTTAGTGCTTAAGCGATTTTGTATCTTTAAGCAGAAATACTAAAAAGCCCTAAGGAGTCCCAAATGTTCCACGAATACCGCGATGAAATCAGCAAACTAAAAGTCTCTGATGCTCATTTTGAAAAGATTTTTGATGAGCACAATGACTTAGACCAAAAAATCCAAAACGCCGAAAATGGCTTAGAGCCACTCTCGCCAACTGAAATAGATGTGCTAAAAAAGCAAAAACTTCGCCTAAAAGACGAAGTGTATGCGATGATTTTAGAATATCGCAAGACACAGAAATAAAACAAAAGCGGGGTTTGCACGCACCAATCTTAGGCTTTTAAGTTTGGGCTAATCCCTGCGCTTAGGCTATGTGATGAGAAAAAAATCTAGCCAAAACAAAACCCCCTCCAAACACACAAAATCTACTAAGACACGCTCTATGATTCCAAAGACTAGCTACCCCTCTAATCACACCCAAAATCTAGCTCAAAATCCACTACAAAACCTATCTAAACACCCCACACAATCCCCTACGCAAAATAAGCAAAACACCACACAGATTCCAAACACGACAGATGCGCTTCCAAGTGAGATTATCGCTACTTTTGAAGCAAAAGATTTCAATCGTTGCATCGCGCTTTGCACGGCGTTTTTGCAAGAAAATCCTAGCGCACCGCAGGTGTGGTTTATCTGCGGTATGAGCCTATACTACCTAGCAAATATCCCCCGCGCCATAGAATCCCTCCAAATCGCCCTAACTCTCTCCCCAAATAACGAACAAATCGCTTTCAATCTGGCAGAGATTTTGCGACAAAATGGTAATGCACTTAGTGCTATTGAAATCCTAAACGCTTTCGTGCCTTGCAAAAATGGCGATGTGTATTATAACCTCGCTCGTGCGCTAACCACTCAAGCCGAGATACTAAATGCCAAAAATATAGCCAAAGAAAACAACTCGCCAAAAATGACAAATCTAGCAAATCTTACCACCTCCCAAAACCGCAAAAGCGCGCAACTCCCACCACAAAAATCACAAGAACAACAAATAAATAATACGCAAGCCCAAAGCCAAGATTTCAAGCAAAGCACTGCCTCAAATAGCACAAAAAGTAGCCCAAAATCTAACCAAAAATCTAGCACGCAAGATTCTCCCTCCATACAAATGCAGCCTCAAGCGCAGTCTTTAGACTCTCCCCTGCAAAAATCACTAGAGCTAGATTCCCTCACCAACCCCCAATACTTCATAAATCCTTATGAGCCACCCACGCCACCGCACCCGCAAGCAGAGCTATTGCTTAGCCAAGCAAAGATTGCATACAAAACCGCCATAGAGCTAAATCCACTTGATAAAGACGCCATATACAATCTAGCAAACTTGCACGCCAAAGATAAGCAATACTCCCAAGCAATAGCACTATATGAGCAATGTGGCACGCTAAATGCCAAACTAAATCTAGCCTTTTTATACAACCAAATTGATGAGGGCAAAAAGGCGTGTGCTATCTATGCCGCGCTAGAGTCAGGGTTTGCCAAAGAGTGCGGATTTTTGCCACTTAGCATTGATGGCGAGGAGTTTGACAAAGACGCGCTAGATTCTTACTTTAGAAGCAATATCTTGCCAAATATGCCAAAAACCCACAAAACCCCATCGCTAGATGACACCATAAGCAAAATCGCCTCATACAAAACCCACCTACACACCAAATCTAGCAAACCCGAGCAGCATATTTCGCAATTTTATTTCAACTACGCAAACACCGCTCGATACGCTGGATTTAATATGCTTTCATTTTATCTATATGGCTGTGCGTATTGCTTGGACTCAAACGCACTTTGCGCGATAAACTACGCGCATTTAGCCCTAAGCTTGCAAAACTTCTCGCTCGGATTTAAGCTATATGAGGAGCGATTGGCACTAGATAAAGCCGATGCGTTTAATGCAGAGCTTTTCGCCCTGCCAAACTACCTACACAGCCTAAGTGGCACTCCACAAGAACTCCAAAAAAAACTAAAAGGCGCAAAGGTGCTGATTTTTGGGGAGCAGGGGCTTGGCGATATGATAATGTTTGGGCGATTTATCGACACGCTAAAGAGTAAATGCCAATGCGAAGCGGTATATGTGTATGTGAGAGATGAGCTAAAAAGCCTTTTTGCCTTGCGCTATGAGGTGGTGGAGAGTGAATTTAGAGAGTTTGATTATTGTGTGAGTGCGATGAGTTTGGCATATATTTTGGGAGTGGAGTCTTTGAGTGATTTTAGCACAAACCAAAACTACCTAGCAGGCATAATCCCGCGCAAAAATCAAACCAAGCAAAATCAAAATAGCCTAGACAAACAAAGCCAAAAAAACATAGAATCATCTTTTGCTAAAAGCACGCAAAATTCGCAAAGCAATGCCTGCAAAGTAGCCCATAAAGCAGTCAATAAAACTATCTACAAAGCTATTAACAATTCTGCTAGCACTTTCAAGGTAGGCTTTTTCTTTGCTTCTACTTCAGGCTCTTCAAATGCCAAAGACAAATCCATACCGCTAGATTTTATACTAGACATTCTTTTTGAGGTTAGAAAATCTTTTGGCAAAAGGGGCGTAGATTTAGAGCTACACTGCCTCCAGCCAGAATCACTCTTGCAAAAATCCGCCCAAAAAATCAGCAAAGAAAAAAACGCGCACAACACTTTGCCAAAAATCCCAAATAGCGCAAATAATGACGCAGAAAACACCACAGAAAGCCCCACAAAAAATGGCGTAGAAAAATTTGCAGAAACTAGCATTAGATTTTATGATTTGGCAAACTTTTTAGATACTGCAAAAGTGATGAGTGGGCTTGATATTGTCATAAGCATTGATTCTGCACCTGCTCATCTTGCCATTGCGCTAGGGATTCCCTGCGTGGTGGTGGCACATAAGCGGTATGATTGGCGGTGGGAAGAGATAGGCAAAAATATTAGCTTGCAAGAGCGCGGGATAGGAGGGAGATTTAGCGGGCTATGTGGTGGGGAAGTCCTAGCTCAAGGCAAAAACGGCGAGTGGATAGAAGTAGGCAAAGCATTAAAATCATATTTGGAGAATTTCACACCAAATTCCTAAAACACAAGTATCTAAATCCAAGATACGCACTGATACGCATTTGCAAGCAACAAAAATCTGCCCACATAAAATTTAGCCACGCTAAGCTAAAATTTATACCCCACTTCTAGCCAAAACTGCCTGCCCACTTCATACACAGGCACAGCACTAGCTGCAGCACTTCCTACCACACCACTAGCAGAAGCGATTGCCATATTTTTGTTATTTAGGACATTATAAATATCTATATTGACTTGCAAAGTGTTGTTTATGCGTTTGCCACGCCATATATCCACTTCAAAACCTAGTCGCATATCCCAACTAAACGCGCCTTTTACGAGAAATGGACGAAAAGTATCCACATACACGCCATTTACTTTATCAGGCTGTGGGCGGCGGGTATTGCCACCATAGCTTGCAGGGATAGCAGCCATAGCATTGTAGCTAGAGCGATAGCGCAAAAAGTTATTCCACAGCCACTTAAATCTACCAATCACAAAAGCACTTGTTGTATTTAGTCGTATCGTATATGGACGGACAAAGTTTTCAGCAGGCTTATCGCCATAGCGGATTATTTTGCCACCCCAGCTTATCCATTGATTTGCTAGCTCTAGATTGTTAAGTGTGTCGGTGTAGTCTGTGTAGTTTCGCACGACATTTGTGTAGTCATAAGCAAAAAGCACAAAATTTTGGATTCCACCTAGAATTATAGGCTTATCATTTTGAAAAGAAATCGTTAAGACATTTGTCTTGCTTTTTCCCTCATTGGTGTAGATATAGTAGTTGCTTTGATAGGCAGAATCTAAAGGCAAACCACTTATTGCTCTAGTGCTTCTACGAACTTCATCTTTGCCGATTCGATAAATGTATTTTACCCCAAGTGTAAAATCATATATTTTTTGTGCCACTCCTATCATTAGCTCATCGCTATAAGGCACTTTTAGTTGGCTAAATTTGGTTGTGTTTTGCCCCACTTGATACACGCAGTCATAGCTATAATCCGCTTCATTTGGATTGCAAACTTCACCTGTGGCAAGGTGGCGAGCCAAAATATCATCAAAGTTTTTATCTGGTCCGCTTCGAGTGATATATTTTAGCAAGGTATTCATTCCATCAGCTAGCGCGTAGGCAAAGATATTTCGCCCATAGTAGCGATTCGCACCAAAAGTGATTTGAGAAGCAAAGTGATGATATTTTTTAGAAGTGTTGTGCGGGGCTTGATAAACTAAACTAAATCTAGGCGCAAAGGTGGCTTTGCCCATATAGCTGTCCGCATCGAGTCGCACACCTAGCCTTGCACTTAATTCCCCAGCTTTTCCTAGCCTTATGTCAATATCATCTTCTGCAAACACTGCCCCTAGCACATTATCTAGGCTTACTCCACCCTTTAGCAATGCTCTAGAGCCTGTTACCCACTGCCCATATTGCCAAACCTGCGTATTGTAGCCATTTACTTTCGTGTCCCCATCGCTTATGCCAAAATCACTTAGCGAACTCACACGATAAGAATCATACTGTGTTTCGCCCTTTGAAGCGTCAGGTTCAGCATATTTTCTAGCAGCAGAAGTATAGACATAAGTTGTTTTTGTAGGGTCGCACCACTCCAAGTCAGTTGCCAAACAGCTAGCTTGCATTTGCTGATTCATAGGGCGTGGGGTATGTGAGCTAGCATAATACAATCTAGGATTTTGATTTTGGACATATTGATAGGCGATTTCTGCACCCACAGAAAATCTATGCGTGGTTTTTAGCATTTCAAAAGGGGTAAAATCTTGCAAGATTTTGTTGCTTATCGTGTGCTGTGTAGAATCATAAGGAGCGTGTCCCCCTTGCCTTACACTTCCCCAAGTATAATCCCAATTTTTTGCTTCACTCATATACCAAAATTGATGATTTGTGTAGCCTTTTGTTTGTGTGCTATTCTCCAAATACGAGTAGCTTAGAGTGTGAGTAAGCGTGCCAAAATTGTTATCCCACATTGTCTTTAAGCCTACTTGGTGTCCGCCCAAAATAGAAGTGTAGAAATTATCTTTTGTGCCTGAAATAAAATAGGTGTTGTTTTGTGGAGCATAAGAGTAGGTAAATTCCGTGCGGACATTTGGAGCAAAATCATAATATGCTTTGAAAAAATAATTATAAGATTGTCGGTTTTGATTTTGCTTTTTTGGTTGTATGTTTCCTGCTTGCAAGTAAGAAAGCGAGTTATACCAAAGTGGTATGAAGCTAAGCGTGCTTGAAAAGCTAGCAAGGATTCCAAATCTATCATTGATTTTGGATTCTAAGCTAGCGCGGATAAGGTGCTTGGTAAATATTGGCTGATTTGATTGAGAACTAGAGTTTATGAAGTTTAGAAGTTGTGTGTCTGTTTGGGCGTTTAGATGATAAGTAGTTAGCGATACATTGGCAGGGTTTGCATTGCCTTGTGTGAATTGATAGCTGATATTTCCACCAAATTTTTTGCTA
>SAMEA104315434__coassemble_971_pt1 | contig 12895 bp, 5 predicted proteins | sample SAMEA104315434__metabat2_low_PE_003 | metagenome-assembled genome bin SAMEA104315434 (sample SAMEA104315434) | gut metagenome | biome: Monkey gut; feature: monkey-associated habitat; material: faeces | place: China | collected 2013 | reverse complement strand
TATGATTTGAGTATCGCAAAAGAACTGCAGGCAAAGCTAACAAAAAGCAAAATCTCTTATGAGGAGCTTTATGGGATTTTGCAAGAATCTAGCAAGGACTTCACACAAGGCTTTAGCCAAGATGTAAAAAACTTTGACAAAGATTTTGACATAGAGGAAGCGTATCTACAAGTAGAGCTACTACGCGCACAGGGCTTGCCACTAGAATCAAGCGGGGACACTTACTTCCTAGCACACAATGAGCTATCGTGGAGGGAGCAGGAATTTTGCTTTGTGGATATTGAAACAACAGGGAGCAAACCGCAAGAGCACCAAATCATCGAAATCGGTGCGATAAAGTGGAAAAATGGCAAGATTTTGGGTGAGTTTAGCGAGCTTATCCACGCGTATTTTGTCCCAGAAACTATCGTAGAAATCACCCAAATCACACCCAAAATGCTAGAAAATGCCCGAAAAGAACGCGAGGTTTTGCGTGATTTTAGGGAGTTTTTGGCACAGAGTGTTTTTGTAGCTCACAATGTAGGCTTTGATTATGGGTTTGTAAGCGCGGCTATGGAGCAAGCGGGGCTTTATAAGCTACTAAACCCAAAGCTATGCACCATAGATTTAGCCCGCAGGACGATACTTGCTAAGCGGTATTCTTTGCAGTATCTAAATGAGTTTTTGGGCATAAATACGCCTACTTCACATCGTGCCTATGCCGATGCACTAACCGCGCTAAAGGTGTTTGAAATATCGCTTTTATCATTGCCAAAATCTGTGCGCACGACACAGGATTTGATTGATTTTTCAAAAAGTGCTATGTAGGCTTTGTGAATATTTTGGCGATTTTGAGCCTTTTGGGGCTTTTGGTGCTTTTAGAGATTTTGGATTCTTTTTTGGGAGAATTTAGAGATGTTGGGGGGTTGTAGATTTTGCTTAGACTTTCTTTAGTGCTTGTTGGTGCTTTAGCAATCCATCGCGCCGTCATTGCGAGCAAATGCGCTAGCATTTGCGTGGCAATCCACGCGTTCATCGTCATTGCGAGATTTTGCGTAGCAAAATCGTGGCAATCCAAATCATTGAAAGAATCGCTTAAGCATTCGTGGCAATCTATTTTTTTGCTCTAATAGCTTTTTTTGGATTGCCACGCATTTGGAATTAGATTCCAAATGCTCGCAATGACGAAAATCGTCTTTTAAGCGTTAGCGAAATATCTCTTTGCCACATTTTAAGCACTAAGGCAGATACTTTATCAGCAAAATATTTGCCCTCCAAATCAAAAATACTAAAGTGCTGTGTGGGGTAAGTGAAGTGATTTTGTAAATGTATCAAGTGTATATATGTAAGTGTGAGTAAGGTATTTGCAATGTAAAAAGTAGGATAAATCTAGGTTTTTGATAGGGCTTGGACCCTTTGCGGGAGAACCTAGAAACTCCCTTATTTTAGCCGCTTGTTAGACTCTCTATGCTTGATTATCTCGATTTTATGGGGATTTTGGGCTTTCAAAAACTCTCAAATGCTGATAAAATCGATACATTCTCAAAGGGATTTTACCATAAGAGAATTTAACAAGCGGCTAAAACACATTGCTAGTGTTTTTGCCGAAGTGTTTGGCTTTTGAAGTAAGTAACAAGTAGCATAGCCCAACCAAAAATCTTGGCTAGGCTTGTAGATTTCGCTAGAACAGGCAAAATATTCTAGCTTTTTGTTTTGCTATACGCCGAGTTCCTCCAAAATCAGCTCGTGCTCTCTAAAGCATCTTATGTCGTTTTGCGTATCCTCAATCAAACATTCCACTTTCAACCCTTCGTAGCAGTTATCATTGAGGACTTCACTCATTTCATCATCGCTTAAGCACTCCAAAAACTCGTAGAATTTTTTAACGCTTGTGTTGTCTGCGATTATGTCAGTGTTTTTGCGCCATTGTGCGTTATCGCCTGCGTTGTTTTGTGCTGGAATTTCCCCTTTTACTTTTCTTAATAGTTATTCCATTAGGTGTAGTCCCAATCTGTGGTTTGCACCTTTGAGTGCTTTTTGCTCTGCCTCGAGATTTCGCAACTCTGCTTGTAGGTATTCAATGTATTGGGGTATCTGTTTTTTGTATTCTGCTAGTTCAGCCTTGCTTGCTGTCTTTGCATACTCTGCAAACTCTTGTGCGTCCATAGCCCAAAGTTTTTTGTCATTATTCATTCCTACTCTTTAAAAAGTATTTACGGATTTTTTCACCCCATCCACAGCATAAAATGAGGCATTCTTGTTTTTGCTAGAGCCCATCATTGTAGTGGATTGGCGTAAAAATCTAGCACTAAAGCATTCATCGCTATTTTAATTGCTCCCAAACTTTATCTTTATAATCTCGCCTAGTTTGGCGATGAAGCTCCAAAAGAGCGGGATAAAAAATATAGCGATAAATGTCGCAGCAAGCATACCGCCGATGATTCCCGTGCCGATAGCGTGCCGTGCGGCAGCACCTGCACCGCTTGAGAGTGCTAGAGGAAGCACGCCTATGCTAAAGGCAAGCGAAGTCATCACAATAGGGCGAAATCGCAGTTTTGCTGCCTTTATCGCAGACTCCATTATGCCAAACCCGCTCTCCTCGCGCAAATGCTGGGCAAACTCCACGATAAGAATCGCGTTTTTGGCACTAAGTGCGATGAGTGTAACCAAACCCACTTGGAAATAAATGTCGTTTTCTAGCCCGCGCACAAACACCGCCGCACTCGCGCCAAACACCGCAAAAGGCACGGCTGTAAGCACCGCTAGTGGCATAAGCCACCGCTCATATTGCGCACAGAGAATCAAAAACACAAACACAAGCCCTAGCCCAAATGCGACATAAGAGCTCCCGCTGTTTGCTTTCTCTTGGTAGCTCATTCCAGAATGTGCAATGGTGTATTCGCTAGGCAAAACTTCTCTAGCGACTTCCTCTATGGCATTTAGCGCGTCCCCGCTAGAGTAGCCCTCATTTGGGCTTCCTGTGAGTTTGGCTGCGGGGAATAGATTAAATCGCTCGATAATATCAGTATTTACGATACGCTCAAAATCCACTAGCGCGCTTATTGGCACGAGATTGCCATCGCTTGATTTTACAAAGACGCGGTTAAAGTCCTCAGGGCTTTCGCGGAATTCACTTTGGGCTTGGAGCTTGACTTGGTAGGTGCGTCCATAGAGGTTAAAGTCATTGACATAGTAGCTCCCAAAGGTGCTTTGCAAAGTGGTAAAAACATCGTTAATATTGACATTAAAGGCTTTTGCTTTCTCTCTATCAAGGGTTATGAAATACTGCGGAATGCTCGCATTTAGGTAGCTTCGCACAGACATTGGGTTTAGCTCGGGGCGTTTGCGTGCTTCAGCTACAAGCATATCAGCATTTTTTTGTAGCTCTTTTATGTCGCCATTTCCGCGATTTTGCAGATAGACTTCAAAGCCCCCTGCTAGCCCCATACCCATTATCGCAGGCGGATTTATCACAAAGCCACTTGCTTCAAGCTTTGAGTTAAACTCGCCTGTAAGCGCACCAGCCACGCTAAAAGAATCCTGCCCCTTGCCCTTGCGCTCACTCCAAGGCTTTAGGCTGATAAATGTCGTAATCACATTGCTACGCACAGCTGAAGAGAGCATATCATAGCCGATTATCATCATCACAGAACTTACATTTGGGTTGTTTTGCAAAATCTCTAGCTCTTTGTCAGCCACTTGGTTTGTGCGCCATAGTGCGCTTGCGGGTGGGAGCATCACAGAGGAGATGACATCGCCTTTGTCCTCACTTGGCACAAGCCCTGTGGAGAGCGACTTAAAAAGCCCAAAAGTCGCTATCAAAATCGCCACAAATATCGCTATCATCATAGTCGCACGGCGCATAGTAAAGGCGATAGTCTGCCCAAACTTGTGCGTTAGCCTATCAAAGACTTCGTTAAATTTGCGCACGGCAAGGAAAGGGGTCGGCTCTTTTTTCTTTAGGATAGAGACACAAAGCGCGGGTGTAAGCGTGAGTGCGACAAAGCCAGAGATGACGACAGATACGGCGATAGTGATAGCAAACTGCTTGTAAATCTCCCCACTAAAGCCACCGATAAACGCCACAGGGATAAACACCGCGCAAAGCACAAGCACGATAGCAATCACGGGGCTTTGCATTTCCCCCATAGCCTTTATCGTGGCTTCTTTTACGGTGAGGTTTTGGGTTTTGTCGTGCAAGATACGCTCTACATTCTCGATAACGATGATAGCGTCATCTACGACAATGCCGATTGCCAAAATCAGCCCAAAAAGGGTTAGGAGATTTATCGAAAATCCAAGTGCATAAAGCCCGCCAAACGCCCCGATAATCGATACAGGGATAGCGATGACGGGGATAATAGTCGCGCGGAAATTTTGCAAGAAAAAATACATTATGATGATGACAAGCGCGATAGCCTCGATGAAAGTCTTTGCCACTTCTTTGATAGAGATAGAGACAAACTTCGTAGTGTCATAGCTAGTGGCATAGTGCAAGCCATCGGGGAAGTTTTTGGAGAGCTCTTGGAGCTTTTTTTCTACTGCTTCAGCGGTGGCAAGCGCGTTTGCCCCGGGCTGCAAAAACACACCAAAAGACTCACCCGTCTTGCCATTTAGCTTGGCATCGACATCGTAGTATTTCGCCCCTAGCTCAATAGTGGCGACATCTCGCACGCGCAGGGCAGAGCCATCAGAATTTGAGCGGATAATGATATTGCCAAATTCTTGTGGTGTGAGGAATCGTCCTTGCGTGTTGATAGAATAAGTGAAAGCCACTTTGTTTCTCATAGGCTCTGCGCCAAACTGCCCTACGGCAAATTGGGCGTTTTGCTCTTTTATGACTTGGGCGACTTCTGCGGGGGTGAGGTTATTTTGAGAGAGTTTGTCTAAATCAAGCCAAATCCTCATCGAATAAGCAGACTCCCCAAACGCGCTTGCATCGCCCACGCCGCTTACGCGCTTTAGCTCATCGATAATGTTTATGGCAGAATAGTTGTAGATAAAGAGCTGGTCGTGCGCGGGATTGTCCGAATACACGGTATATACAGCAAGTATGGTAGAGCTGCGTTTGCGCACGGTTACGCCTAGTCGCTGCACTTCTTCGGGTAGCTGGCTTAGGACTGCTTGGACGCGGTTATTGACATTGATAGTCGCCATATCGGGGTCGGTGTCGTTAGAAAAAGACACATTGATAGAGAAGCTCCCGCTTGAAGTCGAGGAGGAGCGCATATAGAGCATTCCCTCCACGCCGTTTATGGAGTTTTCTAGCACGCTTGCGACAGTGCTTGCTATCACCTCCGCGCTAGCACCGCTATAAGTGGCTGATACCACCACTTCCACAGGCGTAATCTGGGGATACTCCTCCACACCTAGCCGAAAAATACTCACAAGCCCCACAAGCGTGATGATGATAGAAATCACCATAGCAAGCACAGGGCGATTTATGAAAAATTTGGAAAACATTTTGGTGTCCTTAAAATCTTAATTTATTTGGATTTTTGACTTCCTTGCATTGCCTTTTGCATTGCCTTTTTGGCTTTTTTGATTTTGCTGGGATTTAGGCTAGATTTTGCCTTGCTTTATTTTTGGGTAGTGCTAGGTGTGGCGGGATTTTGCCCTTTTGGCGTGGTTTTTGGTGGTGGATTTGCGCTGCCTTTTGAGGTTAGGGGCATTCCCTGACTTATCTTTGTCAAATCACTTGTAACAACTATGTCTTTTGATTTTAGTCCATTGATGATAAGCACCAAGCCATTTTTTAGCATTTTGCCAAGAGTTACTCGCTCGATTTGGGCTTTGCCCTCTTTTATCACATAGACATAGCTTCCTTGCGAGTCTTGAAGTAGCGCGTTTTGTGGTATCGCTATGGCATTTTTTGCTTCAAAGCCCTCTAGCTTCACGCGCACAAATTCATTTGGCACAAGCGTGTATTTCTCGTTTTCAAAAATCGCTCTAGCCTTGACTGATGAAGTGTTTTGGTCTATCACAGAATCAACAAAATTTAGCGAGCCAAGCGTATCATACAGTTTATCATTGCCCAAAATCACTTGAGCGATTATGTTGGTTTTTTCCAAATCGCGTATGTAGTAAAAGTCATTGCTAGGGATTGAAAACTCCGCATAGATGGGCGTTAGCTGTGTGAGAGTAGATAAGACATTGCTACCTTGTGCGCCTACAAGTGCGCCTATGTCGTGCCTACGCATACCAATTCTACCTGTGAAGCTAGCTACTACCTTTGTGTAGCCCAAGTCTATTAGTGCGTCATCTAGGCTTGCTTTGGTGTTATCCACATTTGCTTTGGCTGATTGGTAGTTGTATAGGGCATTGTCATAGGTGTCTATGGTGAGTGCACCCTGCTTATAGAGGGCTTCTGTGCGCTCCCAATCACGCTTTGCTTTGTCTAGATTTGCTTTGGCAGAATCATACTGCGCCCTTGCCATTGTTACTTTTGCTTGATAGCGTTTGGGGTCGATTTGGAAAAGTGGCTGTCCTTCTAGGACTATGTCGCCCTCTTTGAAATTTTGACTAAGCAAGATTCCCTCTACTCGCGCATAGACATCGGCACTTTGCACGCTTTTTAGCCTTGCTGGGTATTCAAAATCTAGGGGGATATTTGCTTGGGCTATCTCTATGGTGCTGACAGGAAGTGCGCCTCTTTGGGTGTTTTTGCCACTATCGCCGCAGCTAGCAAAAAACACTGCCAAAGCAAAAATAACAAACATACCCGATAATGTGCGCAATAAGCGCAAAGAAGTGAGGTTTATGGATTTTGCAGGATTGTATATGTGTCCGTATATGTGGTTGTATAAAGGCATAGATTCTCCTTAAGAACTTAAAACTATATCCGCACCTTAAGAAGCGCGGACAACTTCACAGACATTTTCACAAATGGTTTTTGCCAAGCAAATGGCTTTGCAAGCCCACAAACAAACTTCTCAAACTTTTGCAAACTAGGCTTTAGCAAAACAAACTTTTGCAGTGCAAAAACGCAGAAACAAATGTGCGGGATTATAACAAAAATATGCAAACTAGATTCAAAAATAGTTGCATATACAACTATTTTTATTTTCGCGCTATTTTGTAGCTAGGCTTGTATTGATTATATATTTTGATTTTGTATAATTACGCGTTTATTTTTTTGAGAGAGTGAAAACCGCAAAAAGCAAGTAAAAAGCGATTTTGTTATTTTGGCTTTGCAACAAATCAACTAAAGGGGCAAGTAAATGCGACATGCACAATCTAGCACAGCTAAGGCACAAAAAACCATAAGCACAACAAAATCCAAAAAAACAATATCGCTAGTTTTTGTAGCTCTAATAAGCGTGATTTTTCAGCCCTCTTATGCAAGCCTGCAAACAAATCAGCAAAATCCACAAAGCCAATCTACACAAAATCCACACCCAAAATCTCCCACACAATCTAGCTCAATATCGCAAGAATCCTTAAAAGCCGATGCGCAAAAAGATTTTCTACAAAAAGATTCTCCGCAAAACGATTTCTCACAACAACAAACACAAGAAAATGAAGCAAAAAGCGATGAGAAAAACACGCGCTTTTTTGGCTATATCCCCAGAGAATATACGAATCTTTTTTCAAATTCTGCGCATTTTTTCCCCGCACTTGCTTTGGGCTACACACTCATTATCAAAGACTTCATAGGATTTAGACAGCAAGCACTTGGCTACATAGCGGTGGTGGGGGCTACTTATGCAGTGAAATACTCTCTATACTTTGCATCTCCCTATGCCAAAGACACATTATCCTTTGCCAAACGCCCCACAAGTGAGTCTTATGAAGCATTTCCTAGCGGACATACTGCTAGTGCGTTTGCAGCGGTAGGGTTTGTAGCCAAGCGATATGGAGCAAAGCTAGGGATTGCTGCCTTTGTCCTAGCTGCTGCGGTGGGCGAGTCGCGAATATTGCTAGAGAAGCATACGATTTTGCAAGTGATATGCGGGGGGATTTTGGGATTTTTGCTTAGCTTTTTTTGTGCATCGCCATTTAGGAGGGTAAGCACACCAAACATACTGCCTACTTACAAAAATAAGACACTTTATAGCTTGCTAGTGCTAGTGCTCCTATAAATCTAATAATACCTCGCATACAAGCACAAAAGTAACCACAAAAGAATCAACCAAATGAGCCAAAAAGCCAAATGCGCACATTGTCAGCTAGAATATGATAAAGCACAGCTAAAAAAAGTCATAGAGGATTCTAGTGAGCTGTATTTTTGCTGTAATGGCTGTGAGGGCGTGTATATGCTTTTGAAGCAAAGTGGCTTGGGGGGGTTTTATGATAGGCTTGGGGGCAATACGCTCTCTCCTGTGGAACAATCTAGCGCAAAGCAAACAATCTCCATAACCTCAAGATTTAGCTACTTAGATGATGAACATTTCTTAGAAAAACACACGACAAAAAGCACACAACACAATCAGCACGATTCCCACCTGCTAGAAGCCCACCTAATCATTGAGGGAATCCACTGCGCAGCTTGCGTGTGGCTAAATGAAGCCGCACTACAAAAGCAGCAAGGAATCATAAGCGCAAATATCAACTACACAAACAACAAAGCCAAAATCGTATTTGACCCGCGAGCTATAAAACTATCAGCTATCTTTTCTCTCATCTCTTCTATCGGCTATGAAGCGCATATCTATGACCCAAACACGCAAGAAAATCTCCTCACAAAAGAGAGCAAATCCTACTTCACTAGCTTCGTGGTGGGTGTGGTTTGCACGATGAGTATAATGATGGTGGCAATAGCCCAATACGCAGGGTATTTCACGGGAATGAGCGCAGATATGAAATCCGTGCTAAACCTCATCTCTTGCTTGCTTGCCACACCTGTGCTATTTTTCACAGGGAGGGTGTTTTTTGTGGGGGCTTACTATGGAGTGAAGCAGGGCTATGTGGGTATGGATTTTTTGGTGGCATTTGGAGCTAGCCTCACCTTTGCTTACTCGGTGTATGCGAGCTTTGCTGGGGTGGGAGAGCCTTATTTTGAAAGTGTAGCGATGATTGTGCTTTTTGTCTTTAGTGGGAAGTTTTTGGAGATTCGCGCTAGGGCTTTGGCAGGCGATAGCCTAGATAAACTTCAGCATATATTGCCCTCTGCCGTGCTAGTGGAGATAGAGGGCGAAAATGGTGAGATTTGCCTTCGCCCAAAGGATAGCAAAGAGCTAGCAAAAGATGATATTGTCCATATCCGTGAGGGGGAAATGCTGCCCTGCGATGGGGTGGTGCTAACTCAAGGAATCATTGATACGCGCTCGCTAAGTGGGGAGAGTGAGCCTGTGCAAAAAGTGCGCGGAGATGAGGTGCTATCTGGCTCGATTGCGTGTGAGAGCTTTTGCTATGCGGTGCAAAAGACTTATGCGGATTCTACGATGAGCAATATCATAAAACTACTTGAAGAAAGCCTAGAATCAAAGCCAAAGATTCAAAATCTAGCAAACGCGCTATCTAAGCATTTTTCACGCGTGGTGCTACTTATCGCGCTATGTGGATTTGTTTTTTGGTGGGAATATGCAGACGCGCAAAAAGCCCTAATCATTGCTATTTCTGTCATAGTGATTTCTTGTCCTTGTGCTTTGGCTTTGGCTACGCCTATCGCTAGTGTGGTGGGGATTTCGCGCGGGTTTAGAGAGGGAGTGCTATTTAAGCAGGCGAGATTTTTAGAGACATTGGCAAAATGCGAGGTGGTGCTATTTGACAAAACAGGCACACTCACTCAAGGCAAGCTAGCTGTGAAAAAGGAGTTTGATTTTGACACTAGAGGGGATTTTGACAAAAATCTGCTAGTGGATTTTCTAAGTCATTTCACTCACCCTATCGCTTTGGCACTCAAAGACTTTCTAGAGCAAAAAAGCCTGCACAAAAATGCGACTAAAAAAAATGCCAAAAGTCTAAAAGAAGTCAAGCAAACTTCACAGCGCGGAATCTATGGAATCTATGAGGACAAAGAGATAAAAGTGCACTTGCTAGGTGGCAGTCTAGAATACTTGCAATCTCAAGGTGTAAGCACAGATGAAGCTAGTAAAATCGCACAAAGCTACCCACAAATGAGTATCTTTGCATACGCAGTTGAAAATGTGGAAATAGTAGAAACCATAGAAACCCACCAAAAAGACAAACCAAGCAACGAGGTAAAATCTAGCGATTCTATCAGTAAGACAAAATCTACAAAAACACCACCACAAATCCACTCCCTCTACCTCCTCCAAGATAGCCTAAAAAATGGCGCAAAAGAGCTTGTAGCAAGCCTAAAAAAAGCGGGCAAAAAAGTCCTACTCATAAGCGGGGATAGGCAGTGCGTGGTAGAATCTATCGCAAAAGAGCTAGGGATAGAGAGCTACAAAGGCGCACTACTCCCTAAAGATAAGCTAGAGATTATCCGCTCTCACAAAAACGCCGTGATGATAGGCGATGGGCTAAATGATATTTTGGCACTGCAAAGCGCGGAAGTAGGCATAGCTATGGGAGCTGGCTCTGCTATGGCTATCGCACAGGGCGATGTAGTCGTGCTAGATGATAGCCTAGAGGGAGTAAGCAGGGCATTTAGCATAGCTACGCGCACATACTCTCGCATAAAGCAAAATCTCGCAATAAGCCTTGTGTATAATGCCCTGCTAATTCCGCTTGCACTTTGTGGGTTTGTTATCCCGCTTGTAGCGGCACTAAGTATGAGCCTATCATCACTTCTAGTAGTGGCAAACTCAATGAGAAAATAGAGAGGAAATGAAAAAAACTATGAGAGATAAGAGGGGAGAGGCAACTCCACCACTTATTTTTATAAACTCTTAAAAAAATATAAATTCTTAAAAATCCAAAGCCAAAGTTACAAAATATCTTCTGCCCTCTTGGATTACGGGACCATAGTAGTTTACATTGGCATTTGTGCTTGTATTGTAAGTGTAGCTTCTAAAGTCCGCGAAATTTGTATTTAGCAGATTATACACGCCTGCGTTTATGCGGATATTGTCGGTAACTTTGTAGCCAAGTCCTAGATTTAGCACCACAGATGGTTTGTAGTAGATTCCACCTAGTAGATTTTTTAGTGCTACTGCTTGCGCTCCACTGCCTAGCGCAGTGGTATTTACTATGCCCTCGCGAAAATGCGCTTGCAAAAAGGCGTTAAACCTAGCGTATTGATAAGCGATTTTGCCTATGAGGTTGTTTCTAGCAGTAGTGCTTAGTGGATTGCCCTTGTTGCTACCTGAAGTAATCTGTGAATCAATATAAGTGTAGCTTATATCCGCGCTAAATCCATAGAGTGGCTTTAGGCTTGCACTTAGCTCTACGCCTTGTGAGTATGCACTATCTGCATTGTATGCCCTACTACAACCGCTTGTTGCGCCAGAGGCTTGGCACGCGCTAGAGTTTGTGCTATTTACACTTTGAGATTCTATCTTATCACGGAAGTTTGAGTAAAAATACATTACAGAGAAATTAGCATACTTGTTGTCAAAAACACTGCCTATCTCGTAGTTTATTGATGTCTCTGCTTTAAGGTTAGGATTACCAATAAAGGGCAGTGCACCTTGTCTGCCATAGCCATAGACTGCATCGATAGTTTGGTTTGCATAAGGTGCTTTATACCCTGTGGCTACACCGCCTTTTATCGCCCAGCCTTTTAGAATCTCATAGACGATATAGCCTCTAGGGCTTACATTGTGTCCAAATTTATCGTTGAAATTGTAGCGTGCGCCAAGAGTTAGGGTAAGTCCGCGCCATATATTCCACTCATCTTCTGCAAATAGCGCGAAAGTATTGCGATTGTGGCTTGCAGGGGTGGCGGCTAAATCGTGGTAGTTTTCAAAGCGATATTCCCCACCGACATTTAAGTAATTTGAGCCTAGTAGCGTGTTTTCAAAAAGCGGTGCTAAAAGCCTAGAGTCGACTATGACATCATTGCTAGCGATTGCGCGATTTTTGGTTACATTTGTATTTGAGCTAGAGCCTACGACAAGTCGTCCTGTGTTGTTTGTGCGGATAAATTGGATAGAGTTTTTCCACGAGCCATAGGAGTAGTTTCCTCTATGCGCAAAAGAAGCCCCAAGCTTATTTACTCCTAGCCATTCTTCATAGCCACCTGTGTAGTTTCCTGCATTGAGGTTTGCACCTAGTGTGCCGATTTGTGCTTTTTGATTGTCATAGGTGGATTTTGAGTAGTCCAAATCTACAAAAAATGTATTTTTCTCACTTGGCACATAGCTTACCCTCCCACCGACATTAAACATCACATATTGCGTGCCAAAAAATGTATTTACCTCATTGCCTTTGTCATCTTTTGGCTTTTTGCTTGCTTCGCGTGTGAGCTGTCTAGCTCGCAGGGTAAGCCCCCATTTTTTGCTTAAAGGACCTGTGAGGTATAGGGAGTTTTGATAAGTGTTGCCAAAGGTGCTAGATTCTGGGATTATCGCGGTTGACTGAAGTGAGCCACTCCATTTGTGTGTGATGGGCTTTGTGATGACATTTACCACCCCTCCTAGCGCATCAGAGCCATAAAGCGTGCTCATAGGACCGCGGATAACCTCGATGCGCTCAATCGCGCTAGTAGGTGGCATAAATGTGTTATACACGCCCGTGCCTAGATTTGCTGTGGCGACATCACCGCTTGGATTTTGTCGCAAATCATCAAGCAAATAGAGTGTGTATCCTGCAGGCATACCACGAATACTAATCGCACTTGCGCCAAGTTTGTTGCTGGTGGATTCTAGGCTTACGCCGGGGACTTCTTTTAGTGCTTCGCCCAAATCACGATAGGGCTTTTGCTCTAGCTCCTCTTTGGTGATGACTGTTACGCTAGCTGGCGCGGTTACGATATTTTTTTCACTTCCCGAAGCGGTGGAAACGGTTACAGAGACTTTATCCAACTGCTTTGCTTCTAGGGTGTCGTATTGTTTGTCTTGCTTTATGA
>SAMEA104315434__coassemble_936_pt1 | contig 13219 bp, 10 predicted proteins | sample SAMEA104315434__metabat2_low_PE_003 | metagenome-assembled genome bin SAMEA104315434 (sample SAMEA104315434) | gut metagenome | biome: Monkey gut; feature: monkey-associated habitat; material: faeces | place: China | collected 2013 | reverse complement strand
TTTGTTACTGACTAGATTGGCTAGGTTGCGTTATCTTGGGGGGAAAAAGAAAATACAGCGCGAAAAAGATAAGCAAAAAAGGGATTGCCTTGCGCAAAAAATCCGCGTTGATTGCCTGCACGAGCAGTGTGCCACACAGCGAAAACACAAAGGCAAAAAGCGCAAAAAGCGCGCATTTAGGCAAGTGTAAATGCCCCTTTTTGTAGAAGTGCAACGCCGCGCTAAAGCTCCCAAAAACCGCTTGGAATTTGTTTGTCCCTAGTGCCTCGTGCGGGGGGATTCCTGCAATATAGAGTGCTGGGATTGTTATCATTCCCCCGCCTCCTGCGATACTATCGACAAAGCCCGCTACAAGCGCGACACAAGCAAGCAGGAGGAGTGTGGTGATGCTTATGTCAAATGCCATTTATGTGTTTGTCCTTGTGTTTTTAGCGAGTGATTTTATAAATTTTTGTCGCAAATATTATTGCTAATATTCTCGCGCAAAAAGCTAAAAGGCGGGAGTGGCAGAGGAAGCGCAATAGCGTTTGTGTTGCCACTATGGATAGAATCTAGCTCTTTGCCATTTTCTAGTAGGATTTTTTCAAATCGCATATAGTATTTTTCACCCTCTTTGTAGATTTCGCCAAATGAGCCTTTTTGCTCAACTAGCTTAGAATCTAGCGGGGCGACTATCTCTTTTGCTTCGCCTGCGCGGATAGTGTGCCTGCACAATGCTAGCTCGCCACACTCGCTTACTTCGGCATTTACTTGGTAGCTACCCTCGCTTATAGCTGTGAAGTGGTTTTGCGTATCTAGTCGCTCAAATGGCTTTCGCACCAAAAATCCGTCAGTAAATCCACGATTTTTAAGCGTGTGTAGCTCATCTTGGTAGGCTTGTGGGCGAAAGATTCCGCGCTCATAGTCGCGCAGAGCCATAGCATAAGTGCGAGCAGTGATACCTGCATAATAAGTGCTTTTGGTGCGCCCCTCAATTTTTAGCGCGGATATGCAATCGCTATCGATGATTTCTTTTATATGGCTAGCGAGGTTTAAATCTTTTGAGTTAAAAATATGCGTGCCAAATCCCTCCTCCTCTTGCAAGCGCAAAAGCACGCCATTATCTGGGTTTTTAGCATAAAATTCCCTTTCATCAAATTCCACCAATTCGCCGCTATCTTTTGAGCGCACAAAATACTGATAGTCAAATCGGCAGTCATTTGCGCAACTTCCGCGATTTGGCATTCGCCCATTTTGAAGTGATGAGATGAGGCAACGACCAGAAAAAGCAAAGCACATACTTCCGTGTATGAAAATCTCTAGCTCTAAGTTTGGAATCTCTTTTTTGATGATGAGCGCGTCTTTTAGGCTTAGCTCGCGAGCGGCGACTATGCGCTTCACACCCATATCATAAAACACCTGCGCATCAAGGACATTTAGCACATTTGCTTGGGTGGATAAGTGGATAGGGATTTGTGGGGCTAGGCTTTTGCATAGTCTCACTATGCCGGGTGCTGCTACGATAAAAGCATCGGGCTTTAGTTCTGCCATTTTGCAGATATGGGATTTTAGGGATTCTAGTTGAGAGTTAAAGGGGAATCCATTTATGGTTACAAAGACTTTTTTGCCTCTTTTGTGGGCATAGTCTATGCCATTTGCAAAATCCTTTAGCACAAATGCTTGCCCAGCGCGCGAGCGCAAAGAAAACTGACTAGGACTGCCATACACCGCATCTGCACCATAAGCTAGGGCAACTTTTAGTTTGTGTAGATTTCCTGCGGGGGATAGTAGCTGTGGGATTTTTGGCTTGGTGGTGCTAGATTTTGGTTTGTGGGAGCTACTAGGATTTTGCATTTGTGTATTTTAAGCTTAGTGAAGTATACAATACTTGGCTGATATTATCGATTTTGGACTAGCTTTTTGCGCCAAATGAAGCGATAAGACTTTCGATTTCTTCAGCGTTTGCTACATCGGCATTGTCATCGCCCTGTATATACACCGCGCTTGATACGCGCTTGCTATCATCGATTTTGCTCTCAAATAGCGAGTTCATATATTGTGCCAAAGCGCGCATTACATTGATTACACGCTCAATTCGCTGGCGATTTATGTCTTGAAACTGCATTATATCCATTGCTTGTAGCATAGCATCAGAGCAGGCATTTGCGCCGTCTATGATTTTAGCCACACTTTCTTTGGCGGTTTTTGTTTGCTCGCAAGACTCTGCAAACGCTTTGACATTTGGGAATTTTGCCGTGAGCTTGACAAACATTTCTTCTTGTTTTGCTAGGTATTCTTTGAGAGATTTTGCGGCTTTGGCGACATCATCAGCATTTGCACCGATAATGTCTAGCTGGTCAAACACCTCACCTGCTTTTGCCTCCGTATCACGCGTAACATCATCAAGCTGATGAACGACTTTGTGGTCTTTGTTTGGTGGAGGTGGTGGCCACTCTTTAGAAGCTTCCACGCGGAAATTATCATCGCTAATCTGCTCTTTTGATGAAGCAGAATCTAGCTCTGTATTTTCTGCGCTATCTGTGCTAGTGCTATCAGCACCTGCACTTACTAGCGCGTCTAATTCTTCTTGAGTCATTATCGCTCCTAACGAGAAGTTGCGCGATTATACCATTTTTTTGGGGATTTTGTGTGGATTTAGATTTTGTTTTGCAAAAGTTTGGGTAAGAATCTTGTGCCGATATTGTAGGTGTTTTTGTGGTTTTGCTAGGATTTTGGGATTTGGACAAATATAAAAAGTGTGTAAAAAAAGCGTATAAAATAAGGAGTAAAAAAGTGAAAAAATAAAAAGGCAGTTAAAAATAGTTAGCAAAAAATGGTGCAAAAAGTTTTGCGACCTTTTGCACCCAAAACCCCCTCCAAAAAATCTTAAAAAAAGATTTTCAAAAGTTTTTTTAATCCCCCACAAAAGTCCACGCTCAAAAAAGCGGGACAACACAAGCGCAAAAAACAGAATCAAAAAGACTTAGAATTTCTTTTTGTCTGTGTCGTTTGCGATTTCTATGGCGATACCACTCACACGCTTAGTAACCTCGTTTGTGCTATTTGCCACTTGGAGATTTTGCTGCGTAACGCTCTCAAACTGCTCTATCGCCTCATTGATTTGTCCTAAGCCCTCTGTTTGTTCGTTGATAGATTCGCTCATTTCATTTACAGATTGCACTAGGATATTTACATTTGCTTCGATTTCGCTAAGTGAGCGAGTGGTTCGCTCTGCTAGCTTTCGCACTTCATCAGCGACAACGGCAAATCCTCGTCCGTGCTCGCCCGCTCTAGCAGCTTCGATAGCAGCATTAAGCGCAAGCAAGTTTGTTTGCTCGGCTATGTCTTTGATGACACTTACGATGTTTTTTATGTCTTCGGCTTGTTGTGTGGCTTCGCCTGTCTTGCTTGCGACATTTTGCATAGAGGAGTTGATTTGCTCCACTGCTGCAGCTGTTTGCTCCACAGAGCTAGCTTGAGTTTGTGAGCCCTCTGTGAGAATCTGCATAGACTTGGTTAGCTCTTCGGCTTGGACTTTTAGCTCTTTTGCGAAGTTTGCAGATACTTTTAGCATATCTACGATAGAGTCTCCTAGCTGATTTACGCTCACTTCTAATCCTTGAGGATTTTCTATACGCGGTGTGAAGTCATTTTTTTGGTAGGAAGCAAACACTCTTGCAGGATTTTCTAGATTGCCACCGACAAGGTTATATAATGTTTGAGACATTTCGTTAATCCTATCTTTTAGCGTATCTACTTGAGGATTACTTGTGTGTTGAGTGATTTTACTACCAAACTTACCAGCTTTTGCTTCCTCTACCATACTTACCACTTCTTTGATGACGCTTGCATCTTGCTCGAGTGTCTCTTGTGTGCGTTTGGTGTTTTCATTGAGTGCGATACCCATAGCACCGATTTCATCGCCTGCGACTATGATTTTTAGCGGTGCAGGAGGAGTGGTTGTTTCGTGATTTAGGTATTTAAAGAACTCTAGAAGTTTGCTTGAAACTTTGCCGATTCTCATTACTACGCGGGATTTGATATACCAAGATACAAGTAGTGCTATGGCGATAAGCGCAATGATACAACCTAGCACGATGACATTTCGCAAATCTCTCACAGGCTTCATCACAGAGTCTTCAGGTGCAGCCACTATCATACTCCAATATGTCCCACTTCCCGGTGCTACTTCAAATGAAGTGATACTAGCATAGCCAGAAAGTCCAGCAGTTGTTTTGTAAATTTGCACGCTATTTTGGTGATTTTTTGCCACCGATAGCATTTTACCCACAGTTGCGTCTTTATTTACATTTGCTAGATTATCGCCTTGTATGCCTAAGTCATTGTGAATGAGGATTGTCCCATCATCTAGAAGTGCAAAAGGAAACGCACCTTTGATATGCCCTACTTTTAGTTCATTGATAATATGCTCTCTAAAGTGATTTGTCTCTACAAGAGTCCCTACGACACCGATGACATTTCTACTAGAATCAAAGACAGGGACATTCACAGAGATTCCATACATTTGCTTGCCATTGACTGTCTTAAACGCAGGCGGACTTACAGAAACCTTCTTGCTTTCAAATGCCTTTTTTACTCCTTTGAAGCTTAGGATAACATCATCAGCAGAGACAGCCACGCCTTTTTGGGTGAGAGAAACATCTTCTGTTAGAATCAAAAACTCTCCATTAGATAGTCTATGCTTGGGGTTAGCGATATTTTCGCCTCGATATGCAGGGTCTTTCAGGTATAGATAAGTCCAGCTTGCCGTGGAGTTACTATTTAATGCGCCTAGCACGACATTTTGCATCATTTCTTGGCTGTATTGGCTTCCACCACCTCTTTGGATAAGCGACTCTAGCACCACTTCGGTAGATTTTAGCGAGCTTACTATATCACCCATAGAGCCTTTCATATACAAAGAATATTTCTCTGAAATGTCCGCTATGAGCGCGTTGCTCTCCTCTGTCTGTATGCTTGCGGAGCGCATATATATGACAATCGCCATAACCGCCAAACAAACCATCACTATGCCGTTTATAAACAGCACCACTTTTGTTCCGAGTTTCATATTTTGCAACATTTTGCTTTCTCCCTTTGTAGATATTTGATTCCAAATCGGCATTTTTACAAAAGTTTGCTTAATTTGCGATAACAAAAAAAAAAAAACGGCAAAAATGGAAAAAAAATTTTGTGCATTTTTTGCTTGATTTATGGGAATTTATCAAATATTTTAAGCGCAAAATCTGTGCTTTTTTGTGTTGTGATTTTTGCGTGAAATGAAATATAAAATCTTTTGATATTTTTTTATAGATTTTGTATATTTTTCTAGCTACTTACAAATCTGTAAAATTAAAAAAAATCTTTAGTAAATACTGCTAGGTTTTGCAAATCTTTATGCAAAATCAAAAATTTATTTTTGCTTGTTGTGATTTTGCTTTAAGTTATTTGGTTTGTCGTTTTTTAAGCAAATTTTTTATCTCTTCATCGCTCAAATTTTTTATCGCTTCAAAGCTACCCACCAAAGATAGCAGTCGTTTGATTTTGGCTTGGCTAAGGTTGCGTGATTCTAGTTCGGTGCTTTGAAGTGCGCTTGCACGCTTTTTTTCTCTATGGTAAGCGATAGCAAATCTATGCGCTTCATCGCGTAGCTTTTGCAAAAACTGCAATCGCTCATCACTAGGGCTAAGCATAATGCTTTCATCAATGGTATAGATAGTATCATTTGCTGCTCCTTTTGCGCGATTTGCGCTTTTGCTAGATTTTCTTGTGGAAATGTGTAGCATTTTTTGAGCTTCTTGCACACTTGCAAGATTTTGCGCTGTGAGATTTTGCATTGATAGATTTTGTGCTGATAGGCTAGATTCTCTTTTTTCTTTGGCTATGCCTATCGTATCGATTCCGCCACCACCTAAGCCACAGGATTGTAGCACTTCTTTTGCAAGTGTGATTTGGGCTTTGCCCCCATCGATTAACCACATATTTGGTGGTGGTGTGGTGGCGAAGTCTTTTGCCCTGCGGATAAGCATTTCCCTCATTTGGCTATATTCATCGCTTGCCTCTAGTTTGTATCGGCGATATGCTGACTTGATAAACTCGCCGTTTTCATACACTATCATCGCCCCTACGCAGTCCCTCCCGCTGTGGTGGCTCGTATCAAAGACTTCAATTCTGTTTGGGATAGATTCTAGGTTTGCTAGCTCTGCTATCCGCTCTAGCAGGGCGTTTTCGCTTGATAGGTTTTGGCTATGTCGCGCTAGTAGCTCTTTTGCGTTTTGTTTGGCAAGGGCTAGGATTTTTGCTTTTGTGCCGATTTGTGGTGCGCTTAAGAGGACTTTGCGTCCTTGTGTGGAGTGGAGAAAATCGCTTAGTAGCTCGCAAGGTAGCCCCTCAATACTTGGCAATAAAATCTCGCTAGGAAGTATTGGCAGCTTACTTGCGTATTGGCTAAGAATAGCTTGGGTGTAGATTTCGGCGTGGATTTCGGTGGTGTCTTGGGTGTTTTCAGGGAGTGGGATAATCTCGTGCTGTATGGATATGATTTTGCCAGAGCGGACAAAACGAGATAGCAGGATTCCTTTTTGTGATCTTTTGGCAGGCTTTGTGGGAATCGTGGGGTTTTTAGAATTTGCGTGGCTTGCAAGGCTTGTGGAATTTGTAGAATTTGTAGAATTTGCAAGACTTACAGATTCTGCCAAACTTGCGGGTTTTTTGCTTGCGGGCTTTTTGCTTGTGTGCTTTTTGGATTCTTTGGCATTGCTTTCCTCATCTACATAAAAATAAAAAACATCTGCGCTTATATCTTTTGCCAAATCGAGTGCCGAAAAACTTTGTAGGTTTTGGAGTTTTTTGATTCTATCGCGATAGATTGTAGCCTCTTCATATCGCCTAGATTCTGCTAGAGTAAGCATTTTTTCTTTGAGTTTTGCTAGGAGTTTGTGCGGGGATTTTAGTAGCGAAATCGCTTCATTTAGGATTTTGGCATAGGAGTGTTTGTCTATTTTGCCCTCACAGGGCGCACTGCACCGATTGATTTGATAAAAAAGGCAGGCTTTTTTCTCTCTTAGGCAGGAGGATTTTTGGACAAGCGGATACATTTCCAAAAGTGAGTTTATTATCTCTCTAGCACCGCTTGTAAATGGTCCAAAATAGCTTACGCTTTTTTGCTTGGCTTTTGCCCGACTTATGCTAGGAGTGGGGAAATCACTGCTAAAATCAAAGGCGATATATGGGTAGGTTTTGTCATCGCGCAAGAGAATATTATATTTTGGCTTTAGTTGCTTTATCAAGGAGTTTTCTAGGATTAGGGCGTCTTGCTCACTATTTACAAGCAGAATTTCTATATTTGATATTTGTCGCACCATAGAAGCTATGCGCAAGGATACTTTCGGGTTTGGGATTGGGGTGTCTAGCTCTATGGTTTGAGATAGTGCAAAATAGCTTTTTACGCGGTTTTTTAAGCTTTTTGCTTTGCCGATATATAGCACCCTACCGCTAGAATCAAAATACTGATACACGCCTGCAGAATTTGGCAAAGATGAAAGTTTTTGGCTTAGATTTCCCATTGTGCTTGTCTTTTGTTTTTATCTTTTTGCTATTGCTTTTATAGCCCGATGATTAGCCAATCTTTGTCGATGATTTTTATATAGTCTTTGTAGATTGATTGGTAGTTTGGCAATAGTTCATCATTTAGCAAACTAAAAGGATAGACTTTAAAATCACTCATTTTTTGCTCGTGCTTGTAGTAGGTATAGACTAAATCCGCACGGATATTTCGCAGTTTTATTTTTTTGGGGATTTTTTTGTATATGCGGTTATTGATTTTAGACTTTCTTTGCACTCTTTTGGGCACTCTTTTGGGGTGGGGTTTTGTAGCGTGATTTATCGTGCTTATGCTTTTTCTTGCATTTTGGATTTTGTCAATCTGCACAGAAGCTATCAATCCTACGCGCTTTTGCAAGCCTACTTGTGCGGAGATGAAGTTGCCAAGTGCGTAGAATACTAGCGTGTTGCCTATGCGCTCAATAGGCTGTATGGCGTGAGGGTGATTGCCTATGACAATATCCACACCCAAGCTAGCCAAAAACTTTGCGATTTCGCGCTGCTCTTTGGTAGGTGTGTGGGTGTATTCTACCCCCCAATGAATAGACACGATAAGCAAATCCACCTCCGCTCTAATCGCCTCAATATCGCGCTTTAGCATTTCTTTGGTATAGATATTTACAAGATATTCTTTGCCTTGTGGCAGTGGGATTCCATTTGTCCCATAAGTGTAGGCAAGCATTCCATAGCTTATGTCATTTTTGTGCAAGATTTTGTGCTGGATTTTTTGACGAGATTTGAAGCTCTCAAAACTCCCTGTGGTATAAAGCGCGCTATTTCTTGCTTCCATTTTTCGCCAAAAATCTAGCATAGAGCGCACGCCTGCTTCGCCTCTATCTAGTGTGTGATTATTTGCTAGGCTTACGAGATTGAATCCAAGCCTTAGCATATTTAGCCCAAATTCTTGCGGGGAGTTGAATCTAGGATAAGTGCTAAGCCCAAGATGAGTGCCACCTAAAATGCTTTCTTGATTATAAAACGCTAAATCGTGCTTTTTGCTTATCGGCGCGATTAGCTCAAGCATTTTTGTAAAATCATAATGCAAAGATTCCGCCCTATTTGCGTAGTTTTGCTCTTTTTGTCCAAGTGCGTCTTCATATACGGATTTGTGGATTAGCGCGTCCCCTACGATAAACAATCGCAGTGAGCTACGCGAACTTTTTGCGCTAAGTGTGTTTACAAAAATACAAACACCAAAAATATAAACACAAAGTATAGCAACTAGAATTTTTGCCAATTTTGTGAAGTGAATAAATAATGCGCTATGCAAGCTGCTACGCAAATCATCGTGCAAATTGCCACCGCATAATTGCGAGAGAGATTTTGGCAAATGTGTCTCAAAAATATTTTTTTTGTAAATGCTTTTTTCTGCAAATATTTTTTTTGCAAGTTCTGCAAGATTCTTTTGCCAAATGTTTTTTAGAGAATCTATCATTATGATTTTTTATGCGGATTTTACTTAGTATTTTAGGCTTGCGTAGGCTAAATCTTAAGCAAGTCAAAAATGCAGTTTTATTCTTTCTCGCTTTTTTTGACAAGTCTGCGCAAAGTTACAAAAAACTTCATCCACGCGTCAAGTTCCATTAGCGGATGTCCGCCCCACTTGGTGTTTGGGGGGAGATTTTTGCCTACTGCGCCCCTCCCTGCGATTTGGACAAAATCTCCTATATGGATATGCCCTCCCGTGCCTGCTTGCCCGCCAAATACGACATTTCGTCCAGTGGTTGTGCTACCTGCTAAGCCCACTTGAGAGACTAGCAAGCTATGCTCGCCGATTATGCAGTTATGCCCGATTTGAACCAGGTTGTCGATTTTTGTGCCTTTTTTGATGATTGTTTTGCCAAATACAGCCCTATCTATCGTGCTTCCTGCACCTATTTCGACATTTGATTGTATTTGCACGATTCCATTATGCTCGATTTTGATATGCTCGCCTAGCTCGGTGTGTGCATATCCAAATCCATCGCTACCTATGACAGCATTTGCGTGGATTGCGACATTATCAGCGATTTGTGTTTGTCGGTAGATAACGACATTTGGGTATATTTTGCAATTCTCTCCTATGGATACATTATCGCTTATGACTGCTCCGCTCATTATCACACTACCCTGCCCGATACTGACATTTTGCCCGATATACGCGCCTTGCATTATTTGCACGCTACTATGGATTTGGCTAGATTGTCTTAATCTTTGCTCTTGGCTAGATTTTAGCGAATCCTCCCCAAACTCGCTTTGTGCAAAATGATGAGATAAAAGCGCGAAAGCTAAATGAGGATTTTGCACCACTAGGGGCTGTATGTGGCTAGGCACTTGCTTAGCAATCTCTTCTCGCACTAGCACTGCACCGACTTTAGAATCCGCTAGAGCAGATACATATTTTGGCTGGTCAATGTAGCTTATGTCGTTTTCTCCTCCGTGCTCAAGCGGAGTAAGCGCGTGGATAGTGAAATCTTTTTTGATAGGATTTTTGATACCGATAGATTCTTTGACTTGGCTTAGTTTGATTTGGACTTGGCTAGATTTTGACATTTTTGCTCCTTAAAACTTTAGATTTTTAGATTTTTTATTTTTCGCGTGCAAGTTTTTTTAAAATTTGTATTTTTGCGTGCGTTTTATATTTTTGTCCGACACTAAATGCAAGCATTTATAATATCTCTTAGCCCGCTTGGAGTAAGTGCTGCACTGCCGATAAGCACTCCATCTACATTGTTGATTTGTGTGATTTGTCTAGCGTTTGAAGCATTGACACTACCGCCGTATAGAAGTGGTGCGCTTGTGATAGAGCGCAAAAATCTATGCACTCCCTCTATATCACTCTCATCTGCGCTAACCCCCGTGCCAATCGCCCATATCGGCTCATACGCCACGCAAAATTTTCCTGCAAATTCGCTAGAATCTATCACACTATCTAGCCCCACAAATTGAAAACGCAAAAACGCCTCTAATGCTTGCTTGCCCGCTTGCCTTGTGGCTAGATTTTCCCCTACACAATACACCACCTCATAGCCCCTATCCAAAAAATACCGCACCTTTTGGGCACAAAATTCTTGACTTTCACCCAATATATTTCTGCGCTCGCTATGCCCAATAAGCACGGTTTTTATGCCGATAGATTCTAGCATTTGCTCCCCTATCTCGCCACTATATGCGCCACTTTGTGCGGGGTAGGCATTTTGCGCACCGATTTTTACATTTTTTGCACTATCAATCGCGCTTTGCAATGCCACAAATGGCGGGAAAACCACTACTTCATTTTGCTCCCAAAATTTAGCGTCGCCCTCACTAGATTTACCAAAATCAAATCTCTCAAATTCTCTCAAATAGTGATATGTCGAGCTTGGTGTGTGATTGCACTTAAAATTTGCCATAAACTTCATTTGCATAACTCCTAAAATGCTTATATCAAAACGATGATTATACCTAAATACTTTTTGAATATTGTCAAATCTCGCTATAATGCCAAAATCCTTAAAACAAGCCAAAGCACAAAAATCACAAAGAGAAAAAATGCCAAAAAACACTCCACACACCAAAATCACACAAAAAAAAGACAATCTATTTAGCCACAAAAAGATAATCAAAAAAGCAAAATTTTGCTTTGATGAGAGGGTGGCGAGTGTGTTTGATGATATGCTTGCTCGCTCGATTCCCTACTACAAAGACAATCTTGCACTTTGTGTGGATTTTATCACGCAGCAAATTACACAATACACCACACAAAATCTAGCGCAAAAACCGCTAAAAAATACTTCGCAAAATCTATCACAAAAACCCTCACAGAAACTTTTGCAAACCAAAAATCAAGCAACTCCTAGAATATATGATATAGGCTGCTCTACGGGAAACACGGTTTTGGAGCTAGCGAGCAGGCTAAAAGCAAGCGGGGTAAAGGCTAAGCTAGTCGGCATTGATAATTCTAGCGCGATGATAGAAAATGCCACACTAAAGGCGAAAGCCTATGGGGCAGATATTTGCTTTGTGTGTGCTGATGGCAATGAGGTGGAGTATAAAAAAGCGCGTTGTGTTATATTAAACTATACTTTGCAATTTATCCGCCCGCCAAAAAGAGTGGCTTTTCTTAAGAAAATCTATGACGCACTAGAATCTGGTGGGGTTTTGATACTAAGTGAAAAAATGACAAGCCCAAATGCAATGCTTGATGCGCAAATGATAGAGCATTATCATCGCTACAAAGCAAAAAATGGCTATACAAAAACCGAGATAAGCACCAAGCGCGAAGCACTAGAAAATGTGCTTGTGCCTTATAGTTTGCAAGAAAATATTGCGCTTTTATGCGAAGCGGGATTTTGCACAAATGATATTGAAGTGCTATTTAAGTGGGTAAATTTTGGCACGATTATCGCGCAAAAGGTTTAGGCAAAGTTTTTGACACAATAGCTTTTGGCACAATAGCTAAAATGCAGGTATTCAAGGACAAAGTAGAATGCTAGATTTTGACTTTATGATTTCACACATAAGCCTAGTCCAAAAGGGGCTTATCCTCACGCTAGAAATATCTGCTTTGGGGATTTTGCTCTCACTTATCATCGGGCTATTTTGTGCGATAGGCTTAAGCGAAGCACAGAGAGAAAAAGCACTAAACACACAAAAATCCAAAACCTCATATCCGTTAAAATGTTTGGAGGTTTTTATCAAAACCTATGTCGAAGTGGCGCGAAATACCCCACTGCTGATTCAGCTATTTTTCCTCTACTTTGCCTTGCCAAAAGTAGGTATAAAGCTAGAAGCGTTTAGCTGTGCGGTAATCGGGCTTGCGTTTTTGGGTGGTGGGTATATGTGCGAGGCATTTCGTGCTGGGCTTACAAGTATCAGCATTTCCCAAATCCACTCTAGCCTCTCACTAGGGCTTAGCCGAGCGCAGATTGTCCGCTATATATTGCTACCGCAGGCACTTGGGATAGCTATGCCTGCTTTGAGTGCAAATGTGATTTTTCTCATCAAAGAAACTTCGGTGGTTGGGATTTTAGCCCTTGCTGATGTGCTGTATAATGCAAGGGATATGATTGATATTTATGGCAAGACTTATGAAGCATTATGCTTGCTGATAGGTGCGTATTTGGTGGTGCTTTTGCCACTCTCAATCATATTTGGCGCACTAGAATCGCACCTACGCAAAAAAATGTAAAAAGCAGTGGCAAAAATAGTTTAAGCTATTTTTGTTGTTTTTAAGTTTATTTGTCATATTGAGCTTTTGCAAAAAGCGAAATATCCAAAAAAAAAAAAAAAAAATTTTTTATAAAATGGCAAAAAGCAGAATCGCAAAAAGAAAAAAGGTAGCCCCCTCCTAAGCTTCCCCGCCCCAAAAATAAAAATGGGGAAAGAAAAACACTTCCGCTGTTTCTTTTTTGGCTTGGGGGAGTGCCTCGCGTGCTTTGCTTCGCACTAGGACTAAGCCTTGCTAACGCAAAAGGGCAAATGCTCACCAAAAACCCGCGCTCGCACTACTGCTTCTCGTTACTCGGGTTTTTTGGCGATTTGCCACGCGAGGAAGAAAGCAGTTTAAGGATTTTTACTATGTCAAAGTATGTCTATTTGCCATATTTAAGGGCGAAGCCCCAAATATTCCCCCCTCCTTTGCAAGTGGTAATTTTGCGAGTTCCTCCTCCCTTAGCAC